>Ga0185299_10000062_pt1 | contig 326986 bp, 272 predicted proteins | sample PaiPotPPA55metaG_FD_128002 | JGI IMG/M metagenome (GOLD analysis project Ga0185299, IMG submission 128002) | Iron sulfur acid spring bacterial and archeal communities from Banff, Canada, to study Microbial Dark Matter (Phase II) - Paint Pots PPA... ...
CACACGGTTAACATTCCGTGACTGCCTTGGTTCGATCAAGACCGAAGGGGGGACGCAGCGCATAAGTCCTGGTGCGCAATGGTTTCAATCCAGGATGAAGCGAGGTTCGGATAGGGAAATCCGCCGGGCCGTCTGCCAGGAAAATCCTCTAAGGAGAATCGAGGCACCCGTACCACAAACAGACACATGTGGACGAGAAGAATATTCTCAGGCGCTCGGGTGATGAATTGTTCAGGAACTAGGCAATATAGCTCCGTAACTTCGGGATAAGGAGTGCCTCTCGCAAGAGGGGCCGCAGTGAATGGCGTCAGGCGACTGTTTAACAAAAACACAGGTCTCTGCTAAGTCGAAAACGACGTATAGGGGCTGACGCGTGCCCGGTGCTGGAAGGTTAAAGGGAGAGGTTAGCCGCAAGGCGAAGCTTTGAACTGAAGCCCCAGTGAACGGCGGCCGTAACTATAACGGTCCTAAGGTAGCGAAATTCCTTGTCGGGTAAGTTCCGACCTGCACGAATCGCGTAACGATCTGACGACTGTCTTAACAATTTGCCCGGCGAACTTGTGGTTCCGGTGAAGACGCCGGATGCCCGCATCAAGACGGAAAGACCCCGTGCACCTTTACTATACCCTATCAATGAATTATGGGATGCTCTGCGCAGAATAGGTGGGAGGCTTTGAACTCAGGCTCTTGGGCTTGAGGGAGCCACCGGTGAGATACCACCCTGAGTATTCTGTGATTCTAACTTACTCCCGTTATCCGGGAGAAGGACATTGGTAGGCGGGTAGTTTGACTGGGGCGGTCGCCTCCTAAATTGTAACGGAGGCGCTCGAAGCTTGGTTCACGCTGTTTGGAAATCAGCGGACGAGTGCAAAGACATATACCAGGTTGACTGCGAGACCAACAAGTCAAGCAGGTGGGAAACCAGGACTTAGTGATCCGGTGGTTCTGTATGGAAGGGCCATCGCTCAACGGATAAAAGGTACGCCGGGGATAACAGGCTGATCGGAGTCAAGAGTTCACATCGACGCTCCGGTTTGGCACCTCGATGTCGGTTCATCGCATCCTGGGGGTGTAGAAGCTCCCAAGGGTTAGGCTGTTCGCCTATTAAAGCGGTACGTGAACTGGGTTCAGAACGTCGCGAGACAGTTCGGTCCCTATCTGATGTGGGCGCAGGAGATTTGAGAGGGCTTGTCCTTAGTACGAGAGGACCGGGATGAACCAACCTCTTGTGATCCAGTTGTCACGCCAGTGGCATAGCTGGGTAGCGAAGTTGGGTCAGGATAAGCGCTGAATGCATATAAGCGCGAAACCTTCCTCGAGATGAGATCTCCCAAGGGGTAACTCCCTAATAAGGGCCGTGGAAGACTACCACGTTGATAGGACGGATGTGTAAGCGTAGTAATACGTTGAGCTTACCGTTACTAATAGCCCGTTCGGCTTGACCATAAAATGTACTGTAGACACTTACAGCGCAGTTTGTAACTTGTTGCCCATCAATATTCGCGTGGCGCACGCACTTGTGCGTGCCGCGTCGCGACTCATCGCGACGCCCACGATTTTCACTTTTGGGTGATTGTAGCGCAGGGGTCCCACCCGTTCCCATCCCGAACACGGAAGTTAAGCCCTGCAGCCCCGATGGTACTGCCCGCGCGAGTGGGTGGGAGAGTAGGACGTCGCCCAATTAAAAAACAAAGCCCGGTCTAAATGGCCGGGCTTTTTTACTGCCGTGAACCAACAACGACCCAGCCTATTTCCAGGCCGAGTAGATGGGCTTTGCCACCAGAAACGCGGGGTTCGCGCCCGCCTTCGGCCGGAACTTCTGCACTCGTCCCGAATCCACTTCGGCAGTGTACAGATTGCCTTCCTGATCCACGCTGATTCCATGCACGCCCCATAAACCGCCGGGGAATTCGCCCATGCTGCCCCAAGAGTAAAGCAAGTGGCCCTGCAAATCCCACTCAACCATTTTGTTGGTGGTGCGATCATATGTCCAAATGGTTTTACCCGACCCGATGTAAAGCAGGTGCAAGCTGGATGGATCGGCGTTGATCTTCCATTCGTAAAGGTACTTGCCGTTTTCGTCAAATACCTGAATGCGGTGGTTGTTCCGGTCGTTTACGAAAACGTGATGCGTTGCTGGATCCACGGCGACCCCATGCACGTTGCTGAAATAACCGGGACGAGTGTCCACCGGACCGCGCGGCGGCCCACCCAGCTTGCCCCAATCCATAAGGAACTTGCCGTCTTTATTGAACTTTGCGACGCGCGTGCCCGTGTAGCCATCCGAAACGAAGAAGGTGCCGTCAGGCAGCCAATCGATATAGGTGGGGCGGTTGAAGTGCGTCGCGTCCGCGCCTGCTACGCCTGGCGTACCGATGGTCTGCAGAAGCTTGCTGCCGTCATGCGTGAATCTGTAGATGACCTGCATATTATCGTCAACTACCCAAACGTTCTTTTCCGGATCGTAAGGGCTGACGTAGACCGAGTGCGGCCGCCGAAAGAGCTTGTCCCATTGCTTCCAGGTCTCGATGATCTTGCCGCTTCCATCCACCACGACCAGGCAGTTCTCCCACTTCGCGTCGACGCCGAGCTGGCGATAAGGAGGTCCCTTGATCCCCATTTTCTGCGATTTGCCTTCCCATGCCGTCAGCCATTCACTCATGTCGTTATCAGTGCCGCCCGTTCCGGGCAGGGAGGCTGTGGTAGCATCACGCCACAGGCCCGCGACCGGAAAACTGATGCTCGGTCCAAGCTGGGGCAGCAGAATTGATTTAGGCGGCGCCATCTTCGGCAGCTCGCCCCGGAAGAGCATGTATATGCGGTTCGGGCTTTCAGCAAAAACGCTTTCGCCCGCGCCGTAGGTCCACTTCTCATTGCCTGGCAGAGTACTGAGGTCTTGCGGCCAATTCTTTACAACCTCATAAGGTCCACTCAGGTCCTGCGATCCCAGTTCTCCCGGTACAGCTGCGAAGCCGGCGCCGGGTGTCTGCGCTTCCACATGCGCCAGTTTGCTCGAGATCTTCAATCCGATCCCGACGCCTAGCGCCAGCATCAAAAGCATCAGCCAAACTCTTCGCATTATCAGCTCCTGAAATTCGCGTGCGACAACATCATTGTTGAGAAGACAGATACTGGACGGTCATCAAAAGTTCATGCGACTGCGGCGTGGCGCCCGGCTCCGGCTCTTGGCCCATCGATCCTACCCATTTGGATGCGGCCGCGAGCGCCGACTCATTGAGCGACGCGTCCGAAGATGCCAACAGTTCCACTTCCGTTATTTGACCATCCGGTGATTGTACGCCGTGCAGCACTACCATCTGGGCTGTACCGCCCGCTGAGCCTCCGGGTGAAGGCCTCCTCGCGCGAACGCGCCACGGCGCGGACATAACAGGTCCGACACCGATTTGATTTAGCCCCGCGGTCTGAAACGCCGCTGGATTATTAGGTGGGTCGGCGACGCTCTCGGTCTGTGCCTCCACGACTGTTTGGCCCGCTTGCGTGATCGTGAACTTGTTGGCAATCACCTTGCCATGAAACTGCAACGCCTTCGAATAGTCGTACAGCACATACAAGCCGGGCGCCAAAGAGTAAGTCATTAGCATTCCCGCCTTGGGATCCACGCAATACTCCTCTTCCTCCCACCGGCGGCCGCCCGTCTGGCCCGATGAAGTGGCGTTGTGCGAAATTAACGCGCAAACCACGTCAACGCCGTTGACACTGCTTCTGGCTGTCCGCAGCGACGCTCGTGGCCCCACCATAGGCTCCGAATAGAAAATGGCCTCGCGGACCTGAAGCAGCCGCAAGGTCAGAGAATTTGCAGGCTGATTGCTATACATTATTCTATTGGACTGCAGGTTCACAGCCGAATAGCCAGGGCCTTGTGCTGTCCAGCGATAGAATCCGCCAGCCGACATGTCTTCCAACTGCCACAAGCCGCTGGAAGCGGCAGCACCTGACGCAGTGAACGTTGTCTTCAGGTCGTAAGGCTGCGCCCGCACATTGGAAATCCGGTGCGCGTTGAGCAGCAGGTTAATGATTTCGGCCCGCTGGCTCACATCTTGCACGGGCTGGGCGTTGCCCGTGATCAATTCCAGTGGATCGGACGGGACAGCAGGCTCGGCGGGTTGCTGAATCTGCGCCACCAGCAGTCCTGGTAACAAAACAGCTCCAAGCACAATGGTGTGACGGCGAGTAAACACGGCAGACACTCCCAAAAGTATATATAGCGCGAAACGCAGTGGCTTGGTTACCAGGCCAGGCGCTGAGGCCGGTGAAACTGCTGTGATGTATGTATCCGCAGGAAGCCGAGAAAATCCGGCTTTGGGGAGTACCGAAGTATGCGAGACTTTGCTGACCCTAGCCTTACCTGACGGGTAACGCGATCAACAGCTCAACTGGGCAGCCGATTCCGGGTACGGGAGCATTTGGTACGATCAACAGCCTCCGAGCCGGGCTCTTCATGCGAGAACTGCAGTTCGCTTTGAAGCTTTATTTCTAACGTTCTACGTTTCTAGAAATAATATCGCAGTGAAAGTTGAAGATTCCGGGAAAGCCCGGTTTTCGCAGTCACCTTTCCGAATGTCGACGACGTCGGATTAAAGAAGCCGCTGGTTCCACCAGTGGCGGTGAGGGCCGTCCAGTTCGGATGATTATTCACATCAAATGCCTCGGCGCGGAATTGAAGACCGTGGCGCTCGTTGAATGCGAACTGCTTGTAGAGACCGAGATTCCAATCCTGGAAACCAGGTCCGTAGATGTCATCGCGAACACCTTTTTGAAGGTTGAATGTCCCGGCCGCAGGCGCCGTGAAAATCGGCTGCCCGCTCGAGTTCGTGGTCGCGAAATATTGGTTCGGGCTGGCGCTGCTGTTTGCGAATTGTCCTAAGATAGACGGCGTTCCGTTCTTCGTCCAAAACTGGCCCTCAACTCCGCAGCCGAAACTGCCGACCTCGTTAACACCTGCGTAATCGTTGTTCGTTCCGACACCGCATGGCGTTCCCGTCTGGAACTGATTCACCCCACTGATCTGCCACCCGCCCAGGAGCTTGCCGGAGATCCTGCTTTGATCTTTGAAGAACGGCAGCGTGTAAATGTAACTGAAAACCACCGCGTGGCGAGTATCGAACTCCGACGGCCCCCACATATTCGAGGCATTGTAGGTATCGGGAAGGATGTCTCGGTAGTTCGATCCGCTATCCCAGCTCTTCGATAGTGTGTACGCGAAACCGAAGCCGAAGCTGTTACTAAACCGGCGATTCCAAGAGAGCTGAAGCCCATGGTAGGTAGAGGTCGCGACGCTCTCCTCCATCTGAATCGACGCGAATCCTTTATAGGGCCGTAGATAATTGATATTCGTACCGGAGGCAGCGGAGGTCAGGGCACCCGCTGGAGCTTGGTTGATATCGTAAACCTGAGGCAGATCAAGGCCTCGATGCCCGATATAAGCGGCTTCGAATACCGATTTCCAGAAGACCTGCCGTTGCACAGTGAAGTTCCAGTTCCACGCAGCCGGCGGCTTCAAATTGCGCGCGAGCGTCGTGACCGTGATTGCGGCCTGCTCGGTGCCGCCGAGAGCCGTGGTGGGGTTGTCCACCGATACATTGTTGACGGTCACAAAGGGCTGGAACGGTGAGTTCGCGCCCGGGAATATATTATCTAGCAGACCGAAGCGTGTCAGATACCTCCCAGCGCCGGCGCGAAGAACAGTCTTGTCATTCAACGAATAAGCGACGCCGACACGGGGCTGGAACTGTGCGGTAACGTGCACGTAGTAGCTCGGCAGGTTCTGGAAGAGACCGTTATAGGTGCTGCCGCAGGCCGCGGTTACGCCATGTCCGCAGGCGTTGCTCGGCCATTTACTGCCTGGAATAACCATGCCGTCGTAAGCGTTGCCGGTTCCGATGATCACGTTTCCTGTCTTGGGATCGATTTGCGGAGCCTGACCCGCGTTATAAAGCGCCGGATCGAAAAAGATTTGATTGCCCCAAAGCGCCTTGTACGGGACGTTGATCGTCTGACGAATACCATAGTTCACGGTTAGCTTTTGGGTAACTTTCCATGAATCCTGGGCGAACCACTCGTACAAGAATCCGCGATAGATAGTGTAAGCGCGCGGGCCAATTTCGGTGTAGCTGTCTGCCAAGCCAAGGGCCAGATTTGTAACGGCAACGCCAGACGTTGCTCCCAGACCGGTCCTACCATCACTGAAAGAGAACGTGCCGTTCTGGTTGTTGCTGCCGCCAGGTACGCTATTAACGTTGATCTGATCGCCGTCGTTTTCGCCGGATCGCTCCCAGAAAAAACCCGCTTTGAAAGTGTGATTGCGCCAGATTTTTGTGATCGTATCCGAGACCGTGTAGATCGGGCCGGTCGAATGCGAGGGGTAGGGTCCGCCGCTGAAGCTGTACATGTTAGGAACATTCACGGAGGGGACTTTGTTTGGCAGGTCCTTTCCCGCCGGGAAAATATACGGATAGTCGATGCCGAAGGCCTGGCGGTTGAAACCCGGCGCGGACGTGATCACCGGAATGTAGACGTCATCCAGGCTCACCGTGGCGCGTGCTTCATTGAGCAGTGTCGGGCTGAACGTATGGATCCAGCTCACCGAGCCCGCCTGATTCGGGCGATTGAATTCCTTGGGCGTCAGGTTCGTTCCTTGATCGAAGGGGTCCAGCTCGAAATAAGCGAGCGCGGTGCGGCGAAATTGAATCTTGTCGCTCTGGCCGGGAATGATATCGGAATTAATGGTTTCCTTCCGCTGATTCTCGGGTTGCGAAGCAGCCGCGATCCAGTTCTGATTCCCGCTGAGATATCCGGGTGTCGGCGCTGGATACATGTTCAGAATCGCGAGCCCGTTCTTGCTTAGCCTCGACGCGGGAATAATGTTGTTAGTGAACGGAACACAAGTCGCCGAACCGACGGAGGGGCAAGTGGCTGGATCGTAAATCTGTTTGGTCGTGCTGTAGTAAATGTTGGGACCAAGCAGCTCACTGAAGTTACCCTGTCGCATCAGAACGCTCGGCACTTCCTGCGTCTGAGTTTGCGCGTTGCGATAGCGCGCCCACTCCTCGCCGACGAAGAAGAACATCTTTCCTTTCGGAATCACGTGCGGGATGATGACGGGACCACCCAGGTTGAATCCGAACTGGTTGTATCGGAAGGGAGAAGCGAAGTTGGTCGTGACGCTCTGGTTCCGCGCCCACGTATTCGCGTTCAGATCTGAATTGCGGAAATATTCGTAAGCTGAGCCGTGGAACTGCTGAGTTCCGCCCTTGGTCACGATCCGGATCTGGCCGCCCGAAGCTCGTCCGTATTCGGCGTCGTAGTCGGCGGTGAGGATTTGCACTTCCTCCGTCGAATCGACGTCGGCGACGCCGATGCTGGTCCCATTTCCGCGCGTTCGCAACGCCGGCGCACCGTCGAATGTGATCTGCGTATCGTTCGATCGAGCCCCATTCACCGCATAGCCACCGTTGGTCAGGCTAAACGTGAAGTCGCCCAGGGTTGTGCTGCTGCGCATTCCGGGCTGCAAGGATGCAAGGAACAGCGGATCGCGGCCGTTCAATTCAAGCGAATCGATCTGCGCTCGCGTCACGAGTTTCTCGACCGCGGCAGATTCGGTTTGTAGAACTACGGCGGATGCCACCACCTCCACCGTGTCAGTCGCCGAGCCCACCTGGAGCGGGACGTCCACCGACAGAGTCGAGTTCGGATCAAGTTTATTAGCAGTGGCTTCGAATTTCTTGAAGCCGGTGGCCTCAGCCGTCACTGTGTAATTGCCCGGCGGCAGGTTGGGTACGACGTAGTAACCGGCGTCATTCGTTGAGGTCTCGCGCGGTAAACCGGTAGCATCATTCTTAACGGTGATTTTTGCTTTGGGCACCACGGCTCCCGACGGATCTTTAACGAATCCTACGACCGAACCATTGTCGGATTGAGCAAGCAGTGGCAGGCTCGCGGAAAGAATAAGCAGCGTTGTTAGCGCATAACGAACGTGGTTCATGAGCTCCCTCCCCCTGGAAATTCTACAGCGAACTCCGTAACAGTTTTATGACGATGAGATCTCGACAAGCCCTTAATCTCGTCAGATTGTACATCTTCCCGCGGTATTTTGACCCTGGATGAATTACTAGTTAATGAATTACTAGTCACAAGGTACTAAGGAAGGCCGGCGGGGAAGTATCGAAGTTCTACACCGTTCTTACCGCCGCAATCGGTACTCGTGATCTCTTGGGACCAAGCATCGGCGATGCGACAATGAACCGTCGCTATTGAAAGCGGATGCAGAATATGGCAAAAACATTGACCTACATCATTCAGCTGAAAATCTGGAAGGACACCAGGGGGCAAGACATGCTCGAATACGGCTGCTTTATGGCCGCCATCGTGCTTCTGTATGCCGCCTTCTCGCCTTCTGTTGCGTCCGGCGTTCTGAACGTTTTCACCAAGATATCCAACAATCTCTCGACCGCCGCGCACATTTGAACTCTTACCAACTGATCTGAACCAGCGACACAGCCTGCCGCGGAAGCGCGAAACTGAGCTCGACCTGGCCGGATTCGCTCCAGAGCCATCGCGGCGACTCCAGCAGCTGCAGTTGTCCCGCTGATTCCAGACCAGCGTACTGCTCAGGCGTCGGTTTCTGCGGTGATCCCAGCTGCTTCCATGCGGTATAGGCGTTGCTGTGATCGCGATCGATTCGATAATGCTTTAGGAGCACCCGATGTACGGCCTCCGGCAGTCCTGTAATGATCACGCGAGCCGGTGCATCCGCCGCCACTACATCGTCGTCGTGGTAATTCCATATCAAAAGGGAAACGGCGCTGCCGGATTTCGTAGCGATTGCATCGATGTCAGGTTCTTCGCGGACGCCGTTCTTGATCATCGCGTCGACACTCCGGCCTGCGCTACTTTCCACTGCAAGCCGATCGCCGCGCATCAGACCGTCCATTCTAAACAGGTTGAGGACCGGCTTATCGATGCCGTTGGTGGCGAGTGTCCGGAAGCCGTCGAAATACGGCTGGCCTTCGAACTCGAAGGCCCACGTGAGCATCCCCTCGATGTTTGCTTTGTGCTTGTCGGCAAGCTTCAGAATATTGCTGAATACCGCCGCCGTGTAAGCCGGATACAGTGGTCCGTTGCGGTATGCATTCTGTGGATACACGCGCGCCGAACAGCCCGCACAACCCTCCGGATCGGATTCACTGAGGACAATGGGGAGATCGCGGAACTTCCCAAATGCACCAACGATCTCGAAGCCTTTTTCAACATCATCGAGGTTTTTCGATATTCCCATCCGCACATGACCGTCCACGACCGACGGTCTGCCTTTTGCGTGATAGGTGATGAAATCGAGCGGGGAGCCGATAGCGCCAGTCACCAGGTTTGTCCCTTTCGCACAGTGATCCAGAAACTGACGCAAGAAGGCCGCCGCTTTGGGCGAGGCCGGACCGGTTGACGCAGGTCCTCCGACTTTTGCGCGTGGCAGCGCGCGCTTCACGGCCGCCGCAGCGTAGTCGTACAGTTTGTCGTAATCGTCCGGAGTACCGTGCCAATACGAAATGTCCGGTTCATTCCAGACCTCCCAATACCAGGAAGCGACCTCCTCCGCCCCGTGTTTCCCTACCTCGTGGCGCACCCACTGATACACCAACTCGCCCCACTTCAAGTAATCTTTCGGAGGGTACGACCAGCCCATGTAGTATTTGTCAAAACCGGCGCCGGGCGACCAGATCGGCCGGTACGGCTCCGGCTTACTCGATAGCGCCTCCGGCATGAAGCCGATCTCGACGAACGGCTTGGCTTTCGCCTCTAAGTACGTCTCAATGATACGGTCGACGATGGTCCAGTCGTACACCGGCTTTCCGGATGCATCTTCAGTGTAGGCATTGGTCGATCCCCACTTGAAGTTGGGCGTGCCATCGCCGCTGGCTAGCATAAAATGCGTGCGGATGTACACGGGTTCCGGCGCTAATTGGGCAAGTTCGCTGACCAGCTTGCGCCCATTCTTCATGTAAGTGTAATTGGGCTCGTCGTACCCGAAGTAACGGTAGATCGGCTTAAGCTCGCCGAGCGTTTGCGCCGCGCTCACGCGAATGGTGACGGGCTGCGCGATTACCGTTAGTGGAGGCAATGCCAGAACCATTATGATTGCCGTTTTCATAATTTCACCGCACTCCCAATCACGCCTACGCTTTCAGATAGGGTTTTAGCGCCGCAAAGCGGTATTCGATTTCGGCGATTTCGGCCGGTGACAATTTGTATTCCCGCTGCCGGGATACCGAGGTTTTGAAAATTCCGCGCTTTCTTAACATATAGAGGCGTGTACCGGGAACGTCCTGATCCAGATTCAGCATCAGCAAAAGCTTGCTGAACAACTCGCGCGTTTCGTCCGGCTTGTTTTGCTGATGCAGATTCCACAAGAGCGCGTAGATGTCGGCATACATCGCGCCGCCGGTGATGGTTCCGTCGCAGCCCAATCGCATCTGATACAACCAGCCGTTGCCGAAATTGGCTCCGAACACGCGTTTGATGGGGTCGGGACGCTGTGCGATCAGCGCGGCCATGCGACCGATCACGGGCTCATGCTCTTCCTTCACGTAACCGAAGTTGGGAAACTCGCGGGCCAGTTCAACCATGAACTCGACGCTGGCTACAACACCAGGCGCGCCGCCGGAGGTCTGTAGGAATACCGGCCGCTTGGTCAGCTTGCAAAGGGCGCGGAAGTATTGGCGATAGTCGTCCAAAGATTTGGCCTTCTTGGGAGGGATCGCGATCATGGCGTCCGGCGCGAGGCTTTCGGCGTGTGCGGCGTACTCGAGCATCTCGCCGGTGTCGTCGCCTTGGACGCCCAGCACCAGTACCGGCTTCTTACCTTTGGCGGCGTTGGCGAGCACTTGCATCCCGTGCAGTCGCTCGTCTTTGGTCAGCTGCAACAATTCACTCGAGAGCTGCGGCCAGACCAGGCCTTGAACACCCGTGCGATCCAGAAAATCGACTTCTCCCGCGAGGTCTTCCCAGTCGATCGCCTTCGAGGAGGTATAGGGCGTGGACAGGATGATGAACGCGCCTTGCAGGGGTTTGTCAGGCGTAGTCTCTTCAGGCGTTGCATTTGCGACCGACCGGGATACCAGGGCAGCAGAGCCAAGCGATACCAGCCAGTTTCGTCGCGTGGAAACAAAATTCATATTCGCCCTTTCTTTAGCGCAGCCAAAGCCGTCTCAGCATATCAGACCAAGCGTACAATAAATCTTGCGGATTTTGATCGCGGGTTTGACAATGAGCGCTGCCCTCATGGCTGCCGATGCCCCGTCCTCCCTAACGTTCAATCGCGACGTTCTTCCGATCCTACAGAAAAGCTGCCAGGGTTGTCATCGGCCCGGACAAGTGGCGCCAATGTCGTTTCTGAACTATCAGAGCACGCGACCTTGGGCCAAAGCCATCAAGGAAGCCGCGCTCAGCCGGAAAATGCCACCGTGGTCCGCGGATACGCGCTACGGCAAGTTTCTGAATAATCCGACGTTGATGCAGAGCGAGATCAATACTCTTGCGGCGTGGGCCGATAGCGGCGCTCCCGAAGGAGACGCGAGCGATAAGCCGGCTCCGATCTCATGGCCGGTCAGATGGACCATCCACCCCGACGCTGTTGTGGCGATGCCTGAACCGTTCCCCGTCCCCGCCCAAGGCGTTCTCGAATTGATGGAGGTCACTGTCCCCAATTGCTTCCAGAGGGATACATGGGTCACGGCCATTGAGATCTTGCCTGGCAATCGCTCGGTTGTGCATCATGCGGACCTGATTGTCGTACCTCATAGACCCGGCGTGAAATATGGTGTCCCGACGTCGGAGCCGAAGGATCGTGATGCCGACGGGATCGCGATCGAGAGAATCCGGAAAGATGATCGGCTGCGTCCGCTTCGAGGCATCGAAGCTGTTTACGTTCCAGGCACCGCGCCCGCGAATTATGGTCTGCACGGAGGCGCGAAGTTGATCCCGGCTGGTTCCGACTTCGTGATCCAGGTGCATTACACGCCGAACGGCACTCCTACCACTGATCAGACTAAAGTCGGATTCACGCTGGCGAAGGAGAAACCGACGCGCCGGTACCTCACCGTAATTCCAACTGCGCTTCGAGATGCTGAGCACTTCCACATTCCACCCGGCGATCCGAACTGGGAGACCAGCACGGAGCTCGTGTTCAAACAAGAGGCGGAACTGGTGTGGTTCCTGCCCCATATGCATCTTCGCGGAAAGGATATGACCTACCGGTTGGTTTATCCCAACGGTAAATCGCAGATCGCGCTAAGCGTGAAATACGATTTTGACTGGCAGTTCGGCTACGACCTTGAAAAGCCAATCCTGGTACCGAAGGGCACAAAGCTACAGGTTGAGGCTCACTTTGACAACTCTGCGAATAACCGCTTCAACCCCAATCCGAATCGCGAAGTATTCTGGGGCGACCAAACATGGGAGGAGATGATGATCCCGTTTTTTGGCGTGATCGTAGACCCGGGCGCTGATCCAAAAAAAGTCGTGGCTTATCCACCGGAGTTTGCCGCCTCGGCCCGAAAGTGAAAATCGCATTGCTGCGAATCAGCGTGATCTTGGGACTGCTAGCTGGATTCGCGCTGTCGCCCAGGCTCTGGCTAAGTTCGCGCTTCTACCCGCTCACGCCGGTATGGTCTTTCATCAGGCCGATCCCTTCGCCTGGCGATTACATTCTGTTTTTCATGCTGGCGGCCTTATTGATTGCGGCTGCGGTCTTCCCGCGCCGCGAAATCCTGGCTGCTGTGTTCGTTCTGTTCGTATTGCTTATTCTTCAGGATCAGTCGCGGTTACAACCTTGGTTCTATCAGTACGCGCTCATGCTGTTGGCCATCGCCCTGGCAGGTCCCGACCGTCCGGCGGCAGCCCTCAACAGCTGCTGCCTCATCGTTGCCGCGACCTATGTCTGGAGTGGATTGGCAAAACTGAATCCGAACTTCCTTAGTGACACATTTCCTTTTCTACTGAAACCCTTTATGGGAGCGCAGCCTGGCGTCGCACAGTGGCTAGTCCGCCATCTGGCGTTCTTGGCGCCTTTACTCGAATGCGCCGCCGGTATTGGACTTCTCATCAGACGCGTTCGTCCTCTTGCAGTTTTGGCCGCCATTGCAATGCATATTTTCATCCTGGTCACAATCGGCCCGCTCGGGCGCGGACTCAACGTTGTCGTGTGGCCTTGGAATGTGGCGATGATTGCGTTCTTGCTGATCCTCTTTTTGCGGCGTACGGACTACCCAGGGCCGCGGGAAATAATCTGGGGGCGAGACTTCGCTTATCAGAAAATCGTGCTGGTCTTATTTGCCGTGCTGCCCATGCTCAGTTTCTTCAACCTCTGGGATCACTATCTTTCCTCAGCTCTGTATTCGGGGAACAGAACCTCGGGAGTAGTATTTTTGAGCGATGCCGCGTGCGACCGGCTGCCTGACAAAATCGAGGATTACGTGACCGAAGAAGGACCGAACCGGAATGAATTGGATATCTTCGAGTGGTCGCTCGGTGAACTGAACGTTCCCTCATACCCCGAGATCAGGATCTACAAGAATGTGGCGAGAAGAATCTGTGGCTACGCTCTGGACGATCCCGGCGTCGAGCTGGTCGTCCAAGGAAAACTCGCCTTAGTGAATAGCAACCGCCGCTTGGTCTACCATTGCTCCGGCCTGACGAAGTGAATCCGGTATGGCTACCTGCGGTTAGTGTGGCGCAGGACCGCGCACTACTTGAACAAAATCGCCTGGCCGGATCCACTTCGCAAACGCTGCCCGCACTTGATCGCCGGTCAAGTCGAAGTAATGTTGCCCCGCGCGGATTTGTTCGTCCAGCGGCAGATCGATTTCCGCCCGCCGCACCAGCGCTCCGGCGATGGCATCGTAACTCGATTCCGCTAAAGGAATCTGCCGCAACAAGAGCGCCTTGGCCTGCTGCAATTCCTCCGGCGTTGCGTCTGCTTTCTGCATCGCGATCAAGTCCCGTTGAATGAGTGCCCGGGCTTTAGCCACATTGGCCGGATCGGACGCGTAGGTCACGGTATAAATTGCGCGGCTCTTGTCTGCCGTCAATGAATCGTCGACGTTATAAACTAACCCGGCCACCTGCCGCAGATCATGATATAGCCGCGTCGCATAGAAGCCGCCGCCCAGCACGTGGTTACCGAGCTGCATCGCATAGTAATCCGGATTGAACCGGTTGAGCTGCACTTCTTCGGCCAGCGTAACGTCGTCCTGAATACGGCCCGGATCCGGCACAGTCACGGCTGATGGACCATTCGGAGGCACCGGAGGCAACGTGACTTCCGGCTTCGGACCATCGCTCCTCCATGCCGCGAAATATTTCTCGATTCCCGCCTTCGCTTCCTCGGGCGTAATGTCGCCAATGATCACGATCGTGGTGAGATCGGGGCGATAGGTCTTCGAATAGTACGCCTTGACATCATCCAGGGTCACAGTCGAAACCGTTTGTGGCGTGACATCGCGCAACGCCGGATCGCCTTTCGGCAGCAGCGCCGCTTGCAGCGCGAGCAGAGTCCGATGCTCCGGGCTCATCAAGTTCCCGGCGGCAAACTGGCCGATCTGCTGTTTAACCACCTGAAATGCGTCGATCGGGAGCGCGGGATTCAATTCGTTGTCCGCCAGAAGCTGCACTCCGCGATCGAAGTACTGTTTGAGCACGCGGACCCCGAATCCTCCGCCAGCTGACTCGGTCGCGCCGATGTCGTCCAGAGCCTTCTGAAACGCGAGGCGGTCCAGATGTGTAGTGCCATAGGAGAACAATTGTTCCAGAATGTCCGCAACCCCATCTTTACCAGGCGGCGTTTCCAGCTTATCCTCGCGACGGATATCGCCCACCACGGTGATCGTCGGACTGATGGTCTCGGACTGAACAATCAGGCGGATTCCATTGGCAAGCGTCATATCGGCGGGATGCACACTCGGCTTCGGAACCGAGAGGGATTTCAGCGCAGCCTCGGCCCAATCCGGCAACTTCACTGGTTTCGATGGCGCGGAGGTGAGCTGCTCGGCCCCGCCAAATCCGCTGGATGCGACGGGGTTGCCAGATGGAGCCGGCGCCAGCACTGCCACCACGGCATTCTGGGCCGGCAGATAGGCCCGCGCAACGCGGTTCACATCATCGGTGGTCACTTTTTGTATGGCTTGGACGTTCTCATCCGGAGAATTGCGCCCTTGCGCGGCCAGCGCTTCCGACCAATTTGCCGCCAGGCCGGGTATCGAATTGCGCTCAAATTCCGCCGACGCCACGAGTTTGCGTTTAGCGGCCTCCACCAGATCGGCAGGCAATCCCTTCGCTATATAACCGGCAACCACTTCCTTCAAGTTCGAAGTAATAGCGGATGCATCCGCGCCCGATGGAATGGCTGCCGCCGCGAATGAAACACTCGCCTTCGGATATGTTTCCGCAACCGCGAACTCTGTCGCCAGCGCGTCACCCTTTGTCACGAGGGTATACAGATCCGCGCGTTCGCTTGAAAGGACCTCGCTCACCACCCGCATCGCGGCATAATCCGGGCTGTCGCTGCCGGGAGTCCGATACGCCAGGAATGCGAGCTGGTAAGGGAGATCGCTCTCCATGGTGAAAGACTCCGCCTTCACCGGTTGCAATTTCACCTCCGGCCGCGGAGGAAGCGGACGCTTCGGAATCGGCCCATAAAGCTCTTTGACCCTTTTGATAGTGGTGTCGGGATCGACGTTGCCGGCAATCACCAGGATGGCGTTGTTCGGAGCGTACCAGCTCTTGTAAAAATCCTTGAGCGCCGCGCCGGTGGTTGCGTCGAACGATTTCTGGGTACCCAGCGCATCGTGAGCGTAAGGAGTTCCGGTGAACAGATCTTCGTTCAAACGGGTAATGAATTTGTAAGTGGGGTTCGAAAGATCCCGCGCTACCTCCTGCTCAATCGCCCCTCGCTCCTTGTCCCATTCCTGCTGGCTATCCTGGACGTCCTGCATGCAGGCCGCGTCGATACGCAGCACCAGATCCAGATACTCAGCTGGGACTGTATTGAAATATTGCGTAATGTTCTGCTGCGTATCAGCGTTGGTAAATCCACCCAGTTGAGCATTGATGGCGGCAATCTGGTCGCCGGTCACGTTCGCACACCCACGGAACGCCATATGTTCCTGGGCATGCGCCATCCCCGGGAAGCCAGAAGGAGTCTCATCGCCGCCGGCCAGATAATTCTCTTCCAATGTCACTACTGGAGCTAGGGGATCGCGCACAACCACTACCCGCAGTCCATTGTCTAGCGTGGCGCGGCTCACCGTCGCCCCCTCGCGTGTCTTCGCAGGCTCGCTGCAGGACAACAGGATCGCCAGCATCGCGATTACTAAATATCTGGCCATAATGTTCGAAAGGGCTCCTACTCCTAAGATGACAGATCCACGATAGATAACAGATCCACGATTTCGCTGGCCTTCCGCCGCTCGTGATAGAGTCTGTTTGAAGAGGAGAATGGCATCTATGCATCATCGAAAGGGTTTTTCCTTTGGGGTCGCCGCAGTCATCGCTTTCGCCGCGTTGGCTCTCGCGCAAGCTCCCCCGGCGGCGCCATTCATGGTCCACCAATTGAAACCTAACGTTTATTGGATCGAGGGTGGCGGTGGAAACAGTGGCGTTATTGTCGGCGACAAAGGCGTGATCGTTATCGACGCCAAGACCACCGCCGCGGGCGGAAAAGAATTGTTGGATGACATCGCGAAAATCACACCCAAGCCCGTCACCACTGTCATCCTCACGCATAGCGACGGCGATCACGTCAATGGGCTGGTTTCGTTCCCCTCTGGCATCACGATCATTGCCCACGAGAACAACCAGAAGGAGCAGGAAGCCGCTCTCGCTGCCGGTGGACGGGGCGCGCCTCCCAAGGATCACCTCCCGACCCAGGCCGTCTCCAAGAACAAGGAGAATCTCAAAATCGACGGCGAGAAACTGGAAGTGTTGCATTGGGTGCCGGCGCACACCAGCGGCGATCTGATCGTCTATCTGCCCAGCGAGAAGATCGTATTCACCGGTGACATTATCGCCACGCAGCGTCCCGATCCTTTGATCCATTTGGAGAAGAACGGGTCTTCTGAAGGTTGGATCACCACCACCAAGGGAATCGCCGCTCTCAACTCAGACACGTTCGTCCCTGGGCACGGCGACGTGCAGACCAAAGCCGGCATTCAGAAGCGGCTGGCTGATACCGAAGCCAAGCGGGCGAAGATCAAAGCCATGGTCGCGCAAGGAAAGTCCCTGGATGAGATCAAGGCCGCCGTGGATCCGCCCACTCCGGCGACTGCGCCAGGTGGCGGCCGTGGGCCGAATTTCGCCAGTTTCACCGAGGTGGTCTACAAGGAACTAACCAAGAAAGGCACCTGACGACTCGGCGTCGAATATCACTGAAACGGTGATCTGAGCGACGCACGTCGAACGGCTATGCACCGATTCCTCCGGCTCGCCACCGCCCTTCTTCTGGTCGGCGGCGTTAAGGCCATATCAGCTCAAAACGGCTCTCTGGATCCTGCTTTCAAGACCCTTCCGTTTGACACCTGGGTGGATCAAGGCGACCAGGCGCACATCCGCTGGACCGCCCGTGTCTTGCCGGTTGAACTCTCCAATCATCAGCGTTTACAAGCGAAGATCGATATCCAAGTGGATGGAAACGAGCTGGCGCGGCGCCGCGGCAAAGGTTTCTTCGTGGTGTTAGTGCAACTCAGCGACAACGAAAACCGGGTTTACCAGACTCACGAAGCCATCGATCTGCAGCTAGTCAAGGACGACATCGGCAAGTCGAACGTCTCCTACATTCCGGCGGCCTTCGTCACCCCGGGCGACTATCGTATCTCGCTCGTGGTTCTCGCAACTGCCACCAAAGAGCACAGCGCCATGCAACTGCAGTTGCATGTGAATCCTCTCAAGAACGATCCATTGGCGGGCTCCTGGCGTGATCTGCCGCCGGTAGAGATTCTGCGAGCCTCACAGTCACCGGACGATCTATTCTTGCCGAACATCACCGGTCGATTAAATTTACCGCTTGAAGCACGCCGTCCGGTTCGAGTCGATGTATTAGTGAACGCATCACCTGTCTCCGCCGGCGAGCCTTCGCGAACCGAGCAAATCAGCAATCTGAGTTTGACCAGCCTGATACCCGCTTTGAAGGTACTCGCTCAGACGAATGTTCGGAATGGAACCTTGAATGTAGCTTTACTCGACCTCACCACTCAGCATGTGATGTTCCAGCAAGACGTCGTACACGACCTTAACTGGCCGAAGTTGGGAGCATCGCTTAAGGAGGCAGGTCCCAATAAAATCGACATTCATGCGCTGGAGAATCGGCGTCAAAACGCGCAGTTCTTCGTATCCCAAGTCAGCCGCAGAATCGAGAGTGGCGCGCCGAAGACAAAGCCAGATTTGAAGAGTGATGCGCTGCCCATCCTGATTGTGCTTAGCGGCCCTATGGCGTTCGCATCGGGTGAGGACCTGCATCCCATCGAACTCGTCGGCAAACCGGATGCCGAGGTATTTTATTTTCGCTATCATTCCCTTCCGGAGCGACAGCCTATCAATCCCTTCGAGCAGGAACAAAGACGGTTGCGGCGAGGCTCGATGTCGCAGCCGGTCCGTGGGCCGGTGACTGAACCGGTCGATTCGCTCGAACGCACTTTGAAGCCGCTGCAACCTCATCTGTACGATGTCTACACACCGGCGGAATTCCGCAAGGCGCTCGCCAATATGTTCGACGAACTCTCGAAGTTGTGACTCGAAGAAGCTTTGCTAGCGAGATTCGTGCGCGGCGTAGGATTTTGGCTTGATGTTGACGTGTACGTGCACCAGCGTCGAGTCCGCCCGCTCGAGCAGCAGGTTATAGTCGCCCAGGAATCCAGGCCCCGGCTGCCAATAGAAACGCCCGGCCTTAAGCGTGGATCCGACCGGTAGAGGCTGGCGCTCGTCGTTCATGAGCAGAAAACCATGGGTCGCGCCCACTGGCAGCTCGATCCGGTCCAACTCCTCGATCGACATAGAATACACGCCGGCCGCGTCAGCGGCGATCTGGGCCGGCTCGATCGGCTGGTCCACCGCAGGCACATTTCCGGTTCCTGTGTTCGCGACCATGAAGTACCGGCTGCCGATCCCAGCGCTTCTTCCGGCGTTGTCAACTACATTCCAGCTTATGGTGTGAAGCCCATTGGCGAGCTGCGTCGTGTCTATATAGTAAAAGCCGACTGCTCCGTTGCTATTCGCCAGCCCGGGAAACAAACTCGCGATGTCGCTGCGGAACTGATTGTACGTTGGATGCGCCACCGCTACTCCATCCAGGACCACGGTGAGCGTCGAGCCGTCGACGGGAATGGCGTAAGGATTCTGAGTCAGCGCCCAGCCAAAATTCACATACGCGTTCCCTGCGACAGTGCCCCCTTGAATAGGAGTGTCGATAGTGCCGAACGGTTTCGAGGCATGCGCGTTGTCTACGGTGATGCTGCGTGTCCCTAGATCGTAAGTTTTTCCTCCCGTATTCACCGCAATGGCATGGAGCTTGTAGGTCCCGTTACCCGGCGCGCCCGACCCGCTCGAGTTGGGCAGGAAGTTGGTCAGCAGCAGATAGCCCCAGCCGCCGCGGTAGTTGAACGGCGCATTTGGATAGGTGGCCTGGACATCGGGTCTTGCACCGGCCACAAAAACGGCAGTGCCGATGAACACCAGCGCGTTGGGGGAGGCTGTTTCGCCCACCAACGGCTCGCGCCAGATTCCTACGCTCGCTACTTCGATATTGTCCAGGGCCCAACCGGTGACGGGAATCGCGCCGGCCACGCCGGTGGTATTGTTCAGGGGCGAATCGAAATAGCCGTAGGGAACGCCCGGCGCCACGCTCGAGATGTTCACGGAGATTAGTTGAGGTGAGTTCGCCGCTCCCGGTGCGCTGACGGTAATAACGCCGCTCGATCCTGCCGTAGCGCTGACCTGGAATACTCCTTCACCGGTGCCCGACGTTGGCGAAACCACGATATTGGCCTGATTAGAAGAGGCGGTCCATGCCACTCCAAAACCGTTCGTGAAGTTCACTGCAATGGTCTGGCTGCTGGTGACCAGGGGGCCGCTGGCGCCAAAATTGAGCGATTTTCCGCTGAGAGACAACGTCGGCTGATTGGCGCTGATGATTGTGGAATCGGCGACCGTTGTACGAACTGAACCGCCTCCAGATACGCTCGCCTGGTTTACTTGCGGAGAATTCGCGTTAGGCGCAACATTAACTGTCACAGTGATCGCTGGATAGCTCGCGCCAGCGGCCAGAGCATCGCTCCGTGTACACGTGGTTGAGGAACAAGTCCAGCCGGAACCCGCCACCGCACCCGCCATGGAGACCAGCGTCAGCCCCGGCGGCAGGGTATCGGTCACCGTCACCGTTCCACTCGTCGGCCCGCTATTCACCGTATTCGAAACGGTCACGGTGTACACCGCATTTTGCTGCCCTGGAGTGAAACTGCCGGAGTGCGTCTTACGAATCACCAGAGATGCGGGAGTGGGTGCACCGCCAGTTATGATCGTGGAGTCGTTCGCGCTTGCGGTCGGCGATCCACCCCCAGATAGACTTACCTGATTCACTTGTGGCGAAGTTGCGTTGACAGCCACGTTGACCGTTACAGTGATCGCTGGATAGCTTCCGCCCGTGGCCAGAGCGTCGCTCCGAGCGCATGTGGTCGACGCGCAGGTCCAGCCCGTACCGGCCATCGAAACTAGTGTCAGCCCGGGCGGCAACGACTCGGTCACCGTCACGGATCCGTTCGTTGGGGCTGTGCCCGTTGCATTCGATACCGTCACACTGTAGACCGCGTGCTGCTGTCCTGGAGTGAAATTGCCGGAGTGCGTCTTGCTAATCGACAGCGAGGCACTTGGGGGATTCTGCGTAAGGGTGAAGGTCTGACCCGCGACATAGACCGTGGCAGCGCGTTGCTGCGACGTACTGTTCGCCGCAAATGACAGATTGGCGTTTCCCGAGCCGGTGCCGGTAGAAGGGTTAATCGTGACCCAGGTGGCGTTGGTCCACACCGTCCAAGGGCAGCTACTCTCGGTTCCGATAGATAGCGAGAAAACCGATGCGGCGCTCGATACCGCCGTTGACGCCGGCAGCGTGTATGTACACTGGCTGGTGTGCCAGGAGCTGGTTAGGGACCATGCGTCAACCGAGCCCAGCCCCGTGACCAGGTCATAACCCACCCCCGCGTTGTAGCCAAACGATCCGGAGAATGGGCAGTCGGTCGTGCCGGGCGTGCAAGGAACAATGTTGTTGCCAGTGACGATGTCGTGAAAAATATTGGCAGTGTTTAGCGCCAGCCGATAGAGTGTCGGGTTAATGTTGCCCAAGCCCGGCGTAGTTTGGAATGATTGACTGAGTTGGTACTGTTGAAGCACCGCGAGAATACCAGCGAGTATGGGCGTCGAGGCAGAAGTTCCCCCGATGAGTGTGGTCACGGAAAAGGGATTGCCCGTGACGCAACTGCCGCTATTGCAGTAAAGGTAACCATCGTGGCTCGCGGATGCACTCAGCGCCAGGTCAGGGACGTCGCGCGCGCCATCACCTGGAACTCCTGGCCCGGTCTGCCAGATTGGTTTCGGAAAAAAGATGCTGGTACCGCCGCCCGAGGCAGCCAAGGTCCCGACGCTAGCCGTATCGTTCCAGGCTATCTCGGGAATATAGGATAGTGCGGAACCGGAGTTCGCGCCATTGGTGTTTGCCCAATAGGTTCCACTACCTTCGTCGAACTCCGTGCCGCCCACGCCAGTGACCTCCGGAACGCTAGCAGGAAGGTTTACAGCGAAGCCTTGCGTCGCGCTGGGGTCTGTTTGAGAATTACATCCGGCTGCCCCCGCATCTCCGGACGCCGCCACCCAAGTGATGCCTTGAGCGTTGGCTTGCTGTGCAATTTGCTGATATGACTGACCGACCGAGGAACTTGTTCCGGGTTCGCATCCGCCGAAGCTGTAACTGATGATCGGCGCCAGATTTTGATTCACCGCATGCGTCACCGCATTAAAGACATTGAGTGAGTAAACGTAAATCAGGTTCGCATTACGCGCGACGGCTCCGGCCCATTCGAGATCGAGATCGGCTTCTTGAAGATCGCTAGGGTCGAAGCCAGGATCTGCGCCGACCAAAATCTTGGTGGGGACGGCGGCCGGCAGGTTGAACATAGCCCGAAAGTCACTGATGTCCGACATTACAATGTCCGACTGACCCATAACCGCGATGCTCTGGCCGTTCCCGAGATATCCGAGGTTGTACAGTGGCTTCAGATCGTAAATAGTCGCGATGTCGTCAGGCGCCAGATAGTGACTCGATCCAGAAGTGAAGTCCGGAATCACGCCTGGCGGCCTCCAGAAATGTTTCGGCGGCTTCGGATAGAAATCATCGAGCCCTAAAATGCCGAGGACAGCCCCGGCGAGCGCCCGCGGAACAGATGGCTCATTGGAGTTTGCGAAATGCATCTCACCGGCAACGTTGTACTGATGAATCTCGGTACGTAGAGCAGCCTGTACTTCGGGGACGAAACCACTGAAAGCGATCCAATTCCGGCCGCGAGCGACCTCTTCAACCGTCAAACCTCGCGACCGCAGCCAGAAAACGATCTTTTCTATATCGGCTGGGCTGAGACCAAAGCGATCTGCATATTGTTCCGGAGTGAGCCAGGTGTGATAATTCCGCGAGGCCGGATCTTGTTGTTCTCGAAGCAGCCCGTCCAATGCCGCTTGTTGATCCGTGGCCGGCTTCAGCATGAGGGTGATCCGGTCCAGTCTTAGAGAGAGATCGGCAGCCCCTCGGTCAAACTGCGCCTGCGCTTTTGGATTGACGTTGCCTCTTATGGCAACCACGTCCCGCAGGTCGAAATTTGCCGGAATGCGATCCGGTTGGGCGAGCAATACGCAGGAAGAGAGCCCTAGTGCAGTTGCTAAAAGTAAGGCTCGTTGGGTCACAGCCTAGTCATCGGCGCTTTCCGCGATTGCCTGAATGGGGCTTTATAAAACAACATGATACAAGCAATACGTTTGCGCCGTCTTGGTCGTCCTTAGCGCAATGGCGCTGTCGGCCTAACCGCCTCCCATCAGGCCATAACAAGCCGCGTTATCACTGCAGCTTGGCGTATTCCGTCTTGGCTTGCTGGAGAATTGGAACGTCGGGATCGGCGTCTCTCCAGAGGGTGAGAAAATCCTGGTAGGCTTTTCCGGCTTTCGCCGGGTCGCCAGCGAGCGCCGAACCGCGTGCCAGCCCCAGGTAGGAAAGCGAGTAGAACTGTCCCCAATAGGGGTGTTGCCAAGCACTGCCCCAACTGGCGCCCTTGTGATCCAGGATCTTGTGAAATTCGGCCGCTGCCTCAGCGCCTTCACGCAGACCCAGGTAAGCCAAGCCCCGCAGGTACACCGCCTCGGGGTAAGCGCGCTCATACGGCGAGGCGGATGCCAGCAGTTCCACGGCTTTGGCGGGCTGATCGCGCTTGAGCGCGATGGCAGCGCGAATCGCGGGTAGCTGCACTGCATTCCAGAGGGTTCCGTTTGGAAACAGCTTCGAAGTCTCCCTGGCAAGCTTCTCCGCTTGGGCCGAATCGCCGCACATGGCCAGTGCCAGCGCAGGACGCCCCAGTCGCCGCACGGTCTGGCAATTACCCGACAGCGCGTCGGCACGCGCATCGGCCTCTTCAAATTCGGCGGCGGCGTTCCGGAGCCCACGGCGAACCGCTGTCTCCGCGGCCCGCCGGTACAGTTTGCTCGACTCGCGACGCCGGCCAAGTGCATTCTGATTGGCCGCCTGCAAACCGAAGCTGAGGTACTCCGCCGGCTTGCCTGCGAACCATTGAATCTCCCGCGCAGCGGCCGCAGCATCGCCATCGACGTAAGCGATTTCGAGGAAACGCTGGTGGATCCTCGCTCCGCCCAGTCCCTGCGCCCGCAGTCTCTCCGCTAATTGCTTTGCCTCGGAGAGCCGATCCAGGCATATGTAGACGTCCAGTTGGCGCCGGTACGGAGGTTCAACGTTCGCCTGTAGCCCAGTCGCTTCCTGGCCCTCCTTGAGCCCCTCTTCAAATTGCCCCAGGTCTATGTACTCGGTACTCAAGTTGTTATGGAATCCCCAATCGCGGGGATAGTTCTGGATACCCAACCGATTGGCGTCAATCGCTTTCTCAGACTGGCCATCAAACGAGTAGTAGCTAGTCGCAATGCGGTCCCGCTCAAACTCGGAAACTCGGTCGATAAAACCGAAAGCCTTTCGTGTGGATTCCCGGCTGCGCGCTACGTCCCCGGCGTTTTCGAACGCGACGCCGAGCATGAAGTAAGCCATCGCGAAATTTGGATCGAGTGCAATGGCGCGCTCAAACAACGGGACAGCGGCCAGAAATTGGCCCTGGCCCATCTCGGAATAACCCACGGTGTAGCTCTGGAGGGCTTCGAGCGATGGGGTGGTGGCTTGTTCGAGCGGACGATTCAACTTTTGGATCGAGTTGAGCGACTCCCCCAGCTTGGCACGCATGGCAGTGGCGGCGGTCCCCAATGCGCTCAAAACGTGCTCTTTGTCGCCCGCTTGAATCTGTTCCCGAGTCAGCGTCGCGCCGCCCCGGCAAGTGGTTGCCTGTAGCGTAATGACGAAGTTCTTACCCAGGCTCTCGATGGAGCCGCCGATCATGGCCGTGGCTCCGTCCCGCACGCAGATGTCATGTGCGATCTGATTTGTGACGTGGCTCGCGGGAGCAACGCTCATCAATCGCAGGTCTCGTTGTACCTGCTCGTCGTCCATGATTCTCAGAAAGGGCGATTGCTCGAGTTGGATGGCGAGTCCCTGGCGCAGCGTTCCGTCAAATACCGGATCGCCGGTCTTATTCTCGAAATCCGCCAGGACAATGGTGTCCCTGTCCGTGAGTTTTGGTGTGCGGTGGAGATAGAAGTAACCGGCGATTAAGAACGCCAGCAGAACTGTCACAGCGGCCGCGAAACCAAGTGGCGCACGCACTCTTGCGCGCTGCGTCGACACTCGTGTCGACGTTTCCCGCCCCGAATCCCGCTTCAGGCGCTCCAGGTCGGCTCGAATTTCCGAAGCGTGCTGGTAACGCAGGTCGCGATCTTTTTCGAGACACTTGTCGATGATGCGCTCAAATTCCACCGGCAAGTCGGGATTCAGTCGCACCGCAGGCGTCGGTGCGTGGTTGAGTATGGAATCAAAAACGATGGTTGAGCTTGCCCCGCGAAATGGCAGCTTCCCCGTAGCCATTTCATAGAGCACCACGCCGAACGAGAATAAATCTGTGCGTGGGTCCAAAGGTTTTGCGCGGACTTGCTCCGGCGACATGTACGACACGGTCCCCACCACGCCCCCTGGATTGGTCAGTTGTTCTTCCAGGGTGAGGGTTGGCCCTGCGGTTTCGCCAGCGTCTGCGCGATGGTCGAGGACGGAACCTATTTTCGCCAATCCAAGGTTTTTCGCCAATCCGAAGTCGAGAACCTTCGCGTGACCGCGTTTAGTGAGGAAGATGTTCGCCGGTTTGATATCGCGATGGATGATCCCGGCCGAGTGAGCTGCCTCCAAAGCGTCGGCGATCTCGATCGCCAACGAAACCAGGTCTTCGATTTCGAGCGAGCCACCCCCGATGCGATGCTTCAGGGTCGTTCCATCCAGAAACTCCATGACGATGAAGGACCGTTCGTCGGTTTTTCCAATCTCGTATATAGTGCAGATGTTGGCGTGATTGAGAGACGAGGCCGCTCGCGCCTCGCGGCGGAAGCGCTCCAATGACTGTGCATCTCGGGCCAGTTCTTCGGGCAGGAATTTCAGGGCCACGAAACGGCCCAGCTCGAGATCCTCGGCCTGGTAGACCACGCCCATCCCGCCGCCGCCCAACTTTCCTGCAAGACGGTAATGGGAGATCGTCCGGCCGATCAGGAGATCGCTCCCTGGTTGCGTTTGCAGCTCTGGGCTCTCCTGGCGGCCGAGCGCCCACGCGGCCACTTCCATGGCCGGGCTCTCCAGGAAACTTCCTGCTTCCTGCTGTGACGCCAACAGCGACCGGACTTCGCGCTCCAGCGCCTCGTCGCCGGCGGATGCGTCCCGCAGAAACTCAGCGCGCTGTTCGGGTGGACGCTCAAGGACCGCCTGCAGCAAACCGTCGACCTGTTTCCACCGTTCAGAATCCATCGCTTGGCCGCCGGTCAACTAGCGCCCCCGCTTATTTCGCGATAAAGCCAGGCCTTGGCTGTGCTCCAATCGCGCATCACGGTAACGGCCGAGACTTTGAGCACTTCGGCCGTCTCGTCCACACTGAGTCCACCAAAGAAGCGCATTTCGACCACTTGCACTTTGCGTGGATCGAGCCGTGCCAGCGCATTCATCGCCTCATCGAGCGTCACTAGGTCCCGGGCCCGGCCGGCGCCCACCGTGGCCGCCTCTTCCAGGGAAACATGCGGCAGGCCATCCCCGCGTTTCAGGTTATGCCGCCGGGCGTGGTCAACCAGAATGCGACGCATCAACTGGCCCGAAACCGCGAAAAAATGGGCGCGATTCTGCCACTGCATGCGTTTATAATCCACCAGGCGCATGTAGGCTTCATTTACCAAAGCCGTGGCCTGCAAGCTGTGACCCGGACGCTCGCGTTTCATGTAGCGGTGTGCCAGCCGGTGCAACTCGTCATAGACGATGGGAGTCAGCCTTTCTAGCGCCCTCTGATCACCCTCGCTCCAGGCACGGAGGAGCGTGCTTATATCGTCCACGGCCGGCTCACCGGGTAGTTTCGCCTTATGCATCACTTATGGGCTGAATTATACCGCTGCGCGTTCAAATTTACCCATGCGTGATAGTTCCACGCGCCATTCTGCGCCTACCTGAATGGAGGGACATATGAAATCAATCGTGACTTCGATCGTCGCCGCGAGCAGCTTGCTCGCCGCGCTTGCAATAGCACAGCCGGCTCCACGCTATAACGTCAGGGACCTCGGCCCTGTAGGCGGAGCGGCTGGCCAGCCGGAAATGATAACCAATAATGGCTTAGTAATCGGCGTCGCAGGTTTTCCTGACGGCACCGAGCATGCTGTCCTGTGGTACGACGTTTGGAGGGGGGATTTTGGACCCCCGGCATTCGGAGGACAAAACAGTATAGCGTTTGGCATTAACGAACATGGGCAGGCCGTGGGTCAAGCTGAAACCTCCACTGCAGATCCGAATAGTGAGGACTTTTGCGGCTCCAAGGCGCTTGCGCTTCCCGCCAAAGGTACCACCTGTCTGCCATTCCTGTGGCAAACCGGTGTTATGACTCCGCTTCCGACGCTGGGGGGCAACAACGGCAGCGCCAACCGCATCAACAATGGAGGCCAAATAGCTGGGATGGCGGAGAATGCCACAACGGACCCAACTTGCCCAGCGACGGGCGCCCAAAAACTGGAGTTTGAGCCGGTTGTCTGGGTAAATGGCCAGATCCAGCAACTCCCAACCGTCGCCGGCGACCCGGACGGAGCCGCCTTCGCGATCAATGACAGCGGCCAGGTGGTTGGCGCGTCGGGTGAATGCGCAGCCTTTAACCAGATTGCTTTGGTCAATCTTGCGCCCCTTCACGCCTTGCTCTGGCGAGCCGGTGGGGTGACCGATCTCGGCAGCCTCGGAGGGACAGGACACGGCGACGGAATTGAAGCTGTAAACCTTAATAACAAAGGTCAGGTGATTGGTAATTCCGACCTGGCCGGGGACACAAACTTTCATGGCTTCCTGTGGACCGAGGGTACAGGTATGCAGGATCTCGGCACACTTCCCGGTGACGCGAATAGCGCTGCCATCGGCATTAACGACGCAGGCGATGTCGTCGGCGTGTCGCTCGACGCAAAGTTTAACCCACGCGCATTTTTCTGGCGGAACGGTGTGATGACCGACCTCAACACCTTGGCTCCCGCCGATTCGCCCTTGTTCCTAATCACAGGATGTTCCATTAATTCCCAGGGGCAGATCATCGGCATAGCCATTGAGAAAAGCACGGGCGCTGCGCACGGCTATCTGGCCACCCCCGTCAATGGCGAAGTCGCCGGCGAGAGTATCTCGGCTGCCTCGCCAAGCTCGTCCAGCCCGATGGTTCTCTCCGAGGACGTTCGCAAGCGACTTCGCTCCGGCCGATTCGAAGCCCCGCTTATGACGACTCGATGACAGCCAAGGATTTCGTCGCATGCGACTAAGCAGCGTGATAGACTGGCATGCCAGGTGCCGCGCATCCACGGCACCTGAGCCTTCAAATATGGTGATACGGACCGGCGATGCTAAGAGCCAGACGAAATCTGGCGCGCCCCGAGGCTTCGCGTTGACCGAGTCCCTGCGCCGCCTCTATAGCGACCCTTCGCTCCGCCGATATGGGTATTGGGCGGCAATCCCGCCAACGCCGATGAACACCGATTGCAGGAAGGGTTATAGAACATGACGCCGGCACTGCTGAGCCTCCTGTTCTCGATTAGCACCCTCACCAATCGCGTGGCGCCGCCTGGCACACAACTTCACGTCCGTCTCACGTCCGCCGTCGGCTCTTATGCGAGCCGTGCTGGGTCGCCCCTTAGCGCCGTTCTGATTGCCCCTCTCACGCTGGACGGCGAAACGGCCTTGCGGACTGGAACCATCCTTTCTGGAAAGGTGAAAGCTGTAACGCGCGTCGGCTTCGGAGTACGCCACGAAATCGCCGGGCTCGATTTGGAATTCAACCAGTTGATTTCGCTTGAAGGCGAGAAGATTCCAATTTCCGCGCGAGTAGCGGAAGTGGACAACGGACGCGAGCGCGTTAACCGCGACGGCCGCATCCACGGCGTCCGCTCGACGGGAAGCCTTTGTTACAGAGTTAGCGGTTACATAAGAACTGCGCTTCAGTGGGAGTTTCATGCGGCCCTGGCCGTTTGGGCAATCAGGTCGATCCTCGTGCAACTCCCGGAGCCGGAGATTTATTATCCTGCCGGCGTTGAACTGACCTTGAACTTGAGTCGCCCCCTGTTCTTAGGCGCGCTGCTCAACCCAGGACAGGAGATTGCCGGCCAACTCACAGACGACCGGCGCGACGAGTTAGAGCGAGTTGTTGCGTCTTTGCCATATCGGACTCATGCCCCTGGCTCCGGCCGGTCATCGGACCTCACAAATGTGCTGTTCATTGGCTCTCGCAAGCAGCTTGTTACTGCCTTCAATGCCGCCGGATGGACCCTAGCTAATCCGGCGTCCGTTCGCGGCCGCATAACTTGGATTCGCGCCGTTGCCGAGCGCCGGGGCGATGAAGCCGCGCCAATGTCTCCTTTGTTGTTGAATGGCGCCGAGCCCGATATGTCCTGGGAAAAGGGCCTGAACGACGTTTCCAAGCGTCACCATATTCGGATGTGGAAGGAAGCTCTTACCTGGACCGGCCGGGACATTTGGATTGGAGCCGCTACCCGCGATATCGATTTCGCTTATTTGCGGCCAGGCGGAAGGCTCACTCATAAAATCGAGGAGAACGTCGATCAGGAGCGCGAGAAAGTTGCGTATGATTTGGCATTCACATCCTGCGCTGACATCTTGGACTGGACCACTCGGGAAGACCTTCCACGATTCGCCCGCAATGCAACCGGCGACCCCATAACCACCGATAGCCGCATGGTAGTGATCGAGATGAATGCATGCCGTAAGCCCCGAATGTCTACCGAGACCGTCGACTCCACACTGCTCCCCGAGCACGGCGATAAACTGCAACGCTTTGCGCGCCGCGAGATCTTGAGCGCCAGAAACGAGTTGCTTCGCAGCAATCCGTATTGGCGCACGTATGAGAGCAGCCGATGGCTAGTCGAGTACATTCGCCGGCGCAGGCGGCAAGCTGCCGACCAGGAGCTATTGACCAACTCGCGGTCCTCCTCTCTCCCTCAATTTGCGGTCAAATAGTTAGCGGGTTGGAGATTGCTGACCATGATCGATTCCATCCTGACCTTCGTACACGATCTGAAATTCGCGGCCCGATCGCTGATGCGCACCAAAGGGCTTGCGGTCACTGTGGTGCTCACCCTGGCGCTCGGCATCGGAGCCAACGCCGCCATCTTCAGCTTGGTGCGCGGCGTCTTGCTGCGTCCGCTCGTCAACCGCGATGAAGACCGGCTGATCTATATCCGACAAAGCGCGCGCGGCATCGGCTTCGACAACGCGGCGTTCTCCGTCCCGGAGATCCACGATCTGCGCGACCGCGTCAAAACGATAAGCGAGTTCGGCGACTTCTCCACCATCGGCTTCTCCATGGTTGGCTTGGGCGAGCCGCGCGAGGTCCGCGCCGGCGTCGTCGGCGGATCGTATTTCGAGGTGATGGGGCTGCACCCGGTGCTCGGTCGGCTGCTCGACGCGCGTGACGACGGCCCGAACGCCGCCGGCGCGGCAGTGTTGACTTATCGTTTCTGGTCGACAGGCCTCAAGAGCGATCCAGCGGTGCTCGGAAAGACCATTCGGCTCGGCGCGCGTTCGGCCACTATCGTTGGCGTGCTGGAACCGTCCGTTCCGTATCCCGCCGAAACCGAAATAATAGCCAACATCGTAACCAGCCCGCATCATCTGTCGGCCACGATGGTTACCGGACGAGTCCATCGAATGACTGAGCTCTTCGGACGGCTCGCGCCCGGTGCCGATCTCGACGCGGCGCGCGCCGAGCTGCGCGTGGTTCACGGCGCCATGGTCAAGGCGCATCCCGAAGCGTATTCGCAGAAGGCCGATTTCCGGATCGAGGCCGTGCGCCTGCGCGACCAGATCACGTCGCGAGCCAGAACCGTACTGCTGGTGCTGCTTGCGGCTTCCGGCCTGGTCTTCGTTATCGCATGTTCGAACGTCGCCAACCTGATTCTCGCGCGGACCGTTCGGCGCGAAGGCGAGCTCGCCATCCGTGCGGCGTTGGGCGCCAGCACCAGCGCGCTGCGGCGTACGTTGCTGGCCGAAAGCCTGCTGCTCTGCGGCGCCGGTGCGATGTTCGGCGTGCTGAGCGCGCGTCCGATGGTGGCCATCCTGGCTCGTTACGCGTCCCGATTCTCGGTTCGCGCCCTGGATCTGACAGTCGACTCCAGCATGCTCTGGGTTGGAGCCGTGCTGGCAGTTGTCGCGGCCGTGCTGCTGGCGTTTGTTCCGCGCCTGCCGTCGGCGAACACGTCGCATGGATTCGGTCTGTCGAGCGGTAGCGTGCGGATCACCGGCAGCACCAACCGCCGGCTGCGCGTCTTCGCCGTGACACAAATCGCCGCGTCCTTCGTGCTGCTGGCCGGCGCCAGTATGCTGATCGAGACGCTGCTTTCGCTGCAGGCGAGTCGCACCGGCTTCGACACGCGTAACGTTCTGGCGTTGAACGTGCCCCCCACGACGTATGGACGCACCGACGAACAAAACGTGGCATCTTACAAGGAAGCGATTCGCCACATTAAAGAGCTGCCCGGCGTGGACGCCGTCGCGGTCGGTACCATCGTTCCGTGGCGCGACGCGCGTAATTCGTTCCCGTTCCAGTTCTCGGCGGAGGGCCACGTTCGTGCTCCCGGCGAGGAGGATCCGCGCGCTCGGTTCCGTACAGTCTCGCCTGGATTTTTCGCAGCGCTCGGTGTCCCCATTATTGCCGGACGCGACTTCAACGATGCGGATCGAAAAGGCAGCGACCCGGTTGTTATCGTTAGCCAGAGCGTGGTGCAGCGCATGTTCCCGAACCAGGATTCTATCAATCACCACTTGATGTGGACCGATCCGGTGATGAAGTTCATCGATGTCAGCCCCATTCCACGGCGTATCGTGGGTGTCGTAGCCGATATCGACGATGAGAATGTCGTGCCCGGTCCGGCCCTCAGCGTTTACCACCCCTTCGGGCAGGTAATCGGAGGGGAACGTCTGTTTATTCATGTCCACACGAACCCGTATGCGCTGGTGTCGCCTGTCACGCGTATTATCCGGGAAATGTCCCCGGACCAAATAGTGGAGCGAGCTGCGACGCTCGAGGACGTCCGCGCGGAAGTGTTGACGCCGGACCGGCTGAACGCGCTGGTGTTTGGCGGTTTTGCGGCCGTCGCTTTGGCGATTGCGGTGGTCGGCGTCGCGGGCGTGCTGGCGTTCTCGGTCAGCGGGCGGACCCGCGAGTTCGGCATCCGGCTGGCCATTGGCTCGCAGCCCAGGCGCCTGGTGATGGGTGTCCTCGCCCAAGGTGCCGTGATAGCTGCGGCGGGCGTGATCGCCGGCGCGGCTTGCGGATTCGCGCTGGCGCGTCTGGCGGGCAGCTATTTCCAGGACGTGCGAATGCCGGGCACCGCATCGGTGAGCGGTGCAGCAATCGTGCTCCTGGCCGCCGCGGTTTTTGCATCGCTGCTGCCGGCGGTCCGGGCCGCTCGCGTCGACGTCATGCAAGCCCTGCGCTCCGACTAATTAACGCCTTTATACATCTGGCTATACCCGAGCCGCTGCTTCACGTAATCTCGAGGATACGAGATTTCCACTTTCGACACGTTCTTCTTCGAATCGAAAGTGGCGTTCAGCTCCGGATTGATGCCCGTCCAATAAGTTGGAATATCGAGCTTCTTGTAGCGCTCTACCACTTCATCGCGCAGCGCCGGATCGAAGTGAACGCCATATTTGTCCACCAGCGCCTTGATCGCGGCGTAATCCCCCTCAGCCTTAATGCGCATCAACTCGGCTAGTAGTTGGCCAACTCCTTGCCGCATCTTTTGAAAATCGCGAATCACCAGATAAGTCTTGCCATTACGCTTTTCCTCCGCGATGGCGCCAGTTTTATCCCGAATGTAATTCACGATGAGCTGCCGGTCGCGCTCATGATCCTCTTCGATGGTGTCGCCCTTGGGAATCCGCCGGAGTTGTGTGAGAGCCACGCGCACCGACGAATAATACATTGCTTTGGCCACGTCGGGATTCGAAATCAGCCCTAGCTCGCGTAGCTTTGGATCCCAGACATTCCACAGCGCCATCAGGTCCGCCCGCGCCTCTTCCAGCGTCGAGAAATATTCTTTAAGATAAAAAGTCGGCTCATGCGTGAGCTTCGGGCTCAACTTGCCGGAACCATGGCCGATGATTTCGTGAAGTCCCGTCAGAAGATCGTCTGCTTCGTCGCCATACTTCTTGCAGATCTCGATCTCGTCTTTCGATGCCGCAAACTCATCCAGCATACCGTTCCCGCTGGCGTGCGAAATGGCGCGCGAACTGCCCGTGAATAAGAAGCTCTTGCTGCCGTACTTCTCGTGGACCTCGTCTTCGTTGGGAAGATTGTCCCCGACCGTGGTGACATGAAAATCGCCGGTCTCGATGACCGCCTCCACCGCCTTCGCCAGCGGCGGCTTCACGCCTTGCTTCTTATACTCCGCCTTCCACGGCGCGCGATCTTCAAAGTATTGCGCGTTGTCGGCTATTTTCACCATGAGTGAGTTGACGCGTTGATCGGTCACCGTAACGAAACTCTGCGACGTGCCCTTGGCCCCGCGCGGGTCGCGATAAACCTCGATGAACCCGTTTGCGAAATCCACCGGCGCGTTGTTCTGCACCCAGTCAATGTCGAAATGTATCCAGTCCTTTGGATCGCCCGTTTGGTAATAGCGGATCAGGTCGCGGATCACCTGTGCCTGCTGGGGCTCGGCCACCTCCGCCGCTTTCTCGAAATAAACATTCGCCTTCGACAGATACTCGGCATACAGCCCCGGCGGTACGCGATGATCCGGCGTTCCGGCGCGGTAAACTTGCTCCACCAAGTGGCCATTGATTTTGGCCAGGCGCGAATTCAGCGGGTAGTGTTCGGTAAATCCTTTCAGGTCAGCTAACGTAACGCCGGAATAAAAATTATTCGCGCTGGCCTGCAGAATATCGAGACCGCCTCGCGGGCTCTTGGCGGTGATCAGCGGCTCAAAGTTGGGATCGAATAATGAGGCTTTCAGCTCGTCGATTTCTTTCAGGAAAGCTGGCTCAGTGAGTCCCCGCCCTCCATGATGAATGGCGGCCAGTCCTGCGTCCTTCAACTCGTCGAACGTGCATTCCGGCAGGAATTTCTGCGCGGTGGTCTCATTGTGATTGCCGTGGTTGCCCCAAAACAATTTGGTGAACGCCAGTGTCTTGTCGTAACTCGCGCGATTCACTCCTTCTGGGTGAGCCACGATCATTTCGAGGATCACCTTTTGCCGCGGGCCAAAGCGCGACATCTGGTCGTAGATAATCGGATTGATCGCGATGGACGCCTCGGTGAGCCAATAAGCGAGAGCCTGCTGTTGCGGCGTCAAGCTGCGAAAGCTGTCCGCCTCCAGTTGCAAGAAGCCGGTCGCGCCCACGCGGTCCACTCTTGCGCTATTCGGCGGTTGGCTCCACGCGAGGCAGGCGAAAATAGAGATAGAGACGGCCAGTTTCATTCCATTTTATTTTACTGTGCCCGTGGCGCACGCTTTCAGCGGGGCTTGCCGAGACTTTTTTCGGCATCGGTCACAGTACCACCTCTGGCTTGCGAGCTTACTTAGTGATCCCTGTCTCACGGGGTTGGTCCCTTTTAATAGGGTGACAAGAAATAAGGTTTGGGAGTGGCTAGAATTCAGGCGCTATTGATTCCGTGCTAAACTTTCTCGGCATGCCGACTGATTTTCCGCTATCTCGTCGAAAGACTCTAGCCATCGCCGGTTATTCATTTGGAATGTCGGCGTTATTGCCGGCCCTTGACCGCTCAGAACCCGCGCCGAAATTCTCAGCGAAAACGCTCGCGGGCGAGGCATTCAACAACCAGTCGCTACTGGGCAAAGTCGCCCTCGTGGAGTTCTGGGCAACTTGGTGCCCTTACTGCCGGAACGATGCGGTACCGCTCGATGATCTGGCAATGGAGTTCGAAAAGGAAGGGCTCGTGGTGCTGGCAGTGGACGTGGCGGAGTCGAAGAAGACAGTGAAGGCTTTTCTAGAGCGAAATCCGCGGAAAACCAAGATCGTGTTGATGGAGGACACCAATCTTGCGGCGGTGTTCGCCGCAAAGAGTTTCCCCCAATACGTGTTGATAAACCGTGAGGGGCGGGTGGCGAGCCAACAAAATGGCGCCGGCGGGGAAGCGGCGCTGCGGAGGATGCTGCGAAAAGCGGGACTAGAGTCCAAGAAAGGCGAAGACGCGCCGATTGAGTTGCGCTCCTCGCCGCGACGGGGAGGGTGAATTCTTTGGCCTCTGTCCGCCGATACGGCGATTGGAAGCAGGAAGCGATTTAACGAAAGGCAGTCGCTGTAGCAAAATCAGCCGGATCTTTAGCCAATGGGTTGATCGAGGGCCTTTTCGGATCTGCCAACGCGTCCGGGGCGCGTCAGCGAGCACTGCCTGCTGGACCAATACCGACCGCTACAGATTTTCCAAACGCCACGTAACTGAGAATTATTTCGGAACTCAAAAAATTATTGATGAAGCGTTGTCTAAAGAAAGACCATCACGGAGTCGATCATCTCTTCAGCGAAGTCTGAACAAGGAGTAATCATGTCGGCTGCCACGTCATTTGCGAGAGAGCTGCCGGTCGCCAAAGCCATGCTGGGGAACAAGGTCATAGTCGAAGGACACATTCGAAGCCTGGAAGATCTGACGATCGAGGGGGAAATGGAAGGAACGATCGAGATGTTGGACCATCGTCTCACCATTGCAACAAATGGGAAAGTCCGGGCTAACGTCAAGGCGCGGGAGGTTGAGGTCCTTGGTTCGATCCAAGGCAAGATAGAAGCCGTGGAGAAGGTCTATATCCGCAAGAGCGCGCAGCTTATCGGCGACATTCATTCCGCCGGCATCATCATCGAAGACGGCGGGTACATTAAGGGAAGCATCGAGTTGTCGCGCCACCCAGCCAGAACGTAAGAGAACGGCGCGGCACCGCCGAGCCCCCTTCAATCTTTGCGGATTCTGCTCCGCCCCTTGGTTACGCCCATCAGCATCGCCGTGATCGTCGTAGTTTTCACCGCCGTAATGTTGATCAAGCGGGAAGATCTACGGAATCGACTACTTCGATTAGCGGGGCGCAGACAACTCAATCTTGCGACACAAGCCTTCGATGACGCCGCTCAGCGCGTCAGCCGCTACCTGCGTCTGCAATTCGTTGTCAATACGACCCTCGGCTCGCTCATGGCGATTGGGCTTTATCTTATTGGTGTCCCAAGTGCTCTGCTTTGGGGAGTTCTCGCAGGCCTCTTGCGCTTTGTTCCCTACATTGGCCCCATCATCGGAGGCGGTTTACCCCTTATCCTCGCGTTGGCCGTCTTCAAGACTTGGCTTCAGCCGATTTTGTGCCTTTGCCTTTTCTAGTTATCGAGCTAACTGTCGCGTAGGTCATTGAGCCCTGGCTCTACGGAACCAGCATTGGCATTTCATCCCTGGCGATCCTGGTCGCAGCCGCGTTCTGGACCGCGCTTTGGGGTCCCACCGGGCTGATGCTGTCGACGCCTTTGACCGTGTGCCTGGTCGTTCTCGGCCGCTACGTTCCACACCTGGAGTTTCTCCACATCATTCTGGTGACGAACCTGTTTTATTACCCGAGGCCCAGTTTTATCAGCGGCTGCTGGCAATGGACCAACGAGAAGCGAACTCCGTCATTGATACATTTCTCAAGGATCGATCGTTACTTGGGCTTTACGACCACGTCATGATCCCGGCCTTGAGCATGGCTGAGGAAGAACGCCATCAAGGAAATTTGGATGAAAACCGGGAAAATTTCCTGATTCAAAGCATCAACGAGTTTATTGCCGACCTCGCGGAACACGGTCTGGAGTCGCCCGCCAAAACTGTCAGGGCCGAGGACGCACCGCTGATCGAGTTTAAGAAACCCATTCACGCGAGGGATTTGCGGGTGGTGTGTATCCCGGCCAGCGACCGCGCTGACGAGAGCACCGCGGCGATGTTGACCCAGATTCTAGAATTGGCTGGTTATACGGCTGTGCTCCTACCTATTCCTCGCTCTCCTGGGGATGCGCTAGACCTGGTTTCCAGGCAAGAATGCGATGTCGTATGCATCTCGGCATTGCCGCCGTTCGCGCTGCTCCCTGTTCGGTCTTTGATTAAACAATTGCGACGAAGTTTCCGAAGCTGAGAGTGGTGGTGGGCCTGTGGAACTTCTCCGATGGTGGAGAGCAAGCTGACGAACGTCTGGCTGCCGCATTTTCAGTCGAGGTGGTAACGACCCTTGCGCAGGCCATGGAGCGGATTCAGACGCCGGTTGAATCGATAAATCTGCCGCGAGGCGCTTAAATGGAATACATTCCGTGGCGCCGCTTGCAAAACGGCGCCCCCAGTTGCTGGAACGGAGCCACTCTCAGTGGTGGCTCATCAGAAACCAGATAACAATCAGGACGCCGGGAACCCCCAGAACCCACGCTACGAGGTATCTCATTCTTGTTTCCTCCCCTTTTTTCGAGACCGGAAATTGCTCGGTCCGCTGATGAAGTGGCACGTCAAGGGCCTTTTGTAGTACGCCTGAAATACGGCGTCATTTCAGGCTGCGAAGGGTGTAACGAGCCAGTACGTTGGTAACTTTTGCGCGGACGGAATGTGAGGAATTACTCTTCCATGAAATGGTACGCGATCATATGGCACACCACCATGTGCGCATCTTCGATCCGGCCCATATGCGGCACTGCAACCTGAATATTGAGCTGCGCCAGCGGTCCTAGCTGGCCGCCATCGCGCCCAGTCAGAGCGATCGTTTTGCAGCCGATAGAATTGGCGTATTCCATGGTCCGCACTACATTGGGCGAATTGCCCGATCCGCTGATGCACATCACCAGGTCGCCCGGCTGCGCGAAATTCTTCAATTGCTCCACGAAAATGCATTCGTATCCGACGTCGTTGGAATAAGCGGTCAGGGTCGGCAGCGAATCGGTCAGCGCCATGATGCGGAAGCGCGCGTCGCGATTGTAGCTCGCCCCCTTAACGATGTCGCAAGTGAAATGCGACGCCGTCGCCGCGCTGCCGCCGTTCCCGCAAACGAAAATGTGCTTTGAGCTATCGCGCGCCTCGCGAAACCATTCGATGGCCTGCTCCACGCGGCTGGTATCGATGCGATCGAGCGCCTCCAGCAACGCCGCCTTGTACTGCTGCGGAGAAGTCATATGAGAAAGAAATCCAGAGCCTTGGATACATAGTCCTTCAGGTCACCGCGTTTCACGACCGCGTCCAGAAAACCATGTTTCAACAAGAATTCACTAGTCTGAAAACCCTCCGGCAGCTTCTGGCGGATGGTCTGCTCAATCACGCGCGGACCCGCAAACCCGATCAGCGCTCCCGGCTCTGCGATATTCAGATCGCCCAGCATCGCGAAACTGGCCGTGACGCCGCCGGTAGTGGGATCGGTCAGCACACTGATATAGGGAATCTTCGCTTCGTCCAGCCGCATGAGCGCGGCCGAAATCTTTGCCAATTGCATCAGGCTGACCGTGCCTTCCTGCATCCGCGCGCCTCCGGACGCAGAAATAATGACCAGCGGGACATTTCGCTCCAACGACCGCTCGATGGCCCGCGTAATCGCCTCTCCCACCGCCGCCCCCATGCTGCCGCCGATGAATCGCAGGTCCAAGGCGCAGATGTGGACGCGACGGCCGTTCAGATTCCCCCCGGCCGAGATGACGGCATCGCGAAGGTGCGTCAGTTGTTGATTTGATGCCAGACGTTTCTTGTAGGTTCTCGAATCAACGAACTTTAGCGGATCGGACGATGCAAGATGCGCGTCGAACTCTTCGAACTGGCCGCCATCGAAGAGCATGGTCAGGCGCGTGCGCGCGTCGATCCGCTCGTGATGCCCGCACTTAGGACAAACCTGCAGGTTATCTTCCAGCGCCTTACGCCAGACGATCTCGCCGCAATGCTCGCACTTGAGCCACAACCCTTCGGTTTTTACCTTACGCTCGCCCTCGTCAGTCTTTAGGGACGTCTTTTCTCGCGTGAACCAAGCCATTCAAATTCAGTGTGGCACAGCAGGGATCAGTGGGGCAGGATCTGATGAGCTGGGTAGGATCTAACGGACTTTCTTGGCCGCGCCACCGACGCCCTCGGTGTAATGCTCCAGGTCCTGGTTGCCTTCCAGACAGGCGAATTCCATTTGCTGGTAATCCTTGTCGTCGGGACGCTGTTGCCAGGTACCGGCAATCTTCCAGGGGCGAGTATAAATGGTCGAGTCTTCGATAGTGGCTTCGTAGCTGATGGCGTTGGAATCAATAAGGCGTGATGCGCTCGACTACGTGAATATTAGGTGTAGTGAAATTGCCCACCATATCAAACCAGGTCCGGCCGTTTTGATTGGTGGTGTCTATAACCAGCGTGTCGCCTTCCCAATGGCCCACCGAATCGCCCATGAACATCTTGATGTCGCGGCGGCTGCACGATCTGAAATCCGAATTGCTGGTAAGCCGAGTGCGGCACCCCGGACATAAAACAATGTGCATCGGGTTCGTCGTACACGTGGTTCTTTCCAAGATCCCGGGCGCTGGCCTCGGCCGCTGGCTGGTAGGGGATTTTGCCGCCAGGCGGGTCAACAATCGCGCCTTTGCCGCCGGAATTCCCACACGACCAGCCAGATTGGAACGCAACCTGATCAAGCTTTCTAGCGCTCTCCCAATTAGTAGCCAGGCGGCGGCCTGAATCCGCCGATTTCTTGAGCCAGCAGTTGCGCGAAGGCGATCGGCGTGCCGTCCTCCAAATATGGGCCGATGATTTGCAGCCCGACCGGCAACCCGCTTTTGCTAAGGCCCGCCGGAGCCGTGGTGGCCGGACAGCCGGTCAGAGTAGCGGGCGTGATGTAGGAGAGGAGGCTCCAGAAGTTTTGAGAGCCGCCTTCGGGCATGGGGATCTTTCGTTGATCGACTGGCGTCGGGTCGTGCGGGAACGCCGTTGTGAATGCGGTCGGTAGCAGAAACACATCCACCGATTCAAAGTATTTTTCCCACATCGCCCGATAATCCAGACGCTTACGGTTCTTTCTTTGCCATTCTGAGAAACCGCTGAGCGCGCCTTTCGCGAGATTGTCCGATCTTTTCTCGAAGTGCGGCCGCACGTGGTGCTGGCGCTCCGGCGGCATTACGCTGAAGTCGAACGCGCCGAGCAGGAAGAAGTAGGTATCGAGCAGTTCCTGGAATTGAAAGCCATCGGGCCAGCCTGGCTTGACGGTAGCCCCCGCCTTCTCGCACGCACGGATGGCCGCTTCGAGCACGGATTTCGTTTCGGTGGAGACCGGGACGCCAGGGTCTTCGAGCAAATAGCCGATGCGATAGTCTCGTAGGCGCTGGTGGCGCGGCTTCGGCAGGGCCCATTGGAATGCCTTGGAGTCGGGCGGTTCCGGGCCGGCCAGGATCTTCAGCCCTGCTTCCAGATCTTCGGCGGTGCGAGCCATCGGTCCGACCACCGCGAGCAGCGTAGAAAATCCCGGGTTGTCCTGAAGTCCGCCGGGAAGATGGCCGCGCATGCTCACAATGTCGAGCGTCGGCTTGTGGCCGTAGATTCCGCAGAAGGACGCCGGTGTTCGGATGCTGCCCCCGATGTCAGAGCCGATGCTGAAGAAGGCTAATCCAGCGGCCAGCGACGCAGCCGAGCCTCCCGATGATCCGCCGGGAGTCCGGGCGAGATCCCACGGATTATTGGAAACACCGTAAATTTCGTTGAAGGACTGGCCGTCCATCAGGAATTTCGGAACATTGGTGGCGCCGAGCAGGATGGCGCCGGCATCTCGAAGCCTGCGAACGGAGACGGAATCGGCCGGCGCTTTCGCATCCTTGAACTCAGGGACGCCCCAAGTGCAGGGCTGGCCGCGTACGCCGAAGCTTTCCTTGACGTTGATCGGAACCCCATGGAGCGGCCCAGTCGCGGCTTTCCGATCGATGGCTTGGTCGGCTTGCTTGGCCGCTTCGAGCGCCTGATCGCGGAGTTGATACACGTACGAGTTGAGCTTGGTTTGCGAGGTATCGATGCGGCGCAAAGTGTGCTGGGTCAGCTCGACGGCGGATATCTTGCGCTCGCGGATCGCCGCGGCGGCTTCGAGAGCGGAGCCAAAATCGGGATCGAACTCAGTTTTCATAAGGTGTACAAAGAGCGGGCAGTCCCGCCAGAGAATCAGCGGCCGTCACATGGCCGACGATTTTTTCGCAGCGATCCAACGGCAGGACATATCCGGCGAGCCCACGGAACTTCGTGATAAGTTCAGGCCAGCTCAGCGGGTTTTGCGGATCGCCTTTGGGATGCCTGATCATTTTTTCGAAGCTACGGACGTCTTCGAGATGTATGCTGACAACAGCGGGCCATTCGGCGGGAAAGGTTTTCTCGATGTCGGAATTCTTAATCATGACGACTTTACCGATGAAAGCGCGCACGTCCGGAGACTGCAGCCGCGCTTGATTGAATTGGTCCAGACCGGCGGCCCGATCGATAACCGCGACCGCTGCGCCGTAGGGCATCGAAAACTGTGCTTCAACGATCGAGCGTGGGTCGTATTTCTGAGCGCGAGGCTCGACTACCAACGGCCAACCAGCTTCTAGAACCGCAACCTCGATCTGGCGGACCTGTGCGGGCCGGATGTCGTGTTCGTGAACGAGAGCCAGGATGGCATCGATGGGTCCCTGCATGTAGCGGCAGCAGGCGTGCGGTTTGACGCTGGTACGCAGGATTTCAAAAGACTGGCCGAGGTTGATGGTCAGCAGATCCGGCAGCGGCTGACGCGAGTAGCCGTGAAGGAAACCGTCGCGGCCTTCGAGAATGCGAGAGGGTCCACGGAAACCCTCGGCTGCAAGTAAGGCAGCCTGATTGCCGTTTTGCGCTGCGAGACCGGGATGGAGCCGCTTGGTCCAAGCGCCATCTGAGAGGAATTCGAGCGATCCCGCGGCCATGCTGCCAGCGATCCCGACTGCGGAAAGCATTCGGCTGGCGTTGAGACCGAGCAGTTTCGAGGCAGTGACGGCCGCACCGAAGACGCCGCAAGTCGCGGTGGGATGGAAGCCGAGAAGGTAGTGTTCCTTGGGCTGCACCGCCATGGCGATGCGGGCGGCTGCTTCATATCCGGCGGTGACGGCGGTGAAAAATTGGTCTGGCTGAAGGTCTGGCAGGGTTTCGAGGACCGCGAGGGCGGTGGAGAACATCACGACGCCGAGATGAATCGAGCCCGCGTTGTGCGTATCGTCCAGTTCGATGGCGTGAGCGGCTGTGCCATTGGCGAGCGCGGCGTGGCCCGGTAGAGTACGAATGCTTTTTCCGATGACGGTGGCCGAGCCGGGCGCGGCCACGCGCTCAATCATCCGGTATACGGGCGCGGAGGATTCGGCGCACGAGCCGCGGATGGCGACGCCGAGATAATCGAGCAAAAGATAACGTGCACGGTCGAAGACGGCGGCGGAAAGTTCTGATGGCTTAAGATCGGCGAGGAAGTCGACCAGATCGCGAGTGTAGTGAGGAGTCTCCTGTTTCATGCGGGACGTTTCGGAGCAAGGAATGCCCGGCGAAGCACGATGATGCGCTCGCGTTTCTGATTAAACCCACGCGTCTCGATCGCTACAATGCCGCGATCCGGCTTGCTGGCGGACTCGCGTATATCGACCACTTCGGATTCGGCGTAGAGCGAATCGCCCGGAAACAGTGGGCGCTCGAAGACGACGCTCTCGTAGCCAAGATTTGCGATTGTTTTTCCACTGGTGTCAGCGACGCTCATGCCGACGGCTAGGCTGAAAACCAAAGTGTCGATAACCGGACGCCGGCCAAGGGGCTGGCGGCGTGCGAAATGATCGTCGACGAACAGCGGATGCTGATTCATCGAGAGCAGAGCGAACCAGGTGTTGTCATGGTCGGTGATGGTCCGGCCAGGCCAGTGCTGGTAAATGGTGCCGATCTGGAATTCGTCATAATAGCGCCCGAAAGTCATGAGGCCCGATATTTCTTCAGCAAATTGCGCGCGATGATCAGGCGCTGCAGTTCGTTGGTGCCGCCGCCGATGACCACTAGCGGAGCGTCGCGATAGTATCGCTCTACGGGAAAATCTTTCGAGTAGCCGTTGCCGCCCAGGATCCGCATGGCCTCGAACGACACCTCGGTGGCGAACAGCTTGGCCATACCGGCTTCGAGATCGCAGCGCTCGCCGCGGTCCTTTTTCTCAGCGGCGGAATAAATTAGCAAACGCGAGGCTTCAATGCGGGTCGCCATGTCGGCGAGCTTGATCTGAATGGTCTGGTGTTCCGCGATCGGCTTGCCGAAAGTAGTGCGCCGTTGAGCGTAGCGAATGGCTTCCTCGAACGCAGCGCGAGCGATGCCGAGGCCGCGGGCAGCGACGTTGAGACGCTCGGCTTCCAGCCCCGTCATGACCTGCTTGAAGCCGTTGCCCTCCGCGCCACCGATCAGATTTGCGGCGGGCACCGGAAAATCCTGGAAGTGCAGCTCGCACGTCTCGACGCTTTTGTAGCCTAGCTTGTCGATGTCGCGGCTGACGGTAAGACCTGGCGCGCCCTTTTCGATGACGAACGCACTCATACCGCCGTGCGCGGGCTCGGCCTTGGGATCGGTCTTGGCCAGAAGCAGGAACGTGTTGCCATAGCGCCCGTTGGTGACCCACATCTTAGAGCCATTGACCCGGTATCCGTCGCCGTTGCGAGTCGCGATGGTAGTGATGTTTTGCAAATCGGTCCCGGCGTTTGGTTCCGACAGACAAATGCCGCCGCGCCGGTCACCGCAGGCGAGCCCCGGCAGGAATCGCTGTTTCTGTTCCTTTGTCCCGAAACGATTGAGCACATCGCAGAGGACCGAATGAGTTCCGATCACTCCCGCCAGGCCCAGCCAACCACGGCCGAGCTCCTCGAAGATCATGGCGAAGGTGGTGAAATCGGTGTCGGCGCCGCCGTACTCCTCCGCTACGTTCAATCCGAACAGGCCCATTTTGCGCATCTGTTCAACCAAAGCGTGCGGATACTCGTTGCGATGCTCCAGTGCCGATGCCACAGGCATCACTTCCTTGTCGACGAACTGCCGGACGGTGGCGACGATCAACTCCTGCTCGGCGGTCAGTTTGGCCACGGCAGTTCTCCTTCCGGGTGTTTCGGCACCACGATCTTGCGCCGCAGCGTGAGGATCACTTCTCCTCGTTGATTGAGGCCTTTTGTTTCCACGATGACGACGCCGCGACCGTCGGCCAGCTCTTCCTTCGCCACAATAGTCGATTCGGCATAAATTGTATCTCCGTGGAAGACCGGCTCAGGATGGCGAATGTCGGAGTAGCCGAGTGTTTCGGTCGCCCGTCCACCGACGTCGGCCTGGCTCATGCCGATGACCAGGCTAATCACCAGAGGGCCCTCCACCAAGCGCCGGCCGTGCTGCGTTCCTACGGCGTAATGCTCGTCGATATGCAGCGGATGCTGATTCATGCTCATCAGACTGAAGAGCGTATCGTCAAATTCGGTGATGGTTCGGCCGGGCCAATGGCGAAATTGCTGTCCGGTTTCGAGCTCGTCGAGATAGCGGCCGTAGCCCACTTAGACCTCCGGGCCACACGCCCCATGGCGAATCAATTCATCAATGGCCGCGTCCGGATAACCGGCTTCGCGGAGAATAACGCGGCTATGCTCGCCCAACTGGGGCGGCGGTCCGGCCGGCACCACGGGCGTAAGTGACAATGCAATCGGCAGACGAGGAAGGAGGGCCGACTCCTCGCCGCAGAGTTCGATTTCGGCGAACGCATCTAGAGCAGCCAGTTGGGGATCCTGCAAAACCTGTTCCGCGTTTTGAACGGCGTCGTTGGGCACGTCGTTTTGGTTGAAGATCTCGATCCAGTGCGCGGTAGGCTGGGTTCGCAGCAGATCGCCGATTTGGCCTTCTAAACCGGCGCGATTGCGGCAGCGCTCGGCATTGGATGAATAGCACGGCTCGTCCAGCCAGTCGGTACGATTCAAAGCCTTGCATAGCCGGCGAAAGAGGCGGTCGTTTGAAATGCCGATCATGATCGCGCCGTCAGCAGTCGTGAATGCGCCGTAGGGAGCCACTGAGGCGTGGCGCGCGCCTTCCGGCCGTGGATTGACGCCGGTGAACTGGCGATAGAGCAGGTGATAACACATCAGCATCACGCCGGTCTGGAGCAATGAAGCATCCAAGCGCTGGCCGCGCCCCGACCTCTGACGCTCGTAAAGAGCCGTCACGATGCCAAGCGCCATCCAGACGCCCGCGCCCATGTCGAGAATAGAGACACCGGCGCGCATAGGCGAATCCTGATTTACGCCTGTTACGCTCATGATTCCGCTGCGCGCTTGCAAGATGGCGTCGTAGCCGGGTTTGCGATAGTCGGGACCCCGCGATCCGTAAGCCGAAAGCGAGGCATATATGATGTCCGGTTTGCGGGCCCGAACGGCTAGTTCATCCAAACCCAGCTCGGCGGCTTTTCCGCCGCGAAAGTTTTCGATACAGACGTCGCAGCTTTCTGCCAGCTTCAACACCACGTCGCGTCCAGCGGGATTTCTGAGGTCGAGCGAAATGGAACGCTTGCCGCGATTAATTGGAGTGAAATAGGAACCCCAGGGTCCGCGATGCGGCGGCATGCCGCGGGCGTCGTCACCGCCGTCGATGCGCTCCACTTTGATGATTTCAGCGCCGAGGTCGGCGAGGACCATGGTCGCGGTGGGCCCGGCTACGACGGTGCTAAGGTCCAGAACACGTACGCCTGTCAGTGGAGGGGACAAAGAGTTGAAGATAGCACGGACTAGGTTACGGGAGTGGCGCCCGGAGAGATCAGACGGCGTTCATCAGGCGGCCTCGGCGCACCACCCACTCTTCACTGGTGAACACCCGGGGGCCGACTTCGATCAGTCGCGGCAGCATGTCGAAGACCGTTCCAGGGGTCCACCCGTTGTTGTGGCGGGTTCGAAAGCCGCGCTGGTTCAAGGATTCGGCGATCTCCGACAGCGGCTTGTCCTGGATGATCATTTCGAGCATCACCAGCAGCGCCTCTTTTTCCTGGATGTCCTGCTCGAGTTGCAGACAGTCCTCGGCGATTTTGAGGCCATAGGGCGGGTCTTCGGTGATGTTGGCCGATCCCGTTTGTTCGCCTTCCACCTGGCGCTCCCAAACGATGACGACCGGTCTCCAGCCTTCACCGGACTTGTGATCGACGTACGCCTGGGTCAGGGGATTTGCCAAAACTTCGCGCATGCGCTCCACTCTAGGCATCGGTGTTCACCTCCATGACCAGCGTTTTTGAGCAAATAGATTGCCAGTTTTTTTGTGATTGGATTCAACTGCTTGGTCAGAAAGGTAGGCGCGTGCGATGTTCATTCCTGGGACTCGATGGTGCGGGTCGCGACAAGCGAGCTATCCTGAAAATATGAGACAAGTTGCGGTTGTTGGCATCGGGAAGACTGCGTTTGGGGCTTTTCCGGATCGCGATCTTCGGTCGCTCGCGGTGGAAGCCGGTCAGAAAGCGCTAGAGAACGCGGGCGCGAAACCATCACAGGTGGAGGCGTTCCACCTGGGGAATTTCGCCGGACCCTCGTTTGTCGGGCAGAATCATCTGGCGCCGTACGTAGCGGCTGGGATGGGAATCACCGGCATTCCCGCGACCCGATTTGAAGCGGCGTGCGCCTCGAGCGGAGCGGCCTTTTTCCACGGTGTATCAGCGGTGGCGGCCGGGCTGTACGACGTCATTCTAGTCACGGGCGTAGAAAAGATGACCTCGCAGCCGACGCCCAAAGTGACTGAGATCCTGGCGGGCGCGGGCGATTTATGCGGCGAAGTGCGAGCGGGCGCGACCTTTCCAGCTTTGTTCGCGATGATCGCGCGCCGGCATATGTATCAGTACGGCACTACCCGCGAGCAAATGGCCGCAGTAGCGGTGAAGAATCACGCCAATGGCGCCAAGAATCCGCTGGCGCACATGCGCAAAGTCATCACCATGGAGCAGGCGCTGAACGGAAAGCCGATTTCTGAGCCGTTGACGGTCTATGATTGCTCGCTGATCAGCGATGGCGCGGCGGCGGTATTGGTCGTGCCGTTCGAGCGGGCTTCCGAATTCACCGACAAGCCGGTGCGCGTGCTGGGCATCTCGCAAGCATCCGACAACGTCGCGCTGGATGAAAAAGACGATATCACGACCCTGCGCGCGGTAAAGATATCGGCGGAAAAGGCCTACAAAGTGGCGGGCGTGAAGCCGTCCGACATCCAGTTCGCCGAAGTCCACGACTGTTTCACTATCGCGGAGATCGTGGCCATTGAAGACTTGGGCTTTGTCAAGAAAGGCGAAGGTGGTCCATATTCGCTGGCCGGCAAAACGTGCATTCAAGGCGAACTACCGGTGAATACCAGCGGCGGGTTGAAGGCCAAAGGCCATCCGGTAGGCGCGACCGGCGTCGGCCAGATTTGCGATGTCGTGCAGCAGATTCGCGGTGAGGCGGGCGAACGGCAGGTTAAGCGGAACTCCCTCGGCCTCGCGCAGAATCTGGGTGGGTCGGGCGCAACCAGCGTGATAACCATTTTGGGGGCCGCATGACCAGTCCAGGATCGGGAACGGTTTACACCGAGACGGTAGTCTTTTCGCCGCCGGAAGCGTATGTCAACGACGTGCCGTATCAACTCGCGATTATCCAGCTTGAAAGCGGCCGCAGGCTGACGGGACGGATCGATGGCGAGCGCGCGCAGATCGGCGACCGGGTGAAGTTTGTCGAGTTCCGCAAGGACGTTGCGTTTTTCAGGAAGAGCGCATGAAGCTAGCAGAACGGATGAACCGGATTGGCGTCGAGGGCGCATTCAACGTCCTGGTAAAGGCTCGGGCGCTGGAAGCGCAAGGCCGCGACATCATCCATTTGGAAATCGGCGAGCCGGATTTTCCTACGCCGGCGCACATCATTGAGGCCGCGAAACAGGCGCTCGACGAAGGCTGGACGCATTATGGTCCGCCCCAAGGATTGCCGGAATTGCGCCAGGCCATCGCGTCTTATATTTCGCGTACGCGCGGAATACGAGTGGGCCCAGAACACGTCTGCGTGGTGCCTGGCGGCAAGCCCATCATCTTCTTTCCGATGCTCGCGCTGCTGGAGCCCGGTGACGAAGTGATTTATCCCAACCCCGGTTTTCCGATCTATGAATCGATGATCAATTTCCTGGGCGCGAAGCCGGTGCCGATTCCGCTGGTGGAAGAACGGGGCTTCTCGTTCGATTTGAATCTGCTGCGCGACCGGCTTTCGCCGAAGACCAAGATGTTGATTCTCAATTCGCCGCACAATCCCACCGGCGGCGTGATCCCGGCCGCCGACATTCGAGCTATCGCTGAAATGGTGCGCGATCGTGACCTTATCGTGCTGGCCGACGAAATTTATTCGCGGATTTATTTCGAGGAAGCCCCGGTGTCGATCACGACCCTGCCTGGCATGCTCGAAAAGACCATCATCCTGGACGGCTTCTCGAAGACTTACGCCATGACTGGCTGGCGCATGGGCTACGGCGTGATGCCCGAGTGGCTGGTGGAACCGGTCAACAAGCTGATGGTGAATTCGAACTCCTGCACGGCCAGCTTCACCCAGCGTGCCGGCATCGCCGCGCTGAACGGGCCGCAGGACGACGTGGCAAGAATGATCGCTGAATTTCGGCGGCGGCGCGATGCGTTTTGCGCGGGGCTCAACGCGCTGCCCGGAGTCCGCTGTGCCATCCCAGGCGGTGCATTTTACGCCTACCCGAATATCACCGGGACTGTATGGAAATCGGAACCGTTGGCTGACGCGTTACTGCAGAAAGCGGGCTTGGCGTGCCTTAGCGGAACATCTTTTGGCGCGTACGGTGAAGGTTATCTTCGCTTCAGCATTGCGAATTCCTACGAGAACCTGATGGCCGCGATCGAGCGAATGCGTCAATTTCTGTCGAGCGTCAATGCAGCTTCCGTATGAAAGGCCTTCGCTTCGAGTGCCAACTGGGTTGCATCAATTGTTGCACCCAAAAAGGATTTGTCTATCTGACCGAGTCTGATCTGACGCGTATCGCGAAGTTTCTTGAACTGCCCACGGCCGAGTTTGAACGGCGCTACGTCTATCGCACCACGCGCCAGCTTCGTCTAAGAGTTCCGCGCCAGGTTCAATGCCATTTCTTGCTGGATGGCGGCTGTTCGATTCATCCCGTGAAACCGGCGCAGTGCAGAATCTTCCCGTTTTGGCCGGAGCTCGTGGACGACAAACGAGAGTGGCGCAAGACGGCGGCCTGGTGTCCGGGAATCGGAAAAGGCGAATTAGTGCAAATCGAAACGGCGGCCGGCCAGGCGCGGGAGATGCGCGAAGCATACCCGCATATGTACGACTAGCCGATCACAGCCCAGTCAGCACTCCCATGAATCTCACGCCGAAAGAGGCTGCGGTGCGCAACGGCATGATGAGCGGCGCCGGTGGTTCGCACAACAGCGTTCTATTCGCGTCCGAGCCCTCCACCGCGACTGGTAGCTCGGGCACCAGTCCGCGATCGCCGGCTAAGACCGGCAGCAGCCGGTGCTGGATTTGCGTAGTGGCATAGACTAAGGCCGAGGCTTGCCATCCAAGCTGTGGGACGATCGAGAACCCGGACTTCCATCCCTCGCCCGGTGTGAATGGCCGCGAGAGCGCAAGCAGCGGGAACAGACGGCCGTTAGGCAAGATCGACAACACAGGCAGCAGCGGATGCGCAAACGCAATCAAGCTGACCGATGCCGTATAGCTGGACAACTCGAGGAAGCCTCTGCCCCACGCCGGGAGCCGCGACCTAATGGAGGCATCCAGCGGTCCTGCAAAACTGGCCGGGCCGACTGGTCCGGAAAAATTCCAAGAGCCGCGTTTGCGTTCTTTGAGGTGAATGGTAATATCGGCGATTCCCCGCGTTTCGTTGGTGTGAATCGCGATATCTGTCGCGGTAATCGGTTCAAATATTTCGACCCGGTTAATGCGCCCGGCGCTCTTGCGCAGCAGCAGTTCGTCGAGCAACTGGCCTTCATCGATCAGGAGATTGCCGCGGACCATCGCGTCACTGTAGTGGCGATTGCCGGTGAAATCGATCCGGCCGATACGATAGGACGGTCCGTGATCGATGGAGGTGCTCAAACTCACGAAGTTTGAGCTAGTGCCGGTACGCTGCACTTGAAGCGTGGCCGCAAAATCGAGGATGCCCTGGCGCTGGGCCTCGCGGCGTTGCGCGAGCAATGAAGAACAAACCTGCGGAATCGGTTCACTCGTTTCATAATGCGGGCCCGGACGCGCAAAAAACGTGATCACGGCGTCCTTTTCATTCCGTTCGGTGCTATCAATGCGGACCGTGGAGTCGAAATAACCTTTCGAAAGGTAGAGTGAGCGCAAGCGGCCGAGGTCCGAGTCGACCGCGTCGAGGCTATACTCCGGAAGCAGGCGCCAGCCCGTCCACAAGCCAGGAACGCGCGGAATGATACGACGAGCCTTCAAGGCTCGCAGCGCGCGGCGTAACTCGACGGGATCGATTCCTGGATCGCCGACGAAGTTTACGGTCTTGACGTGCAAGTGTGGATCGGCAGGCGTTGTCTTGTGCAGCACAGGCCGGGGTGCTTCCACCACTTCGAAGATCACGTCCGTTCCATCGGACTGCTGCCCGGTCTGGACACTGATATCGCCGAAACGACCCGTGCTCCACAGCCGGTGCACATCGCGATCGATCGTATCGGCGTTGTACGGCTGGCCCACCTGTGTAGCTAACGCCACTTTCAGTAAGGTCCCGCGAACGGTGACGGACTTGACGATGTGCGGTGCTGATTCCGCAGAAACTAAAGTCGAAAAGACAAAGAGGGAGACGGTGAGACCGCACATGAAAACAAGATGATTTGCACGCTGAGGACCATCCTGTACGGGAGCTACCGGGCTCTATATTCCGACTCCAAAATCGACATCAAAACCAGCGACCGATACTCATCGCCCCATTTCTTGCACTCCCGCATCACGCCTTCCTCAGAAAATCCGGCGGACCGGTAGACATGCTGCGCGCGAGTGTTGTCGGAATAAGTATCCAGCCAAAGACGATGCGCTCCGAATTCGCCGAATGCTTTTTCCATGACGGCCTGCAGAACCTCAGTGCCGAGGCCCTGGCCCGGTTCGGCGACCGCGATTCTTTGCAACTCGACGTTTCTGTCCTTGGAATGAATGTCGCGCAAGATCACAAATCCAGCCGGCCCAGATTCTGTTTCCACTATCCAGTACAAGCAGTCCGGATTCGATAGCTGGCGTTGGTGCACAGCGGGATCACTGCCCCCGAGCAGCCGCATTTCGCGGAACTTCTGCTCCAGGGCAAGGATGTAGAGGAGGTCTTCGGAGGAAGCGGGACGCAAAGTCATTTTCGAAAATCGCTGCCTACAGCCCGGCCGCCCGCGCCGCGACTTTCGCGATGCTGGACCAATCCATATCGCCCTGGCCATGTGCCAGCGCGTCGAGCATGTGATCGCGGATCAAGCTCGCGACCGGCATCGGCGCCGCGCACTCGTCGGCCACTTGGAGCGCCAGGCGCACGTCTTTCAGGCCCAGGCGCAGAGCAAAGCCCGCCGGCTCGAACTGCTCGGCCGCCATCATTTTTCCGTAGTTTCCATAGACTGGCGATTGAAATAGCGAGTTGATCACATCCACGAAAAGTTGAGGCGCGACTCCTGCTTTTCGGAGCGCAGCGAAGGCTTCTGAGAACGATTCGACCATGCTGATGATCATGAAATTTCCGCATACCTTGGCGGCATTGGCCTGCCAAGGCTCGGAGCCGACGACATAGGTGATCTTTCCGATGGCGTCGAATAGTGTCCGGCAGCGATCAACCACTTGGGTGGGTCCGGCCGCGACGACGACCAGCTTTTTCCCTTCCGCTGCCTCCGGCCGACCGAAAACAGGAACGCTCAAATAACCCTGGCCGCGATGGCCGTGTTCAGTGGCAAGCCGCCGCGCCAGCGTCGTGCTGATGGTGCTGTGGGAAACATGAATGTGGCCATTCTTCAAAGCGCCCAGGATGCCATTTTTGCCGAAGACGACTTCTTCGACAGCATGGTCATCCGCTAGCATCGTCATGACCACTTCGGCGTCCCGGCATGCGTCAGCGGGAGAATCGACCACGTGTCCGCCGTCGGTCGCCAGAGCTTGCGCTTTCTCGCGGCTGCGGTTGTAGACGGTCACTTCATGTCCGGCTCGAAGCAGATTGCGCGCCATCGGCGAGCCCATGTGTCCAAGTCCAATGAATGCCACCTTCATATACAAAGCATATCCAATAGCTAAACTAGAGATTCCGGCAATGTTGATCGATCGACGCAGCTTCCTGAGCGCAGCGGCTTTCTCCGCTGCGTGTTCCACCAGACGCATGCAGGTCAAGACTCCTGTAACTCCCTCCGCGGCGCCCCAGTTCGCGCGCGTGAATGTGTCACCCGACCGAGTGATCCGCACAGTTGTCGGGCTTCGGCCGTACCGCCCTTCGGGCTTCGTGGTGCGAAGGGAATCGATCGACGAAAAAACGATCATCCATAACTACGGCCACGGCGGGGGCGGCGTCACGCTTTCCTGGGGAACCGCTCACCTGGCGGTGGAGCAAGCGCTGCCGACCGGCGCTGTGCGAATGGCCGTGCTGGGCTCGGGCGCTGTCGGACTGGCTACCGCTCGCCTGCTGCAGGAGCACGGAGTCGACGTCACCATTTACACCAAGGCGCTTCCGCCGGACACCACGTCCAACATCGCCGGTGCCCAAGTGATGCCGGTCACGGTATTCGAGAGCGCTCGCACTACACCGGAATTCATGGCGCAGTTCATCGAGGCAGCGCGGTTCTCGTATCGCCGCTACCAGCTCATGGTGGGCGACTATTATGGCATCCGCTGGAGGCCGAACTACACCTTGAGCCGAGAGCCTTTTCGGGATGGCGGCCTCATGGGCAGGCAAGGCGTGCTTGCAGAGCTTATGCCGGAGTTGCGGGACCTCACGCCGCAGGAGCATCCCTTTCCGTTTCCGTATGTTCGGCAGTACGACACCATGTTCATCTACCCATCGCATTATCTGGAGGCGATGCTGCGCGAGTTCCGGATCGCCGGAGGCAAGATCGTCCTTCAGGAAATGCACGATATTCGCGAAGTGCTGGCTCTGCCGCAGATGGTGATTCTGAACTGCACGGGCCTGGGCGCGAAGGCGTTGTTCAACGATGCCGAATTGACTCCGATCAAAGGTCAGCTCACCATCTTGTTGCCGCAACCGGAAGTGGATTACGCCACCGAACCCCCCGACGGCTTATACATGTTTCCCCGTCCGGATGGCGTTTTGCTAGGGGGAACGCACGAGATGGGTAATTGGGACCTCGCACCCAATCGTGAGGCGGAGACCCGGATCGTGGCGGAGCACACCCAGATATTCCACGACATGCACGTCTGATCGCTATTAAAGCGCTGCGGTCTGTAAGAATTGCGGCAGCTTCCGCGCCTTTACGGCCTGTTCGAAAGCATAGGCCAGTTTTATCAGCACGGGCTCGCTCCAAGCGCCGCCAAAAAACGAAATGCCGACTGGTAATCCGTGGACGAACCCTGCCGGCACGGTAATGTGCGCGTAGCCCGCGACGGCGGCAGGCGTGGAACAGCCGCCGGTATCGTGATCGCCGTTCACCCAATCGGTGGGCCAAGCGGGTCCGGCGGTCGGCGCGACAATGGCTTCCACATTGTATTTCTTCAGCACCGCGTCAATGCCTTCGGTGCGTGACAGATGTTGGCACTTCGCAAGCGCCTTGCGATATGCAGGATCGGACAGCGGCCCTTTCTTCTGCGCCTGCACGAAGATCTCCTGTTCGAAATGGGGCATCTCTTCCTGCCGATGCTTCTCGTTGAAGTCGATCAGTTTTTCCATTGTCAATAAGGTGCGCCGGGCTTCGAGATAAGCGTTCAGATCGGCCTTAAATTCGTACTGGAGCACTTCGGTCTCGGCGTCGCCGTACTTGCCGTGCGAAGGCAGATCCGCTGGGTCAATGATCTCGGCGCCCTGACGCTTCATTTCGGCGAGCGCGTTTTCCATCACCCGATCGACGTCGGAAGTGATTCCAAAAAATTTGCGCGCTACGCCGAGGCGCGCGCCTCGAAGACCTTGGGCATCCAGATACTTCGTATAATCCGGCTGCGCGTGCGAACCCTCGGCCATCGCTCCGAGTAGAATTACGCAATCGCGGACGGTACGCGCCATAGGACCGGCGGTGTCCTGGCTATGCGCGATTGGTACGATACCGCGTCCGCCCACCAACCCGAGCGTTGGCTTGATCCCCACGATCCCGTTGATCGAAGATGGGCACACCACTGAGCCATCGGTTTCGGTACCTACCGCGACCGCGCAAAGATTCGCCGCGACGGCCGCGCCAGAGCCTGAGCTGGAACCGCACGGATTGCGATCGAGCGCATAAGGATTGCGCGTCTGTCCACCACGTCCGCTCCAGCCGCTCGAAGAATGAGTCGAGCGGAAGTTGGCCCACTCGCTCAGATTAGTTTTGCCCAGAATAATGGCGCCGGATGCTCGCAGCCGTTCGACCACTGCGGCGTCGCGAGGTTGTGGCGCGTCTGCCAGCGCGAGCGAGCCGGCGGTAGTCTTCATGCGGTCGGACGTATCGATGTTGTCTTTGATCAGGACCGGAATGCCGTGCATGGGCCCACGCGGACCCTTCTCCTTGCGCTCGCGATCGAGAGCATCGGCAATCGACAGCGCGTCGGGATTGGTTTCGATCACCGAGCGCAGCGTTGGCCCATTGCGATCGATAGATTCGATGCGAGCCAGGTACTGTTCGGCGACTGAGCGCGAGGTGAGCTGGCCGGAGCGCATGCGGTCGCCAAGATTCCCAATGGTGATCTCCTCGAGATCCTGCGTTTGCGCGGTGGCGGCGCGTGCCAGGGCTGCGGCGCCAGCGGCCTGGTGTAAAAACGTTCGACGATCCATGAATTCGATTATATTGGGGCAAGCAGAAGCTGAGCGCTATGCTGGTCTTGTGGACAATAGGATTCACGTTCTGGGCGGAGGCTTAGCGGGCTGTGAGGCCGCCTGGCAGATCGCGCGATCCGGCCTCGAATGCGTGCTGCTCGAAATGCGGCCGCTGCGGTCGACTGCGGCGCACAAGACCGACCGGCTAGCGGAATTGGTATGCAGTAACTCGCTGAAGAGCGAATCCGAGAGTTCCGCGCCGTGGCTGCTCAAAGAAGAACTACGCCGGCTGGATTCGCTGCTGTTGCGGGCCGCGCAGGAAGCTCGGGTGCCGGGAGGCCATGCCCTTACTGTCGACCGCGACATCTTCGCCGAGCGAGTTTCGAACGCGATCTCCGATAACCCGCGCATCGAATTAAGACGCGCGGAAGCCGATTCGATCGGCGAGGGCCACATCACGATCGTCGCCACGGGTCCCCTGACCAGCGGCGCCTTGGCCGAAGAGATCGGACGTGTGACCGGCGCCGGCCGGCTTTTCTTTTACGATTCGATCAGTCCCATCGTGGAGGCGGATTCCATCGACCCGGCGATCGCGTTTCGTGCATCGCGCTACGGCAAATCGCTGGATGGCAGCGACGATTATTTGAACTGTCCCTTCGATCACAATCAATACGATGGGTTCGTGGACGCGCTTCTCGCCGCCGACCCCGTCCCGGCGCATATTCCTGAAGACGCCACGCCGTTCTTCGAAGCCTGCTTGCCCATCGAGGAGTTGGCGCGACGCGGCCAGGAAACCCTACGGTTTGGTCCCATGAAGCCGGTTGGTTTGGTAGACCCGCGAACCGGGCGCCGGCCTTACGCGGTAGTACAGCTTCGGCAAGAAAATCTGCGGGCCGATAGCTATAACCTGGTCGGTTTTCAGAACCACATGCGCTTTTCAGATCAAGCCCGCGTACTCCGCATGATCCCGGGCCTCGAGAAAGCTGAGTTTCTGCGATTCGGACAGATTCATCGCAACACATATATAAATGGACCGGCGTTGCTGAGCGTCACGCTGCAGCTTCGAACGCGCCCTGAGGTTTTTTTCGCTGGTCAGGTTTCGGGCGTCGAGGGTTACGTCGAATCGATCGCCACCGGGCTGGTTGCGGGACGCCACGCGGCAGAGCTGGCCACCGGCGAAGCGATCCGGCCGTTTCCGCGTGAAACCGCCATCGGATCGTTGTGCGCTTACGTTTCGGGCGCGGATGCGGCGAACTACCAGCCCGCGAATATTACATTCGATCTGCTGCCTCCCCTTGACGAGCCAACCCGACACCGCCTGCGCCATGATAAGCGAGCGCGCCATGCGGAGGTCTGCCGGCGGGCGCTGGAGAAATTGGATGAGTACCGGGCCGTCTATGCCTGATCTCGCGGCGCAAATCCAGCGATTCTTAGACGAGCTGCGCCGCGCCAATGTGTCGGCCCACACGCTGCGAAATTACGGGTCGGACCTGGAGCAGTTTCTCGAGTACTTCACGGTCAAAGGCGACCCGAGGTGTCAGGCAGAACGTGGCGCAGGTCTCCGGCCTGCGGTCGAAATTATCGACGGGCTCGCCATTCGCGAATGGCTAGGGCATCTGTACCAGCAGCGTCTGACGGCCGTAAGCATGCGGCGCAAACTGGCCGCGGTGCGGTCGTTCTTCAAATTTCTGGTGCGCGAAGGCGTGGTCCCAACCAACGTTGCGCGGTTGGTGCGGACACCCAAGGCTCCCAAGTCTCTGCCCAGGGTGATGACGGCCGAGCAAACCAATCAATTGGTGGATGGCGTGACGCCCGCGGCCGGCAAGTTCGAACGGCCATATCCAGAGCGCGACCTAGCGATCTTCGAGCTGCTCTATGGATGCGGGCTGCGTATCAGTGAACTAGTGGGATTGAATCTCGACGATTTCGATTTCAGCGAGCGGTGGATTCGCGTGCGGGGCAAAGGCCGCAAAGAGCGGCAGGTTCCCTTTGGCGGGAAAGCGGCGGATGCCATCGAGCGCTATCTAACTGGAAGAAAGCCCGCCACACCTTCCGATCGGGCGCTGTTCTTGAATCACCTCGGGACTCGTCTCACCGACCGCGGTGCGCGCGGCATCGTCAAGTTCTACGCCCGAATGATCACCGGAGATTCCTCCATCCATCCGCACAGCCTGCGCCACGCCTATGCCACGCACCTGCTCAGCGACGGAGCTGATCTGCGCGCGATTCAGGAGTTGCTCGGGCATGCCCAGCTTTCCACCACTCAGAAATACACGCAAGTGTCGCTGGCCGATTTGTTGGCGGTATACGACAAAGCGCATCCTCGAAGTTAACCCGCGCGGCGCAGCTAATCCGCCGCGGCGGCAACTCGTTCCGGGGCCCTGGCGGAGCGCAACATCGAAATCGCCGCATACAGCACTGCCACCACCACTAGCCAGCGCACCCAGGTGAGCGGAAGCTCTTTGACGATCAGGGCCGCGATCAAGACTCCCGGAAGTCCACCGAGCGCCAAGCCGAGCGCCGCACGCGGAGCATAACTGTCCATGCGGACGAAGCGCACCGTAGCGGTCGGCATCAGAAAAGCGCACGATCCCATCATGATCGGAAACGCGGCTTTGGGATCCATGCCCAGCAAGCTCACCAGGATCATGCACGGCGCGTACATCCCGATGCCCAGCGTCATGAGCGCGCCGAGAACGACACATACGGCGACTCCGATCCAGAGCCGCCAATTTTGAAGAATCAGCGCCGTGCCGCCGGCTGGAAAAAGGTTCAGAATCGACATCAGGAAGAAGGCTGCCGCGGCGAGCAGCGCGATAGCCATTCCGATCTGGACCTTCCGTCGCGACCATCCAGCGACAATGCCGGCTCCGAACCACGCGCCGCAAACTGCGCCGCCGATCAGCAGCACCAGCGTCAGCGCGTCTACGTTCACGATCGCGATAAACAGAAACGCCTCGAGGATGGTGGGCAGCGTGTGTCCGACGTTCAGTGTCCCAGGGATCTTCTCATCGGGAACCATGTGGCGGAACTTGAAAATCGCCGTGGTGGGAGCGTAGGATCCGATGCCGAGCGTGTCGAAGAAATTGGTGATGAAGCCAACGAAGAGTTCCCACAGCGAGGGAATTCCCGGCGCACGGTCCCGGCCGGTGAGCCAAACCCAAATCCAGCCCACGGTCACAATGCCGAGAGCGATGAAGAACATTCCACGCGCATTGAGCATCCGCAGCAACGATAGCATGCGGGCGGCGCGGGGTGCCCGGCGCTGGTTCGCTGATAATGCGAATCAGGGATAGTAATAACAACCTTCCCCACCTGCGCGTTCGACTCCAGATATTTGTGGGCCTCCGCTATCGGCTCCGCCCGATTCAAGCCCACTGCTTAGGCCCGTAAGCGCACGACGAATCTGGACTTTTCGGCGCTTAAAGATTTCAGGGTGACCGAGAATCAGCGCCTGCAGTTGCGTGTTGAATCCTTCAATATTTCGAATCACCCCAATTGGCAGATGACCACAGGCAGCTCATGGGGAAACAGCAGTGCGACTCCGGCGGCAACCTTCAATAAGATTACTTCCACCCTCAACGGCAACAACAGCATGCGTCAAATCCAGTTCGCGCTGAAATACATTTTCTGATCGTGCTCAAGTATTTCCCGGACCGCTCGTCACCGTCACCGATTTGACGCCGAGCGTCTCTAGCAGGCCCCGAATGCCGGCTTCGGCATTTCGTCGAGCCTGATTGAGAATCCCCATCTCGATAGCGGCCCGTTCCACCGCGTCCTTAGCCGTGAGACGAGCCTGACGCTCCAAGTCCGGGTTGAACGGCACCCACGGTGTCCACCAGGTGATCCGCCGGTCCCAGACCTTCGTCTGCTTATCGTCAATGATGATGTGAACGATCTTGGGAGCCGGCAAGACGACTTGCAGGCTCCTTGCGGAAAGCAGTTTGACATTGCTGGTTGCAAGGTTGGAAAGATCGATTCCGCCCAGCACTTCAGCTTGCACGAATAAGAGCAGCTTCTCGGATCCGAAAGGGACCTTTTGTTCTTCCAGGCCCACCACTTTCTGTACCGTGTATTTCACCGACACCAACTCGTTGAGGCGCTGGATCTCGCGCACCACAGTCACAGGGTCCAAAACCCTGGCGGGCGAAGCCTCGCGGGTGACATTGCGCGAGAAAAGGAAGGCGATTGCAGTCAGGAGTACTCCCGCCGCAATCCCGTATGCGGCCCATTTGATCCGCAATTGCGTTCCGCTAGCCGGCGCCTCGGTCACGCTTCATTCTAACGAGGAAAACAACCATGACGTTAAAACATGGCGCAATGGATTATATTGGGTTTCAGAAGGCTTTCTATGAATCGCATCGAATTTCCAAGACCCACTTGGGCAGCCACGACAGCGTCGATCATGGCGCTAGCTCTTATTGTCTCTCCCACAAGAGCGGCCAAGCGTAACGAAGCCGTTCAGCCGGTGAGCATGATTCGAGTTCCGAACGGTGGCATCCAACCCCAGACTGCGATCGATGACAAAGGTGTCCTTCACATGCTGTACTTCAGCGGTGATGCGGCTCATGGCGATCTCTACTACGTCCGCTCTGGGGATAGCGGCGCCACCTTCTCCGTGCCCATAAAAGTGAACAGCCATCCAGGCAGCGCGATTGCGACCGGCAATATCCGCGGCGCCCACGTGGCAGTCGGACGCCATGGACGCGTGTATGTCGCCTGGAACGGCACTTACGAGCTGGATCGTCCCGAAACCGGCAAGCCCTGGATGAAGCACCCTATGCTATTTGGGCGTCTCAACAACGCCGGGACCGAATTCGAGCCTGAGCGTAATCTGATTCGCGCCGCATATGGTCTGGATGGTGGCGGAGCGATCGCCGCCGATAACGCAGGTGATGTATACGTGTTTTGGCATGCGCCGGCGCCGGGAACCGAGGGCGAGGGGAATCGGCGTATATGGGTGGCGCGTTCCACCGACGATGGCGAGACTTTTGCCGCTGAAAAGCCCGCCTCTGACCAACCCACTGGCGCTTGCGGTTGCTGCGGCATGAGCGCCTTCGCCGATAGCCGCAATAATGTCTACGCGCTCTATCGCTCCGCTACCGAGATTGTTCATCGGGATATCTATCTGCTCAGATCCACTGACCGCGGCGAGACTTTTCGCGGCACCGATATCTCTGAATGGAATATCGGTGCTTGCACCATGAGTATGGAAAATCTGTCGGAGAGCCCGGCGGGCATTCTGGCGGCCTGGGAGACGATGGGCAACGTCTATTACGGCCTCGTCAATCCATCTACCGGCCGAATGTCCGCGCCCATCGCCGCGCCTGGCGAAGCCAAGGGTCGTAAGTATCCTAGCGTAGCCGGTAACTCTCGCGGCGAGACGCTCCTAGCGTGGGCCGAAGGCACGAAATGGGGTAAGGGAGGCTCAGTCGCTTGGCAGGTGTTCGATAAGAACGGCGAGCCCGAAGGAGCAGCCGGCCGCGCCGATGGCGTTCCCCCGTGGAGCCTGGTGGCAGCGTTCGCGCGCCCCGACGGCGGATTTACGTTGGTGTATTAGACTCCATCATGAAGCCCCTCCGGATTTCCGCTCAGCTGATCTTAAACATCGTTGCAATCGCGGTGCTGGCCGCCCCAGCAGGCAAACAGACTTTCACAGGCATCGTCACGGACAGCATGTGCCTCAAAGCCGATCATTCCAAAATGCAAATGGGACCGACAGACGCCCAGTGCACCATTGCTTGCATCCAGGAGCACGACGCCTCGTACGTTCTGTATGACGGCAAGAACGTCTACACACTGAGCGACCAGCGGACGCCGGAAAAGTTCGCGGCACAAAAAGTAATTGTGACAGGCACGCTGGACTCCAAGACTCAAACGATCCAGGTGGATTCGATCACTGCGGCGAAATGAGCCGCGCCGGCACGCGTTGCGGTTTCCTCAGGGCGCAGGCGTCGCTAGCGGCTTGCCTTTCTCGACCACGTAGACGCCCACCAGCTTCAGCGGTTCCGTGCCAGTGTTGTGGGCATCGTGTTTGGTACCGCCGGGTACGATAAAACCGTCGCCTGGCTTGATCTTCAACGCCGGATGTCCATCCATCAGGATCTCGCCCTCGCCCGACACCACATAGCTGATCTCGTCGCCCGGATGGGTATGGCGGCCAGCGGAACCTCCCGGCGCAATTTCGATATTGGTGATCACGGCTTCGCGTCCAGGGACCGATACATCCCCTCTCGTCACCACCGTCCGCTTAATAGCTGGGTTTTGCGCCACCAGCGCCGCCGTCACCGCCAACACGATCGCCAGCCCAACCGCAGTTCGTTTTTCCATCCTTCAATCTCTCCTCAAGGATTTCATTGTTGCAGAAAACTGGTGGGACTTGAAAAACAGGTTTAAGCGACTATGGGGAACGCGCCGTGCCTGGGCGGCATGTTTGCAATAAGCTGGCGGGCATTGTCGGTCAACAATGCTTGTCGGGCCAATCTTGACTGGGATCATGGCCCAAGCCAGCCACCACAAGTGGCTGAATCACCGCCGTCTTTTGAAGTGGTGTCCATTAAAGCGAACCATTCTGGTGAGCGTATCCTGAAAATGTTTCATCTGGGGCGCGGAGGGAGATTCACTGCTACCAACTGTTCTCTGGGCATCCTCATTCCGTATGCGTACAACGTGTTTCAGTTTCAAATCTCCGGCGTACCGGGCTGGGTCAGATCTGACGGGTAGGACATTGCCGCGAAGGCGGAGGGCGATCCGCAGTCCGAGAGACTCGCGAGATGGTTCGGCGGCTGCTGGAGGATCGGTTTCAGCTCAAATACCACTGGGACGTTTCGTTAAGGTATTTCGGCTTCAGACTGTGTTAAAACTTATCTTTGACCTGGGTTTTTTATCGTATGCGCTTATTGCTCGTTTCACTTATTACTCTCTCGTTAATCGAAGCATCAAACGTTCCCCAATTGGATTTCGTTGATCTCGGCAAATCTCGGCTGACCATGGTTAAAGTGCCTGCCGGAACGTTTGGGATGGGAACCAACGAGGTAGTGAGCTCCGGCGACTGGATCAACGATGTGGAGCATCCTCGCCATCAAGTGACAATCAGCAAAGATTTTTGGATGGGACAATTTACTGTCACACAACAGCAATGGCAGGAGGTCATGGGTAATAATCCATCCTATTTTCACGATGATCCGAATCTTCCTGTAGAACAAGTTTCATTCCATGATGTGCAAGCGTTTCTCGCCAAGCTGAATTCCATACAGTCTCGCTGGACGGTCAGATTGCCCACGGAAGCTGAGTGGGAATATGCAGCCAGAGCTGGTACAACGGGCGAAACTTATGGGCCTCTTGATGAGATTGCCTGGTATCGGGCAAATAATTCGCGTGGGACCCATCCCGTCGGAAAGAAACTACCTAATGCTTTCGGTCTTTACGACATGCTGGGGAACGTATGGCAATGGTGTCAAGACTGGTTCGGTCCATATTCCAGCACACCATCCATTGACCCTCAGGGAGAATCTGAAGGCGATCTGCGCATAACGCGTGGCGGATGTTTCTATTGCGATGCAATTCACGAGCGCGCTGCCCGCCGAAATCGCGACCTGGAGGACCATAGTTCGCGTAGCATTGGATTTCGAATTGTCGCGCCTGGTGCGAAGGAACGCCCCACGGCGGCTCAGTTAACAGGCGGTTTTTCGAACCCAGCGTTTCGGTCTTCACAAACGACAATGGGCACGTTGCGGGCCTGTTATGTCGCAATACCGGAACCTATGCGGAGGCCCGCGATCTGGGCCATGTGCCAAGACCTTCCAACAAATGTGCGGACTACGGAATCCGATCTCGTATCGTAGCAAGGTGCGCGCCCAAATGCCTCGATACCGACCACCGATGTTGCAGAAAATGTTGCAGAAATACGTCCCGCTTTACGCCGCCGGTTGAAGCACTTTATGCTGACTCACCGTCGCGCCGTCCCCACTTCTCAAGCCGCTGAAAACGACCGTGGACAGAACGGTCAATCCGCCCAGCACGAAGAACGCCTGGTGAACGCCGTGAATCATCTGCGGTGCGCTCGAATGAAAGCGATCGGGAATGAAGAATGCCGTGGCCAGCGACGCGGTTGCGACCCCGAAACTGATTGACATCTGCTGCATCGTGCTTGCAATAGAACTTGCGCTGCTGGCCTGTTCCTCGGTTACGTCCGCGTAGACTAGCGTGTTCATGCTGGTATATTGCAGCGAGCTGAAGAAGCCGAAGCAGAAAGCCTGCAGCACAATCAGCCAGATCGGCGTGCCGATCCCAATAGTCGCAAAAAACAGAATGAGCAAACCGAGCATCACCGTGTTGGAGATCAATACGCCGCGATAGCCAAAGCGGGTCAGGATTCGCGGCATGGTCATTTTCAGGCTCATGGCTGCAATAGCCTGCGGCATCATGAGCAGACCGGATTGAACGGGTGTGAACCCCAGGCCCACCTGATAGAGCAGCGGCAGGATGAATGGGATTCCACCGATGCCCAGGCGGGTGAAGAAGCTTCCGCTCACAGCCGCGCGAAATGTGCGAATACGAAACAGCCCCAGCGCCAGCAATGGAAACGGCGTCTTCATCGCATGCAGCCCATAGCCTGCCAGAAGCACTATAGAGATCGCGAGTAAGCTCAGGATTTCGCGCACGCCCAGCGTATGTTCGCCGAAGACTTCCAATACATACGACAGCAGGGCGATGCCCGAGCCAAATAGAATCAATCCCACAATATCCAGAGGATTGGACTTCTCGCGATAATCCGGTAGATGCAGATAGACCAGGACCAAGCCGATAAGGCCGATCGGAAGGTTCACGAAAAAGATGACCCGCCAATGAAAATACGCGACGATCAGGCCGCCCGCGATCGGTCCGAGCATGGGACCAACCAGACCTGGTATGGCGACGAAACTCATGGCGCGAATTAGTTCGTACTTCGCAAAAGTCCGTACCATGGTGAGCCGCCCCACGGGCACCATCATGGCCCCTCCGCAACCCTGCAAGACGCGGCACGCCACTAGCTCATGGATGTTGGTGGATATGCCGCACAGCAATGATCCCAGCGTGAATAGTCCGATCGCGGATGCGAACACCCGCCGCGTTCCAAATCGATCCGCCATCCAGCCACTGATGGGGATGAAGACCGCGAGGCTCAGAGTGTAACTCGATAGCACCGCCTTCATGCTAAGCGGGACCACCTTCAGCGCAGCCGCGATGCTGGGCACGGCGGTGTTCAGAATCGTGGTGTCGAGCGACTCCATGAAGAACGCCACCGCGACCAGCCACGGTAAGAGCCGCTTGGACGTACCCGCTTCCATGCTGCCACGATAGCAGGCTTGCCTCAGCCGGAAATGCGATTCAATAGCCCAACCGCAGCATTCCTTCTTGCTTCCCCTCCACCGAGCCTTGTGTGAGCCACTCCAGCGATGCTTTGAAGAGCAGCAGGTGATTCTTTTCCCACATAGCGTTGTGCGACGAACAGGCCAGGTCGACGAATATCTTTTTGGGCGACCCCAAATCGGAGTACAGTTCCCGCACTCGGTCCGGGTTGACTTGTTTGTCGTGCGGGCCTGACACCATGAGTGTCGGAATCTGTGTGTTCGCTGCCACCGCCGTCGTCCATCCCCAGGACGTCACCTGTGGCGCGCGCCGAACCCCAGTTCCCCAAGTTGCGCCCACTGGATCTGACAACATCATCTCCGACCAGACAGAATCGCGCGCTCCCGCGTCGTATTGATCGGCGCAGCCAACTTGGCGATCCCAGTTAGCGATGAATTCGGCCCGGGACTGTGTGGTCATCGCCGCGCCGTTAGCGGGCACATGCGCCGGCGGCTCCTCTTTCGCCGCGCGATTATATGCGGGCGCGAGCAAAACCAGTTTCGCGACCTTGTCCGCATGCTGCGCCGCATATCCGGCCGATCGCGGTCCACCCAGCGACCAGGCCAACAAGCTGACCTTCCCCACGTGCCGGATCGCGCGTATTTGATCCACCACGGCGTCGATGTCGTGCCAATCCGATGCGAGGGTCGTCATCTGGTAGGGATAACTCGCTTGACATGGCGCGGCAATCAAGGCCGGCACAAAATCAGCTTGTTGCTTGGAGGTGAGGTTACAAGGGTCGTTCATTGGCGCGGGACGAGTGGAACGTCCATAGCCGGTCATGTCCATTGCGAAAACGTCGAAGCCCGCGTGTGCCAGGTAGGCCATCCAACTGTAGTCTTGATAAGGAACGTCGAACGAAACCTCGCCGGGCGTTCCTGCGCCGTGAATAAAGAGTGCCACGCGATCCGCCGCCAGGCCGCCGCGTAAGGCCGTTCCTGCTTCCACCACTTCGCGGAAGTAAATCTGCGTCAACTGTTCCGAAATCGCAGGAACCTTGGAGCGAACCTGGGCGTAGTGGTCGATTCGTAAAAGGCGGCTTCCGTCATCGCCAAATCCAGCCGGCGCAAGACCGAGCCCAATCACAAATGCAGCCGGCCACAGAGCAAATCTCATCGGAACCTCCAGGTGCGGATGTGCCGCTCCATTAGTATACTTCCGGGACGTCTAACTTACTTAAATACTGTTCTGAATTGCCACATGATGTCACATAGCAGTAGTTAAGCGCTTTAACATTAGAATCAATTTCCAAAGACAAATAACGACGACCCCGCCGTGACCGCGATCTGCTGCTTCCCGTCGATCACAAACGACACCGGCGGCGAACGAACGGCGGCCCCGAGCTGCAGCTCCCAAAGCGGCTTGCCGGTCTCAGCGTCGAGCGCGAAGAAATTACCTTCTTCCGAGCCGCCAAAGACCAAGCCGCCGCCAGTGGACAATAGGCCATTCATAGAAGGCGTGAGTAGCTTGAACTCCCACCGCAATTTCCCTGTCGTCGATTCGAGCGCGCGGATCGCGCCGTAAGCATCATCGCCGTTCTTGGTCTCCCCGCCGCCGCCGGCGTAGGCGGTGCCATCCTTATACTCCGCGTCGCCCTTGTAGTAAATGCCGGCCATCTCGCGAGTGTTCTGATAGAACAGGTGGGTTTTGGGACTGTAGCTGGGGCTCACCAGTTGGCTCCTCCCAAGATGGCGGGATAAACCAGCGTCCCTTCCACTTTCGGATCCGCGTCGCGGCGAGCGAAGGGCCTGCCTTTCGCGTCCAGCCCATCGGTCCAAGTCTGTTTCACATAAGGAGCGCCCGCCAGGAACTCTCCGGTCTGACGATCGAGCACATAGTAGAAGCCGTTCCGATTTGCCATCGACACGACTTTGCGCCGCCGGCCCTTCACGTCGGCATCGAACAAGATTGGGACCTGGGTGGCATCCCAGTCGTGGACATCATGCGGCGTGAATTGGAAGTGCCACTTGATTTTTCCGGTGTCCGCATCCATCGCCAAGAGCGAACAAGTATACAGATTGTCGCCCGGCCGCGTATCGTCGTTCCAATCCGGCGCCGGATTCCCGGTTCCCCAATATACAAGGTGCAGATCTGGATCGTACGATCCGGTCACCCAAGTGGAACCGCCGCCGTGCTGAAAGCTTGTGCCGCCCCAGGACTCGACCCCGGCATCGCCGTGACCAGGCACGGTCCAGGTGCGCCACACGCGCTTGCCGGTCTTGGCATCGTACGCGTCTAAGAAACCGCGGATGCCGGTCTCGGCGCCGGAAACGCCGACGATGATCTTGCGGTCGATCGCGAGCGGCGCGCCGGTAACGTAATAACCCTTCTTGTTGTCATCCACCGCGACATCCCAGCGGACGATTCCCGATTTCGCATCCAGTGCGATCAGATGGCAATTCACCGTTCCGAAGAAAACTGTGTTGTCGAGGATGGCCACGCCGCGATTCACGGGAGGCGATCCGATGATGATGACATCCTGAGGAATGTTGGGCGTGTAGGTCCATAGCGGACGGCCGGTATGCAGATCCAGCGCGGTCGCGGTGCTGGGCGGCTCGGTGATGTACATGACGCCGTCGGCCACAATCGGAGAAGTTTCCACGATCCCGGGATTCCGCATTTGATACACCCAGGTCGGTTTCAGTTGTGTGACGTTTTGACGGTTGATCTGGTCCAGCTGCGAGTAGCGCTGCGCCTGGTAATTGCCCGAGTAAGTCACCCACGCTCCGGGATTATTATCCGCGCCGGCGATGCGCTGGTAAGGCACCTGAGCATAAGCGCTCAACGCCGCGCAGATGAGCAGGAGTCCGAAGCGTTGCATCCTCATTTCGCACCTCCTAAGCTGGACAGATAGGCGACCAGATCGTCGAGATCAGACCCGGAGATCTTGCTCTTGTAATCCGGCATCAGGCTTTTGCCAATTTGCTTGTCGAGTTGCTGCAGATCGGCCTTGCGGAAAGAATACAGTTGATTGCCGGCGTCTCTAACTTGAATCGTGAAGGAGTCTTCGTTCACTCGCACGCCGCGTACTTCCCGGCCGTCGCGCGTCACCACGCGGACCGGAAGAAACTCGCTAAAGCCGTGGCCCGGGAATGCCATCACTCCACGCGGCAGCGTGGCAGCGGGATCGACGATCGCCTGCCGAAGGTAATCGGGAGCGCGATGCGCGCCGATGCTGGTGAGCTCCGGCCCGAGACTACCGCCTTCTCCATTAATGATGTGGCAGGACGAGCAACCTGACCGTTGATAAACGGCCATGCCCTTTTCAAGGTTCCCAGTAACTGCGACCGCCGTGTTCTGGCTCAGCGAACGAATATAGACGACCATCGCGTGCAACTCGGCATCCGTAAATCGCCGGACTTTGGGCATTCCCCGATCCGGGATCCCATCCCGGATTACAGCAGTGAGCGCCGGGTCGTCTGGTGCATGGCTCAACACCGGCCGGTTGAGATTCGGGCCTTCACCGCCGCCGCCTTCCACTCCGTGACAGCGCGAGCACATTCCCAGAAAGAGCTGCTTCCCCTTCTCGATCTCTGTAGTGCCCTGAGCCGATGCCGGCCAAGCTCCGATCAATACCATCACAAGCAGACCACCTGAAAATCGTCGCATGGATTCCTTCATATCATAATTGCCCTGTCACCGCCGGGGCGAATATGGCAAGATCGTCGCCGGTTCGACATTCGGGTCCAGCAGCCAGATTTTGCGGTCGCGAAAATACTCCAGCAACGCGCGGTTCCCGTCCACGCCCATATCACGCGCCCACACCACCTTGGAGGCGTCGATGTCGGCGTCGTTGTAAATCCACTGGAAAAGGTTTTCGGGATCGATCTTCGGCTTCACCAGCACCAGATGCCTGCCGTCGGTTCGATCCAATACAGCGAGAATTCGCGCCTTGTTCGGATTTCCCGGCGTCACGCAGCACCAGGATTGAAAATTCACCCGTTGGGTGAATGGAAGATGCATCGCGCCCAGACCTATGCGCACGCCGAGAATCAGCAGCATGACGATCGGAGCCGCGAATACTAACCGCCTCCGGTCCGCCCGTAGCCGCCTGAAACATTCCATCAACACCGCCAGGAATGCCCCGGTAGCGGCCGCCGCATAGTGGGGCGAACTGCCCGTCTCGACCAGCGCGGCCAGTACCGTGAGTCCAGCCGCGATCAACAGCAGCCGCAACCGCCGGCTTCGCCATACCAGCGGAAGCGCTATCAAGCCAATCGACAGCGCCGGACCGAAATAAAACCGCCACATCTCTTGAGCCTTGAGGGTACTGTTCTTCAGTTCAGCCCAAGGAGTCGCGTTGCGGTCGTGCACCTCTTTTTCGTAGTCGTAATAGCGGCGCAGTTCTTCGTGCCGGAACTGTACCGTCGGTGGATGAAACCAAGGCAGCGTCATGGGCCAGCCATAGGTGGCTTGGTTGACTGAGTACGGCGATTTCAATGGATCGCCAGTGACCGCTTTCGAATATGCAAGCAAACCGGCCACCGCCATCAAGACCACAGCCGTGGCGGGGACGCCAACCCACGCTGGCGTCTTTCCACGCAGCATTGCGATCCCGATTGCCACGGCGCCCGGAACCGCTACCGCCAGACCTTCGAACGGCCGCGCGTATCCGATGATTGCGAGTCCCAGTCCAAAGAGGAACGAAATCGAGACCGTAGTTTTGCGGACCAGACGAGGATACGATCCTAGGACTAACGCCCCACCCAGCGCCGCAAGACAACCGCCGTAATAGCCATTCACCCAATAGCTCGCGATCCCGAAACGAAAGACCGCCAGCGTCGCGCCAAACAGCGCCCACGCGGGCGGCAGCCAGGCTTGCAGCATCCAACACAGCGCAGCGCACATCGCCGCGCACAATAGCCAGGCCGCGACCCATGGATGTCCCATCACTTTTCCCAATGCCAGTACGGCTCCCTGGCCCGGAAAATAATCGGAATTGTAGGTCGGCTTCTGAATGATGTGAAGGCTCTCGAAATGCACCCACATTGGATGCGTTGGATTGGTCAGCCGTCCGTGCGCCAGCGTGTCGGCAATCAGCAGATGGCTGAATTCGTCGCTCACCACCGGATTAGGAGCCGGCAACAGGGGCAGCAACGACGCTCGTATCAGCAGCGCAAATACGAACACTGCCGTGACCGCCGTCTTCCTCCGATGCGCCAGCCGGGTCCAGGCTAGCCACGCCCGTGTCATCGGAAATCGCGGCCACCATCCCCGGAACACCGCCACAACCGCCAGCACAACCAGCAAAGTTTCGAGCGGATTCAGATCGAAGTAAAAGCCGTATCCGATTCCCGAGATCAGATAGATGACGAATTCGAGCATGCGGAGATCTTCGGCAAAGCAAAGCGTACCATGCCTGGGCAGTACCAAGAATGCTTGCGCTGCCACTTGGGTATCCTGAAGACATGCAGGTTCCCCGCTTGCTGGCGGTAAGTCAGAAATTCCCGGACCGCGCGATCGCGGACGTCCCGGGCGAAGTCGAACGGCAGCTCGCAGGTTCGCAATTTGGATCGCGCGTGAAGCCCGGATCTCGCGTGGCTATCGGTGTCGGCAGCCGCGGTATCGCCAACATCGCGCAGATTGCCGGCGCCGTGGTGAAGTATTGGAAATCTCAGGGCTGCCAGCCGTTCATCTTCCCGGCCATGGGAAGTCACGGCGCGGCCACCGCCCAAGGGCAGGCCGATGTCCTGGCCAAGTACGGTATTCACCAGGCTGCAATGGGGTGCCCCATCGTCAGCGCCCTGGATGTGGTTTCGCTCGGCAAGACCACCGACGGCATCGAAGCCTTCATGGACCGCAATGCTTTCGGCAGCGACGGCGTGATGCTCATCGGCCGTGTCAAATGGCACACCGATTTCTCCGGCAAGATCGAAAGCGGTCTGTTCAAGATGATGGCCATCGGGCTGGGAAAATTCGCAGGCGCGCAACGCTATCACACCTATGCCTACAAGCTCGGCCTCGAGCACGTGATCCGCAGCGTCGGCCGGCAAGTGCTGAAGTCGGGAAAAATCCTGGGCGGCCTGGCCATCCTGGAAGACGCCAATCACAATACGGCGCAATTGACCGCTGTCCCGGTGGAAGATATGGAGCGCACCGAAGAGGAGCTGCTGGCGCTGGTCAAAAGCTGGATGGGCCGCATTCCCATGCCGCTCGACATTCTGATTCTGGACGAAATCGGCAAGGATATCAGCGGCGCCGGGATGGACACCAAAGTGGTGAATCGCAGCGTCAACGGCGAATCGAACCCCTGGCCCGATGAAGCTCGCATCGAACGTATCTTCGCCCGCGATCTAAGCGCCAACAGCTACGGCAATGCAGCCGGCGTCGGCATGGCTGAAGTGATCCACGACCGGCTGCTGCAGAAAATCGACTGGAACCCAACCCAGATCAATTCGCTCACCGCATCCACGCCTACCGCTATCCGCACTCCCATTCACTTCTCGAGCGACCGCGAGTGCCTGGAGCGAATCGCACCCACCGTCGGCAAAGTCGATCTTTCGGAAGTAACCTATGGATGGATTAAGAACACAATGGAGCTGGGTTTCTTAAAATTGAGCGAGAATTTGCGAGCGGAAATCAGGAAAAATCCGGTTTTGGAAATCCTGGGCGAAGCCGAAGAGATGGAATTCGATCAGGCGGGAAACTTGCGGGGGCTAACTCGGCAGGCCGAAAAGGCCGGAGCCTTGTCACACTAATACGGGGTCACACTAACACTGGCAGGAAATCCTTAGGAGGGTAGGCGAGGAAGAGGGTCATCTGCTCACCTACCCACCAGAAGGGGTTAGCTCTGCGTTGAAGCAGCGGTCATCACACTGGAGATCTTACTGAAGATCGTGCTGATGCTGGATGCAACACCCGGCATAATGGCGCCCGCGGCTACTGCCACGAAGCCGGCCATCAATGCGTACTCAATGAGGTCCTGTCCTCGGGTATCCTTCCAGATTCTCAGCTTCCAGACTAAATTGGTGATCCGTGTCATTTTTGCTTTTCTCCTCTCTCCCTGCGATGGCTTGATCCACCGCTATGGTTAAATTATCATCTGAAGACGGTACGTTAAATCAGGGGTTGCCCCTAGAACGCTTCTAAAATCGCCCCGCTACCAGGGGTTCTAGATTCTGGGTCGTAGTACGTTCTTACCGGGCATGGATATAGCATTCTGGTCTAAGAGTCCTATCGGCTGCCAAGCCCTTGTTGATAAGACGGTTCTTTGCGCTAACTGCAGGCTCCAGATGGCATAACCTGCTAGCACCAATGTATATATCTGCAGGTGCAAGAACTCCGCCATTGGCTGCGTGATCCAGGCCGCCATATAGAGGAGCAGCAGCCAGCCCCGGAATGATCCTTGTTCTTCACTGCTCCGGCCCTCCAACGCGCCCGCAGCCAATGCAGCGGCAGGTACCATCAGAATGGCGTCATAGATGGGCGCGTAAGAACTGACGACCAGCGTCAGACCCAGCGTAGCCGCCCATAGCCAGTTTTCCGCGCCGGGAGCTGCCTCCCACCCACTCGACTGCCACCAGGCCCGGGCCAGCGCCGCGAAGGCGAGAATCCCGGCGGCCGCCACGACAACCCCCGTCAGCGGGGAAGCATTGAACAGCAGCAAGTGGAAAAACGAGCTCATGTCCACCGATTTTGCGAGATGCCAAGCCTCTTCCGGGCCCACTGTCATTCTACCGGCGAACATCAAAGTGTTCACCCAGGCCCGGCATCCATAGACACCAACCGTGCCGAGCGACAAGGCTGCCACCGCGGCCGCGCCTGTTGCGAAGCCCTGCAGAATCCGCCATCGGCGCCCGATGATCAGCATGACCAGCGGCAGCGCAACCAGCGTAGGCTTGAAAATTCCCAGCGCCAAAGCAAGCCCCGCTAGAAAAAGGCGATTCTGGCGCCGGAAGCAAAAGAACAGCGTCCACAAAAAGAAAATCACCACCGAGAGTTGGCCGCCGATCCAGGTTTCAAAAATAAACGGCATGAAGGATACTGCCAGCAGAAACCCGGTGGTGCGATGTTCCGCCGGCAGCGCGGTTGCGCGGAACAGAAGAGTGATTCCCGTCAAGTACAGCGCGGCCGAGAACCCCAGCCACGCCGCGTAGGCCCACAAATAAGGAAGCATCGCGAAGGGCTTGAACAGCAGCGCTATATAGGGCGCGTGCCCATACACCAGCATCTGGGTCTCAGCCATCGACGGCAGTGTGGAATGCTGCAGATCCACCGCCAGCTTCAGATCGTAAATCCGGGCCGCGTCAAAGTTATTGAGGATCTTTCCGATTACGTAGAATTCGACGAAGTCGCCGCCCACCGGCCGGCCCATAAAAGCTTGCCCGTGGACCCCGCGGAATATCGTGATGCCGCAAAGTATGACGGCGGCGGCCAGAGCCATCCAGCTCATGGCGCGCGCCTCGTTGCGCCCGGGCATCGGGCCGAACCACCGCCGCACTATGCTCATCTGGCGATTTTCAAGCGCCTGCGGCATCACACCAGCCGGAGGTGTTGGAATTCTTCGATCAGCGCGAAGTTGGACTGCACGGACGCGATGGTCTCGCCGCGCTGCTCGATGCGCTCCGGATGCACGTGGCCCAGATCGGCAGCCATCCGCAGATAGTCGACCTTCTCTGGATCGAGGCCCATGATACGGCAGCAGGTGGCGTCGACGGCCACCAGATCGCTTCCCATCACCAATACACCGGAATGCTTAGGCGTACCTTGAATCGGCCCATTGCCTTCCATCCCGACCACGCCATCGACAATGGCGAAGGTGTTGCGGAAGGTGCGGTTCAGCTCCACGACCGACTCCGGAATGCCGATGTAGTGCAGCTTGTTCTTGGGCCATCCATAGATGGAGCCCGGGACCAGGCCAAAGAAATTCTTCATCGAAAGGGTCGCGCCGGCCCAGTGATGGGTCTTCATCTTCGCGAGAGAAACGATCAGATCCGCCGCGAGCACTGTCTTGGCGAAGTAAAAATCCGGCTCACCCGCAAAGCCGTGGACGGCCGCGACATCGTCGCGATTCAAATCCGTGAAGATGCTTTCGAACTTAGGAATATTGGAGCGGTAGCCGGCGTCGTCGGCCAGATCAAGGGTGTCCCGCCGATGTCCCGGCCCTTCGCCGATCTTTACTTCGGAAGCGCCCAGCCGGTGGAACACCTCCACTGCCGCGGCAATGATGGACGCGTCGGTATTGATCACCGTGGCGGAATCGAACTCCACCAGGTTGGGCTTCAGCAACACCTTTTTGCCGCGGGCATCCAGGCCGCACTGGCGAACTCCGGCGAGCATGTGGCTGACAAGGTCCTCCGAGTAAGACCTCGCGCGCACAATCGCAACGGCGGAGCTGCCGGGCGGCCCATCGGGCACCTTGGGCGGCTTCTGAAGCTTGAGGCTGGCGTATCCGCCGGTGGCGGCGGCTGCCACCAGGGGGATGAACTGGCGTCGTGTCATGCCGGCGCTCCTGTTCTCAAGAGCCCATAATTGCCTTCCGGATGTCCAAGCGCTTCGAGAGCGGTGAGCATGATATCGCTGGATGCGCTGGTGTCCTGACCGGCGGGCTGCGGATCTCCGCCATGGCAGCGTAGCGCAATCACCAGCCACGCACGGGCCAGCGACGATCTGGTTTCAGCGCGGAATCGGGCGGCCAGGGCCAGCGGCTGGTCGAGTTCGGCGTGGCTTCGTCCTTGCAGGCCGAGCAGGGCCAGCGCCGTCGTTTCGGGATAAGAAGGCAGGTCGTAATTGAGCACGTTAGGATTGCCCTGGTTCCATCCGCCATCGCTACATCGGCGGCTGAGGAGGAGAGCTTCACCCTCGCTCACGCGCCGGTCGAGTTCCGGGCTTCTATTTTTCTTCGATACCTTCTTGAGCGCCACCAGCGCCTGAGCAGTGGGCTCAACCCAGGACGCGTTTCCGTCGCGCCAAGGCCAGCCTTCATGCGAGAAGTCGGCTTTGGTCTTAAGCAAATGGAAGAAGGCGGCCGCGCGCATGGCCGCACTCGATTCGGCTCCGACTACGCGGAGCAGCCAATCCACCGAGTTGCGGACTTTATCGTCGTATATGCCGCGAACACAGGCCAGCGTTACCGCTTGCGCCGTTACCCACGTCCCACCCTGGACTTCACCGCTGGGTCGCGAGCTTCCGTCAGGCGTCTGCCAGGAGCGCAGCAGTTTAAAGGCGCGATCGAGGGAAGCGTCGGTACCCGGCGTGCCTTGCAGCGCGAGCATGGCATAAGTGGTGGGTTCGAACCAGGACTGTTTATCCGGAAAATATCCCCACCCACCGTCCGGGTTTTGGGTGCGTCGAAGGAACTTCAGCCGGGATTCGAGATACACACCGCCCACGGAGGACATATCGGCCAATTTCCGGCCAATCTTTAGGCGTCCGCCGTAAAGCCTTCTTATACTTACCCGTGGCGCCCCCAGAAAAGCTGGATCAGCTCGATCACCAGAATTGCGACCACCATTAACTCCAGTACAAAACCTCGCGCCTGGTGGAATTCATTGGTCATGAACTCGTACAGCTCGCCGGCGGTTCTCAGCTTCTCCTCGACCAAGTTGCGGTAATCGGTGACGCCTACGCGGGTGGCCGCTACCTTGTATGCACGCGCGTAGAACATATCGCTCAGAAACTTGATGGCGTTGTCGGTACGCTCAGTCAATTCCATGATGTCGAGGCGCAGGGTGTTGAGCCGTTCCGCTTCACCGGCCATCTTCCAGCGGCGCAGGCTGCCGCGATGCTCGAGGGTGTCATAGACCTGCTTGAACACGCGCGTGAGCACTTCATCGTAGTGGCGAAATTCGAGCAGTTGCGTGTTGGCGTATTCGAGCAACTGAATGGTCGGCTCGGCGCCAGCGACGGTGTCGTAGACCAACGCGGCTACCCATCCGACGACCAGCAGGTCGGTTGGATAGTAGGAGAGGCTGGTTTGCAGTATCTCCCGGCATTCGGCGTCTGACAGCGGCATCGAATCGCCTCTCACGATCTGAGCCACCTGGCCGCCGCGAGTCTCGAGCATGGCAGCGGCGGTCATGGTCTGGCTCTTGGTGTCTAAAGCTTCGTGGATCTGGATGATGTAGTAATCCTCGTTCAAGTGCGATTCGTAGGGTTGGGTGAGAGCGGCGGCGGCATGGGGCAGGCGCGCCCGCAAGAGTTCGGCGGTGAGCCGCTCGGTTTCGGGCGCGAGGATCCAGCGGTTCGAGAGCCGGATCAGCTCGTCCCAATCAGCTTCGAACTGTAGCTTGAGCTCGACGCTGACCACCCCATAATCGAAATATTTGATCTGCGCTTCGAAGCGCTCGCCGGTGGCGGTGACGACCGGCTCAGGAAACTCGACCACAGGAGGCCGCTCGAAGCGGACGTATTCGGGCGCGGGATGCTTGAAGCTTGGCTGCGGCTTTACGGGCTCGACGCCGATCAAGGTGCACAGCTTGTCGAGTTGGATTTGCTCGGCCACGTCATAGAGGACCAAGACCCAGAAGGAGCCGCGGAGTGGCCGCATTCCTTATTGTCCCGCATGGGGGATGGTGGGTTGAAAAAACGAAGCCAGCGCGGGCGGTGGCGAATTGACGCATCGTGCGCGGGGGGCGGTGGGGCCGAATGCGATTTTGCAAAACGAACCCAACGGCCGAACTGGTGGCGCATCGTGGGTAGGGCGGGTGAGGCCGAATGTGGGATTTGCAAAACGAACCCAACCTCGGCGAACGAGCGAAGAGCAGGGCGGAGTGATTTGAAAGAACGAACCCATCCCCGGCGAGGGGAATGGTGGTTGACGCATCGTGTGCCTAGGCAGTGGACGAACACGTGATTTGAAAAAAGGGACCCAACGCACGGAAGGTTTCTGCTGAAGAGGAATGAGGTGTCGATGAACGATTGGACGACCTGGGTATCGAAGGGGCCTTTGGGCTGGCATTCATCGAGGACGGATTTGGCGTTGCGCTGGTAGGCGAGGCCCTCAATGGGCAGGACGACGGTTGTGGTTGGGTCGGTTCGTAGCAGCGCGGTCGGGGTAGTTGGAGCTGGGGGTCACCGCTGGGCGTTTCTGAATCGCGCATTGGATGCTCCCTTCGATACCGGTATAGCACGCGAGACGGCACGTGCCGCAGGGCGGGAGTCGGAAGTTGTTGATTGAGCGGGAAAGAACCGGTATCGCGAGACGTGATCGCCTGGCCCTGCGTGCTGCGCCTGTCTGGCGCCGCCGCGCATGACTTCACGTTCGCGGTTGCGGTACCCGTAGAGCAACCAAAAGCTTCCGCGAAATCCCCTTGCTCAAAGAGGCGAGCACTCTTCGAAGGATACGTTCGCTGTCGGTCTTGAGTTCATGTTCCCAGATCCGTAGTACCTTCCACCCACTTGCGCCGAGTATGAGTGTGACATTCCGATCTCGCTCAATGTTGCCCTGAATTTTTGCTTTCCAAAACGCCTTATTGGTGGCGGGAATTGAACGACACCGACTACACCCATGCCAGAAACACCCATCCAAAAAGATGGCAACGCGACTGTGAAGGAAGAAAACGTCTGGTCTCCCAGGGATATCGGAGCCATGCCCCAACCTCCAACCCCTGACGCCGGAGCGCATTAGGAGTGATCGGAACTTCCACTCTGTCGTCTTTGTTCCGCGTGACTTGTTCCGGCTCATCACGCGAGAGCGCGTCGTGCTGTCGAATCTGTCCAAAAGGATGACTCCAAGTCGATCAAACTTAGGGTACTACCGCTTCGGGAACGAGGCGATCTCCTTCAGCATCAATGCGTGGCGTCTAATAAACTCAGGCGGTAGGGCGTTGCCGATGAGCGAGGCAACGGAGTAGCGTCCTTGATCTAATAGAAAGCGGTACCTCCTGGGGAATGTCTGCAACATCGCGGCTTCGCGTAGGGTGATAGCCCTGTTTTCAGAAGGATGGAGGAATCGGCCTTTCGACGGATTGATACACCCAGCTGTGATCGTTGGAGCGGGTTTATCCCAAGACATTCTTCCGTACACGTCCCAAAAGCCCTCAAACCGCTTATGGCACGGTAGCTGGTCCTCGAAACCAAGGGCCGCGCGACTCCCGCCGTCGCGCGGAATCCTCTTAAAAAGGTCCTCAATCTTTTTGCTTCGGCGGGTCGAATAGTTCTGGAGCACATCGCGGCTTTGTTCGGGATGCCTCAGATTCCCAATAGTGTCCCGCACAGTTTTATGGCCGACTACTTTGGCCGCGAACTCAGGTTTTCCTATCGTTGAACCGACCAGTACAAGCCTCCGACGTCGTTGCGGAACTGCGTAATCTGCAGTATTGAGAATATCCCATTTTATGTGATAGCCGAGGGACTCCAACTTGTCACAAAAGGCCGTATAGCGTTTGTTCTTCGCGAGGCCTGGGACGTTCTCAAGCATGATTGACTTTGGCCTCATGGACCGAATGATCCGAAGCGTGTCGAAGATCAGGTCGTTGCGAGGATCCCTAATCCCGCGAGCGCCATTCTTAGTTCTGATTCTTGAAAATCCCTCACATGGGGGGCAAGCCGCCAGCAAATCAAGATCGCCAGGCTCGAGTCTGAGGGCCTCCATCATGGCCCTACCGTTAAGCTGAGTGATATCGATCTCCCACAACTTCACGCCGTGATGATTAAGCTTATAAGTCCGACAGGCGAGCGCATCGATTTCGACCGCCCCAATGACGTCATATCCTGCTTGCCGCAAGCCTTCGGATAGCCCCCCCGCGCCGCAAAACAGATCGACCGCTCTGGGCTTCCTTCTCATCGTCCTCTCACCTGAGCCAATCGCCACCGGAGTTGTGTCGTTACTACCAGCCTATATTGCAAAGGCAAAAGCATAGCGTCCATCTGGGAACCTGATTTGTGGCCACCAACTCGCGTTCCTACCTCGTTCGGCCTTGGTGCGAAGCAGGAAGAGAGTGATTTTATCGTCGGGAACTCTTGCTGCCTCACCGCCGTCCAAGATCCCTTGGGTCTCGCGGCGGTTCTCCTTTAAGCCGCGTTCTCTGTCCACGTAGACATAACCTCGCTTTTGCCGATAGAGTTTTGCAAACTGTACAAGTGATTCTCCAAGGGCAGCCGGATCCCATACGCGCTCCGATGCCCGTTGATCTGGCACCGTCAACTCAATTAGCGCTCGCATATCCTCAATGTAGGTCTCCACATGGTGGTCATCTGGGTAGCTGGCCAGAAGTCTATCGATTTTCTCGGTAGATGTCTTCACGCTGTCGTCGCGCATGACCTGCGCAGGGTTATAAATACTCCCGCCGGAATATACGCCGATGGAACCTGGGGCAAGGACATTTCTTCTAGTGGCATTGATCCCACTTTCGACATAAATACCGCGGAACTCCTCATTGGGTCGTCGAGCAATCAGGTCCCGGAGGCTCCGCTCCATCTTATTGATGGCTTTGAAAACAGTGTGGAGTTCCAAGGGGAGGAATAGTCTCAAGAGGCCGATGTCCTTTCTGCGATAGCCGTACATGCGCGCGTGTTGGAGGACAGTATCAGCTTGAGGGCGCTTCGGATGCCGCCCATAGTAGCTAACGAGCAGATTCTTGATGGTGACGCCTCGACCGAGTTTGTTTCCGCCGACGAAGAGATTGTATGGCGACTTCACGGCTACGTCTTCGTCCGTTTCGCCGTTGACCAATTTTACCGTGATACCTGGTGAAAAGAACCCGATCGCCTCGACGAGGTCGTCAAACTTTTTGCTCCTCAGACCTTCGTGCGTCTTGGCTAGATCATCGTATGCGGCCCTAAGGCGCCTTTCTACAATCGGTTTCTTCGCTCTTACTCCTGCGGCTAGGCCCGCTTTGTACTTCCGCAACAAATTCACGATATATTTATGGTCGTCAGTGCGCGTGCTCACGTGACACAGAAACGCGCAGTTCTGGTCAGCCTCCACAGTCCGCTTGAATGTCGCTCCGATCATGAACATATCGAGGGCCCTAATAAGGGAGGTCGGAATCTGCAATGTCGGAGCTGGTTGTGGACCGGGAGCAAGGATGGTTATGTCATTCAAATCGAACTCTCGGACAAGGTTGGACTGGTCCCCGAAGAAATCCTCGCCGCCGACGTAGTCGGAACCCGGATGACTCAACACGGTGAACTTGGGCCTGAAGTCGTGTCCAGGCGTTTGCAGAAAGAGCGCCTGGGGAGTGGCGGTTACCTGTAAATACGTATTCTTCTCGAAGAAACTACGCAACGTCGCGATCCTGTCGTTGATCGCACTCCGCGTGCCATCAGCGCGCGCTGCCCGCGTATTGAGGCTAGCTTGGTCCGCCTCATCATCAATAATAAGGCAACTGAGATTCCGCATCTTCCCCTTTGTGAAATTCTCGATAAGCGTGTTGAGTAGACCTGAATTCTTCGTCGTAACGATGGCGCACGTTCCGTCCTTGATTCGCTGGCGAAATCCGTCGCCGTCTTTGAATTCCTTCTTGCCGATGATATCAATTCCCGGAAAAGCCTCGCGCGCTCGCCCCAGGGTCTGTTCGTAGAGTGGGTTGTTATCGGAAGTGAAAACGATGAGCGTGCGGTATCCCTCATCGGCGCCCATAGCGCCCGTGACGGTTAACACGCCGGTTTTCCCGCTCTGAACCAAGCCGTAGATAAGTCCGTTGATTTCTTCTTTTCCGCCACTCAGCGGATCAACCCACTGATCAGCAACCTCTTTCGCGGTCTCGCTTATGTCCTTGACCTCCTCGGCATTGCCAATCTGCTTCTGCAGCAGGCCCAAAACCTGATCGCTATGTTTCATGTATTACCTCGGCCTTCAAGAATTCTTTGCCAATTCGCAGGTGCTACTTTTCCCGCCAGGGCACCATCCGGTCCTTTCACCTCGTAATATTCGCCATGTTTGCGATAACAAGCGACGTGGACAGCGGCCTTTCTTGGGGCCGCGACACTTTGATAGTCCTCAAATGTCAATGCCGCCACACCATCCGCCCCACAAATGAGGCCGATCACAATCCTGATCTGGGAAGCGCTATCGTGCAGTAGCACCTGTTCATCTCTCGTAAATGTGAATCCCCAAGGGCTACGACCCCTCGTGCTATATTTCAGGTAAACTAACAATCCATTATTTACTAGAAAGAATGGCTTTTCGTATCGGATGCCCGCGATCGTGCCGTGGCAAACAAGCAGGTGTAGCGCGGCTCCCTCATAAAACTCCTGCTTTTTAATCGCCATTTTCGGATTTATCCGCAGACGAGGAACATATCCTAAAACGAATTATTCCGCGCTCTTGCTGAAAATAAAATCCAAGAATCCATGGATAAGGATATCACAATTAAACGTTCGTCTGACTTAGATGTCAGTCCCCCCCGGCAGCTTCTATTAGACCTCAATTAATCTCGTCGCGCGTGACTGCTGCCAGGCCTTTGAGTTGAGTAGTCCCGACAAGCGCGCTTATGACCGGTTCACGGCCTCCAGGCCGATCAGTGTGGCACGGCATCGAGCTGGATCTGTTTGGCCACATCATACAGCACCAAAAACCCAGAAGGAGCCGCGGAGTGGCCGCATTCCTTACTGTCCCGCATGGTGGGTGGTCGTTTGAAGAAACGAGTAAGTGACGCGCCCGAGTTAGGAGGCTGGTAGCGAGACTCGGGCTCGCAATCCGCCTAGGGGAGACTCATCGAGGGAAATGGATCAACCGTAGAGCTCGGCCAGGTTGCGGACGATGGCTAAACTGTGCGTTTCAAGCGGCGGGCAGGATCAAAGGTTCCCGAATGACCTCGGCGCCAGCCAGCGACTGCTCAGACAGCTCGCGGTTTGCCTCCAAAACCATGGCGACCGCCTCTTCCAAGTTCGTGCGTGCTTCTTCGATCGTCGCCCCTTGGGTGTTCGCACCCGGCAGTTCTTCGACGAACGCAACGTAGCCTTCAGGCACCTTCATCTATACAGCCGTCAATCTCATTGGCCCATCCGCTGCAATCATACCAAGGCTTAGCCAGCGCAAGCCTGAGATAATAGGCAACGGGATTTCCCGATGAATTCGAAACTTTACTTCCTTGCGATTTTCTTCCTGCCTGCCTCGGTGGCGCTCAGTCAACCCGACCACATGGAGTATCACTTCGACCCCAAGGCGTCGGCGAAGAGCTTTGACGATCCGGCGCGCGATGCGTGGCAAATGCCCGACCGCGTGATCGCGGCGCTCAACCTGAAGCGTGGCCAAGTCGTGGCCGATATCGGCGCTGGCACAGGCTATTTGTCAGTGCGGCTGGCGAAATCGGAAGCTGCGCCCAAAGTTTATGCGGTCGACATCGAGCCGCAAATGGTGACCTACCTCCGGGAACGGGCCGCCAAGGAAGGGTTGACCAACGTGATCGCCGTTCAAGCGGCGGCCGATAATGCAAATCTGCCGGAGTCCGTCGACCTGGTTCTGATCGTGGACACTTATCACCACATCGGTGAGCGCGAGGCGTATTTTCGGAAGCTCGCGAAATCGCTCAAGCCGGGCGGCCGCGTGGCGATTATTGACTTCAAGCCGGATTCGCCTGAGGGTCCACCGAAGGAATTCCGCTTTCCGCTGGAAAAGTTCAAGTCCGAGATGGGCAAGGCGGGATACAAGCTGGCGGCGGAGCATGACTTCCTGCCGCGACAACAGTTTTTGATCTTCGAAGTCACGGGCGGTTCCGGGCGATAAGCATGTCATGGCGAATCTGACGATCAAGGACCTGCCAGATCCCCTGTACAGGCAGCTGAAAAAGTACGCCCGGCTTCAAGGCCGAAGCCTGAATGCCCAGGTGATTCACATTCTAAAGTCCGATTTGAGCGAGCGTGAGAGGTTCGAAAAGATGCGCCGCTCTAACAAGGATCTTGAGCGCCTCAGAGCATCCTTACCTCGCATGGGCGACAGCACCCCGCTGATTCGGGAGGACCGTGATCGGAATTAACGTCGGGCGGGGGATGCACCGGGAATCGCTCCGTGACCGTCGCGGCTCGGAAGCAGCTGAGATCTCGCAGGCCGAAGGCCCACCCCGCTAGCGGACCCGCTTTCCGTCGAACATCTCGATCACAAAGTAAGGATAGGTATAGGCCGCGCCCTTGCCCGCCTTGTCGATGAACTGGCCTGGCAGCAGATGGCCGATTCCGGCGCCGACGTGCACCTCGCGGTTGATTTCGTACCAAGCGTAGGCGTCCAATTCCTGGCCGACGTGCCTACCGGATTTCCCGATGGAGTCGCGCAGGATCACGCCGCCAGAGGAGTTGTAGGCCGCATCCTTGGCGCTCGCGAGCCACAAGTCCAGGTACTGCGCGGTCACGGACCAGCGGCGACGCGGGATGATAGTCGCACCGGTGCGCCCGGCCACGATGTTCTGCCATCCGAACAGATCTGCAATGCCAAACCGATCATGCGCGGTCGGATACATGGTGTCAAACGTACCGTGTATCCCGTCGGCCGGATTCTTGTCACCTGACGCGTAGTCGTAGCTCGCGAAGAAGCGCGGTTTCCAGGCAGCTCTGGCGATGGTGTAGCCCAGTCCGGCGGTGGTTCCCCAGGCCTGGATATCGTTAGAGCCGGCCGAGCCTCGCTCCAGCACCAGCTCATAACGGTAATCGAAGTTCGAAATGCTCCTGCCTCTGATCCGGAACCCGTATGCCTGCTCGTCAAGGCGCCCGCTCTTGAGCTTGCTGTTCTCCACCGCGACACTCGGCGAAACTCTCCAAAGCACGAAGGGCTCGATCGACGACTTGGGCAGCACACGCGTGATCCACCCGTAAGCGCCGTAGATATTGTTTCCCTCCTGGTGATGCGTAATGCCATCCAACTGGGGGTTCACTACCGACGCGGCGAACACGGCCGCTCGAAAGCGATCCACGTGAACGTTGGCCACCACAGCGTCGTAAGAGCGAGCCTGGTTGCGCCATTCCGAGTTCGCGATGATGGTGCTGTTGTAGTCGAGCAATTGCCGGCCGACGGTGAGCGAGACCGGATGATTCTCCGAATCCCCAAACTGGACATAAGCGGTCTTGAGATCCCACCTCACATTGTTTGGTGGACCCAGCGGCGGGGATTGAAGAAAGGAGCGTGCGTCCTGAACCTGCGCCACCAACTTGAACCAGCTGACAGGCTGCACGATCACGCCCAAGCGGAACCGATTGAGGAGGTAAGACGTGCTGTTGTTAGGTTTGAACCCGCTGCCGCTGGAACCTTCCACGCGGAAGCGTTCATCGATCCCAAACTGCAGCCAGCGCGGAAGGTGATCGTTCAGCGCGCCGGTGGGGCGGAGGTCCGGCAGGCCGTACGGGGCGTCCGAAATCGGCGGGGAAGAGGCGGGCCCACCGATTGGAGTAAGCGACGAATCTGAACCAAGCGCGGCTACCTTATCGTATTGGGCGTAAGCCGGACCACCAGCCAGAGCGAGCGCCAGGCCAATGAAGGCCGACCGAGGCTTGCGATTATGGGGTGCAACTGGCGTATTTACAACTTCTTCCTAATCTAGATATTCTCGATCGACATTAGTATGTTAATACCATAAGCCCACTGTAGTCAAGAGTGAAAGGTCCGCGACCGGGCGTGGGATCTGATGGTAGAATGTCTTCCATGGGCGAGGGCGCGGAGCGAATCGAACTGCTCCAGGGCACTCTCGATATGCTCATCCTGAGGACCCTGCTTTTCGGCCCCGCTCACGGCCATCAGATCGGAAAGCACATCCAGCGAACTACCGACGATCTTCTCCAGGTGCAACACGGTTCACTTTATCCGGCGCTGCATCGTCTGGAGAGAAAGGGTTGGGTGGCCTCGAAGTGGGAGACCGCGCCCGATCGCAACCGGGAATTCAAGTACTACCGGCTGACGGCCGCCGGCGGGAAGCGCCTTGTGCAGGAGGAGTCGAAGTGGAAGCAAATGGCGAGAGCGGTTGCCCAAATCATGTGGCCCGCCGAAGGTTGAGGTGAAGGGCCGGGAGAGATGAAAAGGGTTGAGATGAGGTGGTGGCGACGGAAGCGGCGCGAGGAAGATCTGGACCGTGAACTCCGCTCAGATCTGGAGCTGGAAGCCGCGGAACAAATGGATAGCGGCTTGCTTCCGGAAGAGGCGCAATACGCGGCCAAGCGCGCGCTGGGCAATGCCGGCTTGATTAAAGAACAGGTACGCGAGACGTGGCGGTGGGCCTGGCTGGATCGATTCAGACAGGATGTTGCTTACGCCCTACGGACTTTCGCGCGCACGCCTGGATTTACAGCGGTCGTGATCCTAACGCTCGCGCTCGGGATCGGCGGCGCCACGGCAATGTTCAGCGTCGTCAATGCCGTTCTGCTACATCCGCTCCCTTTTCGGAATCCCGACCGGCTGGTCGTGATTTGGGAGACATTGGTCCGCAGTCCGAACGATCCCCCATTTTTCGATACGTATCACGATTTCGAAGTCTGGAAAAGTGGAAGCCAGAGCTTCGAGCGACTGACTCCCGCCACTTGGAGGACAGATGGCCAGATTCTGACCGGCGCCGGGCCTGCGCGGGACGTATTTGCGATGCCGGTTGGAATCGATTTCTTCCCCATGCTCGGGGTAACGCCTGCACTTGGGCGCACGTTTCAGCCGGACGACTTGCGTGAGGGCTGTACGGTTGTCCTGAAGCACAGTTTCTGGACGCAGGTATTTGGCGGAGAAAAGAACGTCATCGGAGGTCGCATCGAGCTGAACGAGAATGCATGCACGATCGTGGGCGTGATGCCGCCAGGATTCGCGTTTTATCCCGATGCGGCGGCGATGTGGGTGCTGATCACTCCTGATGGCGCCATCGCTCGCGATCCGAACGCCAAAGTCGGAGCCTTCGGGCTCCTCAAGCCTGGAGTATCCATTGAGCGCGCACAAGAAGAAGTGGAGGCGCTTTATAGAAATGCGCCCCGGAAGGATTTGTTCGGAACTCAGGTCAAGCCCGCTATTTACCCGCTCGCGCAACAATTTTCCTACCTGACGGGACCGACGCTGCGCCTCAGCGTGATGGTTCTCTTTGGGGCTGTAAGTTTCGTTCTTCTCATTGGCTGCCTCAACATAGCCAACCTGTTACTGGGGAAGTCCGTGGCCAGGCGAAAGGAATTGGCGGTCCGGGCTGCTTTAGGATCAGGCCGAGCGCGGCTGGCACGACAACTGCTGACCGAGGCTTTGCTACTGTCCGTCACCGGCGCAACGCTTGGAATACTGCTAGCCATGGGCGCGGTCTACTATTTCCGGACTCTCAATCCCATCGCGATGCCTCCGGGGAATCCGGTCACTGTGAATCTTCCGGTTCTCTATTTCACGGCTTCGCTGGCGGTGGTCACCGCTCTTTTGTTCGGACTCATTCCTGCCCTGAAAGCCTCACGTGTGGACTTGATGGATGCTCTGCGCATGAGCGCACAGGCTGCATCCCTTAGCCTGACCTCCCGTACGCTCCGAAGAGTATTGGTCATCGCGGAAGTAGCGCTTTCGCTCGCCTTGCTGGTGGGGGCCGGACTTCTGATTGAGAGCGTTGGGCGCTTGGCTTCAGTGCCGCTTGGATTTCGAACCGATCGCGTAATCACGATGTCGATTACTTTACCGAAGTGGAGTTACTCGACCAGCAATCAGCGTGCGAGGTTCTTTGGTGCGGTTTTAGACCGCACGGCGCTTCTTCCTGACGTTGCTTCCGCCGCATTCACGAGTTTTGTTCCACCAGACGGACGATCGGCAGGGTACGCGCTGGCCGTGGACGGCAGGCCGGAGCCAAGTCCCACAGCGGCTGCCTTCGACGTTGGCCAAGTTTTTATCTCCCCTGGGTACTTTGGAGTTATGGGTGTACCGCTGGAACTCGGGCGCATATTCGGAGACGCGGATGGTGAGAAGAGTCCCGCAGTTGCGATTGTGAACGAAGCGCTGGCGCGAAAGTATTTTCCGCGCGAGAGTCCGATCGGCAAGCGCATCAAAATAGACAGACCGGGGACCGATCGAGGTTGGCTGACCATTGTGGGCGTAGTCGCTAACGAAAAAGATCAGGACTTTTTTCATCAAATGAGCTGGGAAGAGACTCCGGCAGTATTTCGTCCGGTGAATCAAGATCCGCCATCTCACGTTTCCCTGGTGTTTCGCACGGCCACCGACAGCACTTCACCGGCCGCCATGATTCAAAAGCAAATTGCGGCACTCGATAACAACGTGCCAACTGGTGACGTGCAAACCATGAACCAGCGGCTCTCCCGAATGCTGTCTTACCCACATCTGAGGGCGATCATTTTATCTACGTTTGCCGGGCTGGCTCTTTTGCTCGCCGCAATCGGGCTATACGCGGTGCTCTCGCAGTTGATTGCGCAGCGGACGCAAGAGTTCGGGGTCCGAATGGCGCTCGGAGCGCAAAGGCGCGATCTGCTGAAGCTGGTGATCCGGGAGGGCATGGTGTTGACATTTGCTGGACTCGTGGCCGGCATGATTGTCGCGCTTTCTTTAACAGGATTTCTAAGCAGCTTGCTTTATGGGGTTAAAGCGACCGATCCGTTGACATTGGCAATAGTTTCTCTGCTGCTCGTTTTGGTTACTCTCCTGGCGACTTACGTTCCCGCGCGGCGTGCGTCAAGGGTAGATCCGATGGTGGCTCTTAGATACGAATGAGGGTATGGCCAGGGCGCGTTACGGGGCGACCGTAAGGTTTTCGGAAAAACCCGCTCCGCGCATAAAGTAGCAGTTTTCCGAGCCAGAGGAAGCGGCATAGTCGGACCAAACGCCTTGGACCAGATACTTGACGCCTTGGCGCGGATGCGCCCACGACGCTGAGGGTACGGTGAGACGCTCTCCGGCTTTTAACGTAAGGACGCGAGAGGCGCCAGTTTCCTGTTGAACGTGAATCTCCGACCATTCCAGCGGCGGCGATGTGACTCCCGGGATCTCCGGGGGAAGCTCGGCGAGGCGAACGCCGATCCAGCGGTTAGGATCCCCTGAGCCGATCGTGCGGGGATCGAAAAGACATACGTTGGCCTTGCCGATATTTTCTATACCTACCTGGAAGCGATGAGCCGGCAGGTCGGGCGCAACAGTCACTCGCACGGCTTGGTAAGGCGCTTGCCGTGCCGCAAACATGATCTGGTTGAGCTGATACAGAAAGTACTCCAGTTGCCCGATTTGAGGGATATCGGCGCTGGTCAACGTCTTTGAGATCTTGCGGTCATCCAGATCGAGCGCGATGGTCATGACAGTGGTGCCGGGACCACCACGCGCCGGCGGCGCTAGATCTTCCAAGCGTTCTTCGATGGCATGCTCGATCAACTTTTGCAGCGATTCTGGATCAGCGGCCCAGCGAAAAATCCCAATGGGAGCGCCGGCTTCGTCGGATTCGGAGCGGTGCTGCTCCAAGACCACGTTACGGTCCGCGCCGTGGATGGATAACGAGGTCTGCCGCTCGTAGAGCTTCGGACCCAGCTCCGGCCCGCCGATGGACGTATAGGTGAGTATGAAGGGTTGCCCTCGCGTTGATGGAGTGCTCATACGTTTCGATTCCACCGGCCGCGGAGCAGTTTGGGATTGGCAGCCACAGCTAACCAGCAAGAGCCAGCAGATCCGCGCCTGCCAGAGTGGGGCTCGTGATGATTTCGAAGAAAAAGCCACTCAGTCCGCGCCGCGTGCGGGGTCCGCCGCTCCGCGTTCGCCTCACTATAGCACGCGGCCGGTTATCCGCCACCAGCCACCACCGGCACGGCTTCGTAGGTATAACTCTTGCCGGTAAGGGTCTGAACCATGGCCGCGAAGTGCGTACAAATGGTGCGGTAATGCCGCTTCTTCACCTTGGTCAAGTTCTGACCCATGATCGAATCGGCATCGATGCCGGCGGTGGCCCCGTCGCTATTCAAGCTGGTGTCAAGCACTGCACCGGCGTACTCATCCGGATTGCCGAGATGATGGCCGAATTCGTGTCCGGCGACAGTTACACGCGGTTCACCCAGAAACCACAGCGAATCGTTGGAGCGGATGTTACCGTCCGCGATAATCAACATGCCCGAAGCAAATGCATTCTTCTGGGTGAACTTGGCCGAGGCGGTGGTCGAATACCGGCAGCATTGGGGCGTCGAGCTTTTGCATTCATGGCGTTTGAGATCGTACTTGCCGGTCCAGACGCTGTGAATATTGTCCGTCCAATCCTTGATCTTTTTCTGCTTGGGAGCCGCGTTGATATCCCAATCGGCGAATTTCTCCGGCCATGTGCCGCCGTACTGGCAGGTGAACGTATTACCGGTTTGATAAAACCCGACGCAGAAATTGTTGGCGTCGATAAGTGTAAACCCCGCCGGTAGATTCTTCCAGGCCGTGCCATTCCAGTACTTCGGCGTTCCGGCGACTTTCTTCATCCAACGGTAACCGTTCCAGGTGAGTTGGCCATCCAGCAATCCGCCGGTAGCGCGCGGAACCGCGGGCCCCAGCTTAACCACCGACGCTCCCCAGCCTTTTATGTATTTGATCTCGCTTTCGATTTTGATCTGATAGTCGGTTGCGCTGAGGTCGAAATGCGCGCGGTTCTGGGCGTAATGCGTTTTCGGAACGGTGGGGATGAAATGAATGTGCAAGTGCGTGGGCGTGGTCTTGCCTTCGGCGTGGGCATCGGCGTCGACCAGGTTGACGTAATGGCCGCCCGATTTCGGAGGCAGAACTTCGAGGATCTTCCATCTATGCGAGAAGCTGTCGCTGTTGATCGTTTCGTTGAAGTTCGGAAGCTTGGAACCTGCCGGCGTTCCGGTCACACTGATGGCGACGCTCTCGCCGTCGCTGTAATTCTCGGTGGTTCCCGCCACCGTCACGGTTTCGCTGCACCAGGTATCGAGATCCTCCCAATGGATCTCAATGAAACGCCGTTTTCGTTTGGGCGCTCCATCGCGGCCAGCGGGCGGTTCGTCGGCTAGCGCGGCAGCGGTCTTCGAAGTCTTCGCCGCATTGCCGCCCGAGTGACTGGCGAGAAACCCAACTAACGCCGCAATGTTAGGGGTGAGGAAGGCCCGCGACAGGTAGCCGGCTGCCTCTTCCAAGTCCGCTTCGGAAATCGCGAGAACGGTCACTTGGATGGCATGGGCGATATTCACGCCAATGTCTTCCCCAAGCGCCAGGAGCAAACCGTGGCTGGCCAGTTGCTGCCCGCGTTGAAAGCCGTTGGTCGCGAAATCGCTCAAGGCAGTCGTCAGAGACTGCCTGGAAACCAACCTGTTCATCTCGGCCCGGGCGTGATGCGGCAATTTTCGGGCGAGCAAGGCGGCCACCTCGGCGAACTTCTTATCCAGGTGCCATCCAGCGACGTCGCTGGCATGCATCCCCTTTTTGGCCGGCGCGGCAACCAGGCGAAACCAGGTCGGTTTTCCGACGACGCCATCCGCAACGATTGAATTGGATTTTTGAAAGCGTTGAACGACCTGGTTGGTTCTCGGTCCGAAATAGCCGTCGACCTTCAGTGCCAGGGTCAGGTCGATCCGTGAGTTGAGCAAGACCTGAAGCTTGCGGACGTTTGAATTGCGATCACCCGGCCGCAGCAAGAGGTGGGGCAGTGTGTGCTGACTCGGCAAATGAGATTTCGACCGGCCCGATCTGTGCGCTCCATCCAAGTAGCCGGGCGCCTGCGAGATATTCCGGCACAAGGTACCTTCGTCGATTGTTTCCTCGTGGTCGTGAATACCGGTTGGTCCGGGCTTACGCGCTCCTGCCACAACACCCTCGCGATCGAAGTTGGTTTATCGAAGTTTGGTTTAGCGTCAGTATAACCCATCGACTCCGCGTATATGCGACAGAAGTGGCACTGGGCCCATACCAGCGATGTTAAGTTACTCTGTGGGCAGTGCCAGAACTCCCCGACATTGTCGTCTACATCGAAGCACTCGAAAAGCGCATCCTTGGTCAGTCACTCGAACATGTAAGGCTAGCGAGCCCTTTTCTACTGCGCAGCGTCGATCCGCCGCTCAGCCGCGTCGAGGGCAAGACCGTCCGTGAACTTCGGAGAATCGGCAAAAGAATCGCCATCGGGCTGGATGACGACCTGTGGCTGGTCCTGCACCTCATGATCGCTGGACGCCTGCACTGGCGCCCGCGCGGGGCCAAAGTTTCGCGCCCACGCGGCCTGGCCGCATTCGATTTTCCGAACGGCAGCCTGGTCCTGACCGAGGCTGGGACGAAGAAACGCGCGTCGCTGCATGTTGTCTCAGGCGAGGCCGGACTGAGCGCGCTCGATCCCGGCGGCCTGGAGGTGCTCGAGGCGGATCTCGAGGAGTTCACTAAAGTCCTGACGTCTTCAAACCATACCTTGAAGCGCGCGCTCACCGATCCGCGATCGTTCAGCGGCATCGGCAATGCCTATTCGGATGAGATCCTGTTCGAAGCCCAGCTTTCGCCAGTGGCTCTGACGCAGAAACTCAAGCCAGAACAAATCGCGCGGCTGTACGCTGCCATTCGGCTGTCGCTGACGCAATGGGCGGACAAGCTCCGCGCCGAAACGGGTGATGAATTTCCGGAAAAGGTCACGGCCTTCCGCGAAGGCATGGCGGTGCATGGACGCTATCACGAGCCGTGCCCCCGCTGCGGAGCAAAGATCCAGCGCATCCGCTACGCCGACAACGAGACCAACTATTGCGCGAACTGCCAGACCGGAGGAAAACTGCTGGCTGACCGCGCGCTTTCGCGCCTGCTTCGCGAAGACTGGCCCAGGACCCTGGAAGAGCTGGAGTTGCTTACAATCAAGAAATGCTGAAGCGCCTCTACGCCGCGGTTCTTCTTGCGTCTGCTTGCGGATTTTGCCAGCAGCACGAACATTCTTCCGCCACCGCCGACACCGGCCCCGCGCCGCTGCTCGATGGTCTCGGCCATTTGCATCACCCCATCACAACCTCGAAGCCCGTGGCGCAGCGCTACTTCGATCAAGGTCTCACGCTAGCGTACGGCTTCAATTACGACGAGGCCGCGCGGTCGTTCCGCTACGCAGCCAAGCTCGATCCCAAGTGCGCCATGGCTTATTGGGGGATCGCGCTAGCCGTCGGGCCAAACTACAACGATCAGGACATCGACGCCGGCCGGCGGAAATCGGCTTACGAAGCCAGCCAGAAGGCGCTTTCGCTGGCAGGCAATGCCACGCCGGCCGAGCAAGGCTTCATCCGCGCTCTGGCTAAGCGCTTTTCCGCCGATCCAAAAGCCGATCCGAAGAAGCTCAATGTCGATTATGCGCAGGCCACGCGCGAGGTCATGCGCCAAAATCCGGGAGATTCGGACGCCGCCGTGTTATTCGCCGATGCAGCGATGAACGTACATCCCTGGCAGCTTTGGACGCACGAGGGACAGCCTGTAGAGGGCACGCCCGAGGTCGTGGATGTGCTCGAAGGCGTACTGAAACGCGATCCCAACCACATCGGCGCCAATCATCTTTATATACACGCCGTCGAAGCATCGCCGCATCCTGAGCGGGCGCTCGCGAGCGCCAATCGCCTGACCGCGCTCTGCCCCGGCGCCGGGCATCTGGTTCACATGCCCGCCCACATATATATAAGGACCGGCGATTACCACGCGTCTTCGCTCGCCAACCAGCAAGCGGTCGGCATCGATCAGGGCTACGTCAATAAGTATCACGTCACGGGTATGTATCCGATGATGTATTACACGCACAATCTGCATTTCCTGGCGATTTCGAGCTGCTTCGAAGGGCGCTTCGACGAAGCCAACCGGATCGCTACGAAAGTGGTCGCCGGCATGCTGCCGTTCGCCAAAGAGACTCCCATGGCCGAGTCGTTCCTGCCGACGAAGACGTTCGTCCTGGTCCGATTCCGCCAGTGGGAGGATGTGGCGACAGTGCCGGAGCCCGACAAAAACCTACGGCTGCTGCACGCGGTCTGGCATTTTGGACGCGGAATGGCCGACACCGGATTCGCGCGTCTGGACAAAGCCGCGGTTGAAAGAGACGCATTGGTAGCGGAAACAAAGACGCTGCCGCAAACTGCAATGTTGGGACTCAACTCGGCTCATCAAGTGCTCGAAATCGCCGCAGGGATGCTGGACGCCAACATCGCTCGCGGGCAGCGGAATTACAAGCGCGCCGCGGAATTATTGAGCAAAGCCGCGCAGACCGAAGATAAGCTCAACTACGACGAGCCGCCCGACTGGTACCTGCCTCCGCGCGAATCCCTGGGCGCGGTATTGTTCATAGATGGACGCTACGCCGATGCCGAGGCGGCATTCCGCGCGGAGTTGAAGCTGCACGCCAAGAATCCGCGCGCTCTCTACGGGCTGGCCGAGTGCCTGCAAGCCGAGAAGAAAGGCACTGAAGCGGCTACGATTCGCAAAGAGTTCGAAGCCGGCTGGAAGAATGCCGATACAAAGCTGAAGATGTCAGACCTGTAGAAAATTCCTGAACAAGTCTCTCGCAGACCGGAGACCCGCGCCACCGTGGAGATGTGATGTACAGTTGTGGGGCAGGTCGCCGATCTGGCGATGCCAGTTACAGATAAGCCGGAAAGAGGTATGTAATGACGGCCAAGGCCACAGCAGGTTTCCTCTGCGGGTTCCTTCTCGCGCCTGTTGGCAACGCGCAGCCCAACGCTCCACTCTTGTTTTCGGCGCTGAATTCGGCCAGCTACGACCGCAGCGCCATCGCCCAGGGATCTCTATTTGTTGTGTTCGGGCAAAATATCGGGCCGGCTCAAATCGTTCAAGCCACCGCTTTTCCGCTCCCCGCTCAACTGGGCGGAACGGCGATCGCAGTGGAGTTCGGCTCGACAACTCTGAATTGTCCAATGGTTTATTCGGTGGCCGGCCAGGCCGCGGCGATTCTCCCGTCCAATACGCCGCCAGGGCAAGCCACGCTAACGCTGACGTACAATGGCGTGCAGTCGCTGTACCCCGTGTCGATCAATGTCGTGCCAACCGCGGCCGGCGTCTACACGCTCAGCAGTTCCGGATTGGGACCCGGTGTTTTTACGGCGCTCGACAATTCAGTCAAAACGTTTACCGCGACCGCCAAGCCCGGCGACATCGTTACGGCCTGGGCAACCGGCCTCGGTCCTATCGGCAGCCCCGATAATGTGCTGCCCGCTAGTTTCCCTAATTTTGCAGGGGTCGAAGTATACGTGGGAACTCAGCCGGCCAGCGTCGTTTATGCGGGACGGTCGGGCTGCTGCTCAGGCGTCGACCAGATCGCTTTCGAAATTCCCGCGGGCGTCACGGGCTGCTATCTTCCGGTCGCGGTGCGCCGCGGGGGAACGCTCAGCAATTTCGTGACGATTGCGGTCTCCGGCAGTGGCGCCGCTTGTTCGGATACCGCTCCTACGGTGCCGACCAGCATCTATAGCCGCGCTGCCGCTGGACAGGCGATCAGAACGGCGGCCATCGCCATCGGCCCGCTGCCGCTTCTCCGCGACGCGGGTTTTAATCAAAGGCAGTATCTTGCTGAGACCCTCTCCAAGCTCTTGCACGTCAAGGTATCGGAACAGGATGCCACCACACTGCTCCGCGCTATCGAAGCGAAAAATCAACGCGCTGTGATGCGGACTATGGTGAAGTACGCCTCGGCATTGAAAGCCCTGGATGCAGCGGCCAAGGCCAAGGTTCAGGCGCAGTTGACTTCCAGCCAGCAAGGAACTGCCGCTGCTTTCGGCCAGTACGGCACGGCGGGCATTCTGGCGTCGGCTATGGGCAGCCTGTTTCCATCCGCCGGTTCTTGCATCGTGCCGCAACTATCTTCGGGCCTGCCGGGAACTTCCAGCGGGAGTTCTAGCAAAGGGCTGGATGCCGGAGCTTCTTTGTCGCTGTCGGGCCAGGTTGGATCCTGGACGTTGACGCCCACCAGTACGGGTCAGTATCAGGTGGTGTTTGGCTCGACGCCCTCAGGTCCGAACGTCCCGCCGGGCGCCTATACCCTCTCCGGTCCTGGCGGAAAAGACGTGGGTGCGTTTACTGCTGCCTTGAATATTGGCGCAAATATCGTGTGGACAAATAAATCTGCAGTCTCGACCGTGGACCGCAGCCAGCCCCTCAGCATCACGTGGTCGGGCGGATCGAATCCAGGGTTTGTGCTACTCGGCGGCTACTCGGATAGCAGCAATCATCAGCCCTCGGGTTTCCTCTGCACCGTAGATGCGAGCAAAGGCTCGTTCACAATTCCGAGCTATATCCTCGCGGCGTTGCAGCCGACCGGAACGCGCGGCGTGATGTTCATCGGTCCACATCCCTTGTCGCGACAGGTGACGATTCCCGGTGTCGATCTCGCGTATTTCGCGGATACCAGCAGCGACTCAAAATCTCTTACTTATCAGTAACCCCCCCGATATAGGCGCTTCGGTTTCTTGCACCAGACGCACAAATCAACTCCTTGGCCGATTTCCGGCGCGCCAACCACGGACGCCTTGCCCGGCTCACAGCCCCATAGTCCGCAACGTGAGCTTGAAATCGCTTGCGAAAGACTGAGATAAAGAGGTGGAGCAGCTCGCCTGAGCGCGACCGCTCGATCGGCACCTCCACACTCCCTTGTACCTCGTCTATCGACTAGCCCGCTGGGTTCGCAATCGCATCAAGCCGGGTACTGTCCCGCGAGACTGTCCCGTGAGGCCATTGACACCCACGCACGAACATCGTAGCATCGTGCAAAGAGCTGGTTTAAGAGGAGGATCTACATCGTGACACCTAAGTGCCTGGGCGCCCTGCTTGCGCTGATGTTGTTTCTGGCGTGCGTGCCTGTCTTCGCGCATCACTCCTTTGCGGCTGAGTTCGATGTCAACCAACCGATCACGCTCAAAGGCGTGGTCACCAAGGTGGATTGGCTGAACCCGCACATCTATCTTTATATGGACGTGAAAGATGGAACCGGCAAGACCGTCAACTGGTCGGTGGAGGGCGCGCCTCCCAATACGCTATATCGACTGGGATGGCGCAAGGATACGTTGAAGCCTGGCGACCCGGTGACCATCGATGCCTTCAAGGCCAAGGACGGCACATCCACCGCGAACGCGCGCCAAGTACTGCTGCCCGATGGCCGCAAAATATTCGCTGGCTCCGCTGATGACGGCGGTCCCAAAGCCACTCCCACGAAATGAGCTGCTATGTATAAGCTGACGCTCATTGCCTCGCTGGCGGCCGGTACCATCGCCGGACAGTCTTTCGCCGCCAAGCCGGAAAAAACCTCCTCTTCGACATCCATTCCGGATATGAGCGGAGTGTGGCAAGGTCCCTATACTCCCGATCTAACGAAGCCTCTTGGCCATGACCTTCCCTACTCGGCCCTGGGCGCCGAACGATTCAAGAATGTCGTACACGCCGACGATCCGGCCTCGTATTGTCTGCCAGTCGGTCCAGCGCGGGGAATCCAGGCGCCGATGCCGTTCCAGATTGTGCAATCGGCTGGTTTGGCGGTGATCCTGTTCGAATACCAGCACACTTACCGTCTGATCTACACCGATGGACGCGCTCATCCGGAGGACGTCGAACCCTTCCGCTGGTTCGGCGATTCGATCGGCCACTATGAGGGCGACACTCTGGTAGTGGACACGGTTGGCATCGGTGATCGCACCTGGCTCGACACCGCGGGCCATCAGCATAGCGATCAGTTGCATCTGGTGGAGCGGTTTCAGAAACTGGATGCGAACAACATGAAGTGGAGCGTGACCTTCGAAGATCCGAAGATGTACAAGGAGCCATTTACGGTGACGCTTCCGCTCAAGAAGCAGAACACGGTCATCATGATGTACTCCTGCGAGGAAAACGAGAAGGATCGCGGCCACCTGGACGCTACCAAGCATTGACGCCGGATCAACTCGCGATCCGCGAAGTAATTGAGAATTGGGTCCTCTGGCGCGCCGCCGGCGACTGGGACCGTTTTCGCAGCGTTTGGCACGAGGACGGCCACATGATGGCCACCTGGTTTCAGGGCCCCGCGGCCCGAATTTATCCGCGTGAGCCGCGAAGGTTGGAATCGGGGAGTAAGCATTCTCCACTTCCTGGGCGGCGTCTCCATTGATCTGGCCGGGGATCGCGCCATCGCCCAAACCAAGATGACCATCTCGCAGCGCGGGACCGTCCACGATGTTCTGTGTGACGTGGTCTGCACCGCCTGGACCCCGTCGATCCCTCAAAAAGCCTCACGCTCGATGGCACACTACTTAGCCAATTTCCCGAAGGCTACCGTCATTTGGCTTATCTTCAATCCGGCATTGGCAATCCCATCAAAAAGGATATGCCCAGGCTCAAAGGACCTGAAATCGAAGGGCTTTACGCCCGTGGCCGCCGCTGGCTGGCGGGCGAGCCAGCGCTGTAACTTGATGTAACCCGCAGGTAACCTAGAACTGTTTCCAATTGTTGGCCTATCACATTCCCCCATAAGATTAGCTAGATTCTCTCGTCGGAGGCCCTTCGAGGAAGTCTGCATAGAGAGCTAGATTTTTCTCAGTCAATTGGATCTTAACTTAAAGGAGGAGAGATTATGAAGCTTGCCTTAGCTGTAGCAAGCATATTATTGGTTTTCGGCATTTCTGCGAGCGCCGCACCGATGTTCCCGCAGTGCCCTGCCGTCGGTGCCGATACCGGTTGCGAATTCCTAATTACGGTCAATGCCAACGGCAGCACAAGTGTCGCGGCGGATTCAACCCTTGGCCCTTACGATTCGTCAGACGATACGTTAGTAGGCGTGCTCAACAACTCGAGCAGCACGGTGACGTCAATAGCGTTGACGAGTACCCAGAACATTTTTGGGTTTGAGAACGATGGCGCTTGTTCCGGCACCTTCTCACCCAATCCGCCAGCGGCCCAATGCCAAGGCGGAGTCTTTACCACAAACGATCCGACAGATTACGAGAGTGTAGGAGCGACGTTCGGCACTCCCAACTCAGCCAAGACCAGCGCTACTGTTTTTCTTAGTTTGGCGCCTGGTCAATCGACCTGGTTCTCGTTGGAAGGCGCGTTGACTGTAAGTGATATAACTCCCGGACCGGCTGGCGGTGGGAGTGGAGTTCCGGAGCCAGCGACTATCGCGCTGCTCGGCATCGGACTATGCGGAATCGGCCTTCTTCGTCGAACCCGCAAATCCCAGTAGAGCGAATCCGTTAGACAGGGCGCGTTGGAATTCGGAGGCTAACGCGCCCCAGGCTGCCGTACTTCCTCGCATCCTTCCGCACAATCTGCGCTAAATCCTGCTGGTGATTCTCCGCGTACACATACTCCATGATCTCGGTGTGTTCCAGCCGCCGCAGCGCACGGCTGGCGCGCTACCCTTAGTCTTTGACCCCATCACGGAGAAAACCATGCCCCAGTTGAATGACGAAGCACTCGATATCTTGTTTCGGAAGGCTCGCACCCACATTGTATGGCTCGACAAGCCCGTGAGCGATGACCTGTTGCGTCAGGTCTACGATCTGGCGAAATGGGGACCGACCAGCGCCAATTCCTCTCCCGCTCGAATTGTGTTCCTGCGCACGCCCGAGGCGAAACAGCGGCTGCGGGCCGCCCTGTCTCCCAACAATCTGGATAAGACCATGCAGGCGCCCGTCACGGCCATCCTGGCGTACGACGTGAAGTTCTATGAGAAACTGCCCAAGCTTTTTCCCAACAATCCGGCGGCCCGCGACTGGTTTTCGAATTCGTCGCAGCTGGCCGAGATTACCGCGTTCCGAAATGGCACTTTACAGGGCGGTTATTTTATCCTGGCTGCCCGTGCTCTCGGTTTGGATTGCGGGCCTATGTCCGGCTTCGATAACGCCAAAGTGGACGCAGAGTTCTTCGCCGGAAGCTCGGTGAAATCCAATTTCCTTTGCAACCTCGGCTATGGCGACGCTTCGAAGCTCTTCCCGCGAAATCCCCGGCTGGACTTCGATGAGGTCTGCCAGTTGCTATAAGGTTTGTCAACGGCTAAGAGATCCCGTCGCAGCGCGCGAACAAATGGATCGCTTATACCGAGTATCACGACCGGTGGCGTTCTCTCAAGCGGGAGGCCAGCGGCTTCTAAAGCGTCATGACAGACGCGGCAGGTACACCCAGCCGGCAGGTACACACAAATAGTGCCACGCTGATCTTGAGCCCGGCGCCGTCGAGCATCCGAAGGATCTCGGTCCCTTTGTCCAAGTCAACGCAACCCGAAACGGAGTGGTTCCAGCAGTACATCGGGTGGCCGGCCCGCGTTCATGCGGACGGTCCTGCTATGCAGGATTAAACGGAAGCGGCCTCGCTCGGCATGGCGCCGGCTGCTACAAGAGATTCGAAAGAGAACTGAGTCTTGCCGGTACGCGAGAATGTGCCGGCATATTTCTTTCGCAGGCGGAAATACGGCTCCAGGCGATGAATGGTGTTTTCCATACTGGAACGGATGTGGTCGCGCATCGCGTCGGCGGCGGCCACGGGGTCGCCGGAAGCTAGCACTTTCACCAGATCCTGATGACGCTGCGGAGGGCAGTCGGTTGCAGGGACGCGCACGGCGCAGAGCCACGTTGAGGCCAGCGCGGCGGTCTGGTCGATGGCGTCGCACAACGCCGGGCAGCGTGCCGATTCGGCGATCCGGCGGTGCAATTTTTCGTGAACGCTGAGGTAGACAAACCGATTCCCGTCCTGCTGGACGGAGAGCGCATCGACGCGGGCGGCCAGCTTCAAAAGCTCAGAACGTCTATCCGGTGTGGCTACAGCGGCGAAGAGCATCGCGGCCTGGACTTCCAGTGCTTCGCGAACCACGTAGTGGCCCATCACGTCTTCCCGCGTGGGTACGCGAACCCGGGTTCCGGCGCGCGGGCGGCTTTCCAAAAGTCCTTCATGCTCCAACCGCAGCAAGGCTTCAGAGACAGGCAGGAAGCTCATGCCTAGCTCGACAGCGAGCTTGCGCCGCGAGATGACTTGCCCGATCGCGAGTTCCCCGCGCAGAATTCGCTCGCGCACGATCACGTACGCTTCGCCCGATAAGCTATCGCTTTCCCTCGGCTTTCGCATGGACTTAGATTCCGCGCCTTCGGGACGAGTGTAACATTGATTAACGAGTCAAGACAAACAGACGAGAGAGCGACTGGACTTGGCCCGCTATGTTGCACGCTTGGACCGGGCATAAGCGCGAAGTCTCGACTCTCCCTTTAAGTGTAGTTGGCTCTGGAGCAGTCGTTTAATCGCAGCCGCTTAAGCCAACTCAAAAGCCTGTTCGCGCCATAAGCCCAGCGCTTTTTGCGCGGGGCGATCGGAAAAACTAAATAACACCGATTCTTGCCGGGCTTCGTGCGTAACGGGACACCAGGAGGGAACGACAAAGATGTCGTGCTCGACCCATTCGAACGAGTTGTCGCCCACTAGGCTACGGCCACGGCCTTCGGCGACGCAGAACACCGTAGCATCTGTAGAACGATAGCTGGCTCCATGGAATCCCGCCGGCAGCAGTTGCAGAAATGCGCCGATGGTCGGCATGGGGTATCCGCCCGTGGCTGGATTGATGAATTGCATCTTGATTCCGTGGGTGGGATGCAGTGGGCTGGCGGCCCGCATTTGCTGCAAAGCCTGACGGCTGCGCGAGTAAGGAAAGCTGAAGAAGGGTATGGCCAGGCGTTCCGGTCTCGAATCGAGCGGCAACAAATTGGCGGTAGAGCCGGCCGGTAACTGCGCTTCTTGGGAGTGTTCGGCAAAGCTGGCGTCGAAGGTGTTTACGATCGGAATATCGAGGCCATCCAGCCATACGATCGGTTTAGTGCTCGGATTGCCATGATCGTGGTGCGTCCAGGACGGCGTCAGAATCAGGTCGCCGGGCCGCATCGTCACGCGCTCGCCATTAACAGTAGTGTAGGCGCCTTCGCCTTCGATGACGAAGCGCAAGGCTGCGGCGGAGTGGCGATGACCGCAGGTAATCTCGCCGGGCATCACCAATTGAAGGCCGGCATAAAGGCTTTGAGTGATCTGTGATGCGCCGCCGAGTCCCGGATTTACCAGCATCAACACGCGGCGTTCGGCTTCTTCGGCGGAGATCAAGTCGCCGGACTCCATAAGCAGCGATCGAACTTCTTCGTAGTGCCAGACCACTGGAACGGAGGCGGGTCTTGGCTCAGGGGTAATGATTTGGCCCAAGACTTCCCACAATGGGGCGGAATTATTGCCCTCCAGCCGCCGATAAAACTCTTTGCGCTCGGCGGATGTCTCGGGTTTGGCGTGGAATGCAGTTGCGCTCATATGTCCTTCCTATGCGTTGCCGATCGCGGATAGGTCCGTTGTCGCGCACACCTGTGCTTCGATTTTCCCGATTTCTCGATAGAAGCCACCTCACTCGATTGACCGCGATGCCGCGCTTCTCCGTGGCCCGTGAAATGCAGTAACTCCAAATGTGACAACCGATTTGATGGTAGCAGGGTTGGACTCGGAGAACGGGGAGCGCTATCTCAAGTCTTTGCTGGGCAAGGATATCGCGCTACCCAGCCTCACTTATCCCGGTAAGCGGCCGGATGAAGCGCTCGGAAAAAGTTACGGGTACGGAAGCCCCATCCGCGTCGACGATCGAGCCGTCGACGGTACGCATCCGCGGGGGCATGTTCGATGTCTCGGCGTCCGCGGTGCCGATAAGCGACTGGCCCGCCGCGATTTCGAATTTGGCCATCCGGCCGATGACGTAACATGCTTGACTTTGAATTACGTCTTCTTCTCAATGCCATGCAGCAGAGGACTGGAAGGCGTCTTCGACCGTACTCAGGTTAATGCTTACTGTGGAATTTAAGAATCACAACGCTTTTGGTATCTGGGTCACGAGTCTTCCGGCGTCTGGAAAATCGACCCTCACCCTAACCCTGAAAGAGCAACTCCGTGCGCGAGGCGTGGATGTAGCGGTGCTGGAATCTGACACGCTACGGAAGCCTCTTACTCCGAACCCGAGTTATGACGAGGAAGAGCGCAATACCTTTGACCAGCAGATTGCCGATGTCGGCGCGCTGCTGATCGCGCAGGGTGTGCCGGTGATCTTCGACGCGACCGCGAACGGGCGCGCTCATCGGGACCGGGCGCGTAAACAAATCGCGCGTTTCGTGGAGATCTATGTAGATTGTCCGCCGCCGGCGCGCATGGCAGGGCGAAAAACGCTGGAACTTCAGGACGCCTACGAGCCTCCCGAAACGCCCGACCTGGTGGTGAACTGCGAAGACGAGAACCCCGAGGCGGCGGCGAGGCGGGTGCTCGCGCTGCTCGAGGAAAAGGGCTATATTCGATAGACATGTGGAGCGGCGGGAAGTTTATTCCCCCATTGATTCTGTGTTGGGGCCTATGGGCCCAAAATCCCGATCGGCCCGACGACGGGGTCCGGCCACTCATCGGAGAACCTTCGAAGAAGACGGCAAGCCGGGGGGGACCGGCGCCGCATACTGCCGACGGTAAACCGGATCTCTCCGGAATTTGGGAACCGCCTGGAATCCGGTTCGCGTTGGACATAACATCCGGCTTGAAAGAAGTTCCGTTCACTCCAGCGGCGGCGGAGATATTCAAACAGCGTAAAGATACCAACGGCAAGGACGATCCGGAAGGCTACTGCCTGCCGCCGGGAGTGCCGCGCATCACCTACACGCCGTATCCATCGAAGATCATCCCGATGCCAGGGCTCATGTTAATTCTTTATGAAGCGGGCACGCGCGCGTATCGCCAGATTTTCATGGATGGCCGTGCATTGCCCAAGAATCCGGACCCGACCTGGTTTGGTTACTCGGTGGGCCGATGGGAAGGGGATACGCTGGTGGTGGAGACCACCGGATTCAATGATCGGACTTGGCTGGATGGAGACGGGCATCCGCACAGCGACGCCATGCGCGTCACCGAACGATACCGGCGTACAGACTTCGACCATATTGAATACAAGTTCGTGATAGATGATCCGAAAATGTATACGAAGCCCTGGGGCAACACCACGATCCTGTCGCGCATTCCGAATTACGAGCTGGTGGAATACATCTGCAACGAAAACAATCGCGACCTTCCGCATCTGGTGGGGAAATAGCCCGCTATTAGGCGAACTCGACCTACTTCGCGACAGCAGCCCTCGGCCGCCTGGCGGGGAGTGCTACAGAATGTCTTGGAGCCAACCGATAGAAGGACAGCTGGTAATAGCCTACCTGCGGCCCGAGCGCGGAATCCCCGCAAGGCTGCTACCACGACAGCCGGTCCGTCTCGAATTGAGGAATAGTTCAAATGCCCGGGAACGAATTTGCATCTCCGCTTGAACAACCCACGGCGGTCGACCGGAATCTCCGGACTATTCTGGAGATTGCTTGGGACGCATTTGTCGAGGTTGATTCGGAAGGCCGGGTCACCGATTGGAATTCTCAGGCGCAGACCATGTTCGGATACTCATTCGCTGAGATCCAAGGACGATCCTTTCAACTCCTGGTCCCTGCCGATCTGCTCCGCAGTGGAGATGATTCCAGGCTAAACCAACGTCTGCAGGCCACGGCCTTGCATCGGGACGGGCGCGAATTTCCGATAGAATTCATCGCCTCGCGTGTTTTCTGTGAAGAATCGTACGGCCTCGCAGTCTTGGTGCGCGACCTGACCGCGCTCCGTCAAACCGAGAGCGCGCTTCGCGACAGTGAAGAGAGGAGTCGAAACATACTCGATTCCATGGAGGATGGCTACTCCGAAGTTGACCTCCGCGGAACCTTTCTAGTTGTGAACGATGCTTACTGCCGCATGTTCAACCGTTCCAAGGACGAGGTCCTGGGCGCGAGTTACAAGCACTTCTTCAACGACGAGCACGGCTCGCGTATACGCGATCTTTATCAGAACGTCTACAAAACCGGACAACCTGTCAAAGCCTTCGAGCACGAACCGCTGCCGGGCCTGTTCGTCGAGCAGTCTGTCGCGCTCAAGAAAAATCCACAAGGGGATCCGGTCGGCTTTGTAAGCGTGGTTCGCGACTGCACCGCGCGCAAGCGTTACGAGCAAGAACTGGCGCGAGCCAAAGAGATCGCCGAAGCCGCCAGTAGGGCCAAGAGTGAGTTTGTAGCGAACATGAGCCATGAGATTCGCACTCCTATGAACGGCATCCTCGGCATGACCGAGCTGGCGCTGGGTACCAGCTTGACCGAGGAGCAGCGCGAGTTTCTATCCATGGTCAAGTCTTCGGCCGACGCGCTCCTGGTGATCATCAACGATATTCTCGACTATTCCAAAATCGAAGCTGGCAAGATTATTTTCGATAATGTGACCTTTGACTTGTCCGAAGTGATCGGCGATGCCGTAAAGAGCGTGGCCGCCGCCGCTCACAAGCAAGGGCTGGAAATAGCGTTTCATCTCGAGCCTGACGTGCCCGGGTCCCTGATTGGCGATCCGGTACGTTTGGGCCAGGTGCTGCTCAACCTGGTCGGCAACGCTATCAAGTTCACCGAGCGAGGTGAAGTCATCGTGAACGTGGACGTTGACAAGCGCGACGACAGCAGCGTGATGCTGCATTTTCGCGTGCGGGACACCGGCATTGGAATTCCACTTGAGAAACAGAAGAAGCTCTTTGAAGCCTTCGAGCAAGCTGATAGCTCGACTACCCGCCGATACGGCGGCACTGGCTTGGGGCTCGCGATCTCGAAAAGAATCACGGAGCTGATGGGGGGCAAGATTTGGATCGAGAGCGCTGCTGGCCAGGGCTCCACGTTTCACTTCACTGCGGCATTGACCCCCGTCGCCACCCCAGCTCATGACGCCAAATCCCTCAGCATGCAAAGTCTACTGGGGGTACGAGCGCTTATCATCGATGACAATTCAACCAACCGGCGAATTCTGTTGGAGGTGCTCCGGCGTTGGCAGATGCGGCCCGAAGACGCTGATTCCGGTCCGCGCGGGCTAAACAAGCTGGACCAAGCTTCCCGATCCGGCCAGCCCTTCCAGCTCATCCTATTGGATGAAGAGATGCCCGGGATGAGCGGCCTGCAGGTGATCGAACGCATTCGCTCGAATCCCGATCTGCGCGGCGCCTGCATCGTGATGTTAACTTCCTTGGAACAGACCTTAAGCACCGCCCAGTACCGCGCCATCGGTTTAGATAGCTATCTGATCAAGCCAGTCAAACCCTCCGAGTTATTGCGCATGATTCGCAGGACGCTAGGCAAGCAAGCTGAAGCAGTTAAAGCTCCAGTTATCGAGAATCAACCCATCCAACGGTCTCTACGCATCCTGGTGGCCGAAGATAATATGGTGAACCAGAAGCTGGCGGTCGCGGCCTTGAAAAAAATGGGACATCAGGTTGTGCTGGCAGCCACCGGGGCGGAAGCTTTGGCCAAATGGCGCAGAGACAAGTTTGATTTGATCCTGATGGACGTCCAAATGCCGGGAATGGACGGTCTTGAGGCGGCCCGACAGATCCGCCGGGAGGAGCAAACCTTGGGGACCCACATTCCAGTGATCGCGATGACTGCTCGCGCCATGGGCGGGGATCGCGAGCGATGTATCGAAGTTGGAATGGACGACTACATATCCAAACCCGTTTCCAGGAAAGACCTCTACCAGAAGATCGCTCGCCACGCCCCTTTGGCCCGAATACCAGAAGCCCAATCCCCGGAAACACTGTGTTAGCCTGACCATTTCATGTCCGCCGCCGGCCCCGGCCGCATCTCCAATTTCGTCAAGTGGACGATCTGCGTGGTTGCCTCGCTGGGCTTTCTGTTCGACATCTACGTCGTGCTGGTAGGTCCACTCATTCTGCAGCCAGCGCTCATCGAACTGGGCAACCTGAAGCCCGGCACGCCGGAGTATCGCGACTGGGCCGGGAATCTATTCTGGATTCCTCCTTTGGTAGGCGGATTCTGCGGGTTGTGGGGTGGTTATCTGGCCGATCGCTTCGGCCGCCGGCGCATCCTGACCTGGAGCATCCTGCTCTACGCCTTCGCCGCGACAGCTTCGGGTCTCGCGGCACAGCTCGAAACGCTGTTGCTGTTTCGCACCCTTTCATTCGCAGGCGTGTGCGTGGAGTTCGTCGCAGCCGTGGCGTGGCTGGCAGAACTATTTCCTGATCCCAAAACACGCGAAGCGGTGTTGGGCTACACGCAGGCATTTTCATCGCTGGGTGGCGTGCTTGCGGCCGGAGCCTTTTTTGTCGCGAACCGCTTTGGTCCTGCGCTGCCCGCAATTTACGGAAGCCACTCCGCTTGGCGTTATGCGCTCATCTCCGGTGTGGCGCCGGCCATTCCACTCGCGATCATCCGGCCCTTCCTGCCCGAATCACCACAGTGGGAACAGAAGCGCTTGGAAGGAACACTGAAACGCCCGAGTGTGCTGGAACTGTTCCGTCCGGCGTATCGACGTACTACTATCGTCACGGCTCTGCTGCTGGCTTGTGCATACGGCGCGGCATTCGGAAGCATCCAGCAATCGCCGCAAATCACCGCCGGTTTGCCGGAGGTGCTGCGGATGTCCGCCTCGGCGCGCGGGCAGGCTGTTTCGAGTATCCAAGGCATGCAGGAAACCGGTGGGCTGGTGGGACGAATCGCGATGGCCGCGCTCGCCCTGGTGATCGTGAGCCGCCGCCGGCTGCTGCGCCTGTTCCTGATTCCCGGGCTTGTGATCACGCCGGTCGTTTTCATTTTCATGGCAACGCACAGCCTGAATCTATTTCGCATCGGCATCTTCTTCGCGGGATTTACGACGGTGGCGCAACTTACTTTCTGGGGCAATTATCTGCCGCGCGTTTACCCGGTGCACCTGCGCGGCACCGGCGAAGGATTCGCGGCCAACGTCGGCGGACGAATGTTGGGCACGTTCGCGTCCTTCATGACAAATCACTTGGCGGCGGTCATGCCCGGCGCTTTGCCAGCGGTGAAGCTCACCTATGCTGCCGCGGCTGTCGGCTTCGGGATTTACGCTCTGGCGTTGGTGCTCGCAGCACGGCTTCCTGAGCCGCCAAAAACACTTCCGGATTAGCGCCGCGTGTGCTAGCTTCGATCCATGATCCAAACACAAGTGGCCGATCGCATAGCGACGCTTACCTTCCACCGCCCGGAAAAACTAAACGCGCTTAGCCAGGAACTAATCTCCGATTCGATCGCGACCCTGCGCGCCTGGAGCATCGACCCAGCCGTTGGCGTAATCATCGTCACGGGCTCAGGCCGAGCTTTTTGCGCCGGAGGCGACGTCTCGAACATGGCCAAGGACACCGGCCGTTCACTGGAGGAAAGCGTCGACGGACTGCGCGCCTGGCAGGAACTTTCGTGGCTGCTCTATAGCATCCCCAAAGTCACCATCGCCGCCGTAAATGGTTTCGCGATGGGCGCCGGACTCGGCGTTTGCCTGGCTTGCGATCTCCGTATCGCATCCGATCAAGCGAAGTTCGGGACTGCTTATGCGAAGGTCGGTTACGGGGGCGACTTCGGCGCTACCTGGCTGCTTACTCATTACGCCGGCGCGCCAAAGGCGAAGGAATTGATGTTTCTTGGCGACGTGATCGATGCAACGGAGGCGCTTCGTCTCGGTCTTATTAATCGCGTGATCCCGCACGATCAATTCGAACCGGAAGTACGCCAATGGGCGGCGCGCATTGCAGCAGGTCCGCTGACGAGCTTCCGCTACATGAAGGCCAACGTCAACCTGGCCACTCATACCGACTTCCGAACGCTGCTGGATCGAGAAGCGGAAACGCATTTGCGGTGCGGCCAGACTGAAGACCACAAGGAAGGCGTGCGGGCATTTCTTGAAAAGCGCGCGCCGCAGTTTACAGGACGATGACCGGCATGCAGATGAGCGAATACGAACAGATCCTGTACAGCAAAGAAAACCGCGTGGCGACGGTAACGCTGAATCGTCCCGAAAAACTGAACGCGTATTCAGAAATCATGGTGCACGAAATCTTAGATGCCCTCGGCGATGCTCGCGACGACGATGCGATCCGAGCGGTGATCCTGACGGGCGCGGGACGCGGGTTCTGCTCGGGCGGCGACATCAGCCGCGATTTCCAATACCCGGCGCGGTATCGTGGCCACGCGCTGGAATCGCTGCTTGAGATGCGCGAGAACATGCATCAGTTGGTTGCCTTTCTCCAGCGCTTCGACAAGCCGGTAATCGCCGCTGTTAATGGACCGGCGGTCGCCGGCGGCCTCACGCTCGCGCTTTCGTGCGACTTCCGGATTGCGGCCGAAAGCGCCCGGCTGGGTGATACCAGCTTAAAGTTCGGGTTGATCCCAGACGAGGGCGGCGCCCACCTGTTTCCGAAATTCATGGGAATCGAGCGCGCGCTGAAAATGTCGCTCTTCTCCGAAGTTTACAAGGCACAGGAAGCCAAGGACCTCGGACTGGTGACTGAAGTTGTCCCGGACGCCGAGTTGATGCCGGCTGCCCAACGCTGGGCCGAACGATTGGGCGAAGGCCCGCCGATCGCGATACGCATTACCAATCGTATGATGTACAAGCAGCAGAACATGAGCCTGGATCATGCGCTGGAGGACGCGGCTCTTTCGACTATCGCCGTCAACTACACTGACGATGTCAAAGAAGGCATCGCCGCTTTCCACGCCAAGCGTAAACCGGATTTCAAAGGGAATTAGCGCTTCAGATACTCAGCAGGTGAGCCTGCACCGGGGCATTATTCAAGCGCGACAACGCCAGGCTGTACCACTGCAACTGGCGTTCGTAATGAGCGCGGTTGGCGGCGAGGCCGGCGTCTGTCTTGAAATCGACGATATGCCAGCGTCCCTCAGCTTCAAATGCGAGATCGATCACGCCTTCCAGCACGCGGTTTGACTGCAGCTTCAGAATTATCGGCAATTCGCGATGCAGCCGCTGTGCCCGGCGCGCCATCGCTAACAGTGAATGACGGAGCGTCAGGACGACGGCGTCGATGGCGGCTTCTACTTCCTCAGTCGTAGCACCGAGCAAGCGGCCGTGAATTTCAGCCAGGGGCGCCAAGATGGTACGGTCCGCATCGAGGGGAGCGTCGCGCAAGATTGTATGAACGAGCGTCCCAAATCGCGCGCCGGTGGGCCGCCCAGGCGATTTCGCAGTAGACTCGACTGTCACCTCGACTTTGAAATCCGCGGGCGACTCCGAAGTTTCAGTGGCTGTGAATACATCGAACTGCTTCACTTGAGCGGCGCTTGAGACCTCATCACGCTTCTGAAGCCAACGCCGGTATGCGAGCAGGCTAGCCGATTCCTTTTCATCGCCGTCGGCGGCGAGAATCTCTTGCTGGCGCAGCCCCAGACTCGGCGGAGCAGCCAGCTTCAAAGTTCGCGGATCCCACCAGACCACTGTGTGCGTGCCTAGACGGGGGGCATGCAGGCCGGGCTTCACCGACGGTTCATCGCTCGAGAAGAAAGGCCGGTCGACCACCGACGAGTCGCCGAATTTCGGACAACCGAAGGCCCGGCTCGCGTTGCGATAGCGGTCGCGCGACGGATAGATCGCCTTGTTCAGTGGGCCGAGCCACCCGTCCTGCTCTTCATCGCCGAGTGCTGGAACGACCAATAGATCGCGCGCTCGAGTGGCGGCCACGTAGGCTACCCGCACGCCTTCGGCTCGCTCGCGCAATCGTTCCTGCGCCTCGTTATCCCGCAATTCCCAGGGGGCGCAACGAAGTAATCGCGTGGCACAAAGACGCTGGCGCGCATCCACGAATCGATCCGGGTCGTGGGCTGCGATGTTAGCGGTCATGTCGGCCAGAATCACGATCGGAAACTCCAAGCCTTTAGCGGAATGGACGGTCATCAGGCGGACGCCCTCGGCGCCTTCTTCGAGCACTGGAGCTTCGGCTGACTCGGCCTTCTCAGCCTGCGCCTCGAGTTCTTCGACGAAACCGCGGAACGAAATTCCGCCGGACAATTCGAAACTGCGCGCCAGATCGGAAACTCTGTAAACGTTGGCGAGTACCTGATGACCCGCCGGACGCAGTGCAAACCCGGCGTGCGCGCGCGTGACTTCCAATAGCGAATTTACTGTGTCGGCGATCGGTCTCCGATTCCGCTGCCGGTTGAGATCCGCTAGCAGGGCCAGAGCATCCGTAACAGGCTTAAATTCAGGGAGGAGACTCTCTGGAAGCTTGCGGAAGGGGTGCAACCGGCCGGCTGTTTCGTGACGGAATCGCAGCAGGATATGGTCGGGAATCGCGAAAAGCGAGCCCTTCAACGCCGCAAAGACCGACAACTCATCCTCAGGCCATTCGATGGCGGTGAGCGCGGCGCGCAACGTTTCCACCTCTTCGCGGCTGTGAAAAGATTTGGAGCCCACCAGCAGATGCGGGATTTCGCGAGCTTCCAGGGCCCTCACATAATCGCGGGTGATATCGACGCCCCAATTGGTGAAGCGACGGAAAAGAATCGCAATGTGCCGCGCAGAAACAGGCACCAGCTGCGACGGATCTTCCGGATCGCGAACTTTCCATCCGCTCTGGCACACCAGCCATTCAATGAACGCGACGATAGCGCTGGGTAGGCATTCGTTGATCGCGAGCTTAGAAATCCGGGTACTTCCATACGGCTTCGGCACGGGCAGGACCACGATGTTCGGTTGGCCGTCGAGGGGCGGTGTACTACCTTGCAGCGGCGAATAGGCGGCCTGGCCGGCGGCGGCATCGTCCTGCATCTCGGATTCAAACGCGGCATTGACGCACTCCTGAATGGGCCGCAAGGCGCGAAAGCTGGTGGTGAGCTGGACGATCCCTACACCTCGTGACCCGAGCGCGTCGCGGATGGCGCGGTAAAGAACTACGTCAGCGCGCCGAAATTTGTAGACCGACTGCTTCGGATCTCCTACAACGAAGAGCTTGCCAGCCTGAGGCGTTACCTGAAGCCAATCCGATTGCGCCGGATCATCGGATGCCAGGAGCAGCAAGATCTCGGCTTGCAGTGGATCGGTGTCTTGAAATTCGTCGATGAAGATGTGCGTGAAGCGGTTCTGCAGATAAGCTCTAACCTCGGCGTTGCCGCGAACGAGATCGCGGGCCAGGATCAGCAGGTCGACAAAATCGAGCTTGCCGGCGCGACGCTTGAGCGCATCGTAACTCTCGACCAGATCCCACATTTCGCCGCGCAGCAAGGCGGCCAGATCGGCATCCGCGGCGATCTGGAAAGTCTCCAGATTTTGCATTAACTGCCCGCGAGCGCCGACCACTTGCTCGCGCGGTACGGTCGCAGAAAAAAAGCCGGAACCCTTCTTGGTGTCTTTCTTCAGATCACGAAGCAGCTTGATCAACAGGCTTTCGAGCGTGTCGTAATCGCGCGACCGCGTGACGGCTTCGGCGCGCTCGATCCAGGTAAGCACTCCCTGGGCGGGACGGAGTGACCGCACCAGATTATCGGTAGGCTTGGAGCATCGCGAGGCAGCTTCGGCGATCAGCTTCACCTGTTCGATGAGTTGATCGATTTGATGATCGCGATCGAAGGCGACCTGGCGCCAAGGCTCAGGATGATCGCGCCACTCGATCAGCTTCCACGCCGCGTACCGCAATTGATCGATCGGAGGGCCGCTGTCGAACGAATCACGCCAGGCCAGACGCACCAGAGCGCGGCGCAATGCCGGAGTTCCGTCGGCGAGCTTCTTCTGAATCCAGGCTCGAAAAGCCCGCTCATAAATGCGGGCGGCTTGTTGCTCGGAAAGCTCTTCGAAAGCCGGGTCGACGACGGCTTCGACCGGCCGCTCGCGCAGAATTTGCGCACAGAACGAATGAATGGTGCCAACAGATGCTTCTTCCAGGTGCTCCAGCGCGTTTTCGATATTCAGCCGCTCCCCGGCTGTGGCGACGGTGTCGCGCGCGCGGTCGAGTTCCTGACGCAGGCGCAGCTTCAACTCGCCGGCGGCTTTGTTGGTGAAAGTAACGGCGACAATGTGATCGATGGTGGTCGCGCCGCTGGCCAGAACGCTCACGATCCGCGCCACGAGCTCCGTCGTTTTACCGGTCCCGGCCGACGCTTCCACCAACAGGCTCTCATGAAGCGACGTGCGGATGCGGTGACGCGCCAGCTGGTCGTCGAGTTGGATTTCAACAGTCGGCGTCATGGCAGATTCCGGACTTGGATGAGCGCGTCCAGCCGATCCGGCTGCTTGCGTTTGGCGCGCTGCTCTTCATAAGGGCCGCAGACCGGCCGGTAGTCGCAGAGAACGCATGCTCCCGACTGAGGGGCGGCGGGAAGAAACCCTTCCTCGATCGCGTGGCTGATGGTCTGCAGCACCCGCGCGATGCGCTCCCGCGATGAATCGTCCAAGGGGATGGTCACCTGCGAAAAATCGCCGCGCTGCGTGCAGTAGAACAGGCCGCCCGATTCGACCGGCTGTTCGAGCAACTGCTCGGCGGCCAGCGCGTAAAGCAAGGGCTGGAGAATCGCACCGCCTCCGACGTACTGCGGACGGCTGCCGGGTGCTTTACCAGTCTTGTGATCCGTGACCCGAAGAACGTTGCGAGTGGCGTGCCGTTCCACCAAATCGATGGACCCGCGAAGACGAATGTTCTTGAAGATCACTGCCTCGTGCTTGACGCTCCGCGGGTCGCGATGTTCGGCCGGGGCGAGGCCAAACCCCAGCTCGAAATGAGTGGGACGCCAATCGTACTGTGCATCATCCACCTGCATAAGCCAGCCGCGAAGGTCGATGCGAAGATCTTCAACTTCACTCTTCCAAACGCGCGGAATTGCCGGGGCGAGGTCATCTTCGAATCCCGTGGCAACGCGGTCGAGTACGCGATCGGCTATGTCGAGAACGTTTTCTAAACGGCCGGGCGTTACTGGGAGTAGGTCGGCTTCCTTAAGTGCCCTGAACAATTCGAACTGAACCGAGTGGAACAGCGAGCCCCGCGTGAGGGGATCCATCTGCTCCAATGGCACGGGAGCCTCACGAGGACGAAATTGAAAAATGGCTTGCAACAAGAAGCGATAAGGACAAGCCGCAAAATGCTGCAGCGCCGAAGGTGAATAGCTGCGCTCGGAGAACAAATGGGTTGCTAGGACTTTCCGCGTCGGTTCATCGGCATTCACGATGCCATCCGCAACAGACCAGCGGCTCTCCCATCGCATCCAGCGGGTGCGAAGCGATTGGGCGAGATGCGGATTCACTTCCATCAAATATCGACCGCTCCCTTTAGTGCGGGCCAGACGCAGGGAGGCGAGATCGTACTCGGCGGCGTCAATCGCCATTTCAGGATCTGCCGGAGCGGGCCATTCCAGGCGCGAGGGAGCGCTTTTGGCCGCGCGCTTTTCGAATTCTCGAAGGGATGGGAGACGGCCTTCGGCGGCGCGCACGACCTCCAATGCATAGAACGACGGCACGCGCGCCCGAGCCTGTGTCACGTCCATCCGCGGATACGAGACTACCAGCCTTGTCGTGGCTGCCGCGGCGGCTGAGCGAAGCAACATGCGTTCGCGCGCGTTGCGCTGGTGCTTTGTATCGAGATTGGTGTTGAGATTCTCCCGGTAATAATCCAACAGCAGCGGATCTTCGAGGGCGCGCCGGGGAAACAGCCCTTCCGCAAGACCGGGAAGGAACACGACATCGAACGCGCGGCCACGAGCTTCGTCGATGGATCCGACAAAGACCTGGCCATAACGGCGCCTGGAAGGTTCGGTGCGCAGGGTGCCCATCTTCTCGGAAAGCACGTCGTACACCTCATCGAGCGAAGCGGGGCCGACTTCCGCCATCGGCTCCAGTTCACTCAATACCGCGAGAACAGATTCGGGATGGCGCAAGGCCATCGATGCAAGTTCGGTCAGGCGCTCCAGCCATCCGGCCCAGTTCGCCTGTCTTGGAAGCGAACCCAGCATATCGATCAAAGGCAGCGCGAAATGTTCCAGACACTCGAGTTGATCGATCCGGCGCTGGATGTGAGGGCGATACGATTGATCTTCTTTGTCGAGATCACGAAGTTGAGCTTGAAGTTCGGCGCGAAGGCCGCGCAGGCGGCGAGCCCAGCGGTCGTGCCCTCCGATTACGGCCGCGTCCACTAATAGCTTTTCCCATCCAATGGGAACACTAAACATGGGCACATCGTCGGCTTCAAGTTCAGCGGCTAGAGTCTCTGAGCCGGGAAGGGTAGATTGGAAGTTCGCGAGCACATCGTCGGCGGGCGGAACCCACTGCCGAGGCCGCTTCACCGGCGCGCCGCTTTGGTCGACGGGAGGTAATTGTCCCAGTGACAGGTACTCGGCGAAGCCAGAGGCAGAGCAGTTATCGGCTGCGCACGCCAGGAGTGCGAGGAAGGCGCGGCCGGCCGGGTCGGGACGCGCGGCGCCACGGCTGAAGAAGCCAGGAATCGACGCACGACGCAATGCTTCTTCCACCAATGGTTGGTACTGCTCTACATTGCGAAGCAGGATCGCAATGCGATCGAATTCAGTGCCTTGTTCGGCGAGCCGGCGGATTCGTCGCGCAATTTCAACGCACTCCAGGCTCTCGCCTGGCGCTGAGAAAAGCAACTGCGCATCGGGCGGTGCTTGAGGCGGCTGTTCGGGCGAGAATAGCCATGTTCGGACGCGATCGAGTGTGGCGGCCGGCTCCAATGTATCGATATGCTTGGCAGGCACTCCGAGGATCCGCTCGAGTGCCGTCAGCGCGCGGTCGTCGTCCGTAATCGCCGTAGCGATGGCGTTGGACGATTTCTCGACCAGAGCGCCGAGGAGCTTTTCGTGACTCAGCGATTCAATCGGGAGACCGAGTAGAACCAGAGGGATGCCGGCAAATCGATGCGATCCGCCCGCGATTTCTTCGGCCGCGAAGCTCAGCAGCGTCGAGAGATCGGCCAGCGATCGTTCCTCGAGCTCGCTCTGATAGCGTTTCATCAAGCGGGCGAGATCGGAGCCAGGCGGGCCAGTGGCGGCGAGGTCGAGTATCTCAACTCCTTCCAGACGAAGCTCGGAGATGGTTTTGGCGACGGCGCGCGGAAATCCGGGCGTTTGAGCGACCGGCCCGAAATAATGCAGCTCATTGGACAACCTGGCGGCATGGACAATTCGATTCGCCAGCGCCTCAGCGCCAAGGTGGCTTATGGGAGCTAGCTTGGCCTGAGCCAAGGATTGCGCCGCGAGGTGGGCCGCAAGTTGCGTAACGGTGAGAGCATGGATACCCTGGCAGCCGTGTTCGAAAGCAATGAGGGCGAGTTCGCTGGCGGCAGCACGAGTGGGAGCCAGGACGAGAATCTCGCTACGAGGTGAGTTTTTAGAAAGGAACGCGACGGCTTGATCCAGGAGCCGGGAGTTGGACCGAGAACGAATCAGCGCACGCTGAGCCACAAACAATTATATTGCCCGGTCCGAGCGCGTGACTGTTATAAGTTCAAGTCCCACGTCTCGCCTACGAGGTCATAACCGAACTCCCGGTGACGCTCTTGCTTCACCAGACGATAACCCGCCTTTTTGTAAATGTGCCGGGCGGCGTGCAGGATCGACTGCGTCCAGAGAGTGATCTTTTTGTAACCAGCCTGCCGCGCAAAGCGGGTGCACTCCTCGACCAAGCGATTCCCGATGCCCAGTCCACGGGCAGAAGGCTCCACCAACAAGAGCCGAAGCCTCGCGACTTTCTCGGATTCCCGAACCAGGAAAACAGAACCGGCGATGCCGCCGTCTTTCTCCGCGATCCAGCAGCGCTCGCGCTTGGGGTCGAACTTGTGGATGAACTTAGCCGCAATCTCCGCGACCAGCGCCTCGAACCGCTCGTCCCATCCGAATTCCTGCGCGTAGAGCGCGCCGTGCCGGTGAATCACCCAGCCCATGTCGCCGGGCTGGTGCAGGCGGAGGAGATAGGGAGTTTTCGTTTCAGGCTGCGCGGCCAGTAAGCGTTGGATGGTCTGCATGGCTTCGATCAGCCGGGTCTGCTCGCCTGGAGAGAGCCGTGCGAGCATGCCCTCGATCTCGGCTTGAGTTTTCAAGTCAAGCTGCGCAAAAACTCTATTGCCTTTTGGCGAGAGCGCCAAGTGCCTCTGCCGGGCATCACTCTCTGACGGCTTTCGCACTAAGAAACTGCGCTTACTGAATCCCAGCAGGATGCGGCTCAGATAGCCGGGGTCCAGTTCCAATTCTCTAGCGAGATCGGTTGCAGTGAGCCCGGGGCGATGAGCCAGCTCATACAGCACCCTGACTTGGCTGAGGGAGAAAACGCTCTGCAGATAGCCATTTCGTAGCAGGCCGATCTGCTTGGTATAGAAACGATTGAAGCCGCGCACGGAAGCAACGCGGGCGTCGGAGCGGGCCGCTGCTGCCATGCTGACATTGTCAACTAGATAGTTGACTCTGTCAAGTTAAGCGCGAGTTCACTGATATTTCCCCATGACGCTGCGATATCGTGCGGTGCCGATTCCATACGTCCGAAGCAGATCAGCGACCATTTCCTGAAGAATCCCTAGCAACAGATGCTCCGTTTCGATCCAAGCGGAACCCAAATGACTCGCTTCCTGCCGGGCGAAGAAAATTGAACGACGGGCATGTTCGTCGTAACGTTCAAACATTGTAACGATACTCAGCCCCGATGGTAACAAGGCTTTCCGCCGGAATCACGGCGCCTTGGCCGCGCTCACGCCCAATACACCCGCTACGGCTTTGACAACACGCTCGACATCTTCGTCCGAGGTCCGCCAGTTGCAAACGCTCACGCGCATGGCCCGGTTGCCGCGCCAGGTGGTCCCGCCGAAAACTGCTTCGCCAGTGGCGCAGATAGCTTCGATAACTTCGTCGGTGTGGCGATCGTGATCGAGGTCCGTCGCCTCCGCTCGCGGATCAAGGAATCGCACCAGGCCTTGGTTAATAGTCGGCTCCCATAGCATCTCGGCGCCCGGCAAGCGACCGATTCGCGTGACGAGAGAATGCGCGTACTTCGAACAACGATCGACCAGGCCAGATAGCCCGTTGCGGCCCAACTGACGGAGGGCGGCATAGGTGGGAAACGCTCGCGCGCGGCGCGACCATTCCGGAGTCCAGTCCATCTGATCACGCGCATTGGCAGCATGCCTAAGGTAAGACGCTCGATGCACCATCGAAGCGCGCTGCGCCTCGGCATCGGATACAAAAGCGTACCCACAGTCGTAAGGGACATTCAGCCACTTATGACCATCGGTTGCCCAAGAATCGGCTTGCCCGACGCCACGCACCAGATGTTTATAACGCGGGCTGGCTGCGGCCCACAGACCAATCGCGCCATCCACGTGAACCCAAGCAGCATATTTGCGGGCGATCGGGATGAGTCTCTCGAACGGATCGTATGCGCCGGTATTGATTTCGCCGGCCTGCGTCAGGACGATGGTGGGCGCATCCGGATCGTCCGCGAGGGCTTTTTCCAGGGCGTCGGCGCGCAGCCGGCTCTCATGATCGGTCGGCAAGTCGACAATCTGTTCGAGGCCGAGCCCCAATAGACGAATTGCGCGCGCGGTAGACCCATGCCGATCCTGACCCGACAAGATGCGGATCGGTGGAGCGCCGTACAGGCCGCGCTGTTCCACATCCCATCCGCGTTTGGCGAGGATCGCGTGGCGTGCCGCGGCGAGACACGTGGTGTGAGCCATCTGGCATCCGGTCACCAGCGCAAAACCGGCAGCGTCCGGGATTCCAAAAAGTTCTTTGAGCCACGTGCCCGCGATCTCTTCGACGATGGCTGCGGCGGGGCTGGTAGCGTAGAGCACCGCGTTCTGGTCCCAGGCAGAGGTTAGCCAATCCGCCGCCAATGCAGCGGGAAGCGAGCCGCCCACTACTCCAGCGAAATAACGGCCTCCAGCCGAGCCGATGATGCCGCCGGCGACGTCGTCCACCAATTCAGTTATCACCCGATCGGGGGCAGCGCCATCGTCCGCTAGCGACTTGCCAAGCCGATCGCGTAGCGTCTGGAGGCTGGCCGTAGCCCCAACCGGACGGCTATCGAGGTGCTCCAGATGAGCAATTGAATGTTGAAACGCTGCGTCGAGGCTCTCTCGAAATGCGCTGTTAGGGTTGGTCACCTAATCAGTGTACGAGGTCGCCACGCGCGGCAGGCTATCCGAAACTTGCGGTCAAATTTGGAAAACAACACAGATACTAACACCTGTGCCACATTAGTATTAATGCGGCCGCCTGAGATTTCCGAATACCAGTCTTTCTACGCTAAATACATTTCGCTTGTCGAGGGTGATGATCTGACAGAGATTTTGGATCAACAGCTCACGGATTCCTTGGCCACCCTGTGCCGGATCTCAGAGGCGAAGTCGCTGCATCGCTATGAGCCGGGCAAGTGGAGCATCAAGGAACTGCTAGGTCATTTGATCGATAGCGAGCGAATCTTTACTTACCGGGCGCTGCGATTCGCCCGCAACGACCATACGCCGCTGTCGGGTTTCGACCAGGATCCCTATGTCATCGCGGGCAGTTTCGATGACCGGCCCTGGAGCGAGTTGGTGGCCGAATTCGAACATCTCCGCCGCTCGACGATGCTGTTCTTTAGGGGATTGAAACCTGAAGCTGCAGGGCGTTTTGGCGTCGCCAACAATGCACCGATCACGGTTCGCGCGCTGGGGTACGTAATAGCCGGCCACGAACTGCATCACCTTAGGATTTTACGCGAAAAATATCTTTGAGCGTGCGCCGCCGCCCCACTCCTTAGTACGCTGGTATTGACTGCCGATGGACGAAAAAACAATCCTGGTAAAGCTGCGAGAGATTTGCCTGGCCTTACCGAAAACGAGTGAAACCACGACTTTCGGTCATCCCACCTTTCAAGTGGGAACCAAGACGTTCACCGTGCTCGAGACTTACAAGGGCGAATTGTCGATATGCGTCAAGGTCGGCAAGAACATGCAGCCCGTCTTTCTTGAGGACTCTCGTTTTTATCGCACGCCTTACGTCGGCCAGCACGGATGGGTCTCTCTACGCGCCAGAACGAAGCTAAATTGGAAAGAGATTGGCGAACTCGTCCGCGGCAGCTACGAGCTGGTGAAGACCAACAAGAGGCGGCGGTGAATCCGGAGCGCACAAGCCGAGCTATCGCTGTTGTCAGTATGGTCTCGAGCGCCGCACTCTCAGCGGCTAAGATCATCGTCGGTCTGCACGCGAATTCGACCGCTGTGGTGTCGGACGGTCTGGAATCGGCCGGCGACGTGCTGGCATCCGGGCTGGCGTTGTTCGGCTTGGTACTCGCAGCGAAACCACCCGATACCGAACATCCATATGGGCACGGCCGCGTAGAAATTTTGAGCGCGCTGATCGTGGGGATGATGCTGACGGCCAGTGGATCGTTGATCTCCTTCCGATCATTGCAACGCGTAGGGGAACTGCAGCACACGCCGGCGGCGTTTGGAATATGGCCTCTATCGGCCTCGATCGTCGTGAAGAGCATTATGAGCTTGATGAAGCGGCGCTTCGGCCGGAAAATCCATAGTTCCGCGCTGTTGGCCGATGCCTGGAACGACACAGTGGACATCCTTTCGGGCAGCACTGCGTTGGCCGCGCTAGGACTGACGCTTTACGATCCGGTGAAATTTGTGGCCGCCGATCACCTGGGAGGCGCAGCGGTCGGAATCATCGTGATTTTTATGGGCGTGCGCGTGGTCCGCGACACAACCCTGCAATTAATGGACACTATGCCCGAACCGGCGGAGATGGATCGCATCCGGCAAGTGGGCGAGAGCGTTCCAGGAGTACTGGGGATTGAGAAGTGTTATGCGCGCAAGACCGGCTTGCAATGGCATGTAGACTTGCATCTGGAAGTGGACCCCGCTATGAGCGTTTACGAATCGCACGAGATCGCAACCCAGGTTCGAATCCGGATCAAGGAACAACTGGATTGGGTAGCGGATGTCTTGGTGCACGTCGAGCCGCATCTAATCGCTACCGTTTCTAACAGGACGCATGGAAAACCGTGAGATCGCGCGCGTACTGGCGGAAACGGCCGATTTGATGGAGGTCGCCGCCGAGGACGGCTTCCGAATCCGCAGCTATCGAAATGCGGCGTCGGCGATTGAGGGGTATCCGGAACGGATCGAGGACATCCTTTGCGATCCGAACCGCAAGGTCACAGAAATTCCAGGCATAGGCAAAGGTATCGCCGGCGCGTTAGAGGAAATCTGTAAGCGCGGATCGTTTGACAAGCGCGACATGCTGTTGACGCAGTTCCCGCCAACGGTTCTCGAGCTGCTGCGAATCCAGGGACTCGGTCCCAAAGGCATCGCCCTGTTGTGGGAACACTACAAGGTCGCGACCATCGACGATCTGGAGCGAATCTGCAAAGAGCAGAAGCTGCGCGAACTACCGCGCATGGGCGCAAAGCTCGAAGAGAAGGTTCTGAAGTCGATTGCGCAATACCGGCAACGGACGGGCCGTTTCCTAATGAGCTTCGGCAAAAGAACAGCCGATGAGATAATTCCATACCTTTCCGAGGGCGGCGGCCTCGATCAGATCGCAGGGGCAGGGAGTTTGCGGCGTGGTAAAGATACCATCGGGGATCTGGATCTGCTTGCGACTGGTCCCGGTGCGGCGGAGGCACTGGAGCGGTTCGTCACACATCCGAAGGCGCATGCCGTGCTTGGCAAGGGACAGAACAAGGCCAGCATCCAATATGGACTCGAGGGTCTGCAGGTGGATCTGCGCGCGCTGCCGCATGAAAGCTATGGCGCGGCCATGCAGTATTTCACCGGAAGCAAAGAGCACAACATCGTCTTGCGCAGCCGCGCTTTGAAGCTGGGACTCACGTTGAATGAGTATGGACTGTTCCGTGTGGAAAATGAAGAACGCGTGGCCGGCGAAACCGAGGAAGACGTGTACAGGCAACTCGGTCTGCCTTGGATTCCGCCTGAATTGCGCGAGAATTGCGGCGAGATCGAGGCCGCGCTGGAAGGACGGCTACCCAAGCTGATCGAGCTGTCCGATATCCGCGGCGACCTGCACATGCACACTGTCGAGACGGATGGTCGCGCGACGCTCGAAGAGATGGCCGAAGCGGCTCGCGCGTTGGGCTACGAGTACATCGCGATCACCGATCACTCGAAGGCTCTGGCAATGGCGAACGGCTTGGATGAGAAGCGCGCTGTCGCCTTTGCCAAGCACGTTCGTGAATTGGATCAGAAGGGGCTTGGCATCCGGATTTTTTCTGGTTTGGAGTGCGATATCCGGCGCGATGGTGAGATGGATCTGACCGAAGATGCGCTGGCGGAGCTCGACATCGTCATCGGTAGCGTGCACAGCCACATGAATCTGGAAGCAAGCGAGATGACCGACCGGTTGATGCGCGCACTGGAATCGCCGAACATTCGCGTCATGGGTCATCCTACCGGGCGGATGCTCCTCAATCGTGACCCGTTCCCCTTCGATTTCGAACGCGTGGCTGCGGAGGCCGTGCGGCGTAACGTGTACCTGGAAATCAACGGCAGTCCAGAGCGGCTCGATCTCAGTAGCTCCATGGTTCGAACGGCCAAGGGCTTGGGCGCGAAATTTACCATTTCGACCGATTCGCACCAGACCAAGCATCTCCGCCCCAACATGCACTACGGCGTCATCACAGCGCGACGCGGCTGGCTGGAGGCCGCTGACGTATTGAACACGCTGCCGGTGGAGCAGTTCGCCAGCGCAATCCGAAAATCATGAAACTCATCTCGTCCATTCAAAAATACAAGAACAATCTATTTTCTGTTTCCGAGGAACACGTGGTGGATCCGAGCGGTTTCGAGATCCGTCGCGCCATCGTGCATCACAATGGCTCGGCTGTGATGCTGGCCGTGGACGATCGCAAGCGCGTGCTGCTGGTGCGGCAATATCGACTTCCGGCGCGCAGCTACCTGTGGGAACTGCCGGCCGGCAAGTTGGATAAAGGTGAAACTCCGCTTCAAGCCGCCAAGCGCGAACTCACCGAGGAGACTGGCTACCGGGCCAAACAGTGGAAGAAACTGGTGACGTTTTATCCGAGCCCAGGCTACGTGGCAGAGAAGATGACGATTTTTCTTGCGACTGGCTTGACTGAGGGAAAAGCGCAGCCGATGGAAGATGAGCGCATCGAAACGCGCTGGTTTACGGCCAAGGAAGTCGAGCAAGGAATCGAGTCCGGCAAGATCATCGACGGCAAGACGATGATTGGGTACTGCCGGTGGAAGCGGTCGAGCCGGTAACTCATCCACGTTTCATTTTGCAGCCGCCGTCTGTTTCTCCAATTCCGAACGGAATGTCTTTTCGCGCTCGTCGACGTATCGTTTATAGCCGTCGGGATCTATAAAGGGATTCGCGCCGCCCTTGCCTAGTCGCGCGAATTTCTCCTCCAGGCCGTAGTAGTTTCCATGAGCGCCGAGAAACACGTCGCAGGGCAATGATTTCAGCACGCGGAACATACGCGCATAATCATCGGCGATCCGCGGATAGAGCGCATTGTTCACCAATTTATACCCGGCGTTCACGTTCGGACTTCCGACGATGACCACGTCGTATACCTTCCCGCCGTCGCGCGCTTTCATGGTCCAGGTGGTGCAGCCTTTGGTGTGTCCGGGAGTCAGGCGAGCCGTTAACACCGCGTCGCCGAGTGTCACTTGATCGCCATCATGCAGCACGCGATCTACCTTCACCGTCTTAAAGAGGGTATCCGGCGTTTTGCCGTATTGAAAATCGTCCTTGCCGCCGCTTTCGACTTCCGCGACATCCTGCTGCATGACCATATACTTGGCCCCAGTCAATTCTTTGACCAGGAAACTTCCGGCACAATGATCGAAGTGTGCGTGACTGATCAGCAGGATTTTCACATCCTGAAAACGAAAGCCCAGCTTCTCGACGCTGGCGCGAATGAGAGGCACGGAGCTTTCGAGACTGCTGTTAATGAGGATGCTTCCCTGAGGCGTCGTGATCAAATAAGACGCCAGCCCTTTGGTGCCGACGTAGTAGACGTTGCCGATGACGCGGTGCGGCGGGAAGGGCTGACCCCAATCGCTATTCGTCTGAGCGAACAAGAAGGCCGCTATTAAGAATAGTAGCAATCGCCAAAACATACGAAAGAAGTATCTCATTTCGGGGTCGGCGGCGTCCCATTTCTGGCTGCCGCATTGGGGCCCTTATTTCTCCGAAGTCAATAGGTAGTTCCTCATCGAAAGCAGCGCCAACGAGCGATGACTAACCTTCATTTTCTGCGCGAGGGGCGCTTCACCGAATGTGCAGCCGAACGGCGGATAGTAAAAGAGCGGATCGTAGCCGAATCCATTTGCGCCGCGCGGCTCCTCGATTAATTGCCCTGCAACTTCGCCGCGAAACGTCCGGACCAAACGCCCCGATTGGGCGAGCGCCGCGACACAAACGAACTGCGCAGAGCGGTCCGCAATGCCGCGCATTCGCTCCAACAGAAGGCGGTTGTTGGCCTCGTCAGTGGCTTCGGCGCCCGCGTATCGCGCCGAATAGACACCCGGCGCGCCGCCCAGGGCGTGGACCTCCAGGCCCGAATCATCCACGAACAAATAGCCTTCAGAATGTTTGGAGTAGTAGAGCGCTTTCTGAATCGCATTCTCTTCGAAGGTTGTGCCGGTTTCTTCGCAGATAGGAATAGAGTTGAGACCCGGAAGCGCCTCGATTATAAATGAATCAGCCAGAGCCAGCTTGAATTCGCGCAGTTTACCTGGATTGCTTGTAGCGCAGTATAGCCGCAACTCAGGCCTCCAACGCCTGCTTCTGAATCGCGACGAGCTCGGAAATGCCGTGCCGCGCCAACTCGACCAGCCGGCCCATTTGACTGTCGTCGAACGGCGTCCTCTCGGCAGTGGCCTGCAACTCGACGAAGCGGCCGCTGCCAGTCATCACGACGTTCATGTCGACCTCCGCCGTTGAATCCTCGTCGTAGCAGAGATCGATCATAGGCACGCCGCCGACGATCCCGACGCTGGTAGCGGCCATGTGATCCGTTACGGGGAGCGACTTCAACGCGCCGAATTGTACCAACTGCTGGAGAGCGAGCACGAGAGCTACATAGGCGCCGGTGATGGCGGCTGTGCGGGTTCCGCCGTCGGCCTGCAAAACGTCGCAATCGACGATGATGGTGCGATCGCCGAGGGCAGTCATGTCGACGACCGATCTCAGAGAGCGACCGATTAAGCGCTGAATCTCTTGTGTGCGGCCGGAAGGATGACCTCGGGTAACTTCGCGCGGCGTGCGGCTGGCAGTAGCGCGTGGAAGCATCGCGTACTCGGCGGTGACCCAACCACGCCCGCTGCCTCGTAGGAAGGGCGGAACCGTCTCCTCAATTGAGGCGGCGCACAGCACACGCGTGTTGCCGACTTCGATCAGCGCGGAGCCTTCCGCGGTCATCAGGTATTTCGTAGTCATCCGGACCGGACGCATTTGATCGGGACGGCGGTTATCTATTCTCATGAGGTGCTGGATTGCAGCGAAAAATAAAAAAGCAAACACATGATCGCGATTCCCAGAATCACGATCACCAGGCAGGGGATCGCACTGCGCGCTGATTTCGCCGGCGCCTTCTTGCTGCCGGCAGGCTTGAACTTGGCCATGAAACTCCAGTGTAAACTGACGGCCGCGAGTAAAGCCGAATTCATCGGCATCAGGCGATGCCTGCGTAGCCGATATTCACATCGATTTCCGCCGCATAGTGAACTAACGGTTGACCCTCTGGCGCGGGAAGTCCGGCCGCTTCAATTAGGTTTTGATTCAGTGTGACTACTGTCGCCCGAGCAAGCGGCCAGGGCTCATGCTGAATCTGCGCGTAACCTAGCCGGCCGCGAATCAGCGTATAGAGCCGGTAGCGCGCGGTCAGAAAGTGATCGCGATCGCCGAGTTCTTCGCCCGCGAAGCGATCGCCTGGTTTCACTGCGATATCGGACATCACACTGGTTGAATGCGGCCGCTTGCGGCGGCTCCAATAGTGAATCGTTCCGTTTTGCGAAGTCACGCGCATCTTGGCCCAAAAGTAGGGCAAATGGTAAGCGATTCGCGCCCCCAAGACTGCAGCCAAACGGGCGGCATCGAGCGAGAAGAACCAGACTGCGCGGCTGCCATCCGGGCCAACGACATATGTCCGCACGTTCGTTTCGGGAAAATGAGGGATCGCGCGGAGGTTGTAAATCTCGAACGGGACCAAGCCTATCCATGCAGAGCTGTCGAAGGTATCGAGCACCAGACCGGGCGGCAAGAGCGGCTGAACGAGCGCGGGCTGGTAAGGCCAATGCAGAAACGTGAGGTGGCGCCAGGTTTGCGACATGGCCACTCGCGTGACGGGCTGCGGCGCGCCTGGCGTTACGGGAAGCGCTTCAGTCCGGCTTGCCGTAGCCGCCTCCGCCCGGAGATTCGATGCGGAGAACGTCGCCACGTTCTACCTCAAATCTAGCCTTGCCTGGGATCGTGGTGACGCGATTCCCGTGAAATAGGAGATTCTTGCCGGGCGTGCCGGGTTTACCGCCATGCAGACCGTATGGGCCACGCAATCGGCGATCGGAAAGGATCGTAACCTGGGCCGGAGTGAGGAATTCGTATTCACGAATGACGCCGTCGCCGCCGCGGTGCTTCCCGCGGCCACCTGAGCCGGAGCGAATGCGGTAGCCACGAATGCGCAGTGGATACTGATGCTCGAACGCTTCCACCGGCGTGTTCCAACTGTTGGTCATGTGCGTGTGGGTGGCACTCGGGCCGTCGGACACGGCGGAAGCGCCCATGCCTCCGGCGATGGTCTCATAATAGGCGAAAGGCTGGTGGCGAACAGGATCATTCCCACCAAACGTTAGGTTGTTCATGGTTCCCGAACTGGCGGCCGGGATGAGCACGGGTGCGGCTTTGAAAAGTGCGCCTAGTACGACGTCGGTGATGCGCTGCGAGGTCTCAACATTACCTGCGGCCATTGCGGAGGGCGGATTCGCGCTGACAACTGATCCGCTGGGCGCAATCACTTCGAGCGGCCGCATCACGCCCGCGGTGTATGGAATCTCCTCGCGTACCAGGCAGCGAAACACATACGTGGTTGCCGAAACAGCAACGGCATAATTGGCATTCACGGAGCCTTCGGTCTGAGGATCGGAGCCCGTGAAATCGATGGTCGCCCGGTCCCCGTGGATAGTTACCGTGACTGCAACCTTTACCGGGCGGTCGGTGATGCCGTCACTATCGAGCGAATCTTCGAAATGATATTTTCCGCGCGGCAACAGCCGGATGGCCGAACGCATCATACGCTCGCTGTAATCCTTGAGCGCCGTCATGTTACGTCGAACTGTAGCCATTCCGTACTTGTGCACTAAGTCGTGGAGGCGCTGTTCGCCACGCCGAATGGCCATGCATTGCGCTAGCAAATCGCCCTCGCGCTCGACAGGCGTCCGCACGTTGGCCAGGATCAGATCCAAGAGCGGGCGATCGAATCGGCCGCGCCGCGCCAGTAAAATTGGTGGAATGCGAATACCTTCCTGGTAAATTTCGCGCGCCAGCGGCATAGAACCCGGGCTCATTCCGCCAACGTCGGCGTGATGCGCGCGATTCGCCACGTAGAAGGCCGGCTTGCGGCTGCCTCGGACGAAAATCGCAGAAACCGCGGTGATATCAGGCAAGTGCGTTCCACCGCGGAACGGATCGTTCAAAATCGCAACGTCGCCCGGTTGCAAATCGAAAGCCTGGGTCGCATGACGCACTGATAGAGGCATGGCTCCCAGATGCACCGGCATGTGATCGCCCATTGCGACGGTTTCGCCTTGGGCATCATAAACCGCGCAAGAATAATCGCGGCGCTCTTTGATGTTGGCCGAATAGGACGTTTTTCTCAGGACCGCGCCCATCTCTTCCGCGATGGAGACTAGCAAATGGCGGAACAGTTCGAGCTCGATAGGATCGGGTTTCATTGTTTGCAACTTCCGACGTGCACCAGGAAGCTAGCTACCTTTTGCCAGCGCTGCCCTTCCGACTTCTCGACGGCGTAGCTCTTGGTTGAAGAATCGGCTCTGATCCGCCAGCCGGCTGAGCCAGATTCTTTGGCTTTGGGGAAACGAATAGGATTGGCGCTGGCCTGCCGGAGCGACCAGGACTCGCCGCCGGTCCGCGTCTCGTAAAGCTCGTGGACATTGGTCTCCAGGCGTGCATCCACCAACATGGTTCCCTCTTGTGGTGACTCGAACCAGAAGCGTTCGATGACGCCCAAGCGGCTCTCTCCATAAATGGGCCGCTGGCGCCAGGTTTTGCCTCCATCGGTGGTGAGCAGCAGAAACGGATCGCGCGGCGCGCCCTGCAAATTGGCGCCGGAAATCCAACCATTTTGAAAATCGATGAATTGAATCTGGTCCAGGCCCGCGGACCGAATGCGTGGATGCGGCTCGCTCCAGGTCTTGCCGGAGTCTTCGGTAGCGAGCAAAACGGAGTAAATAGTGGTGGTTGGCGTATGCAAATTTCCCGGCAGAAAAAGCTTGTTGCCCACAGATTCTATATTGGCGAGTTCGAGATATACCGGACAGGGCTCATCCTCCGGGCAGGCCAACCCGGAAGCCTGCATATCGGTTTCTGTGCAATCGAACGCGATACGAATCGGCTTCCCCGTGTTTTCAAGCGGGCCCTGCGGCCGGGCCACGATCGCGAAAAGCAGCAACAGGGCTGTAGAATAAAACACAGATTTATGTTACCGGATTGACTGCGCGAGCATCACCAAACAATCATGATTCAACTAAGCACCCGTTTGAAAGAGCTGATTGTACGCAGCGAACGCGACTTTAGTGGAATTAGCGAGACTGAGGCCGCTGTTCCCGCCATTGAAGGCGGCTGGTCGCGCAAACAGATTCTGGGACACTTGATCGATTCGGCGTCGAACAATCATCAGCGCTTTGTTCGCGCGCAGCTTCAAGATGAACTGCGCTGGCCGGGATACGATCAGTCCGGCTGCGTGCGCGTGCAACGCTATCAGGATGCGCGCTGGAGCGATTTGCTGGTGTTCTGGGCGGCGTACAATCGCTTCCTCGCCCACGTATTGGCGAGCGTGCCGGAAGAGAAGAGACATACGCAGTGCTGGATCGGAAACAATCCGGTAATGACACTGGAAGAATTGGCGGCGGACTACCTCACGCATCTGGAGCACCATTTGGATCAGATTCGGCTGGACCAGATCCGGGTGAAAACTTAATGCCTTGGGCGAGCGGAAGCTCGTTCGACCAGTTGATGGTCACGGTTTGGCGCCGCATGTAGGCCTTCCAGGCATCGCTGCCGGACTCGCGTCCGCCGCCCGTATCTTTTTCGCCGCCGAAAGCTCCGCCGATCTCCGCGCCGCTGGTCCCGATATTAATATTCGCGATTCCGCAATCGCTGCCTTGCGCGCTTAGGAATGTTTCGGACGAAATCAAATTCGTGGTGAACATGGCAGAGGACAAACCCTGCGGGACGTCGTTGTGCCATGCTATGGCCTGATCCAGCGATTCGAATTCGATCAGGTAGAGGATAGGCGCGAAGACTTCTTGCTTGAGGATCGGCATCTCGGGGCGCGCCTTGACGAGCGCCGGCTGGACGAAACATCCGCCCAGCTCCTGGCCGCCGAAAATGATCTCGCCGCCTTCGGTGCGGATTCGTTCGAGCGCAGCGCGCATAGCATCCACGGCTGAGCGATCGATGAGCGGCCCCATGAGTGTTGATTCGTCAAGTGGGCTCCCGATGGGAATCTGGGCGTAAGCCACCTTTAGCTTTTCCATCATCGGGCCGGCGATGTCGCGGTGGAGAAATAAACGCCGGAGGCTGGTGCAGCGCTGGCCCGCGGTGCCGACCGCGCCAAACAGAACGGCTCGCAGGACGAGGTCGAGATTAGCATCGTTCATCACGATCACACCGTTGTTTCCGCCGAGTTCCAGCAGCGTACGTCCAAGCCTGCGTCCGACGGTCTCGGCCACAATTCGTCCCATGCGACATGAGCCGGTGGCGCTGACGAGCGGAATGCGTGAGTCTTCGAGCATGCGCTGGCCGACGACGGAATCCTCGCCGATGACGAGACTAAAGACGCCGCGCCAGCCATGGCGGTCCAGCACGCGGTCGCAGATCTTCTGCACGGCGATCGCAGTCAGCGGTGTCTTCAAAGATGGCTTCCAGAGAACGCAATCGCCGCAGACCGCGGCCAGCAGCGCGTTCCAGGACCAAACCGCCACCGGAAAATTGAAAGCGGAAATGACGCCGACCACGCCGAGTGGATGCCATTGTTCGTACATGCGATGCCGCGGGCGCTCGCTTGGCATGGTGAGACCGTAAAGTTGCCGCGACAGGCCCACCGCGAAATCCGCGACGTCGATCATCTCCTGGACTTCGCCTTTGCCTTCCGCCAGGATCTTGCCCATTTCGAGCGTGACCAGCGTCCCGAGATCGTCTTTGAAACGCCGCAATTCGTCGCCGATCTCACGCACGATCTGGCCACGTTTGGGAGCGGGCAGCATACGCCAGCGCGCGAAAACCTCGGCGGCTTCGGCGACTACCTGGTCGTAATCCTTTGCAGAGGCCAAACGGACGCAGGCAATCTCCTGGCCGTCCGCGGGATTCATGGACGCGATCGAGGCGGTTCCCGATGATGCGATCCACTCGCGGCCGCAGGCGCCGGAATTGACCTGCTCAATGCCGAGCCGCTCCAAAACAGGATTTGCAGTTATTGTGCCAGCCATCCAAAACCCTCTACTCCAGTCGCAAAGCGCCGACCGGCCTTGGTAACGGCGCGGTCAATTCGGGAGATCACTTCCGCCTGAAACTCCGGTTCAAGCCAGGCAGAAAACTCGTATCGCCGGCTGATCGCGAAAGCGGCTTCACGGGTGGTTGCGCCGCGCGGCTTAGAAGCGCGGATATGCAGGGGATCCGCGATGATGTCCGAACAGGTGGCATCCAACGCTAGTTCAGCCAATTCCTCCGGATCGCAGGGCAGGAGCGGCGCCAGGGTTGCGAAAGTTTGGATTCCAGCTTCGCGAAGCCGACGCACTGTCTCGATGCGCTCGTGAATCGTCGCGCAATGGGGCTCATAAAGTCTTCTAATTTCCTCGCGATTCGTTGTGACTGAAAAACTAACGCGCAGCGAGGTGCACCTGGCAAGCTCGATCAGCTTATCGAGGTCGCGAAGAATCAAGTGGCCGCGGGTCTGGATGACAAAGGTCTTAGGCGGACGCTCGCGCAGCTCATCGAGAATCTGAGGCATCAGCCGTTCGGCCTCTTCGGCGGGCTGATAAGGGTCAACCAAGGGAGAACAATAGATCACTTGGTCCCTGCGAAGCTGTCGCCGCAGCAGGGTCGGGGCATTGGACTTGAACGTAGTAAAGTGACCCCAGTGCGACCAGTCGCGCGACTTGAGGCCACCGTACACACGCATGGTCGGAACGTAACAGTAACTACATCCGAAAGTGCAATTTCGAGCCGGGGTCAGCGAATGCGTAAATCCAGCTTCCGCGATGAAGCCGGAAGTCGGGCTCAGAATGCTGCGCGCTTCGGCTTCAAAAACATGAAAAGGCATCGATGCTTCTATTTTCGCACCGATGCCCTTTCCAGCTACTGGCTAATCGTTAGTAGGGATGCCAGCGGCCCCAACGGTCGTAGAAGCCGTAGGGATGCCAACGGCCCCACCGATCGTAATAACCGCCCGCGTAGCTCGGACCGTAGCCATAGTACGCTCTAAAGCCCGGTCCCCGTTCGCGCCACACGTGCTCTCGGCGTTCATGACGCTCATGGCGCTCGTGATCGCGGTCATCTCTGGCGAGAGCCGCGCCAGGGCTCATGATTGCCAGAGCTGTTCCCAGAGCCAGTACCGGCAATTTGAATTTCTTCAGCATAATTGCCTCCTTCCAACTCTCTGCCTGTTAGATGGCCCCCCGGAAAGTTTGGTTGCCTGAGTTAAGTTGATGATTCTCCGCGTATTGCGAATATCAGTGAGTTGGTTACCCAGGGGTAACAGCGGTGGCCAGCAACTTCCGCCGCAGGAAATCCAATGCGGTGTTGGTGGAGAACGCGCGGACACGCTCGCGGTCAGCCGGGAACATGATGCGCCGCACTTCGGTGCCAGCGGGAGTAGCGAGGCCGATGAAAACCAGACCGACCTTTTCGCCATCCGGGCCGGCATAGCCCGTCATTGAAACTGCATAATCGGACGAGGTGCGCGTTTTAGCGCCCTCGGCCATCGCCTTGGCGACGGGTTCGCTCACGGCGGTGTGCTCGGCGAGCATTTCGGCCGGGACGCCCAGCAGCTTCGTTTTCATCTCGTTGGAGTAAACGACGAAGCCCCCTCGAAAATAATCGCTACTGGAGGGAACCGCCGTAATACGACCACCCAGCAGTCCTCCGGTCAAGCTCTCGGCCACACTCAAAGAGGCACGCCTGGCGCGCAACAGATCACCGATCACTTGCTCGAGGGAATCGCCATTACGCGAATAGATCCGATCACCGAGCAGGGGCTCAATCTCGGCGCACGCTTTTTCCAGCACAGTCTCCGCTTCATTCGCCGACGCGCAACGTGCTCGCAGGTGAATATGAATCTCGCCGGACACGGCCAAGATCGTGGTAGCCAGATTTGCATAGCGCGTATAGACCGGCGAAATCATCTGATCCAGCTCCGATTCGGTCATGCCGACGGTGCGGAAAAACCGCGTGCGAATCACCTGCGGCGGCAGGAATTTCTCGAGGCGCGGAAGACATTGCTTCTCGAACATGGCCTTCAATTCGTTGGGCGGTCCGGGAAGCAGCATCAATACCACGCCGTTGCGCGCGATCCACTGGCCCGGCGCGGTGCCGCGGTCGTTTGGCAGGATCTCGGCTCCTTCGATGATGTATGCCTGACGGCGGTTGATCTCGGCCATTTTGCGGCCGTAACGCCGCAATCGCTCTTCGATTTGATCGGAGATCTCTTGATGAAAGTCCATGGAGCGACCGAGCGCTGCAGCCACCGCGTCGCGAGTGAGATCATCTTCAGTCGGACCGAGGCCGCCGGTCAAAACGATGACCTGGGAGCGCGCGACCGCCGCAAGAATGGTGTCGGTAAGACGCGCTCGCTCGTCGCCGACGATGGTTTTGCGAACGACCTCCACGCCCAGCGCATTCAACTGGTCGGTGAGGTAAAGAGAATTGGTGTCTACTTTTTGAGGGGTCAGCAGCTCTGACCCAATCGCGATAATTTCGGCATCCGGCATTTACGGAAGAGGCCGGCCGGCGATCCCGACGTCGGCGCGATAGAGCGAGTTGTTGGTGGTGACGAGCAACGCCCGCGACGGAGTGAAGGCCAGACCAACAATCCCTGGTCCGGAGAGAAACAACTCGGGCGATTGTTGGTTGGCGAAACGCACGACGCCGCGCCTGCCACCGAGAGAAGCCGCGACGTACAGGCGGCCTTCGGAATCGAAACCAAGTCCTTGGGGGCGGCCGAGCCCGCGATAGTAGGTTTCCACTTCGCCCGACGCCCCAATCCGGTAGACTGAATCAAAACTCGATGTAGTAGGGCCGGTGACATACAGATAGCCGTCGGGGCCGAAGGCAAAATGATAGGCAGCGATGGAAGGCTCGAGCGTCGCGAACACGTAAATCTGGCGAGTACGGCTGATTTTGAAGATTGTCCCGCCGCGATCGCCGACATACAGATTCTCATCAGGATCAAAAGCGATTCCCGTGGCGACTCCCATGCCTTCGACGTAGGGCGATACGCTGGCGTTGGGCGTGACCTGATAGACGATCCCGTCGTAACGGCTGGAAACGTACAGGACGCCTTCTTTGTCAAAGGCCAGTCCGGTGGCGTTCATGACGTCGCTAACGAAGGGCTTGGGATTGTAATTGAGATCGATCTTGTAAACCGAGACAGGAGTCTTCTGGCCGCGCGATCCGCTGAAAGTAACAAAAATGTTTCCGAATGAATCGACGGCGGGGTTCGCCACCGCGTAAAGATTGTCGGCAATCTGAACTCCGACGTCGCAGGTCCACGCACGGCTGCTCTGATTGCCGGCTTCGATGACGAGTTCGCCCGCGGAGGCGCCTTCCGGGACGCGAACGATGAGGTAGGAGTCGGACCCGATCACGATCGGAGCGGCGACATCGCCGATGGTGACGCGCGGGCGTTCGGAGCGAGCCAATCCCGCTCCATGAATCTGAAACTCTCCGCCTGGAATCGCAGCCTCGGGAGTGACGTTCGAGATAGTGGGGCGGCCGTTCGCGTCTTTCTTTGATGAAGCCATGTTAGAACAACTGAAACCGATCTAATAAGAATATAGCAAGCGCACCGTAGAGGCCTGCCATCAAGTCGTCGGCCACGATGCCGATCCCGCCGGGGAGAGCTTCGAGTTGCCGCACAGGAGGAGGCTTCCAAATATCAAAGAGCCGGAAGAGGGCGAATGCCGCGAGCCAGCTTTTCCAGTTGAGGGTGGCGGCGCCGGCGAGCGTCAGCCATTGGCCCAGCACTTCGTCCACGACCACGACATGCGGATCCTTTTGGCCGATCCGCTTAGCGAACACCTCGGCGGCCCAAATACCCGGAAGCAGAAGAATGGCGGTCAGGAGAAGAAACGTCCCGCGGCCGGAACCATAAGCGAGATGGAGTACGATCCCGATACCCAGCGCGGCCAGCGATCCCGCGGTGCCGGGCCCAACCGGAGCATATCCGCAACCGAACCAAGTGGCGATCACAAGAACCGCGTCGATCCTTTGCCGGGGAGGTGGACTAAGGCTCATGCTCTTCGCCGTCGGTTTCTGATTCCTGCGGCTGGACCGGCGTCGAGATGATATACTTTTCGCTGGCCCAGTTACCGAGGTCGTTTATCTTACAGCGCTCGCTGCAGAATGGAAAGAACTCGTCGCCGGGAGCGACTGGTTTTTTGCAGATCGGGCACTTCATCGGACAGCGGCCAGGATCGGGAACGGTTGCTCGAGCGGAAACGGTGCTGATTCAGCGGGCGAATCGATCAGGGCGCCGATCAGATCATAGTCGTGCGCCTCGGTAATTCGCATGCGGCGGATTTCGCCAAGCCGAGGCGAGACATCGCCAAAATCGTTGAGGTAGCAGACGCCGTCTATCTCCGGTGCTTGGGTCGACATGCGCGCCTGCCACAGCAGATCGGTTTCCTGGGATGGGCCTTCTACGAGAACATCGACTTCCTGCCCGATCATTTTGCGATTCCGTTTCTTCGAGATCCGCCGCTGCAGACCCATAAGATTACGCCTGCGATTGTAAATGGTGCGGGCGTCTACTTTGGCGTCGAGATGATAGCTGCCGCTGGTCTCTTCGTCGGAATAGGAGAAGACGCCTAGCCGGTCGAACTGAGCGGCTTGGACGAACTGGCGCAGAGTCTCGAAATCAGCTTCTGTTTCGCCGGGGAAGCCGACGATCATGCTGGTGCGGATGGCGACGCCGGGGATGGTGGCGCGAATCCGCTCGAGCAGTTTCAAGAAGTAGTCGCCATGCGAGCCGCGCTTCATGCGCTTCAGGACTGCGGCGCTGGCGTGTTGCAGCGGCATGTCGATGTATTTCACTAGCGCCGAATGCTCGGCAATGGTGTCGAGGAGTTTCTGGGTGATGCGGTTGGGATAGCAGTAGAGGAAGCGAATCCACTTGGAGTGCGTTGTCTCGATTTGGGCGAGCCGCGCGAGAAGATTCGGCAGGCCGCCTTTGATTCCGAGGTCCTCGCCGTAAGACGTGGTGTCCTGGCCGATGAGATTGATCTCACGGACACCCTGGGCGAACATGCGAGTGGCTTCGACGATCACCGATTCGAAACGGCGGCTGCGAAAGTTGCCACGGAATTGCGGGATCACGCAGAACGAGCAGGGATGATCGCAGCCCTCGGCGATTTTGATGTAAGTGTAGTGGCGCGCGGTGGAAAGGACGCGCGGCGTGAGGTCGTGATAGAGATAGGGCTCGAAGGGGTTTGCGTTGGGGGCGGCGCCTTCGCATAGACCGGCTCCTTCACAAACAGCCACGATAGCGTCGAGTTCATTGGTGCCGAGCACGGCGTCGACTTCCGGAATGTTGCGGCGGATGTCATCGCGATAGCGCTCGACCATGCAGCCGGCAACGATGAGCTTTTGCGCGCGGCCGGATTTCTTGAATTCGGCCATCTCGAGAATTGTGTCGACCGACTCCTGTTTCGCCGGATCGATAAAACTGCAGGTGTTGACGACCAGGACGTCGGCATCAGCTGGTTGCTGGGTGAGCTCATGGCCGCGAGAGACGAGGTGGCCCATCATGACCTCGGTATCGACGAGGTTTTTGGGGCAGCCGAGACTTACAAAACCGACTTTCAAGGTGGTTGATCCGGGGAGAGATGCGAAATTCCAGGATAGCAGAGTGGGTCGGGCGGGGTCTGAAATCGCAGGTCGGGCAGCGCGGGGGCGGAGGTAGGAGACAATTTTTATGCCATTGAGTGAGTTTGAGTTATTCGGACGGGGAGCGTGATTATGACGCCAGAAAGGGAGGCTGGCGTCATTACGAGGTTGTAGGGTGGTCATCGCGATTGGAGTGTAGCAGGGTGTGTCGGTACCGAGGCATTGGGAAAAAAGCAAGTTGGTGAGGTGAAAGGAGATGGGGCGGGACGAAACTCGTGAATCTACGCCGCGGAAGCACTATGGCAGGTTGTAAAGCTTGCGGGCGTTGTCGCGTAGCACCATGTGGGCGATTTCGATCGCGCGGGCGCGTGTAATCTCGCCGTCGCGCATCATTTCCGTGAGGGCGAGGCCGAGGGCCTGGCGGCCAGTGGTCGCGGCCACCCAGCCGGCTTCTTCCCAGTACATTTCTTCAGAAAACGGATAGGCGTCGGTGGCGAACATGACTTTCTCGGGCGCGTATTCCAGCCATTCGCGAATCGCTCCGGCGACGGCGCGCGGATAATTCAAGAAGGTCTGCGAGGAGAAATCGGCGTAGGCGTTCGGTTTTGAGAGGAGCGCGGCCACCTCGCGCGTGAACGGCCAACCGCCGTGAAGCATTACGAAATTGGTTTTACGCAACTTGGGATCATTGAGAACCGATTCGAGCCCCAGCGGATTCCCTTCCGCGACGTGGAAGTAACCACCCGCGCCTGCCGCCGAATGTAAGTGGACGGCCAGGCCCAGGCGCCCACACTCAGACGCGATGTAGCGGAATATGTAGTCCTGAAGTATCTTGTAGGATGCATCCGGAGGCGCCGCCCGCCGCGAATTGGAATAGACTTGGGCTGCTTCGGCTTGGGTTGGATCGTCGAATTGGAGCGAGCGCAGATAGGCGGCCTCGAACTTCACGGCGATTGCGCCCCCGCGTTTGTGACGCTCGAGCGTTGCCGTCACCACTTTCTTGAGATAGTCGTCGAAAGACGCGGGCAGCTCGGAGTAACCGGAATCTTTGAGGTAGCGCTGGACCAGCCGGTCTTCATCCGCGAAAAATGCTTTGCGGTCGGAATTCTTCGCGGCGAGACTGCTATTGTTGAGCGGATACATCAAGGCATCTTCAAACGGCACCCAGAGGAAGCGCGGCGGCGCCAAGCCCGGTCCCATGGCGACGCGATTGGCGAGCATGGTTTCGATTCCTAACTGATCGAGCACCCAGTTCGCGTAGCCGGCGCCTTTTTCTGCGAGAACTTGCCGCTTGCGCTCGCGATAATCCTGCGCATTGCCGAAGAGCGCGTGCGACGCCTCCAGAGCCAGCGGCGAACCCTGCCGCGTTCGCACCGGCTCGGTAGACGGCTCCATCGTTTCGACAGGTAAAGCGTCGTAGTCGACGTCCTTGTCGCTGCCGAAAGTCGGCCGCACGGGATGCGCATGATTGTCGATGGCTCGAATCTTGGCGATTTCCGCGGCGAGTTGGGCATCAATCGGAAGCTGAGCAAGTGCGAGCGTCCCGGCCGCAGCGAGAACAACTAAGGAACGAACCAGCGTCATTTTGTCTCGAAGCCAAGGTGCCAGCCCAACTTGGATGAATCCGCCCAAGCGATGTGTTTGCCGAACCAAGCGGCTTTGTTGGACGCGTCGATGGCGTGTGCCGCTCCGAGGATGAAGGCGCAGGGCGTTTCTCCGAACTGGCGGATGCGCGCGTCCAGCCATGACTGGGACGAAAGAGGCGCGGCGAGAACAACCGGCGTTCCTCGAAACCAGGCGAGCTTTGCGCCGAATTCCGGATCGTCCTGCTGCTCAGGCGCCGGGAATCCGTAAGCGCGCTTGAACTGAGCGACGGACGCATCCAGATCCTTCACGGCTATAACGACCTTCGTAACGCCGGTGAAGTCACTGGTGGTCGGCTTGCCGCTAGGGAACGCGCGGCGATCGCGAGGGGTGAAGTCGTGAATCAGGAACGGAAAGAAGTTGCCATTGCCCGCGCCGACCTGCGCAGCTTCCCATTCGATTTGTACGCCATCGGGCCGCTTGCGTCCGTTCTTGCGGGCATCGCTAACCTGGATGGAAGCAGCGCGAAGGCGTGTGATCTCCGCGCCAAGATCGGCGGGACGGACCGCCCAGGCGCAGGGACCGCCATCGCCCTGGAGCTGCTTATGCCATTCGTGCGCGGCGAGGGCGGCAGGATCGGCATTGGGCTGGATCGCGATCTGCTCGAGATACGAGCCATCCGGGAAACTGGTGAGTGCCATTTCCGTAGCATGGTTCGAATGCGGTCCACCATACTCGCACGCCAGGCCGGCCGCTTGAAGCGCACGCTGCATAGCCCGAACATCTTTGCCGGCGACCGTGGCATGGTCGACTTTGAGCTCCACCGCCATTAAAGGAAGACAGGCGAGCGCGAACAGCAGGGAATTGGGCATAGGCCCATTTTAGTTGACCCGGATCGCCACAACCGTCACGTCGTCGGCTTTCTCACCGGCGACCGCGTCGACGATTTGATTGACGAGAGCTTCCGCGCTAGTGCGGGGGTTGGCCTGAATTACCGAGAGCAGACCGTCTTCTCCGAATTCCGCATCGCTTTCGATACCCGCTTCGGTGACCCCGTCAGAGAAGATGACGAGCGTGTCGCCGGTTTTCAGATCGACGGTTTTTTCCTCCGAGGCCCAGATGCTGAAGACTCCCAGGACTGTGGCGGTGGAGGAAAGCCGTTCCACACTTCCATCGGCACGCACCAGAATGGGCGGCAGATGCCCACAGTTGGCGTAGCGCAAACGCCGCTCGCGATCATCGTAATGCGCGAAGAACAGCGTGGCGAAGTGCTCCGGCGGAGTCGATTCATAAAAGAGCTTGTTGACGGAACGCAACATCGTGGCTGGATGCTGTAGGGCTTCCTGCGCCTGGCTACGGAAACAGGCCTGAAGGTTGGCCATCAGCAACGCCGCGCCGATACCTTTGCCCGACACGTCGGCCACAACGAAGCCGAGGCCGCCCTCGCCGACATCCAGAAAATCATAATAATCGCCGCTCACTTCGCGCGCAGGCACGCAGCGGCCGTAATAATCGATACTGGCAAGCTGACGGGTCTGACCGGGAAACAGCTTCTGCTGCACATTGTGAGCGATTTCGAGCTCGGTCTTTACGCGGCGGTCGGCCTTGATCCGGGCCGAGGCCTCGGCCGCCTGCTTGCGGATGGCGCCTAGCAACCGCGCGTTGTCCCACGGCTTCTGAACAAAATCGCAAGCGCCTCGCCGCATGGCCTCAACCGCGAGATCCACATTGCTCCAGGCCGTCATCACGATGATGGGCGCCGCGTTGGACTGCGCTTCGAGACTGGACAACAGATCCAGACCTTCTTCGCCAGACGTGGTGTCGCGCGCGTAATTCAAATCCATCAAGATGAGATCGAACGGCTCGGAACGCGCTGCACGCAGCAGCGCTTGCGGCGAATCGACGAGCACATTCTGGTAGCCTGCGCCTTTTAGCAGTAGCCGGAGAGCTTCCAAGATATCCGGTTGATCGTCGCCCACCAGGATCCGCAGGCCGGGGCCCTGATCTTGAGGATGAAGAAGTGGTTCCTGTATCACAGCAGTCATGATGGCCGGTTCGATGAGTGTAGGGCAAGCCGGTTGCCAGACTAAGCATTTGAAAGCGCGCACGTTGGCACGTGCCAGCACCTGGGCACTGTTCGCAAATGGGAAGGTTTGTTCCGGTTCCGGCGATTGTCAGGCGGGACCTAAAGCCTTTGACATGTTTATAAAGTGACACGGCTGTTTGGTCTTAACGTCCGGGGAAATCGGCGACGCACCAGTGATGACGTATCCGAGATGGCGATAAAATTCGGGAAGTTCCTGACGCAGATTGACGATGCGCAGCTCCATACAGCTTATGCCTAACGCGCAGGCACGTTCTTCGGCGGCAGCGACCAAGCGCGAGCCCAGGCCGTTTCGTTGCCGTGCTGGATCGACGGACAGGAGACCGAGGTAGGCTCGGTCGCCGCGCGGTTCAATATAGACACAAGCGCTGATGCCGTCGTCATCGTGTGAGATGAGAAACTCGCCGGTCGCCATCAGTTGTTGAACTGCTTCGGCATGGATGCGATCGCCCTCAATGAAGAACTGCTCGACCAGGAAGGCGGCGTTGATAAGGCGTACCAGCGCTTCGATGTCGGCTTCGGTGGCGATACGGAGTCTAAGAGGACGTAGCGCTGGAGAACTCACGGGACTAGTTCAGCTCGGCCAGTTTTTCGTCGAGGTGCTGGAGCGCGGCCTCGAGTATTTTCCGGTAGCGGGGATTGTTGGCATGCTCCAGATCGCGTAGCACGCGGGTGCGGGACAACAGCAGGCTTTGGCGTTGGTGGATTCGTTCGGCTTCGAACGCGCTGATTTCCTCGCTCCGAGACGCGGCGCGCCTGGATTCTGCAGATTCGATCTGGGACTCGACCGACTTACTTTCCCAGCCCCGGGCCATAACCTCTTTAGTGAGTTAAATCGTACACGAAATAGTTCGTGGCGATCCGATAAGCCAGCGACGCCCACTTTTCCAGATATCTTTGATCGTCGGACCACTCCCAAGCGTCGCCCAAATCCATGTTGTGGCAAATCGCAACCATGATGCGGCCTTTGTCGTCACGGATGCCCCGCCAATGAGGTACCTTGCCGCTGTCGCCCTTCTCGTACGTAATTCCGCTTTCAAAATACTGAGCACCGGGCACCTGAAATCTTTCATCGAGGTCGAAGAGAGTGTGGAAAATCGGATCTTTGCTGTCGATTTCCTCAATGGGCCGGTCCGGGAACACCTTTCGCATGCTCTGCATGAATACGGCCCATTCCTGGTCGCCGTGGAAATCGTCGCACATGAAGAATCCGCCGCGCAATAAGAACTCGCGCAACTGGGCGGCCTGCTCGTCGGGTAACAGCCAATGCCCAACTTCGACGCCGTACACAATCGGCCAGTTATAGATGTCGTCTGAGCCATCGAGATCGACCACCTGCTCTACCGAGCGAGTGTTGATTCTCGTCAGCCGCCGAACCCCTGCCAGCAGGTGCCTGTCCGAGCGCGGGTAATCCATGGTCCAGTAACCGGGAAACGGGCTGCCGTCTCGCATCCGAAAACGATTGTGGTCTGGGTAGCCGTAGACGTCAGGATAGCGGAGGCGCGCACGCACCCACTCGGTTTTTTGGCTTGCATCCGGCGGAATCGCGAAGTTTTCGTACTCGAGCGCCGGATATTCTTTAAACGGTCTCTGAGCGCGGAGGACACCCCACGCGAAGACAAGTCCAAGGACACCAACAGCGAGTCCGGGGCGGAGACGCATAAACAACTTCAAAGTCGTCTTCAGAATAACAGATCGGGCCAAAACGAGAGCATGCCTACTTCTTGGGCGCGTTGAACGACCGCTCCATCGTATCGTGCACGTCGGTCGAAACGCCATGGTCGCGCCACAGCCAACGCATCATCTCCGGGAATACAGTTCCCAGCATCTTTTGGCCGTGCCGTTGGATGCCCCATGCATAGTTGATCTCGTAGCCTTTTTCGGTGAGAGCCTGCTCCATCCTTACGTTCTGATAGAACCAATCGCGAGACTGGTCATAGGTTCCGTCGGCTCTCAGGTTCCGGTTGTCGTTGCGACCATCCACCAGGAAGACGCGCAAGGGCTTCTTCTCGCTCTTGCGAATAATATCGGGATAAGCATTTCCGCCCCGAATATTGGTAAAGCTTCCGACATTGCTGAGCACCTTGCGGAACTGATCCGGGCGCTCCCAGGCCACTGTGAATGCCGCAATTGCGCCCGAACTCGACCCGCCTATGCCATGCCGTTCGGGATCCTTGGAAATGTTGTAGTCCTTGTAGAGCACCGGCAGCAATTCATCAACGATGACGCGGGCGTATTTATCATCCAGCGTGTTGTACTCGGTGGGCCGGTTAGTGTCGCGGTCACCCCAATTGCTTGGGATGGGCTCCGGTTGGTCGGGGCGGCGGCCGGGGTTAATGAAAACGGCGATCATGACGGGAACCTCGCGGCGGTAGATCAGATTGTCCATTACGACCTGCGCTCGAATATCTCCCTCCGCAGCCATGAAGGCTTGGCCGTCGTTGTAGATCATCAGACTGGCGGGAGTGGCGGGATCATACTGGGCCGGCACGTAAATCCAGTAGGTATGCTGAGTGCCCGGATATGCCTGGCTCGGCAGCGTAAAGGGTCCACGGATTTCGCCTTTAGGAACTCCGTCCTGCGGGAGTGCGTCGGGCGCGAGCCGATAGTAGATGTCCGTGTTCGGCGTATCGGCCAACGGGGTCGGCGTCGGCGTGGGCTTGGCAGTCTGCGCGACGGCCGCGATCGCGAACAGCGCGAGGATTGATAAGAGTCTAAGGATCGGCATCGTTATTCCGTCTTCCGTGCAAGCAACTTCTTAATGAGATTTCCGGTGACGTCGATGGTGCGCCGATCGCAAATCGCGAGCGGTGTCATCCCCCGGGCATCCTTCAGATCGAGCTTTGCGCCGTGGTCGGCCAGGAACTGAACCACTTCGTCGATTCCAGTCGTCGTGGGTCCAGGATGGCTCACGGCGGCATGCACTGCAGTTTGTCCCGACTGAGTTGTAGCATTGACGTCCCCACCCAGCTCTAATGCGACTTTCACGGCATCCAGATCGGCACTACCCGCCGCCGCGATGAGCGCGGTCGTGTTGTCGCCGGTTCTTAACGACGTGTCCGCATGAGCGTCGATGAGGGCGCGCATGACTTCTGCATGCCCCGCTCGCGCCGCCAACAGAAATGGAGTAGCACCAATGTTGTTCACGCGGGGCGGGCCGTCGCCTCCGCCGGGAGCCGGGGGGGTCTTTTCCAGGCGCGCGTTTGGATCGGCCCCACGCGCCAGCAACGCCTCTACTAGCGCGAGCTTGCCAGCCTGCGCCGCCATGTGCAACGGAGTCATTCCGAATCGGTCCTTCACGTTGGGCAGAGCACCGTTCGCCAGCAGAAATTTTCCAAGCTCCTCGTGGCCACTGGCCGCCGTCACGATCAACGCATTGGACCCGTTCGCCATCTTCGAGTTGACATCCACACCCGCCCGGAGCAGTGCCCGCGCGGACCCAACATCGCCCTGCTGCGCCGCGAACAGCAACGGGGTAAATCCAGCTTTGGACGCGGCCGTCGGATCCGCGCCGTGGTCGATCAAAAGCTGCGCTATATCCGCATGCTTACCTGCCGCCGCCCACATCAACGCGGTTTGCCCGCGCTCCGATTCCGTGGTGCTCGGGCTGGCGCCGGCTTCGAGCAAGAGCCGGACCGACTCCGTGCTTCCAACGCGCGTGGCAACCATGACGGGCGTCTCGCCCGACCAGCGTGCGGCATTGACATTGGCTCCGGCTTTGAGCAGCATGCCGACGAGGCGCGCATTGCCGTTGGCGCAAGCTAATGACAGCGGCGTCTCCCCATACTCATTCGCCCTGTTAACATCGGCGCCGGCGCGGATCAACAACTCGGCTGTTCCGGCGTCGTCCGCATGCGCCGCCAGGGCAAGCGCGGTCGCTCCATCGGGTTCCGCTGCGTTGATGTCCACATGTTGGGCCAATAACGAAGGAACCGCTTTGACGTCGCCATCGCGAACGGCATCGAGCAGGCGGAGATCGGCGCCCCAGAGGATGGTTGACGTACAGAGAACAGCAGTAACCGAAAATGTTTTAAACCGAGTAAACACTAGCACTTCCCATGATACAATTCGTGCTAGATGTGGAGGTTTTCCCTGTTCGGCCGGCGGCGCGTAGTGGTTGCTGGACTCGCCGGGGCTTGGTGTGTTTCGCTGGGGTTCGCTCAGCAACCGGCCTCAACCGAGAAAGCGCTCTTAGCCCGGTATTGTGCCGGCTGTCACAGTGCCCAAGCGAAAACGGGCGGCATCGTTCTCGAGCATGTGAATCCCGACAAACCGGGTGAGAACGCTCAGGTTTTGGAAAAGGTCCTGCGCAAAGTTCGTACCGGCGAGATGCCTCCCCGCGGTCTGCCGCGTCCAACGCCGGCGGTTGCAAGTTCGTTCACCGCATCGCTTGAAGCGGCTCTCGACCAAGCCGCCGCGAAGAGCCCGAATCCCGGGCTCCCAGCCATTCATCGTTTGAATCGCATCGAGTACAGCAACGCCATTCGCGACCTGCTCGCGATCGATATCAATCCCGGTTCCAGCCTGCCGCCCGACGATTCGGGCTACGGCTTCGATAATATCGGCGACGTTTTGTCCGTATCGCCCATTTTGCTGGAACGATATATTGCGCTGGCGCGCAAGATCAGCCGCCTCGCTGTGGGTGACCCTGGAATACTGCCGGCCGTCGAAGAATATTCGGTGCCGGTGGGCCTGTCGCAGACGGATAGCGTGAGCGAAGATCTTCCGCTTGGCTCGCGCGGCGGTATCGCGATACAGCATGCCTTTCCACTGGATGCCGAATACACGATCAGGATCAGAGTTCGCGGCTTTAACAATCGCGCTCGCGACCTGGTGCAGCATCTTGACCTGCGGCTGGATGGCGTCAGGCTCAAGGAATTTGAGATCGCTGGCAAGACCGGCGTAGCCGACGAAGAATCGCCTACGTTCGAGGTACGGGTGCCGGTGAAAGCAGGCGTGCGCAGGGTGGGCGTAAATTTCCTGAGCGAGTATGCCGTCCAAGAAGGCGTACTTCCACGGCCGCCGGCAAAAGCGATGCCGTTCCCGCGCAACCTGCCGGGGCGTATCGGAGTGGACAGCGTGCTTATCGGCGGACCCTTCCAGGCAACTGGGTCGGGCGATACGCCATCCCGCGAGCGCATATTCGTTTGCAGGCCGGCAAATAATAAAGATGAACTTCCCTGTGCACATCAGATATTTTCGACGCTGGCCCGGCGCGCGTACCGCAGGCCGGTCACTGATGCGGACTTGAAGCCTTTGCTCAGCTTTTTTGAAACTGGCCGCCACGGCGGCACGTTCGACTCCGGAATCGAGAGTGGACTCCGGCGGATGCTGGTGGCGCCCGATTTTCTGTTTCGAGTTGAACGCGATCCGGCCAATGCCGCGCCCGGTAGCAACTACCGCTTGAATGATTTTGAGCTGGCATCGCGGCTCTCGTTCTTTTTGTGGAGCAGCATTCCCGACGATCAACTACTGGATCTAGCGGATCGCGGAAAGCTGCAAGATCCGGTAGTGGTCGAACAGCAAGTGCGGCGCATGTTGGCCGATCGCCGCTCCCGGACATTAGTGTCAAATTTCGCCGGTCAATGGCTCTATCTTCGCAACCTGTCGCGCGTGCAGCCCGATCCGGATGTTTTCCCCGAATTTGACGAGAACCTGCGGCAAGCCTTCCAGCGCGAAACAGAGTTGTTACTCGAAGACATTCTCCGAGAGGACCGCAGCATAGTCGATCTTCTAAGCGCCAATTTTACGTATTTGAACGAGCGGCTGGCGCGCCATTATCAAATCGCCGATGTACATGGCTCGAACTTCCGCCGCGTTAGTCTAACTGACAGCGACCGTTTTGGACTACTGGGCCAAGGCAGCATCCTCACCGTTACTTCGTATCCGACGCGTACATCGCCGGTGCTGCGCGGCAAGTGGATTCTGGAGAATCTCCTGGGCACGCCACCTCCACCGCCGCCCGCCAATGTCCCGGATTTGAAAGATCACGCCGAAGACGGAAGGGCGCTCTCGCTGCGAGAGCAGATGGAAAAACATCGTGCCGATTCTACTTGCGCGTCGTGCCATGCGCGCATGGATCCACTTGGTTTTGCGCTCGAGAATTATGACGGCGTGGGCAAGCGCCGAACCAAGGATGCCGACGGCGCCATCGATACGTCCGGCTCTCTACCCGATGGAACCAAATTTCAGGGTCCCGGCGGTTTGCGCGACCTGCTGTTGAGCCGCCGAGATCAATTCGTCGAAACATTCACCGAGAAGCTGCTCACGTATGCACTGGGCCGTGGCCTGGAGTATTACGACCAGCCGGCCGTTCGTGCCATAACGCGGGCAACGGCCAAAGACGATTACCGTTTATCGAGCGTTATTGTTGGAATCACCAGAAGCACACCGTTTCAGATGCGGAGGGCCCAGAATCGTGATTAGTAAAACCATGATCGTTAGCAAGAAATCATTACCCCGGCGCACTTTCCTGCGCGGGATTGGCACGACTCTAGCGTTGCCATTGTTGGACGCGATGGTTCCGGCATTCGCCGCCACACGCAACACTCCCGCCAACGGCGCCAATCGCCTGAGTTTCGTGTACGTGCCGAACGGCGTAATTATGGATCGCTGGACACCCGCCGCCGAAGGGACAGGTTTTGACCTAACGCCGACCCTGCAGGCGCTGGAGCCGGTCCGCGATCGCGTTCTGGTTTTATCCGGGTTAGCTCAAGTCAACGGGCGGCCGCTCGGCGATGGTCCAGGCGATCATGCTCGCGCGGGCGCCACGTTTCTTACAGGCGTTCATCCCAAGAAAACCGAGGGTGTGGATATTCGCTCCGGAGTTTCGGCGGATCAGATTGCCGCGCGGGAATTCGGTAGGAAGACGCAGTTCGCTTCGCTTGAATTAACTCTAGAAGCGCCGGGCTTGATCGGCAATTGCGATTCCGGTTATAGCTGCGCATATACGAACACGATCTCATGGCGCACGCCGACCATTCCGATGCCCATGGAAGCGAATCCGCGCGCCGTATTCGAGCGTTTATTCGGCGATGGCGATAGCACCGATCCGGCCGTGCGCCGGGCTCGCATTCGCGAAGACCGCAGCATTCTGGATTCGGTCACCAGCGAAATCGCGAGCATGCAGCCGGGACTCGGCGCGCGCGACCGCGGCAAACTCAACGACTATCTTGAAGCGGTGCGCGATATCGAGCGCCGCATCCAACTCGCCGAGCAACAGAGCGCTACGCTGAAGCTCCCGGTGCTGGGACGCCCCATGGGAATTCCGGATTCGTTTGAAGATCACGCCAAGTTGATGTTTGACCTCCAGGTCATTGCGTTCCAAGCCGATTTGACTCGCGTCACCTCCATCATGTTGGGCCGCGAAGGCAGCAATCGAACCTACCGCGCCATCGGCGTGCCCGATCCTCACCACGGGATCTCACATCATCAGGGCGATCGCGTGAAAATCGACAAGCTTGCCAAAATCAATGCGCATCACGTCGAGATGTTCGCGTATTTTCTGGACAAGCTGCGTTCAACTCCAGAGGGCGATTCGAATTTGCTGGACAGGTCGGTTTTGGTTTACGGCAGCAGCCTGAGCGACGGCAACATGCACACCCATGAGGATCTGCCGATTTTGTTGGCCGGCGGCGCTTCAGGCCGGATCAAGGGTGGCCGCCACATCCGCTATCCCAAGGAAACTCCCATGACCAATCTGCTTCTGACGGCGCTGGATCGAGTGGGCGTGCCGGAAGAGCGGATCGGTGACAGCAACGGCAAGCTGGAGCACCTCACCGACGTATAGCGGCGTTCAAAATTTCGGATGCCGCGTGTGCCAGTCAGTAGCTTGCTGATAGGCGTAAGCGACGGCCAGGACTTGCGGCTCGCCGAAAACGGGTCCGACGATTTGCAGCCCGATCGGCAGCATGTCTCGCGAAAATCCACAAGGAATTGAAATGGCGGGTGTACCGAACTGATTGAAGGCCGCGGTATTGCTCGGCGGACGCTTATAGCTTTCATCTATCGTGGCCGCGATCGTCGGCGCAGTCGCACGTTTCGTGGGAAGAATCAAGACGTCGACCTGTTCGAAGACGCGGCGGATATCCCGGCGGCACTCACGTATGCGCTTGAGTGCTTCGACATAGTTGACGGCAGTCACGTTTCCGAGCTCCGTGAGTTGACGACGGGACCAGGGATGATATAGTTCCGGCGTCTTTTGAAAGAATGGCGCCTGATAGTGCAGAAGTTCCACATCATAGCTGCCGTTCTTGACGAATTGGAATCTCGGAAGTACAACGTCGTGAACTTCGCGGACCTTCGGGCCCAGTACTTGGATCGCATTCTCCATCGCTGTCGCAACTTCAGGTTGGAGATCGTCAAAGAAGTAATTGCGCGCGATGCCGAGGCGAATCTTCGTTAGAGGAGCATGAAGCGACGCCGCGTAGTCCGGCACCGGCGCGCCGGACGTGATGGAGTCTTCCGGATCGAAGCCGGCTAGCGCCTGCAGCATCAGGGCGGCATCTTCCACGGACCGAGTCATTGGACCGATGGTATCTAGCGAATAAGCCGAGGGAACGACTCCGCGAGTACTGACGCGGCCATACGAGGTTTTGAAACCGGTGATGCCGCAGAACGAAGCGGGAATGCGAACCGATCCACCGTCGTCACTGCCCACCGAGGCATAGCACAGCCCCGCTCCCAATGCCGCGCCCGAACCAGCAGAGGAGCCACCGGTGATGTGATCGAGATTCCAGGGATTATGCACGGGACCAAAATAACTCGTGGTGCCGGTTCCCTCGAACGCGAATTCGTCCAGGTTGAGTTTGCCAAGGCAAATTGTTCCAGCCGCTTTCAGGCGTGTGACGATTTCAGCATCCTGAGTGGGAATCCGATCCAGAAAAACCTGACTGGCGGCCGTGGTTCGAAGTCCGGCGGTGTCGATGTTGTCTTTCAGTGCGATGGGAATGCCGTGTAGAGGGCTCAACCCCTTCGAGTTTCGGGAACGTTTTGCGTCGCATGCCCGAGCCTGGACCAAAGCGGCGTCTTCGGTAACCGTGATGAAGCTGTTCAGCTTGGAGTCGAGCTTCTTGATGCGCGTCAGGCACAGTTTCGTCAGCTCTTCCGAAGAGATCGAGCGGCGTTGAAGAGCGGCCGCGGCTTGGGTCAACGTCCAGAATTCCGGCGAAGTGGTTAAATTCGCGGCTGCGAGCAGCCGAGGAACAGACGCACTCGTACCTGCCAGCAAAGTCCGGCGCGAGATCAGGCGGCCCTTGGGAAGATGCATGCCGGTAGTATATTCCCTCTCAGAGTCCGAGCAACTTCGCCGGGTTTACCTTCGCCATCTGATCGATTTCGCTCTCGGAAAAGCCTTGGCTCTTGAGGTATTGGTAGAGCATAAGCAAGCCGTCGGGGTGCAAAGGATTGGCCGCCTGTCCAAGGTCGCTCGATAGAATGCAGAACTCCGGGCCGACCTGCCGAATCGCCGGCACATATTTCTTGGCGGCGTCCGATCCTGGCCGTACCCACACGAATTCGAGATACGCGCCCAGTTTCGCAGCCTCCTGCATTTCGGGGATCGACATACCAACTAGGGGACTCATGGCGTGGGTGACCAAAATGTTCTGCACACCTTGGCGCTTAGCCTCGCGGATCAGCAGCAGAGCTTCCGCGGGCGAAGAATGTCCGGTTTCGAGAACGAGATTGTGCTTGGCGATGATCGATATCACTTGCACGGCTTCGGGCACCAGCCTTCCGTCTTTGGCGACGCGCGCGAACGGGCGCTGCTGACCAGATGAAGTCACCTGATGCTCGGAATCATAAGTCGGCATCCACACCACGCGGCCGTAGCCGCCTTTGACCTTGGTCATCCACTCTACCGCAGCCGGATTCACGCCACCGACGGTCAGATCGAGCGAGATACCACCGAAGATCTCGATGCCAGGCACCTCCTTGCGAACCAGATACGCCAGCGAAGCGGTGGGCTCGTAGTGGTTCTTGAGGACGATGGCGCGCATTCCACGGCTCTTAGCCAGACGCGCGAGATCGATCGCGTCAATCGAGCGGGGCACGCCATCGGGGTCGGAATGGGCGTGCATATCGATAGCCCCGGCCAGGGTTTGCGCCAGCGATGGCATCGCCAGCAGCGGCAACAGAGCAGCGGAAATCATCCAAGGGCTTCTCATCGCTTTTGGAGTATGTGCGCGCCCGGGCTAGATGCTTCGATCCGCGCGCCGCGAATCCACTCCAGAATCGTCTTGTACTGGCGGCTTGATTCGTTGCCCGGCCACCGCTGGCCGCCATTGTGGGTTGCCAAGTAATCGTCTACGTCACCGGCAGCGTCGGTCGGACGGGTGGGCTTTATCAGGATCAAGCTGTGGTTTGGGTCGCTGATGTCGAGCACGCGCATGGCGTACTTGTAGTTTTCTTCACTATCCTGTGGCGAGAACTGGCCGTCAGTGTTTGGCGGACGAAGCTTAAAAATGACGTGCGTCGCGTGACACACCACGCAGGCTTTACCGTCCGGGCCCGGCGCAGCCAGAATGGGTTCGATCTTGGATACGAAGAACCCAAAGTCCAGTACCGATCCTGGCTCCACGTCGGCGAGCGCCTCTTTCAAGTTCTTTCCGCTAAGGACCCGGGTTGCTATAAGCTGCAATCTCTGGTTCGGATCGTTTCGCAGCCGGTCCAAAGCCGCGCGAAAGTCCGGGCGCAGCTCAATGCCTTGCACTTTGCGCAACAGATCCAGCGCCGCGGCGCGCACGTTCGCATCCCTGTCGCCAAGGCTTGCCATGACGGCCCGAAATACGACCGGATGATTGAGAAAATCCGGCGCCTTATAAAGATACTTGCCGTTGCCCAAAACGTATGACCGGTCCTGTGATACTGCGCCGCCGGAGACACCCAGATGGCGCCGCATGAACTTTGGATCGTTCACTTCCTCGATCAGGATGTTCCTCTGCGAGCTTCCCAGGCGATCAAATGTCGTCCCTAACAGCGTTTGCATGTCCACGTCGTCCAGAAAGCGCTCCAGTGTGATCTGGATGGCCGCCCGCTGCACGTCCGGATCCTGGTCCTGGAACGCCTCGATGGTTTGGCCGCGCCGCCGCGAATCTTGCATGAGTTCCGGAAAGGACCCAGCCGCGGCCAGCACCTGCGCGTAGTTCTTGACGCGTGGCTGCGCATCGAGCAGAGAACGCACCGCGGAGAGGATTGCCGGTTGCCGGGTCCACGCCGAGTCAGCCGGTAGGCCCGAAAGTAACGGCAGCGCCACCGCCTGGGCGTCGAGGTCGCCATGCGCCAGAATATCGGCGATGGTGTTGACCAGTGCCGGATTTGGTACGGCAGGTGCGTCAATGTTGAGCACTCCGCGCTGCCCGTTCTCATAGACGTACCGCACCGTGTCGCGAACTTGCTGGTCCGGGTCGAGTGCAAGCTGCAGGGCGGCTTCGGCGAAGCGTTGGCCGCCGGCGCCGCTGAGTGTGCTGCCCGCCTTTAGTACATTGATCTTGGTGTTGCTGTTGGCGCCGCTCAGGCATGCGATCAACGCGGCCTCGAGTTCCGGCCCTGAGCTCGGGAAGAAATGGATCAAGTCGCTGTCGTTGCCGATCCTCGTCTGGTAGAAACCGTTATGGACGTCGTAGCGAAAATCCACGGTCTCGCGGTAGGGAGGGTACTCGTATCCCTGCCGATGCAGGTCAGGCACGCCTGAAACATACTTCGTGAAAACCGCCGGCAACGAGATCGACACGGTGTTCGTTTTGAGCTGCGGCAGGGAATAGTGCCTGACGTGGAAATCCCAGAGCGCGCCAAGGATGCCCTCACGTCCCAAAGGAGTCGCGGCGCCCAGCACTTTTGAAAGCGCTTGAGCTTGATCGCGTACTACCGCTTCATATCCGTCGTTGATCTTGTCCTGATCGTCTTTCTTGGACGCGGCCTCGATCCACGCGGCAAGGTATCCCGTATTTTCATCCAACGCGTCATACAAACTTTCTTGTACCGCGCGACGCACCATAGGATCAGTCTCGGTGTTTAGCCGTGTCGCCAGCGCTTCGATGATTCCTATGCGCGCATCATGATCGTCGACTGTCCAGTAGTACGATTGCCAAAGTCCGCGCGCCGCGTTTAAGCGCATGGCCGGAACTGGATCGTCCAGGTCACGCCTTAGCGCCAGGCCCAGTCGCGTGTCGCCGGCCAGATACTTGAAGTGCTGATTGAAGACCTGCGTTGCGCCCCACCGAGTGCGCGCGTTGGAGGAAACCAGGGCAGCGGCCAACTCCGCGCGTCCTTCCGCGGTGGCATCGGGCCGGCGCTCCAGGATCATGCGCAATGCCCATCCAGCCGTGCGTTGCACCATCTTATTGGAGTCGCCAAGCGCGGCAATCAGCGCTTTTGTGGCGCCGGAATCCGCCATGTGCCCCAGCGCTCGAGCAGCAGCTTCGCGCGCCAGAGGTTGATCGCTGGACTCCAGAATGGCCCGCACCTGCCGTAACACAGGCTCAGGAGCGAGATCCCACAACTGATCGAGCTGCGAAAGTAGCCGAGGCAGATCATGGCCGGCCAAGCGCTCGGGAACTGGCGGAAACGCGTCATCCCAGCCCTTCTCTTTCGCGGGCTTCCGATTGGGCCCCGGATACAGAGTGGACAGCGCCATCACCGCGAACTGTGTTGCGCGGAACGGTGTATTGAACCCCTGGTAAACCGGATCCCCTTCCCAGCTTCCTTCCGGCCGTTGTGCCTTCAAGAGAGCATCCACAGCACGCGCCAGGTGAGTGTCGGTCTCCGGCCGCCGCCCTGCCAACGCCGCTGCCAGAACGGCATGATAGGAAATAAAGTCAGCCGGCTTCGCGTTTTTGTCGAAAGTGTAGGGCCACATGCCGCCCGGCTGTTGAAAGCTGTAAAGCTGATCGAGCAACTGATCCAGCTGCGTGCGATACTTCTCCCGGCCGATGGTGGCAAGGAAATGAATCTTCCAGTTCAAATCGATCATGTTCTTGGGCTCACGCGGAATTGCCAGGCGCTCCACCAGGTCCCGTTCGGCGGCCCATTGTTCTTCGCCGGTCTGCTGGTAAAGTATCTGGAACGTCTCCCAACTCTGTGCGGCGATTTCAAACGGGCTTATCGAAGGCTCGCAGCCGTCTGACTCGTCGCCCGGCATTGCGGTGCGGTCCTGATAGTGAATCTTTAGGAAGTTCCCATAAGGGACGTTGAAACTGAGCCGCGGAGGATCGTGCGTAACGTTCTGTTCGAACAGGTGCTCGATCACTGGCAGCCGGCTCGCAACGGTTCGCGCCGAATAGATAACGCGAACCCAGTCCGTGCCGGGCTCGCCATACAAAGGCCGCTGGTTGTTGTAAATACGATCGGTCAAGAATTCGAGTGCCGGCCGCTGCGTCGGCGGATAGCCGTTCGCCACTGCCGTCATGTAGCCGCGCGTAGTGAACTGGGTCGGGTGGCACGCGATGCAAAGCTGTGTGTCGGAGTGCACCATCGTGGTCCGCAACCCGACTGCGCCGCGGCGCGGTGTATTGGACAGCCACGTGTCGCCCATATTGATTAGAAAATCCATCCCCGTGCGCACCGCCTGGCGCGGATCACGGTACGGCGGCACCGCGTAATCATACATATGTAACTGGTAGGCGGGATGGTTGGCGTCCACGCGGACATAATAGGTCTCACCCGGCTTGAGAATCCGCGTGCGAAACTTATAAAGCCCCGGATAATTCTGGGTGGCTTCAATCTGGTAAATAGCCGCGCCGTCCGTGTAAGGCACGACGTCCTGCTGGCCTTTAGCGTTCTTGCCTGATTGGAAAATGTCGACATCCAGAGGCACTTCGCGATCCGTGATATCAAGCACGAAATATGCGAGCTTGGGCTCTGTTCCGTGAAACGTGAAGCGGAACCATTGGAAGCCCTTAAGCATTTCCGAATACTGATCCTCACTGGGCGCCGGTGCGTAGGGACGTTCGTCGCCACCACCAAAAACGGTTTGTCCGAACTCGACTGGTTGAGCGGCCTGCCAGGTGTCGTTAGGAGCGGCCGCGATCACCGACGGATCTCCAGGTTCAGTAGGTACCCGTCGCATCGTTGTTTCGAGCTCAGGAAGAGGTTCGGCGGCGGGCGCGCTAAGGGTCACGCTCACTTGGCCGGGGACGCGGGGCCTGAGGGTTAGATAAAAGTCCAGATCGACGGTGTGCAGCACCTTCTCTGCTATTTTTCCGCGTGCGTCCTCGATTACGACGCGGACCTGGCGATTGCCCTGAATTTGCTCCGGATTCTTTATGGCGATCGTGACCGCATAGAGCGACGCGGGCTCTGCTGCTCCCAACGTGATCCGCCGCTGCAGCGTGCGGCGCGAAGTCCCATTAGGACTAGCCTGCATAGCCCGCAGCAAAAGACCGCCTGCCGCGAGACCGGTCAGAACAAATCCACATGTTAACCATTGCGGCACTCTATTGTTCTTTTTCTTCATCGCGGGCTCCAGACCGGCGGTACATTCCGCAGCTTGGTGCCCTTTATTGTATCGCCGACCACGCCCTCGTCTACCCGAAGCGCATCGGTGCAGGGCGCTCTGATGCGAGACTCCCCTTTGGGTCGTCATTTCTGTCCAAGCAAGTGGCTTGTTTTGGCAGAGGCACCTACACTTATGAATCGCCCGAATACGCTACAGTGCAGAGCGGTCTCGATTCCAACCTGAACGGAGATAGCGCAGGCGACCGGGTTATCGTCAATCCGGCCGGCGCGGCAAACGTGGGCAGTGGCGTAACCGGCTACAATGCGCAGGACCAAGTGGCGACATCCAGCGGGACAATTGTTGCGTACGTGGCGAACAATTCGAACGCCCGTTACATCGTCGCCGGCTCCGGGGCGCTGGCCAACGGCGGACGGAATACCTTCCCGCTCCAACCGATCGATCACATCGACATCGCTGTGAAGAAGCGGTTCACTTTCCGCGAGCGCTACTCGTTCGACATCGGCGCCCAGTTTTACAACATCTTGAATCACCCGCAGTTCACTGGTGGCTATACCAACGATGTCCGAATTAACAGTTTCATCAACGCGCGCAAGGATCTGGTTCCCAACGATCCATTATTCGGGCGATTCGATCAGTTCTATACCAGCAACTCCCGAGTCGTTCAGGTGTCCGCTCACATCGTTTTCTAAACAGGGTGCCAGCTACGGAGTATCGTATAGCAGAACAGTATAGTCCTTGGATTTGAGCGTGTTCTCGATGGTGGGCCAGACTTTCTGGTGAATCGCCGAGGCTATCCATTTCTGACGTAGCTCTTCGCTGACGAATGTCAGCACAAACCGGTAACTTCCGGCTTCGGGAGCTTTGCCCTGAATCGCTGAACGCAACTTCAGCATCTGGACGTCGATGTATCCAGCCTGTTTGCTCGCGGCCGGCCGGAAGATGGTCTTGAAGTTATGCAGCATCTCCTGTTCTTTCGCCGGGTCGACGGAAAGATCCAAGTGCAGTTGAATGGGATGCTCCGGAGTCGCCGCCGGTACAGCGCTCATCGCCGTGAGAGAGCCGGCTCCGACGAGTATCGTTTTCAAACACGTCCTGCGTTTCATATAGGTCCTCAGTTGTTATTGATAGAGCGTTCGCTCGCCGGTGGACGCAAGCTTGATGCGGTACAAGCCGGTCCGGGCGGTAATGTAAAGGGACTTGCCGTCGTCGCCCCAATTGCAGTTGGCCGGTGTTTCCGGCGGTTTGATCGTGCCGAGATGCTTGCCGTCCGGGGAAAATACCCAAACTCCGCCAGGACCCGAGCAGTACAGGTTCCCCTGGGAATCCAGTTTCATCCCATCCGGCAAACCGTCTTCCTTCTCTGCCGTCACATCGAAGAAAACTCGCCCGTTAGTAACAGCGCCATTATCGGCGACGTCATATCGCATCCAAACTTTGTGCTTGTCATCCGAATTTGCGATGTACAAGATCTTCTGATCGGGTGAGAAGGCAATTCCGTTGGGCCGCGTCAGATCCCGAATCACGACCTGCAGTTTGCCATTGGCAAAGCGGAACACTCCGTTGAAACGCAATTCCTTGGCTGGGTCGTTATCTTCTTTGGCTAATCCGTACGGAGGGTCGGTGAAATAGAGCGATCCATCGTATTTATAGACCAGATCGTTGGGGCTGTTGAAGCGCTTGCCCTCAAATCGCTCCACCAGAGGAGTTATTTGAAGATCTTTACCAACGCGGACGATCCGGCGGTTTCCATGCTGGCAGATCAGCACCGCTCCGTCTTTATCCGCGATCTCGCCATTCGGACCAATGAGCGCACCCGGCGCTCCCTCTTTATCCTGGCCGGCATGCTCGATAGCGATGGTGGCTTTTCCATCCGGAGACCATTGGCGCACCACGTTGCCCATCACGTCGCTGAACCAAAGGTGCTGTTCCTGTGGGCGCCAAACCGGCCCTTCCGTGAACTGAAAGCCACCGGCGAGCTTCTCAATATGGGCATCCGGCGGCACGAGCGCGTCGAACGCGGGATCGAGCCGCACGATGCTCCCTACGCCCGTCGTTTCTTTTATGGGAGTGGACGCCGGATTGGTTGAAGGAGAGCAGCTAACGGTCAGAATCGCGACTGCGAACGGGAATGCCGCTTTTTTCATCATGAACCTAGATCTCCTTCAGCAGCCATTGAACCGCTCTCCTCTGCAGTTTGAGATATTCCGGTGTCCACAACGCATGGATGGTATGTCCTGGCGACGTAAACACAACCCGTCCGCGGCCGTAGTCGTAAGCCCAACCGGCGACCGATTTTGCTCCCAGATTCTCGTACTTCAATCCATCGACATTCTCAGCCTCGAGCAGAATGTATTTCCGGTCTTTGTCGTAGTGGACATAATGCTGCTCGTCATTAACGACAAAGTCAGCGATGCCCTGAGTGATGGGATGGCTCTGGTTCACCACGCGTACCTTGAAGGGCCGCAACGGCGGATGGCCAATATAGGCGCCGCCCATCACGTCGCGATAGGTTGGTGAGGAAAGCGATACATGGCTGTTGTTGTGAAGTGAGTAGAAGCCGTTTCCCGCGGAAACGAACTCTTTGACGGCGCCGGCCTGTTCTTCGCTAAGCCAGTTTTGCGACTTTGCTTCGGGAAAATCTTCCCGATTCTCGAGCCCCTGCTCATAGGACGTGTACGCATCGGGACCGAGATAGCCGTTGGGCCAGATCATGCCGTCGCGCAGACACAGAAATAGTTGATAGTTGCTGAGCAGGCTTCGGGAGAGGCGCCTGTAGTCGATGGTGTAGTCGACGGAGATGCCTTGTCCTTCGAACATCTTGGTCAAAGCGACTTGGATATAGTCCGCATTGTGATAACGGTCGCCGATGAGGGCCAGCGCCCGGCGTCCGCTGCTGTTTTGACCCGATGCAGCCAGGCGGAGCAATCCAGCTCCGGAAACCGCAGCCGCGCCGCGCAACAGGGATCGACGCGAAATTGAGAAGGACATATTGACCTCCACGCTAACTTCCCGGAGTTTACGCGGGTTTGAGTGGCGAAGTCAACGAGAAATCCGCGACAACGAGAAATCCACGATACATTTTCAAATATTTTGAAGCCGGCTTGAAGTTATCGCCAGCTGTGACTAGACTAGCCCTGTCTCGTTCTCTTTGTTCGTAAAACGGGGTGTGCATGCGAGTTTGTGTATTCGTTCTGGGGTGTTGTCTGCTGGCGAGCCAGGTAGGATTCCAAGCTGCTCACCAATTTCACCCAATACATGGCTAGCAACACGCGGGGTCACGTACTGCAATTTCGCTGGGAAGGTTTTAGCTCAGGGCTTCAACGAGGTGAAAAATGCGCATAGCCTTTTTTGTCGGGGCGATGTTCGTTCTAAGCGTCGCCGGTTTCGCTCAAACGGCCGGTCAGATTACCGGCCAAGTCACGGATGCCAGCGACGCCATCGTCGTGGGCGCCATCGTGACGGTAACTAACTCCCAGACGAATGTCGCGCGCACGACCACGACGAACAGCGCTGGGGATTACACTTTCCCCGCGATCCCGCCAGGCGTTTACAACGTGAAAGCGGAGATGCCGGGTTTCAAGGGCGAGGTCCGCGAAGGCATGCAGCTGGAGGTCGAGCAGATTGCGCGCATTGACTTTCACCTGCAAGTCGGGGCCGTCACCGACACGGTGGAAGTGACGGGTGGCGCTCCACTGCTCACCACGGAGAGCGCCACCGTGGGGACGGTCATCGACAATGACCGCATCGTCAATCTGCCTCTGAACGGGCGCAGCTTCACCCAGCTTATCGCTCTTAGCCCCAACGTCGCCTACAATAGCGTTTCCAATGGAGGCCAAGCCAGCGCTCGCCAAGGCGGCGATCGAACTACACAGGAAATCTTTGTCGCTGGCGCGCGCCGCGAATACTTGAATTTTACGCTGGACGGCGTCCAAAATACCGATCCCGGCTTCAACACCTACGCCGTGCTTCCCTCGATCGACGCCTTGCAGGAATTCAAGGTGCAGACCGGCGTTTACCCGGCCGAATTCGGGCGTCTGCAGGTGCAGGTAAACGTGTCCACTCTCAGCGGAACCAATCAATTCCACGGCGCCCTGTTCGATTTCCTCCGCAATAACGATTTTGACGCACTCCCTTATGCCTTTACCAGCGTCGCGCCGCCTTCCTCGCCCTTTAAGTGGAACCAGTATGGCTACACGGTGGGCGGACCGGTGTGGATACCCAAACTCTACAATGGCAAAAACCGGCTGTTCTTCATGTCCAACTATGAAGGCTTCAAGCTGCGTCAGCAGGCCCAGACGGTTTACACGACATTCCCCGCCGCATTCCGAACCGGTGACTTCTCCTCAGTGCTGGCGACGCACGTCATCACCGATCCGACGACCGGCACGCCTTTTCCCGGCAATATCATTCCCGGGGGCCGTCTGGACACGATCGCCAAAGGGCTCCTGCAATACTATCCCGCGCCCAACATCCCGAACGCACCGAACAACGGCCTGTCCAACAACTACCTGGCGCTGGACAACATCACTGGGAACAAATATCAGACTACTCAGCGCGTGGACTTCGTGCAGAGCGCGAAATCAAGTTGGTTTGTCCGTTATAGCATGCAGAATGAAAGCGGGGTGATGCCAGCTTTAGATGCGAACGGCATGAGCCTGGTCACCGATGCCAAGCAGACGGCGATCAATAACACGTTCATTCTGTCGCCGAGCCTTCTAAACGAATTCCGTTTCGGCTTTCTGAACTTCTACAATAACTTTGCGCCCGAGCTGGCAGGCAAAACGGACGTCGTCAAACAGTTGAATCTTCCGGGCCTTTTGAGCGACCCGGCGTCCCCTGCCTGGGGCGTTCCCAACGTCGGCTTGGGAGATGGCTTTAGCGGTTTTGGCAACAACACGGACGGTCCCTACACGACCTCGGATCACATCTTACAGCTGGTGGACAACATTTCCTGGACCCACGGCAGCCACTCATTCAAGTTCGGCGCCGAGGTTGATCGCACAGATTTCAACGAAACCGGGAACCAATACGCCCGCGGGGCGTATAGCATCACGAATCAGGCCACCGGATACACTCCTGCCGACTTCATGCTCGGTTATGTCGCCAGTACGACTGACGCCGTCGCCCTGGCGGTCGCACGGTTCCGTCAGACGAGCCAGTTCTATTACATCCAGGATAGCTGGAAGATCCGGCCTAACGTCACCATCAGCTACGGCTTGCGCTACGAATACGTACCGGCTTGGAGTGACAGGGTGCCTCTGGTCAATACCTGGTTTCCCAGCGGTTACAACCTCCAGGGCGACCCCAAGGGTCTCAATCCACAGCCAGTGAATACCCAACCCTGCATTATCGAAAACGGAACCGGCAATTTTAATAGTGGCAATGTGGTCTTTCCGACGGTCGCTCAAGGGGGCGTTTGTACTGCCCGCGATGGGCGGTTGGGCTCAAATCTAGTCAACTCGGATCACACGAATTTCGCTCCGCGCTTGGGAGTTGCCTGGAGTCCCACTGACAAGTGGACGGTCCGCGCGGGCGCGGGCGTTTTCTACACGCAAGACACCGGCAATCCGGTATTCGACATGGCGCGCAGTCTTTCCGGAAAACTGCAGAATACCGCCAACATTGCCACTCACAACCTCACGTTCGAAGTCCCCTTCTTCGCGGGGACGAGCCCCTGTGGCTCTCTCGCCCCTCCGTTGGCGTGTGTCCCTACACCCACCCTAGTCAACACCTATTACATCCGCAAGACGCCCTATGTGGCAATGTACGAACTGAATGTCCAACGCCAATTGGGCAAGAATACTTCCCTCGAAATCGGTTACCTGGGAACGCAGGGCCATCGCCTGCCGCGTTATGTGTATTTTAACGCTGCGGCGCCCGGACCGGGCCCACAACTCAGCCGCGAAGCTTGGCCGAACTTCAACAATACTGTGGAGAATATTGGCATTGTAGACTCCAGCTACAACGCGTTCTCCGCTAAGCTCACGCGGCGCATGTCCAGAGGCTTTACTTACCTGCTCGGCTATACCTACTCAAAGTCGATCGACGACGGCAGTGGGCTGCGCACACTCGGCACCGATCAGATCGGTGCTCAGAATTCGTATTGCATACCTTGCGAGCGTGGCCTGTCGATCTTCGACCAGAAACACCGCTTTGTGGCTTCGACGCTTTACCAATTGCCATTCGGAAAAGGCCACGCGCTCATGAATGGCCGAGTGACCAGCGCCCTCGCCGGCGGGTGGGATCTCGGGGTGATCTGGTCCATGGCCACCGGTTCCCCTGTCGACATCATGGACGGCCAAGATCGATCCAATATCGGTAGCAGCAGCATGGACCGGCCGAATGCTGTGGCCGGCCAGTCATTCCATCTCAGCAACCCCACTCCCAACGAATGGTTTAATGTACAGGGCTTTGCTCTGCAACCGCAGTACACGTTCGGAAACCTGGGACGGAACACCGTGATCGGCCCGCCATTGTTCAGTGTGGATTCTTCCCTCAAGAAGGATATGAGATTCACCGAACAACTCAAGCTGCAGTTGCGGCTGGATGCCTTCAATACCTTTAACCATCCCAACTTTGGCAGCCCAGGCAATAGTTTGACTGCCGACCATCTGGATACCAATGGCGTGCCGATACCGGGTAGCGGCAGCTTCGGCACGATTACCAGCCTCAACTCCAACGTAAGTATGCGGCAGTTGCAGGTCAGCCTTAAGCTGGTGTTCTGATATGGTGCGACGGTGTCAAGGCTCAAGTTGAGCCAAGGTTGAGAATCGCCAATTAGCCAGTCTCTGGCCAATCCGATGACGGCGGAATGGTTCAACACCACCGCATTTACGCTGCGGCCGATTTATACGTTCGGCAACGCAGGCCGGAACACAGTCATCGGGCCAAACGATTATTACTGGGACTTCTCCACGCACAAGAAATTCCGTTTACGGAAGCTCAAATACGTTTTCTAAGCGCCTGCGGCCGTTCTCTAGAGACAACCCAAGATCGTTTCAAGTATTTCGAAAATGCATTGAAGCCATGAGCTGTCCATGTTAAAAAAGACAGTCTGATACAAAAGGGGATCCGTACAATGAAAAAAACTAGCATGACGCGTCGAGAATTGATGGGTGGTTTGGGTGCGTCGGCGCTGGGCGCAGGGCTTTTGGGGACGACCAGCAGACCGGTAAAGGCGGAAGCTGCCTCGCGTCCGGCAGGCGGACCAATCATTGACACCCACATTCACATGTGGAAACTCCCGCGCAGCTTACCACCTATGAGCGATTTTGGCACTTACCCCGGCGATTCCGTAGACGGCTTTTGCTGTACCGTTAACGCTGCCAACCCTAGCGGCGTAGTCCCCTGGCTGCAACAGGATGCCCTGATACCTAATTATTTGGCCAATTGGGGCGGCAGGCGGGTGACCCAGGTCGTACTAGTTGAATCCAGCGTCGGAGTGACGGCCAGTAATATCATTCAGTCAAACCTCTGGATGCTGGGCGCTGCTGGAAGTGACACTAGCGGACCTGATGGTGGATCGAAGATCTTGTCAGTAGTGGGGGCACTGGATACGACGCAGGATGCCACGACTTTTCAAGAGCAGCTAATGCAGTTAGTCGGGAATCCGCTCTTTGTTGGCATTCGCCTGGGAGACCTCGGTTCGATTTTCAGCCCAAATGGACCCAGCACCTTCGCTAATCTCAAGCCAAATGTGTTGCAAAATATCAAGACCATGGCCGGCATGGGATTGCAGATCGATGCGAATGGAATTCCCGGGGCGGCCCTGGCCGATATCGGTCAGGCTACAGGGATAGCTATTGTGATGGACCATTTCGCCGGGGAAGGTAATACGTTTACGCCGTCCGGTGTGTGGGTCCAGGATATGCGGGCCGCCGCGACATATCCTGGCTTGCATATCAAAGTCTCGGATGTTGAGGTTCTGAGCGAAGCCGCGTTGGGTGGCTACACTTTTGGGCCTTCTCAGTTCCAGCCCATTGCCGATCCCACGCAATATTATCCCGTGATGGAATTTCTGTGGAATCTTTTTGGACACAAGCGGCTTCTCTGGGGCAGTAACTGGCCGGTGTGCCGTTATGGCGGCATATTGACCGACCCCGTCGAGTTCGAAATCGACATCTGGGAATCCTTCCTGGCCCAACAGTTGGAGGGCCGGAACGCAGTGATGTACAAGAATGCGCTGAGGGTGTACGGTCCCGGCTCTCCCTCCCGCATATAACTTAAGAAGCTGCGACATGTGGAATACAGGAGAAACGAATGCAACAACTCATCGAGAAAATGGTCACAGATTTCGAGAGGGGTAAGCTGAGCCGCCGTCAGCTAGCCGCCGCTCTTGCTGGACTCGTTGCCGCTGGCGCGAATGCCGCTCCTAGCGCTTCGGACTTCAAGGCCGTAGGTGTCAATCATGTCACTTTGCGGGTCCCGGACGTCCAGCGCTCCACGACGTTTTATCAGGAGCTTTTCGGAATGCCCATGCGGAAGTCTGCTCCCACCGTGAACATTCTCAGTCTGAACGCAAACTGCTTTTTCGGGATAGAGGCGGCGAAAGACAAGGGACCCGCAGTCGATCACTTCTCTTTGGGTATCCAAGGTTTCAAGTCGGAGGAGGCCGCAGCGAAGTTAAGGAAGCGTGGCCTAAAGCTCGATGGAGTTTCCAAAGAGGGCCTCAAGTTCGTTGATCCGGACGGAATGTTGGTCCAACTGAACGCGCCCGATTATCCGGGCTACTTACCTGGTCAACAGTAGCTGCCTTGGTGTTACGGCCGTGGGCCGTAGTGCGGTGGCGTTTGGCCCAACTCCAGGGCCCCGAGATCAGGCGCCAGGCCGGTAAACGCATCGGTAACATTGGGAAGGTTTACACCCTTGTCAATTGCTGCCGAACCGGCCTTTAGCCTGAAATCGAAGTCTTCGGCCTTGTAAAGCTTTTGGACATTTTTGATATCTTGCGCGTCCAGCCTCGGGACGTTGACGAAGATGTCGTAATCCACAGTGACGCTGTGCTGATCCTGATGCGTCTCCCGGCTATATTCCGCGAGCGTCGCAAACCGGCGCGCTGTTAATGTGGAGTTCCCTCCGGCGCCGCCGCGGCCGGGACTCGTCAGGAGCATGCCGCTGTAGTCCGCAGGAACATTCCAGGGCGGCGAGTTCCATTGAAATGCATAGGCAGCTCCAGGATTAGGGCGAAAACCGTTGTAGTCCGAGGAGCTGTAGTTTGTATTTGTGTTGACGCTGAAAATCGCTGGAGCGGAATTCTCTCCAAGCATCAAGTTGTTACGCCAATGAACGTTGGCAGAGGACCCGGCGTTGGTCTCGGTTAAGATCGTGTTGTTAAAAAAGAGCACGCCTGGGGCCCCATTGGTCATCCTGGTCGATCCGCCGGGAGCATGGTAGGCGATGTTGCGTATCCAATAGATCGGCCCTCCGATAGCGGGCTGATTGCAAAAAGGATGCGAAGCCGAGTTGACCATCATGTTGCGCATGACGCGAACGTTATGCATGCTGCCATCGATCTCAAAAGCATTGTCGTGAAAGTTGGTCATGTAGTTGTTGTAGTAATCGATCGCGACCGGCCGCCTCTCCCAGTACTCTCTCGGCGGATAGTGTGGACCATCGATCGCATGTGACCCGTCCGGATTTCCGTAGGTTTCGATATCGATGCCGTCGTGGAAATTCGCGACATAGTTAAAGGCGACAACATGGCCAGGACCGTACAACCTGACCGCCGTGTACGAAGCCAAGATCGGCGGGAATTTCTGACCGTCCACGCCATCAAATTTGGCCCAAAAGTTTCCGATCCACCCGATAAGATGATTCGGGTCGTCCCGGCCAATGAAGTAGTTATCGGCGATGTAGAAGTCGCTCGAGCCCGAGTAGTTCGTGAAAACCCCAAGATTCACGTTCTCAAAACGGCACTTCTTGACGGTCAGGCCCTTTGAGCCGGCGATGAACTGCGTGCCCGCCCAAATCCCGATATCGGTGTTCCGAATCGTCACGCCTTCAAAGTAGTTGTAATTCGCCGCCTTCACGTTGAACAGGTTGAAATTGCCGTTACCATCAAGTATGACTTCTCCATCTCCGGCGCCCTTGATCACGATAGGCTTGTCGGGCGTGCCGCTGGCGGTCAGATAGTAAGTTCCCTCAACTGGCGTGGTCGCATTGATGGTGCGATCGCCCGTATAGTATTCGGGATGGTATTTGTAGAGCCCGGCGTGTACCAGGATCATGTCGCCCGCTTTGACCCGCGGCCGGCCGGCCGTCACGGTATCTCCTCCGCCACAGTAATAGTTGTAAGCGCACATGACCGCGTCAAAAGCAGGCTCGATCTTTGTACCCTTGAAATCCGGCGGATAAACGTGAAACACGCGACCGCCGGCAAACGGCTTCGGTTCGGGCCGCGTCCGCACCGTCACCGTCTTGGTCGCGGTCTTAGCGTTTTGCCCAACGAAGCCATCCGGATCCGACATTACAAACCGGGCTTCATAGGCCGTGTCCGGTTCCAGATCCAGAATGCTGCCTGCAAACATGTTGGGAGAGACGACGTCGAACACACCCTGGTTCTGGTAGATCCGTTCGCCTTGCAAACGCAGGAGGGGCAACCCTCGCTTCCACTCGGTATCGCCCTGTTTGCGGTATGACACCTCTACTTGCGCGTTGCGATTGTCGTCGCCCTGAATGAGCCATTCAAAGCCAAGATTGATCAGCGTGGGATGGTCGATGATAAACTCACCCGGCTTGGTTCTGTTCTCATTCTCCGCAGCGCTGGAACTGCCCAGAAAGACCGCCGCAAAACAAATCGTTGACCACATCTGTATGTTCTTCATTGCAACCTTCGTGACGCTGAATTAGTTGTTATGACAGATCTTGCAGGCGGTTTCCTTTGAGTAAAGCAGGTCCGCCTTCACGGTTGAGCCATGTGCGTTGTGGCACATGCCGCACTGCTCGAACTTGGCGGGCTCGTGAGTATGGATCTTCGCAAAATCATCACGCACGTGGCAATCGAAACAGCCACCTTGTGCGACAAAACGGCCACGCCGATTCAAGCCGTGGCATTGGGTACACTGTACGCCCGCAACTGGCGGATGCTGATGAAACGGTTGAAAGGCCGCTGGAGGATTCGGACCAACAAAGAAATGCACTTCCTTCTTGCCGCCCTCCCACTCCAGAACTATCGAATGCATGCCGGGGGATAATTTCAATGTGGTGTGAAACACATCTGGAAAGGGCTGTTCCGTTTGGATGAAAATACCGTCGAGTTGAAGTTTCCCGGCCGGCGCAGTGGCAATCAAATCGATCGGCCCGCTCGCATAGAATGAACTATCGGCTGGACGTAGGATCTTTCCGGCGTCCTCATCCGCCGCAAGCAGGGGTCCAAGCATCAGTCCGATTGCAGCGGCCATAACAATGCAAGCGTTCGATCGAACCTTCATGGACGAATGCGTACGAACGAGCGATCGATCTCCGAAATCTTGCCCGTTCCCGCCATTCCCATATCAGCCGCCAGCTCGGCCCGCAGGATGTCCATGACGCGGACCACGCCGCCCTGTCCGAACGCCGCTAGTCCCCAGAGATAAGGCCGGCCGATTCCAACTGCCGCGGCGCCCAGCGCGAGAGCTTTAAAGACATCCGTACCCCGGCGGAAACCGCCATCCACGAGCACAGGAATCTTCCCGCCGGCAGCTCGCACGCATTCTGGCAGCGCTTCGATGGTTGAGCCGACCTGATCCAATTGCCGGGCCCCGTGGTTGGATACGATGACGCCCGACATTCCGTTCTTGACGGCGAACTCGGTGTCCTCAGCGGTTAGCACTCCTTTGATGACTACCGGAAGCTTGCTCGCCTCTCTCAATCGTTGAAGCGTCTCCCACTTCGGGGTCGGAAATGGTCGAGGGGTTGGTAAGTCGCCGGCCGTCCAAAGAACATCGTCCGGCTTGTAAACCAGCTCGCCTTTTTCATTCCGCGGAACTCCTTTGGCTTGGCACCAATTGCGCACCAACCCGTTATGCATGCTGCGTTCGCGATGAGATACATGGTAGATATCGACCGTGACCGAAATGCCCGAGCAGCCCTGATCCTCGAGCCTTTCAGCGAAGTCGGCCATTTGGTTTTTTGTGCGGAACTCGGCAGCGGTGGTGAACTGCCACCAGACCTTGGGGCCCTTCCCAGCCGAGAGAATATTATTGATGCCGCCACCAGTGATCATCATGGAGTTGGAAGTTCCGGCGGCCAGAGCTGTTTCCTGCTCGCCATTGGGGATGAAGCAATTCTTCCCACCGGTTATCGAAAGATAAATCGGTTGGGTCAATTTCTTACCCAACAGCGTTACCGAAGTATCGATCGCACTCACGTCGTTAATAAGGAAGTGGGGCCGGATGATAATGTCATCAAAATGGGTTCGATTCGCACGCAGGGACACTTCGTCATCGGATCCTTCGTCAAGGTAATCCCACGCGAGCGGATCCAGTTTAGCCTTGGCCAACTTAGCAAAGTCGAAGACGTTCGCCTGTTTGAGTAATGGATCGCCCAGATCACCGTACTTCCGATCTGCTTTAAGCAGAGGCGAGGCTGCGACAAATTGACAAAACTTGAGGATGGCCTGACGTCGATTCATCAGAGTACACGATATCACACTTTCAAAATCCGGCTCAATGATAGATCATTGAGTTGGCTATTCTTTTGAGTGACGTCTACGTAGACACCGGCGCGTCGCGAAGAGCTTCGTTGGTCCTGGATGCAGCCGACGAAATCCACCGGAAGGCAAATCCTGTGAAGGTCTTACGAACCATGGCAGAGAACTCCGGCTCTTCCATTGATCGTAGAGCTTCGACGAGGGCGTAATGTTCACGTCCCATGGCCGCCGTCAACGGGTGGGCGCTGGCCAGCACGACAAATGTGAATAACGGCGCCATCAAACGTTCCAGACTCTCGGCCAGAAACGCATTGCCGGACAGCTTCCAGCAGTAGCGGTGAAATTCAAAGTCGCATTCCAGGAACTCCCGGCGATTCTCTCGCTGCCCCGCTTCGACCAAACGATCCACCAGCGCTTCCAGCTTTTCTACATCTGATTTGGTGACGAGCGGGCGAGCCCACTGTAAAGCCAGGGTCTCCAATTCAACCCGCAACGTATAAAGCTGGCGGACTTCGTCCACATCAAAGGCCGTTATGAAGGTCCCTTTATTCTTGATACGGCGAACGAATCCTTCATGCTTTAGGGAGATGAGAGCCTCGCGGACGGCCGGCGTTCCGACGTTCATCTGCTTTGCAATCTGGCGTTCCACGATCACCTCGCCAGGCTTCAACATGCCCGAGAAGAAGGCATCTTTCAAAGCAGCGACTACACCTTCAGCCAACGAGACCGGTTCTAGTTGAGGGAACATTGCCCGGTCCTCTTTTCCTTTATCCGCCAAACCAGGGGTCATGTAGAAAATCATCATAGCACGGAAGAGAATGATGATGAAAGGTCGACGATGATCTATCATAAGTTGACATGGCCGGACCGGCGTGATATAAACATCCTTCAATAGGCCTGGGATTTAGCCTGGGGCTCGAAAGCGAGCGAAACTCAGCTAGGAGCCTGAAGGGAGCTATGAAAACAGCTACAACGGTGACCAAGTTGTGCCGTGTGATGGAACAGTTCCAAGAGCGCCAGTCCTTTGGAATCACTGATCTGGCCCGCCGAACGGAATTGCTCCCAAGCGATGTACATCGCATTTTGACATCGCTCCGAGCCTTTGGATATATCGAGCAGGATCCGGAAACCAGGAAATACCGGCTTGGATTTTCTCTCTTGCGCCTGGGTCTCACGGTATTCAGACGGGACCACCTTCGCGAGAAATCGCATCCGGTGCTGGTGCGGCTTTCGCAGAAGATCGCAGCGGCCACCCATCTCGCACTGCTGGATGGAAGAGAGTTAAAGGTGTTCTTGGTGGACCAGGTGGAAGGGCCGAACGATCCGGTGTTCAGTGACCATCTGGGAGGATCAGAACGCCTCCATTGTTCGGCGCTTGGCAAGACAATCATTGCCAATTTGAGTCGGAACGTTGCGCTTCCCGCATTGGAAAAGAGTGGTTTGACAAAGTGCACCCGCAACACCATCACCGACATGTCAGTTCTGGAGCAGCAGTTCGAGGAAATTCGCCGATTGGGCTATGCGGTCGACCGCGAGGAGTGCGTGAACGGCGTGTGTTGTCTGGCCGCTCCGCTCCGCGATCACGCCGGTAACGTGGTGGGCGCGATCAGTACCTCAATGCCATCTTCTGAGTTTCTGGCGTGGGACGAATCCCGCCTGGGAGCGCACCTTAAGGCAGCCGCTCTCAATGTTTCAGCCACGCTGGGCGCCTCCCAAGCGGTCTCCGCATAAAGAGGCCCTAAACTGTTCAACTATTTTGAAGTTTCCTTGACCGATGGTTGCTCCAATGGCACAGTGATATACGCGCTGGTGTAACTCAGGGGATCTGCGCTTGAATCCCACGAATTGGGGGGCTAATGAAAGCTAGAACTTTCCTCGTACTAATTTTTGCACTCATGGCAGGCGGAGCCCTGCTGTACGGTCAAGGGACCGCTCGAATCGTCGGCGTGGTTAGCGATTCTGGAGGGGGCTTGGTGCCCGCCGCCCAGGTGACTTTAATCAATGATGCTACCGGCTTGCGGGAGACCGCCCCTACCGATGAGCAAGGGCGCTACAATTTCACGCAATTGGCGGTTGGAAATTATCGAATCGAGGTCTCCGCGGCGGGCTTCAAGAAGGAGACCCGAACTGGCATCAATCTGGTCGCCGAGCAGGTATATACGGCCGATCTAACGCTGGAGATCGGAAATGTTAGCGAGTCAATTGAAGTGTCTAGCAGCGTGGCCACGGTAGAGACCGCGGTTTCATCGTTGCGCTCAACGGTGCGCACCGAACTCATTGAGGATCTCCCCCTGAACGGACGCGACGCCCTGACTTTGCAGACGCTGGTACCCGGCAGCGTCAACCAGCCTGGCGCCAGAGTAAGCCTTTCTGAGGAAAATGGAATCTCAGTTAACGGATCGCGAGGCAGCGACAACAACGTTATATTGGACGGCGGCAGCAATGTGGACGTCTATACCGGCACGCCTGCCTCGCTACCCAACCCCGACGCTTTACGGGAATTCAGCGTCGTTAGCAGTTCCTTCGACTCCGAATACGGACGCAGCGCGGGGTCACTCGTAAGCGCTGTAATCAAGAGCGGTACCAACTCTTTCCACGGCAGCGCTTACGATTACCTGAGAAACGACGTCATGGATGCGCATCAGTTCTTCTTTGGCGGAACGTTCCTGCCGAAGAATCCTCTGAAGCAAAACCAGTTCGGCGCTAGTCTGGGCGGTCCAATAAAACGAGATAAAAGTTTCCTGTTCTTTTCCTGGGAATCGCTGCGCAATGTGCAATCGAGTCCAGGATCGGCCGGCCCAATGCCCTCGGCGCTAGAGGTGGCCGGCGATTTTTCGCAAAGCAAGAACAAGCCCATAGACCCGACTACTGGTTCGCCCTTTCCGAACAATATGATTCCAGCGTCTCAGATCTCGCAACCCGCTCTCAAAATAGCCAACTTGCTTTTCCCCTTGCCAAATGCCCCTGGGAACATCCTTAACTTCAATGCCCCGGGCAGCCAGAACATAAATCAATACGTGCTGCGATTCGACCACGCGTTAACCGATAGGGACCGTATTAACATCAGCTACTTTTACAACGACAACTACCTGGTGTCGAACTTCGGTCTTCCTTTTGAAGAGGGTTACAGCCACTGGACAAACAATCGCATGACGTTTAACTACACTAAGATTCTGTCACCGACGAAAGTGAACTCATTTACGTACACCTTCAATGACCTGCACTTCCAGCGGAACTGTGACCCGATTGATCCAAGTCAATACCCCGGTAGTGCCGGGGTCGCGCCTGGTTTCCGGTTCCAGGATGCGGGCGTCATGACCGTTCCCTCCGATCCGAAATACGTAGTCAGTACGCGATTTGGCAGCATCGCCGGCTACTTCGGGACAAACGGAAACACATACTTCGACGTGACTCCGTGGGTCGATGAATTCAGGGATAGTTTGACTATCACTCTCGGATCGCACCTGATCAAAGTGGGCGGGGAGTTTTCACACACTGAGGCGTACCGCCACGAGAACATTTCGGCGGATGGCTCCGTCTACAGTTGGGGTGGCAGCATAGCGAACAACGGCTGGGCTGAGTACCTGCTCGGACGGCCCAACCAGTACTCCCAAGAATCGTCAACCGTTAGAACCGACAGCATATACGACTCACTGGGTGTCTTCATCCAGGATGACTGGAAGGCCCGGCGTAACCTCACATTAAACTTGGGGCTGCGATGGGAGCCCAGCTTGGGTGTGATAGATGGGAATCACGAAACTACAGCCTTCCGGCCCGGGCAGCAGTCTGTCCTTTATCCCAACGCGCCACTGGGTTTGGTGTTTCCGGGCGATCCAGGTATCACACCCATCACGCATCCCCGGAACTGGGGCAATTTTGCACCGCGCTTTGGTTTCGCATGGCTGCCCTTCGGACCTGACTCGAAGACCAGTATTCGCGGCGCCTATGGCATCTTTTACAACACTGAGCGCGACTATCTGGAGAATGAAACTCAAATCGTTCAGCCGTTTGTTCTTAACCTGAACGTTGTTGAGAACAGCAATCCCCAGGGGTTCGTCAATCCATGGGCAATTTTCCCCGGGGGAGATCCGTTCCCATACACAGCTCCCACAAGTGCGGCCGGGAAGGCGGCCATCCAATTCGTTCTACCGGCCCAGATACAGCGGTTCTTCGGGCCGAACTGGCACACCCCATATAGCCAGCAGTGGAATTTATCCATTCAAAGGCAAATCCCTTGGAACACAGTTGTATCGGCGGCTTACGTGGGGTCGAAGGGAACCCACCTGGTTCTTAACGTTGAACAAGATCCTGCGGTATTCATTCCCGGCAATGGACCGAACGGACAGCCGCTGTCCACTACCGGAAACATTAACGCGCGCCGCCTCAACACCAACTTCAGTTCGATCAATGAGGCCTTCACCGGCGGCAACTCGAACTTCAATAGCCTTCAATTGGCGGCCAACCGGCGGTTCGTAAAGGGTATAAGCTTAGGTTTGAATTACACCTGGTCCAAGGCGCTTGATTACGAATCCTTGGACCGCAATGCTTCCCTTCCACAGAATCCCCTCAACTTGGCGCCCGAATACGGACCTGCGGATTTCGATCATCGGCAAGTCTTTTTCGCCACCTTCATAGCGGAGATTCCACTTCCCGGAAAGACCGGACTGGTGAGTAAGTTCACTCAAGGCTGGCAAGTGAATGGAATTTTTAGGTATATTAGCGGCGATGTATTAACGGTAAATCCCGGAGTGGACACAGTGCTGAATGGAGCCGCCGTCGCCAACGAACGCGTGAATATCCTTGGAAGCCCCGTGTTGCCCTCAGGCGCAGCCTTCAACCAGCTGTACTTGAATAGTGGGTCGTTCGTGAAAGCGCCACTGGGGGCTTTTGGGAACGAGGGCAGGAACGCCTTCAACGGACCAGGCAATTGGAACTTCGACGCATCATTCTTCAAGATGACGCGGATCACTGAGCGGGCCGGTTTGGAATACCGCTTCGAGGCTTTCAACGTTCTGAACCATCCTCAATTCGGTGATCCGAGCCCTACTCTGAGCGCGGGCACTTTCGGGAGAATTACCACAGTAGCAACGGCATCCACAGCCACAGGAGCGCGGGTCCTGCAGATGGGCCTGAAGCTTATTTTTTAGATCTCAACGAGGATCAATATGGCAAGACCAAGTAGTAGCTATATCTTGAAGATTGGCGCAGTGTGCCTTTTGGGCCTCTCGCCCACGGTATTAGCACAGACAACTTCGGGCCTGACTGGCACTGTCACGGACTTGAGTGGCGCCGCAATGCCAGGCGCCAAAGTCACGTTAACCAGTACAGAAACGGGCACCCAGCGCGAGAGTACATCGAATGAAGCCGGCACTTACGAATTCACCGCGCTTCAGCCGGGCAGCTACACACTGACGTTTCAAAAACAGGGATTCGCTCAGGTCACGAGTGCGGCCATACGGCTCGAGGTGAACCAGGTTGCGCGGCTGGATGTCTCGATGCATCCCGGCGCAGTCAGCGAGAATATCCAAGTCACCGCCGCGGCGGCGCTGCTCGAGTCGAGCAATTCCCAGATCGGACAGGTGATCGAGACCAAAGCCGTGAGCGATCTACCTTTGAACGGTCGCAATTTCGCGCAGCTCGCGATTCTGGGAACTGGCGTAGTCGGCGTAGGTTTTGGGCCTTCCGGCACTATCGGAAGCGGCACGCGTCCGGATGATCCGCGTCCCGGCGCCGAGCTCATGTCGAATGGCAATCGCGAGATGGCTAACGATTACCTGCTAGACGGCGTGGATGATAATTTTCGTCGAAATGGACTGATCACATTGCGGCCCACCGTGGAAGACATCCTGGAATTTAAGATCCAGACCAACTTGTTCGGGGCCGAACAGGGCCGCAACTCCGGCGCGACTGTCGATGTGGTCACCAAGAGCGGCACGAACAGCTATCACGGCAGTGTATTCGAGCTTCTTCGTAATAACGATTTCGACGCACGGAACTTCTTCAACGCGAAAGGCACGCCACAACCCGAGTATCATCAAAACCAGTTTGGCGGAAGCATGGGAGGGCCGATCATCCACAACAAGGTTTTCTTCTTCGCCGATTATGAAGGCTTTCGCAAGCTGCAGGGAACGACGACGAGTGTCAACACAGTCCCGACAGCCGCGGAGCGAGGCGGCAACTTCAGCGGCATCCCCCAAACGATTTACGATCCAGCGAGTCTGGTGGCAGCGCCAGGGACCGCAAGCGGCTACACTCGACAGCCATTTGCGGGGAATATCATCCCCGCCGATCGATTTGATCCCGTTACTTCGCGCGTGATTCAGGCCTACCCGCTGCCCTCCGTGGGTACATTGGCCAACAACCAGTTCACCAATCCTGTGCTGGGACAGAATAACGACACGGGTGACGGGCGTATCGACTGGAATATGAATGCCAATAATACTATGTTTGGCCGATTCTCCAGGCAGGACACACTAACAAACACGCCGTCTACATTCGGGTTCCGCACTGTTCCAGGCCTCTCGATACCAGTAAGTTTGGGCAATAACACGAATTATGCGGGCCGCGCACCCATGAGTAATTACAATGCCGTAATTGCGTACACGCACGTGTTCAGTTCGACATTTCTGGTGGACATGCGAATGGGATATACGCGCTTTGCCATGCGTAACGTGGATTCGACGGCACCCACCACCGGACCAGGTCTCGGACAAATGCTGGGCGTGCCAAATTCAAACCAGGAGCCTGAATCGCTCGGCTTTCCGATCATTGCGATAACGGGATACACCGGTATCGGCGGTCCCGCGGCGATACCCACCATCCGTTACGAGAACACGTTCAATCCGGTTGCCAACTTCACCAAGACGTTGGGCCGGCATACACTCAAATGGGGCGCCAGCTTGGTTCGGCGCCAGATTATCGACTTCCAGGACAACTCAGGGAACGGCACATATAGTTTTGACAGCACCTTCGACAACAATCCGAACTCCGCCGGCAATTCTGGCAATGCGATGGCAGACTTCCTGCTCGGGGTGCCCGGCGCCGTAGCCCAGGCTTTTCAGTTGGTTTGGGCCGGGACGCGTCTGTTAGAAGTCGGTACCTACGTGGCTGATGACTGGCGAGTCAACAACCGGCTCACGCTCAACCTAGGACTTCGCTGGGAATATCTGCCGCCGCCAGTGGAAGTAGCAAACCGCTACGCAAATTTCAATACCCAGACTGGTAAGGTGCTTATCGCCGGCTATAACTCCGACGCAAATGTCGGTGTACAGGCCCAGTATAAGATGTTCGCTCCACGCTTTGGATTCGCTTATCAGTTAGACAACAAGACCGTATTGCGCGGCGGTTTCGGCATCTTTTACAATGCATCCGGAAATGGCGGGGCGCTTTACAGACTGCATCGGCAGTTACCGTTCGGTGCGACCACCTCGGTCGTCATAAACGAGTTTTCACCGACCTACCTGACTGTAGCGCAGGGCCTGCCGCCGAATCCCTCCCTCAACGTCGCATCGATTGTGAACAATCCGACGGGGACTTGGTACAGCATCCCATCTAATTACAAAAATGCATATGCGGAGCAGTTCAATTTCGGCGCGGAGCGGGAATTGCCATTTAATATCGTTTTGAAAGCGTCCTATCTCGGCAACCTGGGCCGGCACCTGGATGTGACATACAACATTAATCAGCCGGTCCCGGGACCGGGGCCTGTGGGCCCTCGTGAACTGTTGTACGCTATCGCGCCAGGCGTATCAGGCGACAACTATGCGGCCACTGATGGACTCTCGGCTTACCATTCTTTACAAGTGACCGCTCAAAAGCGTTTCTCTTCCGGCTTGAGCTTCCTCAGTGCGTACACGTACTCGCATTCGATTGACGACGTCCCTCTGCAGGAGGGCGGCGGAGCCGACGGACCGGTCCCGCAGGATCCGCTGCACCGCAATCTGGACTTCGCCAGCAGTTCTTTTGATATCCGGCACAGATTCACGCAGACCGTGAACTACTATCTGCCATTCGGAAAAGGGAAGAGGTTTGACTTAGGAAAATCATGGGTGAATAAGGCTTTCGGCGACTGGCAGATAAACATGATTCTCACGGCGCAAACCGGACTTCCCTTTACGCCGGTACTGGCCAATTCGGTGGCGAATACCAATTCGTCGAGCCGGCCCAACATCAATTCAGGTGTAAGTGCGACGCTCGCGAATCCCACGATTAACGATTGGTTCAATACCTCATTCAACGTGCCAGGATCGGTATGGTCGACACCAGCTCTGTATACGTTTGGCAACGCGGGAAGAAATATCCTGCGAGGCCCAGGCCGTTTTAACCTGGACACGTCTTTGTTCAAGGATTTCGCCGTCTCGGAGCGAGTCCACGTACAATTTCGCGGAGAGTTGTTCAATGTACTCAACCACCCGCAGTTCGATTTACCCAACGCTACGATCGGGAACGCGCAAGCCGGCATCATCTCAGCGACGCTGGGAACGCCGCGTGACATTCAGGTTGGGCTTAGGTTGATGTTCTAACTAAGTCGACATCTAGACAGCCGAGCGCCGCGGATCGATGCGGCTTACGATTAACGCCGAAAGCAAACACAGAAAACTGGCCATCAGAAACGGCGATGTCCATCCCAGCAAGGTCGCCAAATAGCCGACCATGACGGCGGAGAACGCACCGCCAAGGTTGCCCCACGTATTCATTACCGAGGAAACCGATCCGCTGTAATCGCCGCCAATGTCGAGACAGATGGCCCAGGAAACGGCAACGGTCAGCTCCAAACCGCCCAGTGCAAAGCTGAGACATGCCAGTGCCGTGACCGGGCTGTTCGCAAGGACCCCTGGAAGCAAACCGATCGCCGCCGCCAGGAAGCCACAAATCGAAACCGTGAGCCGGCCGCGTCGCAGATCGCCAAACTTCGCCGACAATTTGTCCGATAAAACGCCACCTGCGACATTGGTAACTGTCGCAACCAGAAGCGGAATGCTCGCGAGGCCGGTCTTGAGCGCGGTAAAATGGCGTGCTTCTCGAAGATAGGAAGGGAACCAGGCCAGATACAGCCACAGCACCCATCCATAGCAAAAGTAAACGGCGCTCAAATACCAAAGATCCCGGCTACGAAGGATACGCCGCCACGGAACACTTCGCTTCGTGCCCGGTCGCATCCCGGAAACTTTGGGCAGCAACTCAACTTCCGCGGCATTGGTTCCCGGATGCTCGTTGGGATAATTACGATAGTATGCATACCAGACCACAGCCCACAGGACTCCTGCCGCGCCAAAAATAAAAAACACCGGCCGCCATCCGAAAACAGCCATCAGCGAAACGACGATTGCAGGAGCGAGCGCCGCACCCAGTCGTGAACCGGAATGCTGAAACCCCTGGCCGAAGGCGCGCTGCTCGGCCGGCAGCCATCGGACCAAGGCTCGCGACCCGGCCGGGAACGCGGCTGCTTCTCCTACACCAAACAGTAGCCGAGTGATAGCTAGCGAAATTGCGTTGAAAGAAAGGCCGGTTCCCGCCGTGAACGCGGACCACCAGGCGATTGCGCCAGCCAATACAATTCGGGCGCCGAAGCGGTCCGCCATCCAGCCGCCCGGAACCTGGAACAGGGCGTAGGACCAGTTGAAGGCAGACACGCTCCATCCCATGGTGATCTTGTCGATCCGGAACTCCCGCATGATATTGGGAGCGGCGGCTCCAATCGCGCCGCGCTCCATATACATCAGGAAGGCCATCAGAAAGCTAAGCCCGAGGACCCGATACCGTACCCGTGTCGCCGCGAGTGCGATCGGTGAGGGCAACTCGGGTTGGAAAGCCACTTTCTTTTGATCGACCATAGAAAGATGATAGATCTTCAGGAGCCTCGAGCGCCCGTCGAGGAGATCCATCGGGACGCGAAGCCGGCAATTGTTTTGCGGACCAGTGGCGTGAACTCAGGTTCCTCCACCGAGCGCAACGATTCGATCACAGTGTAATGCTCGCGGCCCATGGAAGCCGTTAGCGGCCTTCCGCTAGCCAAGACCACAAACGCGAACAGCGGCGCCAGCAGCCGCTCCAAAGTGTCGGCAAGAAAAGCGTTTCCGGAGAGCTTCCAGCAACGGCGGTGAAAATCGAAATCCCGCTCGAGAAACGCCCGCCGGTCGCCTTGCTGTCCGGCTTCCACCAGCCGATCCACTCTTGTTTTCAGCTCGACCAAATCCCCCTCAGTCACCCTCGGACGGGCCCATTGCAAAGCCAGGGTTTCCAGTTCAATTCTCAACACGCACAGATCCTGTAACTCTCCCGCCTCGAACTTGGTGACGTAAGTCCCCTTATTGTTTACCCGGCAGACAAATCCTTCATGTTTCAGAGAGATAAGAGCCTCGCGCACAACCGGTGTGCCGACGTTCATTTCACGGGCAATCTGGCGTTCAATGATAGCGTCACCGGGCTTGAGTACGCCTGAAAAAAAGGCACTTTTGAGCGCGGCGGTAACCCGCTCGGTGAGAGACACGACTTCAATCGTGCCGAAAACCGCATCGCTTGCGAGTTTTGGCTTCTCGCTGCTAGCCATTGAGCTAGCAACGATCATAGCATGGTCTTATTCGAGACTAAACACAAGTATCCATGTTGTCCAATCATTTACTTGTGCTCTATGATAGATCAATACAGAAGGAGCGAAAAGTCGCGATTCTCAGGTCCGGAAGTATCCGTACCGACCTGCTGATCAAGATTCAAGGCCTCGCCGCTAAAGCAGAAAACAGTATTGCGGATTACAAGCGAAGGCTCGGCGTCGCGAACACTTTTGTCGCTATCGAGCATGGCGCCACTGGAGTCACGGATGCGACCTGTTCACTCTACGGGATGCCGTCGAGGATCTGATCCGGCCGCTACAAGACTAGCCGATACGCGAATAGCCGTGACGCCTTGGATCGCTCCCGGTGCGGGTTCTACCAGCGTTTCAGTCCGAAGATTACCGCCCTGCTGGTATTTCAAAATCGAGGCTAGCGGCATAGACTGAAGCTAGTTCAAATCCCCAGTACCAAAAAACGGGCGCTCCTTCCCTCATCGAAAACCCATGGGAGCGCCCGCTCTTATTTGGTACCGGAGGCGTCATCCATGTGGCAGCGTATACGATCGATGTTCGTACCGGCCGAACCGGCGGCAAATAATCCGCCGCGCTCGCGTATCACAATCCTTTCCATCCTTTTGGATGATCAGGATCGCTCGCTGATTGCCAAGGTGTCTCATGTGAATCAATGGGACGCGGTTTTCGCAAGAACCTGTGCTGAAGCGCGGCAGGTGTCGGAGCGAATTAAAGCCCACATCATCCTGTTAGACCGGGATTTGGCGGAAGGCGACTGGAGAAACTCACTGTCGGACTGCGCTTCGTCGTCCGCCGGAGCGTGCACCCTGCTCATTTCCAAAGTGGCTGACGACTATCTTTGGAACGAAGTGGTCTGCAACGGCGGTTACGATGTCTTGCGCAAGCCGCTTCGAGAGCAAGACGTGCTCCGCGCAGTGAAGTTCGCTTGGTCGTATTGGAACAGCGCCAGGCAGGCGGCCGCGCTCCCTAGGAGCCAGTAGCCTCGGGGCGGGCTCTCAATGCCCGCGACATCGCTGACACTTATTGAAAGAATCGCTGACGCTTATTGAAAGAATCGCTGACGCTTATTGAAAGAATATAGTGTCGTTCCGTATTTCGTTGCCTGTGAACAGGCAAGGCCCCGGCCGGAACTGGTAATTGGGCGCGACGCTGAGAACGGCGGCCCGAATCTCAGCCGGATCTTCAGGAGCTTCTTCGACAGAGATCACCATGCGAGGATGATAGGCCCGCAGCGTATCACCGGCGCCTTTGATCATGCGCGTACCAGCGCCCTTGATATCTGCTTTGATGATGTCCACCCGCCGCAAATGGAGCTCGGCGACGATCTTATCGATGGTGGTCACAGGTATGTCCGCGATGTGCTTGGCTCCCGCGCCTGCCGTCAGAAAGCTGTCTCCCGCTTCGCCGTTGCCGTTGGCATAAAACACGAGCGTTTTTTCCTCATCCCAGATTCCCTTCGGATAGACGACCACCTTCCCGGATTGGATCTGCTTGGGGAAGTTGCGCCGCAGACATTCGAGCGCATCGGGGGACGGTTCAATCGCGACAATTTTTTCGGCGCCCGCGTCGAGAGCTGTCTTGACGTAGGTGCCGACGTGGGCGCCGCCATCCAGCACGATATCGCCCCTCTTAACGCCGCCGGTCGCGGCATCGCCATAGATCTTGCGTTTTTGCTCCGCCAGCAGGATGGCGAGAATTTCATCGCTGGTGTCCGGCACCCAGAATTCGCCCTCCGGAGTGGACCATAATTTATACGCGCCGTCTTTACGCACCGGGTGCAACTCGGCCAGAATTTTCTTTTCAAACGCAGCCTGCGTTAGCTTCACCTGGCTGCTGTCGCTCACGCCTTGCCAGACCGTGCAAAAGGGACTTCTCTGGGCCGTGGCGGCAAACGGAAGGATGGCCAGGCCGGGATAAAAGTTCAGAGCTGTCAGGCCGGTGGTAAAGACGACGCACAACAGGATGAATCCAATCGCAACGTATTTAACCGGACCGCTCAGAGGTTGCGTGCGATTCTTAGGCATAAGCGCTTTATCGGCGGTTGCCTAAGGTCACGTTAGGCTGCCTTAAAGCATAGCTATAGAGTGGCGTTCACAGCCTTAGGCTCAGTGAGATCCAAATCCGCCCGGCGCGCTAACGTCGCAACCTAGAAAGGCCGATTACAACGAATACAACAAAAAGGATTATGGTGGAACCTCCAGGTCAAAGCCTCGTTATCCTTCTCCCGGTCTTTAACGACTGGGAGTCGGTTCGACGTCTTTTGCCGGTTCTCGATCATCACCTTCTGGCTTCCAATCGAACGGCACGCGTGTTACTGGTGGATGATGGGTCGACGGCCGAAACACCAACTACTTTGATTCAGGAGCCCCTCGCGGCTATTGGCCCGGTGGAGATCCTCCACTTGCGGCGCAATCTGGGGCATCAGAGGGCTATCGCCATCGGTCTCTATCACGTGCAGGAGTTTCTTTCACCCGGTGCGGTAGTCGTGATGGACGCTGACGGCGAAGACCGGCCGGCCGACGTTCCCGCGCTGCTCGATGAATTCGAAAAATCCGGCGGCCGCGATATCGTCTTTGCCGCCCGGACGAAGCGTCTGGAATCGGCTGTCTTCCGTATCTTCTATCACCTCTATCGGATCACTCACCGCGCGCTTACCGGCATCCCGGTTCGCGTCGGTAACTTCAGCGTTCTACCCGCGCAGGCGCTCACCCGTTTAGTGGTGGTGAGTGAACTGTGGAACCACTACGCGGCGGCGGTCTTCAAGGCGCGGTTGCCCCATCGAACTCTTCCTCTGCCACGCGGGCAGCGTTTGGCCGGGGAATCACACATGAACTTCGTCAGTCTGCTGGTACACGGCTTGAGTGCGATTTCCGTATTTAGTGAAGTGGTGAGCGCCCGATTGCTGGCGGCCTCGGCGCTCTTCGCTTTAGTGGGCTTGGTCCTGATGCCCGCCGTCTCGGCCTTCGCCGCGGGTCTCCTACTGGTGCTGGTTCTGCAAGCCATCACATTCGCCGTCCTGTTCTGCTTCCTGATTGTCAGCGGACGCAGCGCCATGGGTTTCCTGCCAACCCGCGATGCCCGCTACTTCATCCTCGGCAAGACCACTTGCTCGAATGCCGCTTCACCACTCAACGCCCTGTTTACGGCCGTTACTGCCGAGACGCAGCAGCCCACCTATACCGAGAGTGCCGCCTCCCGCTGAGTTCCAATACGTGGGATCCGAGTTGGCGCTGTTTGAGAAGGCGCGCAACTGGAAAGCATACTGGCGAAGCGTCATCGCGCCTTTTGTACGCGGGGCTGTCCTCGAAGCCGGCGCGGGAATCGGCGCCAATACGCGGCTTCTCCGTGAATTACAGCACTCCCGCTGGACTGTCCTGGAGCCGGATGCCGGCCTGTCCGCGCAAATCGAAGGCGCGGACGAAGTGCTGACCGGCACGCTCGATGACTTGCCGAACGAACATCGCTTTGACACCATCCTTTACATCGACGTGCTCGAACACATTGAGGACGATCGCGCGGAACTAAGGCACGCGGCCGCCCACTTGAACGACGGCGGTCACGTCATCGTCCTTTCGCCCGCGCATAGTTTTCTCTTCACGCCTTTTGATTCCGCTATCGGTCATTTTCGGCGCTATACTCGCGAATCGCTGCGCCAGGCCGCGCCACCGGAATTGACCCTTCGTAAACTCATTTATCTCGATTCGGCGGGCATGCTTGCATCGCTAGGTAACCGGCTATTGCTGCGGCGCTCAATGCCTACAGAAAGCCAGATCCTTGCTTGGGACCGTCTTCTTGTTCCCCTGTCGCGCGTTCTGGATCCGATCTTCGCCGGGCGAGTGGGCAAGTCGGTTCTAGGCGTTTGGAGCCATCAAAAATGAAGCGAACGGCGTGGGGCGTGTTCCTCGGCAGCCTGGCACTCCTGTTCTTTCTGCAAGGCAACCGTCTGATCTTCATGAACGATGAAGGCATTCTGCTTGAGCCGGCTCAGCGCGTTCTCTCGGGCCAGCGGCCGTACGTTGATTTCTTCGCCTATATGAGCCCCGGCAGCTATTGGTTGCAGGCCGCCGTCTTCAAGATATTCGGCCTCTCAATTTGGTCCGGCCGAACTCTCGTGCTTTTCGATTTCGCGTTGCAATGTTCGCTGATATTCTGGTTGACCGCCCGATTCTCCACGCGGCGCGCCGGACTGACGGCCGCAGGTCTCTTTTTCTGTTTCCAAATCGCCGATCCGTCCTGGATTACAGCCCAGCACCGCTGGGACAGTTCCACGCTTTTGCTTGCGGCCACCGTGGCTGCTCTCCAAAACCGATGGCTGCTGGCGGGAGCGCTGGCCGCCTGTGGCGCGCTCTGCACTCCGTCGATGGCGCTGGTCATCGGCGTTTGGTTGATTTGGCTGGTCTTCGACGGGCAGCAACAGCGCCTGATAGTTCCTTTCGCCGCGGGCTTGGCCGGAATATCGGTGGCCGCCGTGGGATTCATGGCGCTGCAGGGTATACTCCCAGCCTTCCTCGGTCAAATGCTTTGGCTGCAGCGGAACTATTCGGCGGTCAATGTGATGCCCTATGGCGCCCTCATTGGAGGGTACGCGAGCCTTTTCGAAGGCGCCGGAGGAGCGGAGTGGGTAGTGCGCTTGCTCATCGTCGCCTGTATCGCTATTCCCGCCTGGCTGCCACCGGCGGCGGGAATCTACTGGACCGCGAAATGGCGCCTCAGTCCGGAAACGCGCTTCCTGCTTTTGACGATGCTGGCGCTGCTGTTAACCGTTTTTCCACGCGCCGATGTTATGCATCTCGCATTCATAGCGGCCCTGCCTTATGTTCTCGGAGCCATTGCCTGGTCGCGTTCCGCGCCGCGTCACGTGGGGCCAGCGCTGGCGGCGGGCCTATGCGCTCTCTCAGCCATGTTCCTGGTCAATTTTCTGAATCAATGGAGGCGATCACGGGTTGATCTTCCCTCGCCCGTGGGAGTGCTGCGCGCCGATCCGATGCAAGCAGCACAGCTCGATCGCCTTTTCCAGCTGGTGCGACCCGGTAGCAGCCTCTACGTCTATCCGTACATGCCGACCTTCTACTTCCTGACTCAGGCCCGCAATCCCACTCGCTTTGCATATTTGGCCCCAGGCATGATGAGGGCGCAGGAAGAGACGGCCGCACTGACGCAGTTGGAAGCGTCCCCGCCGGCTTGGATACTCTATTCCCCGCTTTCGCGCCAAGAATTCCTGCGCGTCTTTCCGAACGCCACTTCGCTGAGTGAGCGCTTCGAGCGTTTGGAAAGCTGGGTGACTGCGAATTATCAGCCGGAGGCAAATTCGCCCGTTTCCGTCTCCAGCTATGTGCTCCTGCATCGTAAAGAGCTCCAGGTTTCCAAGGCCCAGCCCTGATTTGGAGCATGATGGGGAGATTAGGATGGTCAGCACTATACCTCTGTACTGGGAAGATGACCACTGCTTCGATGCGGAAGCGCGGGTGGTGGGCGTTCAAGAAGACGCTATCGCGTGTGACCGGACCTGTTTCTATCCGGGCGGTGGCGGCCAGCCGTCGGATTCAGGAACGATCACGCTGAGCAATGGACAGGTGCTGGAGGCCGCATCGGCTCGCGTGAGCCCAGACGAAGTGGTGTGGCATGTTGTCAACGGCCCGCTGACTGCCGATATGGTTGGACAATCCGCCAGACTTAGCGTGAACCGGGAACGGCGCGTGGCACTGGCGCGGCACCACACCGTTCTGCACGTAGTGAATACCATCGCGCTGCGGGATTATGCCGCTTGGATCACGGGCGTTCAGATCGGCGTGGATTATTCGAGGATCGACTTCAAGTGGGACGGCTACTCGCCCGCGGTTTGCGGCGAATTGGAAAACCAAGTGAATGCGATTCTGCGGGGCAATCACTCGCTGAAGTCCTATTACATTCCGGAAGACGAATTTAAAGGGCGCGAAGATCTGTTGCGGACCCTGGAGGTTAAGCCGCCAGTGATCGCGGGGCGTGTTCGAGTGGTCGAGATCGTGGGATTCGACGCGCAAGCTTGCGGCGGGACCCACGCAAGCTCCACCGGCGAGCTGGGGCGGTTTTCGATCTTCCGTACCGAGAATAAGGGAAGGATCAACAAGCGGCTGTATATTCGGCTGGAGGCTGTTTAGAGACCTGCGCTACTCTCCTCCAGACGCTGGCCGCGCGTTTCAATCATGCGCGCCCCGGCAAACGCCCCAATTATACCGATTACCGCAAACATCAGGAACACCGAACCGATGCCCCTCGCGCTCATCATGACGCCCACCAAAGCCGGGCCTATCGCGGATGCTAAACGCAGCCAAGACGTCGCCAGGCCGGTGCCGATGGCGCGCATGCGAGTCGGATAGATTTCGGGTGTGTAGAGATATAAAACTGCGTTGGTTGACCCGATGATGCCGTAGATCAAGGTGGCGAGGATCATCACGCTCGACACGCTTCCCGATGCGGCGAAAGTCAGTATCCCGAGCAGGGCGGCGCCGGCGATGAAGGAGGCGACGGTCCAGTTTCTGCGTCCGATCCGATCGATGGAAAAGGCGCAAATGAGCAGCATGCCGACTTGGGCCACATTAGTCATGGAGGCGGCTCGCAGCGCCGGCCGCAGACCCAGATGATAAACCGTGTTGTATAGGCTGGGCAGCCAGTTGTTCAGACTATTGGCAATGAAGTAGGCACTGAACCAAAGGGTCCACGCGATCAAGGTTCGAGAGCGATACACGGGTGAGAAAAGTTCGCTCCAATGGGTGCCGCGCACGGGGTCGAGGTTTGGAACTATAGCCGAGACGCAAGGCGGCGTGGGGCTTGGTATCCCGGCAGCGCTGACCTCCATTTGCTTCACGATGTCGCTCGCTTCGATAAGCCGCCCTTTGGAAATCAGCCAGCGAGGCGATTCGGGAAGGCGCAGCACCAGGAAGGTGATGACCAGGCAGGGAAGGCTTCCGATCAGGAATACCGCCTGCCATCCCAAGGCCGGCACCAGCCAGGCGCCCAATTGTCCGGCGGCCATGAGCCCGACCGGGAAGATCATCTCATAGAGCAGAAAAAATCTGCCGCGCCCGCGCGCCCGCGACAGTTCGCTGATGTAAGCGGCGGCAACCGGCATCTCGCCGCCGATCCCGATGCCCTGCACGATGCGGCAGACGAACAGCGCGCTGAAATTGCGAGCGATCGCGCAACCCAGAGTCATGACGGCCATGATGGCGATCCCGGCCGTAGCGCTTGGGATCCGTCCGAACTTTTCTGCCAGCCAACTGAAGAGCAGCGCGCCAGCCAGTTGTCCCACATAACTGGACGCGATGAGCAGCCCGCTTTGACGGGGAGAAATGTGCCACAGCCCGATCAGAATCGGCAGGGCGAACGCGAGCGACAGCGAGTTAAAGGCGTCGAAGAACGTCGCGCTGCCCATGACGACGCGGGCTTTGGCGTGCCATCCGGAGAAGGGCACATTCTCCATGCGGGCGATCAGGCTGGCCGCATCGACGCTGGTGGGAGTCAAACACGCCCCAGCAGCGCGATAAGCTGGATCGCGATCTCCTCGGGACATTCGATGGGCGTGAGATGACGCGCTCGCGGAATTATCGTCAAGGTAGAGTTTGGAATAGCATCATGCAACTGCTGGGCGTCGTCCACCGGAGTTGCATAGTCCTCTTCGCCCACGATGATGGCGGCTGGCACGCTCAGCTTCTTCAGGTAGTCGCGCAAATCCGTATCGCCCAACATAATACAACTGGCCGCGTAGCAATCCAGGTCATTCGCCAGGAATACTTCGGTAGCCGCATCCACCAGCTCGGGATTTTGCTTGCGAAAGTCATCGCCGAACCAGCGCGTCAACTGAAATTCCAACAAACCGACCAAGCCTTTGGACCGCACGCCGGCGGCACGCTCCCGCCAGATCGCCGGAGCATCCTCGCCATACCAGGCCGTGGTGTCGATCAGCCCCAGCGCGCTTACCCGCGTATGATATAAGCCGGCCAGCGCTTGCGCTACGCAGCCGCCCATGGAACAGCCTGCGGCCACGGCACTCTGCCAGCCGACATGATCGAGCAACTCCATCAGATCGCGAGCGAACCGGGCCATAGTGAATCCCGGCGCGAGCTTGCCCGAGCGTCCGTGTCCGCGGCAATCGTAGGTAAGGATATCGGCGTGAACCGCAAGCCGCGTCACCACGCCGTCCCATATGCTCGCATCGAGCGCCAGAGAATGGATCAAGACGATACGTGGCAGGCCGGGATTGCGGGCCGCACGCAGGGTATAGGCAATCGGACAGTCGTCGGAAGTCTGAAAAACACCTTGATGCATTCTTGTCCCCGTTAGACCGTTTGAATATCTGGCTCCATGGTAGCCAAAGGGACCTTCCAGGCATCGTAGCCATACAGCCAACTGGTATCCCCGTCGCCGCCTTTCATCCAGGTGTTGGCGCTGGAGATAGCCTGAATGCGCGAAGTGCGCGGCTTGCGATGAGCTTCGTAACGCCGGAAAGCGCCCTGAATATCTTGGCCTTCGACTTGTTCCAAGCAACGCGCCAGGATGGCGGCATCTTCGATGGCAGTAGCGGCGCCTTGCGCCATGTAAGGTGTCATGGGATGGCAGGCATCGCCTAACAGCACCACTCGGCCATCGCTCCAGCGCGGGAGCGGCTCGCGCTCGAGAATCGCCCACTTGTGGCAATCCGGGCAGGCGTCCAGAACGGTGCGAACCTCGGGATGAAAGCCTGCGTAGGCCCGGCGTAACTCCCCCACGTCGCCCTTGGCCGACCAGGATTCACGCGTCAGCCACTCGGCCGGCTCGGGCACGCTGGTGACAAAATAGATTTCGTCGCGCGCGGCAGTGGTGTAGTAGATGACGATGTGGCGATCGGGCCCCCACCACTTGGTTCGCGACGGCCCGATATCGCTGCCGCGGAGCAAGGCCGCCGGATAGACGGCGCGATAGGCGATGCGTCCTTTGTGAATGGGCGTGTCGGGGCCGATGATAATTTCGCGAACCAGCGAGTGTACTCCATCAGCGCCAATCAAGGCATCTGCCTGGGCGCGAGTGCCGTCGGCAAAAGTGAGCGTGACTTGGCCGGCACCTTGATCGAGCCCGGCCAATTTCTTGTTGAGATGAACGACCTCTTGGGGGACCACCGAGGCGAGCGCGCCGTGCAGGACCGCGCGGTGCATGCACAGGTAAGGCGCGCCGAACATGCTCTCAGGCATGGGCAGATCTCGTATGACGCGGCCGGTATCCCACTCGCGGTTCAGATGCGAGTATGGTTCGAATGCGACGGTGCGCAATTTCTCCTCGACGCCGATCCGCCGCAGCACCTGCATCGAATTGGGCATCATCTGGATGCCCGCGCCCACGCGCTCAAAGCGAGCGGCCTGCTCGTAGACCTGCACGTTGAAACCGGCGCGGCGCAGGGTTGCGGCCACGGTCAGGCCACCCATGCCGGCGCCGATAATCGCAAAGGAAAGCCTCTTCCCGGCCATTTCAGTATGAGGGACTACTGCGCGTGCTTCAATTCCACGCGGATCAACTCAAAGGGCTGATCGCTTAGATTCTCGTCGGCATGGGCTTGGTCTTTCGGCCCATAGCGCACCTGTCCGAATTTGTAGTGGTTCTCGCGCTTGCCGCCATCGGCCAAAGTTTGCTGCATATTTTGATCCGTCAGGTATACGATCACGGCGAAGGTTTCGGGATGCTTGTGCATACCCAGCTTCTCGCTCGGGCCGGTCTTCACGCGAATGACACGCACCAGGTCGTTCTCGAATTCGACACGGTAACGTTCCGGGTCGACGATAACGGCGTCCGTTTTCTCCTTCGGAAAGGGCTTCAGCTCGACGCCCGGGGGGGTGCGGGGCTCAATCTGAATACACTCGAAGGGGATGTCCGCGAGGTTCTCGCTCTCATGAGCGCTGGCTGGCCACCAAGCGACATCGCCGCGCTTGTGCCGCACGTTCCGAATGGTTCCATCCAACAACACCTGGCGGACATTCTGGTTCGTCATGTAGACGACGACAGCGCCCGGATCCGGATGCTTGTGCCAAACCAGCTTTCCGTGGGGCTCCATATGCTCGCGAAAGGTGCGGGTCCACTGGTTTTCAATCTCGAGGTGGTAATGCTGCGGGTCGACTATGAGCGGATCTTGCAGCTTCATTGTAGCCGGAGGCTTTTGCGTCCAACCGGAAGCGGCCGAGGCCACGAGGGCCACGGCTGTCCAAACACTACGCATTCGGTCTCCTTCCAAGGCATGGAGCTTACTGAATATCGTCGCACACATCCTTGAAGAGCTTTTGGGGACGGGAGGATCTCTTGGGAACGGCTTGCAGAAGCCTTCAAAAACTGCGTACACTGTAGGAATCTGTTAGATCCTTTGAGGTGCCAGTAGCCGTGAAAATCCCAATCGCCAACTGAGGCCCGCCCGAGCGGGCGCTTCCAACCAGTTCAACGCCGCGCGTGGCGCAGATCCCTTCTGCGTTCCGCGTGGGAAGAGGTTTTTTTCAATCATCTGGGAGATTCCTATGAGTGAAACCAAGGCTATTGAAGCTCGTGTCCCTGGATTCTGGTCGTCACTGCGAGAAGCGGTGATGGGTACCAGCCAGGACTTCACCGAAGGCAGCATCGAGCGGGCGATCATCCTGTTAGCTGTGCCGATGGTGCTCGAAATGTGCATGGAGTCGCTTTTCGGCGTGGTAGACGTATTCTGGGTCGCGCATTTGGGCGCCGACGCAATCGCCACCGTCGGGCTGACTGAAACCTGCATGATGGTTCTGTTTTGCGTCGCGCTCGGGCTGAGTATGGGCGCCACGGCTCTGGTCGCCCGGCGCATTGGCGAGAAAGACGAAGCTGCCGCTGGGGTCGTTGCAGTGCAAGCCATCGTGGTTGGATTGGTGGTCTCGACCATAACCGCCGCACTCGGATATATCTACGCGCCGGACCTGCTGCGGGTGATGGGCGGCACCGAGGATGTGGTGAGGATAGGGAGCGGATACACCCGCATGATTTTCGCAGGCAGCGCCACCATCTTTCTGTTGTTCCTGATCAACGCGGTCTTTCGCGGCGCAGGCGATGCGGCCACTGCCATGCGGGTGCTGTGGCTGGCGAACATCGTAAACCTCTGCTTGAATCCATGTCTGATTTTCGGAATCGGACCGTTTCCGAAGCTGGGCGTGACCGGCTCGGCTGTAGGTACAACCATAGGACGCGGAATCGGCGTGCTGTTTCAACTTTGGATGTTGACCTCCGGCCGTGGCCGCTTCGTGGTGCGCGCCGCGCAGGTGCGTTTGGAGTTGGGCGTGATGCTACGGATGATCCGGCTATCGGCGAGCGCGATCGTTCAATATCTGGTCCAGATGTGCGCCTGGATCGGCGTGGTGCGGATCATCGCCAGCTTCGGCAGCGCCGCGGCGGCCGCCAACACGCTCGCAATCAAAATCATTGTGTTCGCGATATTGCCGTCCTGGGGCATGAGCAATGCGGCGGCGACGCTGGTGGGCCAGAATCTCGGGGCCGGAAAACCGGATCGCGCTGAGCGATCGGTCTGGCGCACCGGATTTTACAACATGCTGTTTTTGGGCGGCGTGGGACTGCTGTTCATTGCGTTTGCCGACCAGATCATCGCGCTGTTTACCAGCGATCCGGCAGTGGTCCCGATCGCTGTCAGTGGTTTACGATTGCTGAGCTACGGCTACATTTCCTACGCCTATGGAATGGTGGTGACAGCGGCGTTCAACGGCGCCGGAGACACCTTCACTCCCACTATGCTGAACATCGTATGTTTCTGGATCTGCCAGATTCCGCTGGCGTACTTCCTGGCTTTTCATACCAGTCTCGGCCCGCGCGGAGTCTTCGTGAGTGTCGTGGTGGGGGATTCGCTGCTGGCGGTGCTTAGTATTGTGCTGTTCCGGCGAGGGAAGTGGAAGCAGAGTATTGTTTAAAGCTCACCGGGCCACGTCCCGGTGCGTTTCCTTCACCTTAAATCCCGCTTTCGCCAAGCGCTTTCGGATCTCGCTCGCGATCATCACCGACCGATGATGCCCACCCGTGCAGCCGAACGCGATCGTTAAATAACTCTTGCCTTCCCGGATATAGTGCGGAATCAAGTAGATCAGCAGCTCAGAAATCCGGTCGATAAATTCGATACTCTGCGGGAACGACCGGATGTAGCGCGCCACGCTGGGATGCCGACCGGTGAGATTCTTGAAGGCCGGAATGTAGTTGGGATTCGGAAGGAACCGCACATCGAACACCAGATCGCTATCCTGCGGCACGCCGTGCCGGTAGCCAAAACTAGTGAGGTCGATCCGGATCTTGGCCTCCTCGCGGCCGCCCTGAAACTTGTCGCCGATCACTTCTCTCAGCTCGTGCACGTTGAACTTGGAGGTGTTAATGATGTGATCGGCCACAGCTCGGATAGGCGCCAGTTGTTCACGTTCGTCGCGGATGCTCTTCAACACCGAGGCATCCACGCCCAGCGGGTGCGGTCGGCGCGTTTCACTGAACCGGCGCACGATCGTGCGGTCGTCGGCTTCCAAAAACAGCAGAGTGGCTGATATGCGGCTGCGAAGCTTCTTGAAGATGGCCGGGAATTGCTTGAGAGTGTGGCCTTCGCGAATGTCGATCACTAGCGCGGCGCGGCGGACATTGGCCGCCTCCCGTGTCAGTTCGGCGAATTTCGGAATTAGGCCGATCGGAAGATTGTCGACGGCGTAGTAGCCCAGATCCTCGAAGGCTTTGAGAACCGTCCCCTTTCCCGATCCGCTCAACCCGGTGATGATTACAAGTTCGGCGCGTTTTAGCTCCGGATGCTTAGCGTCCCGTCCGGCCGCCGGCTCGCGCGTGGCCACCCGGCTAGCTTTCAATCAGGTCGAAGTGCCCATCCGGGCGCCGCATCAGAACTGTGACGCGATCGGTGCGGGCATCGCGATAGACCAAGTAGTCCTGCGAGGCTTCCATTTCGAGCATCGCCTCTTCCAGGGTCATGGGTTTGCTGCTGCCATCGCCGTGATTCACGCGAAAAACCTTCTTGCGGTCCACTTTGGCGGAGGGCGCCGGCGCTAAAGCCTTTCGCGCTTGACCCTGTATCTTAGCGGCGGGAGGCTCCGCGACGACTTGCGATACCGTGGCTTCCTTATCTTTGTGCCGGCGGCTGGTGTCGCGCCATTTCGTTCGCAGCTTCACGATCTGCTTTTCCAATTTGTCGAGGGCCGTGTTAGCCGCACACTCCAGCTCTCGATCGGACCCCACGCCGACGAAGGAATGCTCCCAGGCGTTAAACGTGATTTCGATCTTGTGCAGGAAGCGCTCCTGGGTGAGAATTACGTGCGCTTCTCTCTCGCCCTTGCGCTCCACCAATTTCGCGATCTTCTGCAGCTTGGCCTCCAACTTGGCGAGCTGCTTCGGAGGAAATGCGTCGTGCCTGCCTGTATAGTTGATTTTCATTGTCTCTCCAGGTCAGAGACCTGCGCCACTAGTTGCGCGTCCGCCGCTGGTGCGTGGACGGAATCTTCATATCTTCTCTATATTTGGCAACCGTTCTACGGGTGACGTCGATACCTTCCGACTTCAGGCGAGCCGTGATCTGCTCGTCTGTAAGGGGGTGCTGGGCATCCTCTTCCTCGATCATCTTCTTCACTCTGCGTTTCAGGATCAACAGCGGCGTACCGCTACCGGCGATCCCCTGTACGGCTTCCGAGAAAAAGTAGCGGAGCTCAAATACGCCCTGCGGGGTGTCCGCATACTTGCTGGCCACCGCGCGGCTGACCGTGGAGGGATGAACACCGATCTCCTCGGCCACTTCCTTGATCATCATCGGCTTGAGCTGATCGATGCCATGCTCCAAAAACTCGAGTTGCCGCCGCACGATCGACTGGCAAACCTTCAAGATGGTCTGTTTGCGCTGTTCGATGTTCTTGATGAGCTGGATGGCCGCGGCGTAGCGATCCTTGACGTAGTTTCGAATCTCTTTATTGGGCTCGTGGTCACGATCCAACATCTTCCGGTACTGAGCGTTCAGGCGGAGCTGTGGGAGATCGTCATCGTTCAACTGGATGATGTAGTCGTCACCCTCTTTGAAGATGTAGACATCCGGCTCGATCTGGCGGGCGCCTTGATCGGAATAGCGCAGCCCCGGATAGGGATCCAAATGGCGGATGACATCCAGCGCGATCTGGATATGCTCCATCGGCCGGCCCAGCACCTTGGCTAGTTCCCTGATCTGGCGAGTCTCGAGCAGCTTCAAATGATCGGCCACAATCTTCCATGCCACGCCGCCGCGGCCGTTACGGCTCTCGATTTGCAGCAGCAAGCACTCTCGAACGTCCTTGGCGCCCACGCCCGACGGGTCCAATGACTGCACGATGCGCAGGCCTTCCTGGACCTCTTCGAGCGTGTGCTGGCCCGATTCCGCGATTTCTTCCAAGGTAGCCGTCAGGTAGCCGTTTTCATCCAGGTTGCCGATTATGTTCGCGGCCGCATCGCGCACATCCTCCGACATCACCAGCACGCTCAACTGAGAGTGCAGATGATCTGCCAGCGTTACGGGAGAGGAAAGGAAGGTTTCAAAAGAGGGCTTTTCGACGGACTCCGAGGCCGGGCTCTTGTAACCCGGATCGAGATATTCCTCAAAAAACGTACCGAAATCGATCTCGTCAAACGGGTCCTTGTCGGTTTTCTCGGCGGGCGTGTCGGGAGCAGGCGCATCCACTTCGGTCGCCGTAGCCGTGGCCGTTGCCTCCATAGTCGCCGGTGCAACCCCGTCGTAATCAAACCCGGCCGCCGCTTCGGTGCCGTCGGCAGCGACTCCAGGCTCAGCCGCCGCTGCTCCGTTCACGGTTTCAAGGATGGTTTGATCGGATGGCTCAGAGGTGCGCTCGGATTCTAGAATCGCCTGCACCTCTTCAGGAGTGAGCTCTTCGACTCCGTCCGCCGATTCTTCCAGAACCGGATTCTCGGCGATCTCCTGCGTGATCATGTCCTTCAGTTCGAGGCGATTCAACTGAAGGACCGTCACCATCTGGACCAGTCCCGGCGTCAGAATCTGCTTCTGCGAGACCTTTAGTTGCAGTCGTGGTGACAGCATCGACATCTGTAGTCATGATAACACCGGGCCGGTGCCCTTGAAACTGGGCCGCTAACCGGGCGCGAACCATTTCGCGATAAGCTGTGCAAGACGCAAGCACCAAGGATATGAATAAGATACGGCCTGCTCAGGCCTGCTTTGGAATCCGTGGATAACCGAACGCCGCAATGGCCAGCAATAGCGCGGCGCTCAAATAGTAGAGATTCCGGATTCCGATGGCCTGCGCGATTGGGCCCGCGCCCGCCATCGCCAGCACTTGCGACATCGACATCACCGACATCAGGCTGCTGCTGACGCGTCCCAGCATTTCCTTGGGTGTCTCCTCCTGCAGCAGAACCTGGGTCGGCACAATTAGGAAACCTACCCAGAAACCGATGCCGAGCGTGGCCACCATGGTCACCGGTATGTTCCCGAAGGCAGCCATCAGCACGATCGATATGCCGATCCCCACCAAGCCAAGGATGACCAGGTGCCCTTTCGACTTCTTGCGGGCGAAATGGCGGATGAATTGCGTGCCACCGATAATACCGATACCCACCAGTGAGCTGATGGAACCGAAGAGAGCCGAGCCACCGTGCAACACGTCGCGTACATAGACCGCAATCAAAGCGAAAAAGCAGCGGATGGCAAACATCCCGGCCGTCAAGGCAATAATGACGAATGAGACCGCACTGTGGGTGAAAATGAACCTCATCCCCTCCTTCATTTCCCAGATCACGCTCGCGAGATTCAAAGGCTTCCGTGACGTCTCCCGGTCGATCGTCAGCATATAAATCATCGATGCCGAGAAAACAAAGCTCAAGCTATCCAGCCAGAAACAGGCCTTCGCGCTGACCGACGCCACCAGCACGCCGGCTATCGCCGGGCTGATAACCTGAACCAATTGAATAGCACTCTGCATCAACGCATTAGCGCTCATCAGCCCGGCGGCGGGAACGATGGTCCGCAATGTCACCGACTGCGCCGGGATAAAGAAGCTGGAAACGGAGCTCAAAGCGAAAAGAATCACGTAAATCTGCCGGACGTCAGTGGCATTAACCAGCAGAGCCGCCAGCACCGCGCGGGTCAGGTCGCTGGCGATCATGGTTCGCTTAACGTTCCAGCGATCCACGAACACGCCGGCCAGGGGCCCGACGATTGCCAATGGCAACAGAAATGAGACGAGGATCAGGCTGATTTCAGTGGCGGTGGCGTGCATGCGAAACGATGCCACGCTGTATATCGCGAAGATGGCCAGGAAATCGCCAAAGATGCTGACCACCTGGGCCGCCCACAACCGGCGCACCGGTTTTAGCCGCAAAACCTCTTTTAAGCTTAGTGCGGGGGCAGGTGTAGCCATTTCAGTTCCCGGCGTTGAAGTCCACTTTTGAAGAGACTGTTTCTAGCCATGATAACCGAGAATCGCCGCTTGGTAAAATGCTCACGGATGCTAACAACCGAAGAACGAGCCGAGATCGATCGCCTGTGGACGCGTAAGCTCGAACAGGATACTCAAGGCCTCCCGCAAGCAGATCGCCATCGCAATCTGGAACCACCCAGCGCCGAATTTATTCATGCTTTAGCGGCCGGTATCGGGGCCAAGCGGATTCTCGAGATCGGCGGATCCAGCGGTATTTCGACCATCGCGCTGGCAGCGGCAGCAAGAGAGAGCGGCGGACGTCTGGTTTCGATCGAAATGGAACCGCTGCGCCAGAGAGACGCGCAGGAAACGTTATCGCGGCTGGACCTCGCCAAGCACGTGGATTTTATCCTGGACGATGCCGCAATTGTAATTCCGCGCCAAGCCGATCTCGACTTCGCGCTCATCGATTGCGAAAAAGAAGACTACATGGGCTTCTTCGACACACTGCGGATGCAGCCAGGTGGCGTCATCGTGGCGGATAATATCGTCTCGCACTCGCTTTACGATTACGTGGCGCACGTCCGCAACCGGCCCGGCGCGGAATCGATCACGCTGGAGATCGGCAAAGGACTGGAAGTGACGCGGGTCCATCTCCACTAAACGCATCGTGATTTTTACGCATTTGTTACAATTCTGCAATCCCCTCTCAAACTCGAAAGCATCTAACTCGCATGAAGCTGCCAGCCTGCTTTAACAGAATATTTGTCTCTGCCTGTCTGATTTTTGTTTCGCACGCCAATGCGGACGACGCACAGAGCGGTGCGCCCCATGTCTCCTTTGCCGATGCCTCCCACTCGACGTTGCTTCTTGATGTGGCCGGCAAACAATATCTAGTCGACGTAGCTGCCGGGAGCGTCCGCGAGGCCGGAACCTCAGCGTCGCAAACCAGCTCCACGCAAGCGCCAAAGCCCGCGTCATCGGCAGCGGCCGGCCTCTTCCAGCAGAACTGCGCGGGCTGTCATGGGACGGACGGAAAAGGCACGCGCAGCGCCGGTACGCCGGATTTTACGAACCGCTCGATCCAAAGCGGACTCAGCGACCAGCAAATCATAGACACGATTCGCAATGGTAAGCCCGGAAGAATGCCCGCCTGGGCTGGCAAGCTATCCGACGCTCAGATTTCTGAGCTGGCCACCTACATTCGCTCCCTCCGTACGGCTGCGCCCTCCAGTTCCACCACTAAGCAGGAGACCGCCACTGCCCCAGGCGTTTATCAGCCCGGCGACGATGTGCTGGTCAGTTTGCCCACCGGCAAAGCCACGGATCGCCACGGTGTCTACGTAAACTTCGCGCACCGCTTCATGGATACTGCTTTCACAGGGCCGGGCAAGGGAGGAGAGCTGTTGGGCCTGGATAGCGTCTCCATCTCCTCCTTCGGCTTGCGATATGGCGTGACGGATAAACTCTCGGTCTCGGTTTGGCGATCGCCGTCGTTTATCGAGCGGCCGATTCAAATCATGGCGGCATACAGCCTTTTGGACGAACACCACGAAGCTCCGCTCAACCTGACAGTGCGTTTTTCGGTGGAGGGTCAGAATAACTTCCAGAAAAGTTTCACCGAGAACATAGAGACGGTTTTCTCGCGGAGCATCACGTCCCATGCTCAGTTCTACGCCGTCCCAACTTTCTCGTTCAATGCCCGGCGCCTGGAGCCGGGCGGTTTGGTGTCCAGTCAAATCCCGGATTTCCCGGGCGTCGATACGATCTCTATCGGCTTCGGCGCGGCCGTCGATATCCGGCCCACCGTGGCGCTGGTAGCCGAAGTCATCCCCACGCTTCTCAACGCCTCGGAGCTCGGTATTCATCGCCCGGCGTACTCATTCGGCATCCAGAAGAAGATATGGCGGCACGCTTTCACTTTGGCGCTGACCAACAGTCCCGGCACGACAGTTTCCCAGCGTGCTGGAACACGCGCCACCTATACGGGAATGCCGAACTCCGACACGCCGGCGGGTTTATCCCTGGGCTTCGATGTAATGCGCCAGATTCACTAACGTTGCTCCAGCTTAGGAACGATCAAGTGAATCAGACCCAGCGCGATCAGGTACATCGAGCCGGCCACGACGAATAGCGGCCCGTAGGCGTCGTGCGAAAAATCGAGCCAATAGCCGACCATCGGTGCGACCAGCGCCCCACTGATCGCGCCGCCGAGTCCGCCTAATCCGACCACCGAGCCGACTGCTTCCTGCGGGAAAAGATCGGACGGCAGAGTAAATAGATTGGCCGACCAGCCCTGGTGCGCGCCCGCGGCCAAGCCGATCAGCGCCACCGCCAGCCAAAGGTTCCCCTTGGTGAATGGAACAAACATGACCCCGGTCACCGCGACGGCGCACACCAACATAGCCGTCTTGCGCGCGCGATTTGCCGTGAAGCCGCGCTTCAGTAGTGATGATGACAACCAACCTCCCGATACCGATCCAACATCGGCAAGCAAGTACACCGCAACCAACGGCGCACCCATAGCGCTGAGGTTGAGGCCGTAGCTCTTGTCCAGAAAGCCGGGCAGCCAGTACAGGTAGAACCACCACACCGGGTCGGTCAAAACCTTGCCCAGCAGGTAGGCCCAGGTTCGGTGCTCGGTTAGCAAGCTCGTGTAGGGTAATCGGCTGGCGGCTGTGCTGTCAGCCCTCACCACGGCAGCGGGCGGATGCCGGTAGCTGGTGAACCAGAGGACTAGCCAGATCAGCACCAGAACGCTGGTGAAGAGGAAAGCGGGCCGCCAGCCGAAACGCACCGTGATCCAAGGAATTGCCAGCGGCGCAACCAGCGCGCCAATATTTGTTCCGCTATTGAATATTCCGGTGGCTAGAGCGCGCTCGTTTTGCGGGAACCAATCAGCCACTGTCCGGAGCGCCGCGGGGAAGTTTGCCGATTCGCCGAGCCCCAGTGCAAATCGGGCCGTGGCGAACTGCACGACGCTGCGCGCCAGTGAGTGGCTCATGGCTGCCAGGCTCCAAAAGATGACCGCGATCGCGTAGCCGCGCTTGGGACCGATCCAGTCGACCAGCCGTCCAGCCAGCGGCATCATGATGGCATAGGCCACCTGAAATGCGGAGATGATCCAGCCGAAATCCGCCTCGGTCCAGTGCAGCTCGCGTGAGATCACCGGCTTCAACAGACCCAGAACCTGCCGGTCGATGTAATTAACAGTGGTGGCGAAGAACAGGAGTCCGCAGATGTACCAGCGCAGCTTAAGTCCGCGACCGGTAACTGGCGCGGTTCTGGCGGTTGTGCTCACCGCCGCTATGATACTTCAATCGCGGGCCGGAGTCCCAAATAAGGGCAATGAATTACTTAACTCACCCAGGCGCTAGCGCGCGGCCACCCAGCGAATCCCGACGTCGGCGGCCGAGCGAACGCGGTCGATCAGTTGCGCGGCATGATGTTGGATATGGCGGATATTGACGAACTGGTGCTCCAGTTTGGACATGCGATACCAACTGAAGCCACTCTCGGTGCGGTCGAGATCCAACGCGTCCACGGCGTCATCGATCATCCGATCGCAGAACTCCCAGTACTCGAGCACCTGCGCTTGCGTGTACGGCTCACCCGCGATGCCGTCGCCCTCGCCGCGATGCTGTTCCCACAGCCTAAACGCAGCTTCGTCGCGCTGAAGATACAGGTGTGTAAAGAACAGCGCGTGATACGACACCTGCCAGAACGCATTCTTGTGGTTGGTGCTCAACCACTCCTCGGGCGGGCAGCGCTCGATGGCTTCGCGGAGCATCGCCAGGGACGCGTGGTACTGGCTTTTCAGCATGGCTCGAAGATGCGTGTGGTTCACCGGGTCGATTGTACATCGAGGCAGCCTTCGCAGGCACCTGGCCAGCTACGGTCACGAATCGCGATCGTCGGATCGACTCTCGCGGGCCATTTCCAGACTCTCGCGGGCCATTTCCATAGGTGAGCTAAGTTAGAATTGATACTCCGCCGGCGTGATCCCTTTCGCCCGCAGATACATCTCGGCCGAGGCTCGATGATGCGTGGTGTGATCCAGCAGGCCCATCAGCATCTCCATCCCGGTCATCGTTCCTTCACCGCTGGTGTAGGTTTTCGAGAGCTGCTCGGGCGTCAGCTTCGATACTCGTTCAATGGCGTGATCAAACGATTTGCCCATAAACACGATGATGTCCGCCTTCTTCATCGAGGCCGGCTTGGCCGGGTTCCCTTTCTCGCCGTAGATTGGCGATACGAAAAATTCCATGGACTCCGACAGATGCACCATCTGCTCCGCAAAGCTCATCTGCGGAGGCGTCAGCTTAAAATCGTAGCTGGCGTCCGGCATTTGATTGGCAACTTTCAGTGTGAATTCTTTCGAGGTCTTCAAATGCTTTAATGCGGCTGCTTTGAAGTCACTCTGCGCAAAGGCTGGAATCGCCGCTGCTGCCAGGAGCGCAACGGCTACACGGATAGAACGGTGGTTGGTGGAAAGCATAACAACATTATGCGCGAACCGTGGCCCGGTCGATAGTGCGTTGTTAACGGCCTTGTTAACATAAGGCATGCTCGCCATCGGCCGCGTCGGCGCGATCTCGCTCCTGCTGGTGCTTTGCGCGTCACTTGACGCGCGTGATTATGGCCCGCCCGTAGGCAGCCAGATGCCTGGCTTCGAACTGAAGGATCAAGACGGCAAAGGGCATACCCTCACCAGCCTGCTCGGCCCCAAAGGCGCGGTGATTGTATTCTTCCGCTCGGCCGACTGGTGACCCTATTGCAAAGCCCAGCTCGTGGAGCTGGAACAAAATAGAGACGAGTTCCGCAAACTCGGCTTAGGCTTGGCCGCCGTCAGCTACGACAGCGAATCCGTGCTGCGCGCTTTTGCCGGTCGCAAAGGCATCCATTTCCCGCTGCTCTCGGATCAGGATTCAAAAATCATTCGCGAACTCGGCATCTTGAATGAGACCGTCGAAAAAACCAATCCCAATTTCGGCATCCCCTACCCTGGCTCCTTCGTCCTCGATTCCAAAGGCGTGATCGTCGCCAAATACTTTGAGGACGACTATCGCCAGCGCTACACAGCGGCCGACCTGCTGATGCATCAGTTCGGCGTCATCCCTGCGCAGGCCAGAAGTGATGTCCAAGGCAAGCAGCTCAAGCTCACCGCCGCGGCCAGCAATGCGATAGTCACGGTCGGTCAGAGGGTCGCTCTCACGCTCGACATCGAGCTAAAGCCCAATATGCATGTGTACGCTCCGGGCGTGGAAGGCTACATCCCGATCGATTGGACGATGAACGAATCGGATGCCGGCCAGGAGCATGCGGTGAGCTTCCCCAAACCTGAAATGCTGCATTTGCCGGCCATTGACGAGACCGTGCCTGCGTATACCGGCCATTTCCGGCTTACTCGCGACGTTACCATCGGGTCCGCCGATAAAGTGAAGCCGTTCGCCGACGGCTCGGGATATTTTACCTTGGAGGGCATGCTCCGGTATCAGGCTTGCGACGATCGCGTGTGTTACATTCCGCAGAATCTTCCGGTGAAATGGACGCTGCAGTTCCAGGATCTCGACCGGCAGCGCGTACCGGCCGAACTCCAGCGCAAGTAAAGCTCCCACGCAATCCCCACAAATTGCGTCTACTCTCAGTGGACCATTCGCCGCATTGGCTGAAGCTCTGCCCGTTTTTCTTCTGTACAACGCTGTGCGCCCAAACTTCGCAGCCGGCCATCCCGGAGGAGCCAGCCAGTATAGAGGGTGTCGTCCTGAGCGACGCTACCGGGCAGCCTCTGCGTCGCGCTGAAGTGGCCCTGCGTCCGGCGGAAGCGGCCAACGGCGGTCTAGTTCAAAAGACAGACGAAAGCGGCTCGTTCTCGTTCCCTAAGGTCACGCCGGGCCGTTACTCAATCACGGTTCTGCGCGACGGATTTCTCCGGCAAACTTCCGGCCGGAGGGACGGGTACAAAATGCCGCCTATCATTTCCGTCCACTCCGGCGACGCCATTCGTTCGTTCACGTTTCGCATGACACCCTGGGCCGTGGTCAGTGGCAGGGTGAAGTTTGACGACGCCGAACCAGCCGTGAATGTGAGCATCCAGTTGTATCGTGAGTTTTACTCCCGCGGCCGCCACGGTTACGCACTGGCGGGAAGCACCAAGACGGATGACCGCGGCGACTATCGCGTGCACGGGCTGGAAGCCGGTGCATATTTTGTCGCGGCACTGTATCAAGCGCCCGTTCCGCCGCCCGACGCCAAGGAACAGCGCCGCCCCGATTCGTCGGGCAATCTGGCGCCCGAGCTGAGCTACGCCGTCACCTTCTTTCCAGAAGTGCAGAAGCTCGGCGATGCCGTCGCGGTGCGGCTGACGCCGGGGCAGGAGGTGGCCGGCATCGACATTTTCCTCACGCTGGTTCACACCGTCCGCATCCACGGCCGCGTGAACAGCGGGTTGAGCGGGAGAGTAATTCCCGAGCCCAGCATCACGCTGCGCTGGAACGATCCTGACAACACCGGCTCAGTCAGCGCGCCGGTCAATATCACTTTCGACGCCGACCACAACTTTGAAATCAAGGGAGTGACCACGGGCCCCTATCTGGTGATTACTACCGCCGTCGACGACGGTAAGTCTCTTTCGGCCCGCACGCCCATCTCGGTTGCTGATGCGGATATCGCCAACCTCGACGTTGTCATCGGCCCGGAGCAAATATGGAGGGGTAAGATTCGCATCGAAGACGACGATTCAACGCCGCTCTCGGGACTCCAGGTGTCGCTCGAGCCGCGGCGCGCGACCGCCCCAGTCACGAGAGCGACGGTCGATGAGCACGGCAATTTCGCGCTGCCCTTTGTGCCGCAAGAGGTCTATGACTTATTCGTGGCGAACGTTCCGGAAGGCGCCTACCTCAAAGCGGTGCGGGTGGGCAACTTTGACCGCTTGGCGACTGGACTGGAATCCGAACCTGGCGGCGATCCCCCGGCCATGGAAGTAGTGTTGAGCATGCGGGGCGGCGGCGTGAACGGGAAGGCCGTGACCACCGATCCACAGGTGGTCGCGAGCGGCGCCACAGTCATGCTGATTCCCGATCCCCAAATCGGCCGCTTGCAGTCCTACGCGACCACCTATGCGGACGAATTCGGCAATTTCCTGGCGGATGGCTTGGCTCCTGGTAACTATGTTTTATTGGCCTGGCTCGACCAGCCGCCTTGCGAGGTCCATAATCCTGACGATTTACCTGCTTGCCTGGCTCACGGCGTCCGCGTCCAGATCCCTGAAGGCGGTACCGAGAGCGTCCAGGTAACGGCGAATTAGGGTATGACATTGGCGCTAACTCAAGATTTTGCCGCCACTTGCCGATAGACGGGCAGTGTCAATGGCACCCCAGGCCCGAACTCTCGATCTACTGGAACAGCAGGACGCCGACATCTCCCGCCGAGCGCTGCCCGGGATTTGGGCTAGCCTGGCGACGGTGCAGTTCGTGTTACTCGGCGGTACGCTCGTCAAGGACCATCCGCTCAGCACTACGATGTTCGCGTCCGCTGCCATGACTGCCTGCATCGCACGCTTATTGCTGGTGCTCAGGAAGGACGAACTTTATCCTCGCAATCCTCGGCGCTGGCGTATAGCGTTTTGCGGATGCCTGTTTATCTTCTCGGCTTCCTGGGCATGGATTAGCGGATATAGCTATCTCAGCGATGGCTATTCGCACTGGAACTCCCTTTTACTGACTATCTGTCTCATGGGAATCAGTGCGGGGGGGCTGGTCTCGCTTACGCCGCGGCTTCTTTTTCTCAACTGGCATATTCTGCCGCTGCTCGGGCCCCCGATTGTAATCGACCTTTATATCGGCGGCCAGGGTTATGGAATGGCCCTGGTAGCGACCGTGTATATGGCATTTCTGCTGGTGCAGAGCAGGCACCTGAACCAGGACTATGTGAAGGCTGTCACGGACCGGCGGCTGCTCGAATCCGCCAAGAAACTGGCCGAAGCCGCCAACGAAGCCAAGAGCAGCTTCCTGGCCAACATCAGTCACGAGCTGCGCACGCCCATGAACGGCGTCATCGGTATGACGGAGTTGGCGCTGGAGACGAGCCTCTCTGAAGAACAGCGCGACCTGCTGGGCACAGCTCGAAATTCCGCATTGTCATTGCTTGAAATGCTAAACGATGTGCTGGACTTTTCCAAAATCGAAGCGCGGAAACTCGACCTCGAAGAAATCCCATTTGACGTACGCAAGGTGGTTTCTGAAACCGCCAAGGTCTTCGGCGTTCAGGCCCGGCAGAAGGGTTTGTTGTTTTCCTGTGACATTGAGCCGGCGGTCGCGGCCGAGGTCAGCGGCGATCCTGGCCGCCTCCGTCAGGTGCTTATCAACCTGCTCGGAAACGCAGTCAAGTTCACGCACTCGGGTAGTATCGAAGTTCACGTTTCCGTGGAGCCCGAGCAGGTGTGCGCCAGACAGATGTGCCTGCGTTTCGCGGTGATCGACACCGGCATCGGCATCCCCAGCGATAAACAGGCGGTTATCTTCCAGCCGTTCTCGCAAGCCGACGGATCGATGACTCGGAAGTACGGCGGGACGGGTCTGGGGCTCACAATTTCCGCGCGGCTGGTGGAGCTCATGCACGGAAAGATCTGGGTGACTAGTGAACCTGGAAAAGGCAGCGCATTCAATTTCACGGCTAATTTCGCCATTGGTGACCACGATCAGAACCAGCTCCCAGACCCCACTTTCGCCGCCAGCCGTTAGTCCACTGTCCAGCCTAGTCGCTCATCAGGAAAATCACCGGCCGCTCGTCCTCTTTTGGCGTGGACGCCCAATATTTCTGTAGGACCGCGTAAACCATCAGGCCTGTTTCACCCTCGCCCAGCAGGAAGTACCGGATGGATTGCCGCATCAGATTCTGCCGGCTGAGCCCGATTACGATGCTGATGGGGTGCAAGGTTTCGCTCAGATAAGCCACCGCGTTGGCGATAGCGACCGCCTGGGATGCGTCGACTAAATAAATCCCGTCCTCGCGCGTAACCTTGATATACAACGGCGACAAAAACTCACTGCGATTATCGAGCAGGCCAACGTGCAAAAAGGCCAGCGGACCGTGCAACTTGTAATGCGCCCTGATTTTAAGGGTGCGATCCTTGCGAATCTCGGGGTCCAGGCTGCGTATCGGCACCAGATTTACTTTGCAGCCGGCCATGGACTCCCACAGACTTTTCGACTCATGGTCGGCGAAAGTGGTGCCCGCTACCCGCAGTTCGGTGGAGCGGATATAGCGGCTGATGCCGCTTATGGTCAAAATGAAAAAGATGATGCAGCTGGCGATGACAATACCATCCGGCCGCTCAATGATGTTGGCGATGGTGGTGTAGGCGAAAACCGCCGTAACCAGCCAACAGTAGAGACTCAACCTGTAGTTGCGCTCCTTCCAGAGCGATAGCGCCGAGGCTACCGCCGCCGAAGACATCAGCACCAACACGCCGGTCGCGTAGGCTCCACCTTGCGCTTCCACATTCGCCCGGAAAATGAGGGTGATGAAAACATTGAAAGCGAACAGAAACAGGACCAAGGGACGGGAGTATGCCACCCAGTGCGGGGCCATTCCAAGGCGCGGAAGATAACGCGGTATCAAATGCAACAGGCCCGCCATGGCGGATGCACCGGCGAACCAGAGAATGAAGATGGTCGAGACATCGTACACGCTTCCGAACTCGTTGCCCAGATACTCGTGGGCCAGGTAAGCGATGGCGCGTCCGCTAGCAGGGCCGCCGTCCATGTAGGCGCGCTCGGGAATCAGAAGCGCGGTCACGAAACTGGATACGATCAGCAGCACACTCATGATCAAGGCCGCGCTGGTCAGCAATTTGCGAGTGTTCCGGATTCGGCCACGCGGGCGCGCCTCAGAATCCTCATCTTCTCCCTTGCCGCCTTGAATGAGTGGCATCACGGAAACACCGGTCTCGAATCCGCTTAATCCCAACGCGAGCTTCGGAAAGACCAGCAGAGACGCGATGAGCAGCCCCGTCCAATCGTCATGCTGGCTGAACAACGCCAACTTCCAATCCTGGAAAAGCGTGGGGTGATTCAAAGCCACGAACAGCACGCGAACCAGTACGATCGCATTCAGCAGCAAATACGGTACGCAGACCGTGGTAGCCAGCTCAATGGCTTCGGTGAAGCCTTTTAGGAATACCGCCGCTAGTAGAGCCAGCAAGCCCAGCGTGATCTTTAAATGCGCATCGCCCAAAAAGCGATGCAGGTAGGGATTATGGACGGCGTGCGTGGCGGCATCGGCGGCCGAAAGGGTCATGGTGATAATGAAGTCGGTGCCAGCAAAGCCCAGCAGGACCAGCACCAGGATCTTGCCGGCCCAGCCGGGCAGGAGATTCTCGAGCATCGCGATCGAGCCCTGCCCCACGTAGGAACGGCCAGCGACCTGGATGTAAATCGGCAACGCGCAGAACAGGGTCACCGCTACCAAGACAGTAGTAGCGATGGGCGATAGGGCGCCGGCGGCCAACAGCGCGATTCCCGGCTGATAACCGAGCGTTGAAAAATAGTCGACGCCCGTCAGCCAAATGACCAGATACCACGGATGGGTCCGATGCCTGATATGGTTGTGCGCGTCCAGATTTTCCCCGCCGCGTAACCATTTCCGCAATCGTCCTTCCACGCTGGCCCTTGGCTTCCGCATTATTTAATATTTCAGCCGCCCTGGAGGAGACGCCGCATCACGCTATGGTATCAGCCAGTCACAAGACATGGCAGAAATGTTTAGCCGCCGCTATTTCCCATGGTTCGTTCAGTTTTCAGCACACGCACGACGCTACGTTCGCCGAAAATTCTTAGTAACCTTGACTCCGGCTCGTATACTGCCAGCAGAACCCAACGAACGAATAGCGGAGATGCGAGCCATTATTTCAGATATCAGGTGTTCAGAGCCGGGCCCATCCTGGCTTTCATTACCAGCCGAGCGGAGCGCCGCATTTCTGCCCATTTTCGCCCGGATATCCGTTGCTCTGCAATCGACTCTGCGGGAGCGCGTCCCGCCGCTCTACTTCCAGAACCTGGAACGTTTCCGCGACTGGAAATCGGCCTACCCGATGCTGGTCTATCAGGCCAGCCGCCCTTTTCGCGGACGAGTGCGGACCGAGCTTACCTATGATGTCCTGAATCCGCGGTTGATGGCTGTTCTGTTCCGCCGGGCGAAGGGCAACCTGGGCCCGTTGCTGGAGCAAACGGAGGCTGTGCTACGGGCGGAAGGGCAGGCGGGCGTGGCGGCTCATTATTCATCTAAACGGACGTTGGAGATTATCCAATCCGTGCAGCGGTTGAGCGTCCCTCGCCGTTACCTGTATCGTTTGGTCCGGTGCGAAAGCGCGTTGGTAGACGCCGTTGTTGACTTAAGTGGATTGGGAACTCTTTCCGCCCGGGAACAGGCGAAAAGACTAAAAGGATTCCGGAAAAAGTGGCACTTCCAATTACGCCGGCTTTATCCAAGTAGCGATTTCAGTGCACTCGCTTCGGTACTTTTGGAGGCTGCCACCGAGGCCTTGCTCGACTCCCGCACTGATGCCGATTCAGACGGGAGTCTTATCGTGGAGAGCGAGCCGGGAGCCGGCGTTGCGTAGACGCCCCAGCGCAACTTCCTTTAACTCCGCCATGTACTGTTCCTCATGCTGGTCCGTACAGAACCGATTTTTCGTCAGTCTGCGGAAGAATCCCAAGTCGCACTGGCACACCAGGCACGTTCCGGGCTTTGAGGATTTTATCTCAACAACCATCCTGATTTACTTATCGGCCGATGCTGACGGGGGTTTAGCTTATCGTTGATCGACTACTCGATGAACCCAATTTTTCGCAGAGTTGCATCGGGTTCGCCGCTTTCAAACGTGGGGATGGCAACCTTTTGACGTCCGCGTACCAGGGCCACACCGTATGGGGCGTCCTGGAACTTGAACGTCGAACGTAATAGTTGCAGGTCGTTCGAGGTACCGGCGCGCAGTCCGGTGTCCTTCAAGAAAGACGCGGCGAATTGTGGATCCTGCGTCGGGATCGCGATGATTTTCGTGTCTTTCCAGTTCAGCTTTGACATCTTGCGCGCGGCCGCGTCGCAATGCATGCATTCAGGATCATAAAAGAACAAGAAAATATTTCCATCACCGAGCGAGGATGGCTTTCCATCCACTGTGATCGAATCGGGCGCCTTCAGGCCGCTCTGGCGCGTGGTGTTGATGCCCAGCGAGACCGCCGCGAAAACCGCAACCGCGCCCAGTATTACCAGCGCGCCTCGGAGATTTTCCGATGGCCGCGCCCACCACCCGGCCAAGCCGGCCATGAGCAACATCGCGGTATCACCGATAAAGAATCCCGGACCGATGGTACGCTTCACCAACGGGAAACAACTGCAGTCTTTGCCGGCCAGCGCGCCATAATTCGCGCCGATATAGACCATGAATGCAATCAGCAGCAGGGCCACCAGCAAGCTTCCCCAGCGCCTGAAACGCGGCACGGCAATGAGGACCGCGCCCAACATTTCGCCCACGCCCAGGGCGAGCGTGAAAGGCAACGCCAGAGCCCCGGGAACGCGGAACTCGGTCAAGGCCTGCGCCCACATAAATGGATCGCTGAGCTTCCAGGCGCCCGAGACGAAAAAGAGGAAGGCAAGCAGTATGGCAGCCGTGGCGCTGAGGGCTTTCTTCCAAGCCGGCAGGTCCAGGCCAATCGTACCCAACCCCAGTTCGGCAGGGTGCGCCGTGCTGTTGTTCATATACCTCCTATTTTAGTTGATCGAAGAACTGCCCGGCGGCGGCCACCGTCCGGGCGATGTCTTCCTCGCTGTGGGCGGCGGAAACGAATCCAGCCTCGAACTGGGATGGCGCCAGGTAGATGCCCCGATCCAGCATCCAGTGGAAAAACTGCTTAAACTGCCCGGTATCAGAGCGTTTGGCCGATTCCCAGCCGGTTACCGGCTCGCTTGAAAAGAAGAACGTAAACATCGATCCGACCCGGTTTATTGTAATCCCGGAAGGCGCCTGGGCGGTAAGCTGCGCTGCGCGGCGCTCGATGACTTCATAAACCTCGGGATGCGACTTCAGGTAGCGCAGCATGGTTATCCCGGCGCTGACCGCCAGCGGATTGCCCGACAGCGTCCCGGCCTGATAGATGGGACCGGTGGGCGCTACCTTGCTCATCACGTCGGCGCGGCCGCCGTAAGCGGCCATCGGCAATCCAGCCCCAATGATCTTGCCGAGCGTGGTCAGATCCGGTTTGATTCGGAAACGCTGCTGCGCGCCGCCCAGTGCCAGCCGGAAACCGGTCATCACTTCGTCGAAGATGAGCAATGCGCCATACTTCGCGCTCAGGCTTCTCAAGGCCTCTAGATAGCCGGGCAGTGGCGGCACGCAGCCCATATTGCCGACTACCGGCTCAACGATCACAGCGGCGATCTTGTCGCCCCGTTCAAGGAATGCCCTTTCGACGGCCTCGATGGAATTGAACGGCAAAGCTAGCGTAGTGGCGGCAAAGGACTCCGGTACACCGGCCGTATCGGCTATTCCAAGCGTCGCCATGCCCGACCCCGCTTTCACTAGCAGCGAATCGACATGGCCGTGATAGCAGCCTTCGAACTTGATGGTGAGGTCGCGGCCGGTGAATCCCCGTGCCACGCGGATCGCGCTCATGGTGGCTTCGGTGCCGGAGCTGACCAGGCGAACCATTTCGATGGAAGGGACGCATTCCCGAATCAGCTCGGCCAGCTCGACCTCCCGTTCGGTGGGCGCGCCGAAGCTGGTACCGATCTCCAGGACCTCGCGCAGCGCGTCGGTCACGATTTGCGGGCGATGGCCCAGGATCAGCGGGCCCCACGACAGAACATAGTCGATGTACTCGTTGCCATCGACGTCGTAAATCTTCGATCCCTCTCCGCGAGCGATAAATGGCGGCGTGCCTCCCACGCTGCGAAAGGCTCGCACCGGCGAATTCACACCGCCGGGAATCAGCTTCTGCGCACGAGCGAAAAGGGCTTCGGATCGGCAGCGGTTCATAACCGTGGCGGGTCAGGTTCTTTCGGCGATCAACTTTTGAAGGAAGAAGTTCATGATCACTTCCTGCAAAGTGCCATTTAGATTCTTAAGCAGCCGGCTCTTCAGCCCCAGGTAGGGCTGGGTGCCTGCGAACAGGTCCTCGATGAGCGCGCGGAAACGGGGACTGCGGCGAACAAATCCGACCATGCGGGCGGGCACGGTGCTGAATAAAAAGCGGCCCAGAAAAACGCGCCGGGCGATGGCGGCGCCAAATTCTAGATCGGCGGCGAATTCATGCCGCAGCAGATTGCGATAGGCCTGCGATTTTTCGGCGAACGAATGGGATTCGTTGAGCGCCACCTGACTGGCCAAGTCGCCCGAGCGCATGGCGTAGTACAGCCCCTCGCCCGTGATCGGATCCACCAAACCACCGGCATCGCCGACCGCCAGCCAGCCGTCGCCCGCCACGCGATTCGACTTCCATCCTGGCGTCTCTAACGCGGGCAGCATGTGACCGTAAAAGGCCGCGCCCTTATACGCGATGCCTTTCTCTTGCATGTAGCGCTCCAAGCGCGCGCGCAGCGCCTGGGCGGGCTCGCCCTTGCCGCAGATCCCCACGGAAAGATGGCCGCAGCGCGGAAAGACCCAGATGTAGCCTTCGAGATTCGCCAGGAACTGGATGTCGATGTGATCCTGCTGCGAGGGGACGTAATAGCCCAGCGCGTACATCGTATCGGCAGCGGTCCACTGGGTTCCGACGTTGCGAAGAGGGTTGCGCGCTCCGGTAGCTACGATGCAGAAATCGGTCTCCAGCGATCCATGCTGGGTCCTCAGCAACCAACCTCGCCCGGCGCGTTCGATATCCAATACGCGGGTCTTCTCCAACTGCGCCCCAGCCTCTTCCGCGCGGTCGAGCAGCATGCGATTGAGATCCAGGCGCGAGTAAATCACCAACGGACGGCTCAAAGCCATCTTCACCTCGCCGGCCTTCGGCGCGGCCAGGAACGTGTCGGTGATGATTTTCTTCGGAGTATCGTTATCGATCAGAAACGGATAGTCGCGATAGGCCTTGTACGTGAGACCGCCGCCGCACGGCTTTTCCCAGGCCAGCTTCTCATCGAAAACGCGAGTCTCCAGACCAGCTCTCGCCAGGCGTTCGGCCGCGAATGCTCCGGCCGGGCCGCCGCCCAGGACGGCGATACGTTTCATTTGGATGATCCAGGTTTCTTGTCGGAACTGATGGGCGGATGACCCGGCGGCAGGGCGCCCGAAGGCACACTCCCGGGCGCTCCAACGGAAGGATGGCCGGGCGGCAATGGGGTATTCGGCATTGCGCTCATGGAACCGGCGCCCGATTCTGCTGGAGGAAGGCCATTGGCGCCATGTGAGGTGGCCCCCGCGCGTCCCTTCACGTTCCATTGATCGCCTTGTCGCTCCAGCGTGTACTGCATGGTCATGCTGGCGGCGGGTGAAGTGTTGCCCTTGGCCTGAAATCGGACGGTGGCCGTAGCTTGATCCTGGCGATAAGCCACCGAGGTGACGTTGACGTCCATCGACAAAAGGTCGGGGCGCTTGGCGAGATAAGTCATGATGCCTTGGCGAACGGCATCGTCGTTTTGAATATTTTTCTTGCAGCCGCCGAGCAAGGCGATGGTGAGCCCAAGTGCGGCGACGGCAATAGCTGGGCCTTTCACAATCCGATTATAGCCGTTGAGGTGGCGGCTCTTTTCATAGGAAGTTATTCCAAGTCCGGCGGCGTCTCCCGCGCGATCCACGAATCATAATCGCTGGTGTAGCCGACCCGCTCTTGCACGGCGCGGATGCGTTGTTCCAGCGCCGCGAGATCGCTCTCAGATAGAGGCGGCAGCGCTCGAATCCGTTCCTCCACAGCTTCGGCCTGCGCGGCGCCGCGAGCTTCGGCGGGAGCATGCAAGCGGCCCAAATCAGAGTTACCTTCACCGACGCCCATATAGTCTTCGATGAGCTGATTGGTGACCTCGCGGCTATGCACCAGCGACACCCGAATATTGCCTTGCCCGGTTACGACATTCCCGACGCCGAAGACGCGCTCACAGCCGGCGTACCTTGGCAACTCTTCGCCTTGAAAAGTGTAATATTCGCCTTTTGTGGCGATGCCTGGGATCACCTCCGGCACCGACCCGATGGACGAAATCACCAGCGGCGCCCGCAGCTCGTGCTCTGACCCTGGAACCGGCTCTGCCTTTCGTCCCTCCACTCGCGTCTCGGCCACTTTCAGTCCCGCCAACCGGCCATTCTCAATCACCAGCCCGGTCGTCATCCGCCGTTCCTGAAATCGAAAGAGATATTTGTCGCGGGCCAGTCGAAGCATCTTCTGGCGGATCGATTCGGTCTTCGCCATTTGCTCTGGAGTGGCGTTTTCAGGAGGCTGTGCCAGCGGCATGTCCTGTTCACGCCGCCGGTAAATCAAAAGGCAGCCCTTCACGCCGCAATCCTCGGGCCGGACGCCGTGTAGTTTGCAAATGGCCGGAATGCCTTTCTTCTCCAGCTCATGCATATTGGTTTGGATGCCGCGAGCCTTGAGCGCGCGCTCGTAGTTTTCGATTTGCAGAACCTTCACCACGTCGATTGACGCCAGGCCCCCGCCCACCACCAAAGCTTCGTCCGGAGACTCGTAGCGCGGCCCAGTGTAGCTCTTTTCGTTCTTGTGGTTGTACCAGTAGATAAAGGGGTTCTGGTAGACCAAACCGTTGTCGACAAATTGTTCGGCGCCCGGCACTCCCAGCTCCCGGTCGCGCCAGGCGCCATTGGCCAGGATCACCGCCGAAAAACCCCACTGATCGCAAAGTTCCTGAAAGTGCACGTCGCGGCCGAGCTTAACGGAAGGAATGAAAAAGACGCCGGGCTTTTTCAGGCGGGCGTCGATGTTGCCGTACTCCTGCTTGCGCTGCTCGACGTGCCAGCGCGGCAGACCATCCTCAATCTTTCCGTAGGGCCTCTTGTTCTGTTCAAAGACGGCCACTCGGATTCCGCGGTCCGCTAGAATCTCGGCGGCGACGGATCCCGCGATCGCGCCTCCGACGATGGCCACAAAGTATTGTCCGTGATTAGGCATCGGTAATCAGTACGACTCCCGGAATTTGCAGGTTACCATTGTGGTGTGATGCTCGGCATACAGCCCGACATTCAGCAGATCACCGAACGCGCGCGCGAGTTCCATGCCAGGCTCAAGTCCGTCAAGGCGCGCCTTGCCCCGCTCCCGTTCGAGTGGTACCCCTACGATTCGCTTGCCAACGTGCTTCATCTTAATGAGCTGCTCACGGGCCCGAACCGGGATTTGCTGAAGCTGATCGGAGATGGCCCGGTAGCGGACATCGGATGTTCGGATGGCGACCTGGCCTTCTTTTTGGAATCGCTGGGGTGCAAAGTGCAAGCCATCGATCATCCGGTGGCGAATCACAACGGCATGCAGGGTTTGAAGGCACTGCGAGAAGCGCTTCATTCGTCGGTTGACATCCACACCGTCGATCTCGACTCGCAATTCATGCTGCCTAACGACCATTACCGGCTGGTCTTCCTGCTGGGCGTGCTTTATCATCTCAAGAATCCTCTTTACATCCTGGAGATGCTCGCCCGGCAGTGCGATTACTGTGTGCTAAGCACGCGGATCGCGAATACTCTTCCGGGTCAGAACCTCAATTTGCGCGACGCGCCGGTAGCTTATTTACTCGATAAGGACGAGCTGAATGATGACGACACCAACTACTGGATCTTCTCCGAAGCCGGATTGCGCCGGCTTCTGAAACGGACCCGCTGGGAGATCTGCGACTGGCATGTCGCGGGCAGCGGTGAGTCCGACCCGAATAGCCTGGATCGCGACCAGCGCGTCTGGTGCCTGATCAGGAGCCGCTATTATTCACTTTCCAATGTTGAATTACTGAGCGGCTGGCACGCGGCCGAGGCGGCTGGATGGCGCTGGACCGAGCAACGATTCTCGGCGCGCCTCAACATAGGCTCCGCGCGGCCGGCTAGGATCGAGCTGAGGTTTTTCGTGCCGCAGGCGTTGATCGAGCGCTATGGTCCGGTGACGCTGCATGCCACCGCCGACGGAGTGCCGCTGCCCTCCGAGATCTATCATGAGTCCGCCAGATTCACGTATCGAGCCACGCTTAAGAAGGCCCCGGCTGACGGCTCGACGGTTAAACTGGACTTTTCACTGGATCATGCGCTGCCGCCCAGCGAGGCCGACGAACGGGAGCTGGGAATTGTAGTGGCAGCCCTCGACCGTGCGCCTTAGCCAATCGGCCGCGGCTCGGCGATACTCCCTCGGCGATACCCCCTACACATTGGCTTTTTTTCGGCGTATACTATGAAGAAGCCAAAGGAGGGCGCGTGACACCTATTCTCAGTAAGGAACAACAACAGGATTTCCTCAAGCGTGGTTTTTCACGACGGAATTTCGGCCGTCTTGCTACCATGCTCACTGCCGGCGCGGCAATGCCGTTTTATAATGAGCCGGCTCTAGCTCAGCTTTCTAAGGTCGAAGCCCCCCCGGACGCGGTTCTGATCAATGCCAACGAAAACCCGCTAGGCCCCTGCAAAGAGGCTCGGGAAGCAGTGCACCGGATGGTGGACTACGGCGGGCGATACAGGTACAGCGAAGGAGACAAGGTCCAGCAGTTGCTCTCCGAACAGGAAGGCGTCAAGATGAGCTACGTCCGGATTCACGTTGGATCCAGCGGCCCGCTGCATCAAGCCGTCCTGGCGTTCTGCTCGCCCTCGAAGCCTTTCGTCACCGGCGATCCCGGTTATGAAGCTGGCACCCGGGCAGCAAAGTTCATCGGCGCCAACGTCATCTCGGTTCCGCTTACCAAGAACTACGCGCATGACGTCAAGGCGATGGCCGCGGCCAGCCCCAATGCCGGCCTGATCTACGTCTGCAATCCCAACAACCCCACTGGGACGTTGACCCCGAAGTCCGATCTCGAATGGCTGGTCAACAACAAGCCCAAGGGCTCAGTGGTAATGATCGACGAAGCCTACACGCATATTTCGGGCGCGCCGTTCAACACTGATCTGGTGGCTGCCGATAAAGACGTCATCATCCTGCGCACCTTCTCCAAGATCTACGGTATGGCGGGTCTGCGCGCGGGCGCGGCCATCGCCCGTCCGGATCTGAATGACAAGATTAGCGGCTTCAGCCAGACCATGATGCCGATTACCGGCATGGCTGCCGCCAGCGCCAGTCTGGAAGCGAAGTACGTCGTGCCGGAGCGGCGGAAGCTGATCGGCCAAGTGCGCGAGAACACACTCGAGTTCCTGGATAAGCACAATTTCAAATTCGTGCCATCGATGTCGAACTGTTTCATGGTGGATGTACACCGGCCGGGTATGGAAATCATCGAAGCCATGCGCAAAGAGAACGTCTACATCGGCCGCGTATGGCCGAGCTGGCCGACTCATGTGCGCGTGACCGTCGGTACCCAACCAGAAATGGATAAGTTCAAGGCCGCCTTCCTGAAAGTAATGGCGTAGGCCCCCGCGGCGCGTCTTTTCTTTGGTTCGCCCACTGGAGTCTTGACCAAGATTCCAGTGGGCGTTTTAGCATGCCACCTCGTTCCGGTGGTTAATAAATTTAATCAAAAAGTATTTGTCAGCCTCGACCAGGTCGTGTTATCTTCGATTCTCAACTCTCTCGCGAAAGGAGGCAGCTATTGAGTATTGTAAGTGATGATCTTCACCAGCGACTCGATGAACTAGCGACACTTGCCCGCTGCCTTCCGGTAGCATTCCCCGTTCGTTAGTTTTTCCTTCGACCAGCTTTATTTTTCGGTGCGGGTCGCTCGTCGCCGGCTAGTGCTGTCGCCAATCATTCGGGTCCAGCCGGCGGCCCTCATTTATCCGCACCATAACATTTTTATCAAGGAGGCAAGAATGCGTGTCGAAAATTGGGCGCTCCTGGATCGCTTTCTAATCCTGGGTAGCGAGGAGAATAGTTATCGAGTGGGTGTGCGCGAACTCGACGTTGAGCGCGCCCCCGCCGTTCGAGCATGCCTGAAAATCGATGGCCCGCGCGTAGTGCGAACAATTCTGGATGGCTCCGCAAGAGATCCGGCGTTGTTCGTGCTCGCTCTGGCCGCGAGTCCCAAATTTGCGGATGCCAAAACCAATGCCGCGGCGCTGGAGGCTTTGCCACACGTCGCACGCACCGGTACACAGCTTCGCAAGTTCGCCGCGTTCTGCACGAATCTCCGCGGGTGGGGGAGGAGCCTCCGATCTGCCGTAGCCGATTGGTACGTGACCAAGCCCGCCAGCGAACTCGCTCGTCAATTGGTGGAGTCTGAGAACCAACCTGTCTGGTCGCATCGCGACCTCCTGCGGCTCTCGCATCCCCGGCCGGCGACCCCCGTCCACAACGCGCTTTTCCAGTGGGTGGTGGATGGTAAACCCGGCCATTTGGCCACCGCGGAGATGCTGGATGGTCAACTGCGGCCTATGCATGCCGTCGAGCTGGCGAAGAAAGCCCGTACCGAAGAGCAAATCGTGCAGCTCATCGAAGATTATCGGATGACTGCTGACATGGTCCCGTCCCGGTGGAAGACTTCACCGCGAGTTTGGGAGACGCTGCTCGACAGCGTGTCCTATCTCGATCTGGCGCGAAATCTCGGTCAACTGACCGCTATCGGGTTGGTGCGCCCGCAAAGCGCAACAACGGCGCTAGTGGTAGCGCGGTTGCTTGATCGCAAGCGCCTTGCGAATTCGAAGGTACATCCGCTCGTGTTGCTGGATGCATTTCGAACCTACCGCGAAGGTGGCGGACAGTCAGCGAGTTGGACTCCAGTCCCGAGCGTGATTGAGGCTCTCAATGCCGCATTTTATTTGGCATTCGACAACGTTCGGCCAACCGGAAAGCGGATTTATCTTGCCGTGGATGCAAGCTGTTCCATGGGGCTCTCGCAGTGCCTGGGGATGCCGTCGCTTTCCGCGGCCATGGCTTCACTCGCGCTTTCGATGATATACGCCAAGAGCGAGCCACGGTATTCGATCGGTTCCTTCCAGGGCCCCCGGAGCGTTGCGCCGCAATCGATCGAAGACGCCCTCAATCGCGGCCTGGAGATCGATGCATTCGTGGTCCTGACCGACCACGCCAAGACCGGCGAGAGCGCTCAGGGTGAAACGCTCCAGCGATATCGTCGGGACACCGGCATCGCCACCAGGCTGGCGATTATCGCGATGGCGGCCGATCGCTGCGACATGACCGATCCGAATGACAGGCTGCAGATGAGCGTAGCGGGCTTCGACGCAAGTGTGCCCGAAGTTGTCGCGGAGTTCATTCGGTGTTCGTAAGCTGATACCGGGGCCTCGGATCTGATACCGGGGCCTCCAATTTGATATAGTGACCGGCATGAGCCGGACACTTGCCGTACGCTTCTCTGCAGGACTTTTGTTCCTGTTGGCCGCCTGGGTCGCATACACGCAGAACCAGAACAAGCAGCCTCCACAGTTGAAAATCAACAAGGTCAAGGATGACCTGTATGAGATCGAGGGCGACGGCGGCAACGTCGCGGTTTACATCACTGACGAAGGCGTAATCCTGATCGACGATAAGTACGATCAAGATCACGATCAAATCGTCGCGAATGTGAAGAGCGTCACCGACAAGCCGATTAAATATATCCTCAGCACGCACCATCATGCCGATCACAGCGGCGGCAATGCCAAGTTCCTTTCCACGGTCGAGATCATCTCCACAGCGAACGCGCGGGCCAACATTCTGGCGCACAAGCAGTCCAACGCACCGCCCGGAGTGATGCCGGCTCAAATCACGTTCACTACGGAGGCCGCGGTAAGTCTGGGTGGCAAGGAAGTACGCGCGCGTTACTTCGGACGCGGCCACACCAACGGCGACGCTGTCATCTATTTCCCAGCTCTGCGCACTGTTCATACAGGCGACCTTATGGCCGGCGCCAGTCCGCTGATCGACTACCCAGGCGGCGGCAGCCTCGTGGAATGGACTAAGACGCTGGACGGCGTCCTCAGCACCCTCGATTTCGATACCGTGATTCCCGGCCACGGCCCGGTTACCAACAAAGCCGCCCTGCAGACTTACCGCGACAACGTCGAGAAAATGCGTACGCGCGTAACCACTCTGATCCGCGAGGGCAAGAGTCAGGACGACGTTGCCAAGTTCATGACCGCCGAGTATATGTGGGCGCCGGGCAGCTTGCAGCAGCAGTGGAGCGTGCCAGGTTTCATGACCGAGCTCCGATAGCATGAAGATCGGCGTTGCCGGACAGGGCGCGTTCGGCATAAAACATCTGGAGGCGATCGCAAAGATCGACGGCATCGAAGTCGTGACGCTGGCGGGCGGCAATCCCACCGGCACCGAAGAAGTGGCCAAGAAATTCGGTATCCCACATTGGACTTCTAATCTCGCCGAAAGCTTGAAGCAGCCAGGCATCGAAGCTGTAATTCTAGCGACACCCACGCAAATGCATGCCGACCAGGCCGAACAGTGCATGCGCGCCGGCAAGCATGTTCAGATCGAAATTCCCATGGCCGATTCATTAGCGGACTCTGAGCGCATTCTCAAGGTCCAGAAAGAAACCGGCCTGATCGCCATGGCGGGCCACACGCGCCGTTTCAACCCGAGCCATCAGTGGATCCACAAGCGCATCAAGGCCGGCGAGCTCAAGGTCCAGCAGATGAATGTGCAGACCTACTTTTTCCGGCGCACCAACATGAACGCAGCCGGCAAGCCCCGCAGTTGGACCGATCATCTGTTGTGGCACCATGCCTGCCACACCGTGGATCTGTTTCAGTATCAGACCGGCGAGCCTGTCTCACATTGCCACGCCCTCGAAGGTCCACTGCACCCGGAGCTCAAGATCGCCATGGATATGAGCATCGGCATGAAGACACCCTCCGGCGCCATCTGCACGCTGTCGTTATCATTCAATAACAAGGGACCGCAAGGCACTTTCTTCCGCTACATCTGCGATAACGGCACTTACGTAGCCTATTACGACGATCTGGTGGACGGCGAACAAAAGCCAATCGACCTCTCCAAAGTGGATGTTTCCATGAACGGCATCGAGCTTCAGGATCGCGAGTTTTTCGCCGCCATCCGGGAGAAGCGCGAACCGAATTCCAGCGTGGCTCAATGTCTGCCGGCAATGCGGACTTTGGATCGGCTGGAGCATAGTTTGCAAGATCACGCCTCTAGTGCGACGCGCGGCTAGCCGCTTGGCACAGAAAGTCGCTCGCTAACGCGCGCGGCTCTGTTAGCTGACTTTAACCAGTCTGTAAGCTTGCCTTAACATATTTGTGATAAGGTAATCGAAATAGTGCAATAAACTACTGTTTATTGCCCAAACCGTACTGTATCCGGGAGGTTAGTTGATGCGTTTTTGCTTAGCGCTCTCTTTACTTGTGTTGTCTTCGACGCTGGCGTTCGCGCAAGCAGCCGGTGGCGTGGCGGGGATCTCGGGAGTTGTCAGGGATTCCTCTGGTGGCGTCGTCGCGAACGCCAAGGTGGTAGTGTCCAATGACGCTCAAGGCCTGGTTCGTAACCTGACTACGAATTCGGCCGGGGTTTTCGCCGCGCCCGCCCTAATACCCGCGTCTGGTTACAAGGTCACCGTCAACCAGTCCGGTTTCGCGTCGTATGAAGCTGGCGACTTGACGCTGCAGGTCGGCCAGAACTTGAATCTGGCAATTACGCTGTCCGTCGGGCAGACCGCCACTTCAATTGAAGTAAATGCGGCCGCCCAACTGATCGAGGATTCGAAGACCGACGTTTCGCAGGTGGTCAACACGCGCCAGATCACTGAACTGCCGATCAATGGCCGCCGCGTGGACTCCTTCGTACTTTTGACGCCGGGCGTAACCAACGACGCTACTTTTGGGCTACTTTCGTTCCGTGGCGTGGCAGGCAACAATTCATTCCTGCTGGACGGTAACGACAACACCGAGCAGTTCTACGACGAAAATGCCGGCCGTACGCGCATTCAGTCGCAGATCTCGCAAGACGCCGTGCAGGAATTTCAGGTGGTCAGCGCCGATTTCTCCGCCGAATATGGACGCGCCATGGGTGGCGTGGTGAACACGGTCACCAAGAGCGGCACTAACGAAACCCACGGGGATATTTTCTACTTCTTGCGCAGCACCGGGTTCGACGCCAAGGACGCCTTCTCTGCGTTTAACCCGACGGAACACCGCATCCAAACCGGCGCTACCATCGGTGGACCGATCATTAAGAACAAACTTTTCTACTTCCTGAGTGTCGATATCACTCGCCGGAATTTCCCAATGGTGGATAGCCAAATCAAGGTCGGCGTCCTCGATCCAATTAATCAAGTCTGGGTTGGATGCACCGCGACCCCGGCGCAATGCCAGGCCATCAATGGTTTGCTTCCCCGCTTCTACGGGCAGATCCCCCGCACCGCCGACAACGACCTCTATTTCGGGCGTCTCGATTACCATTTCAATGAGCGCAATACTTTCAGCGCAAGCTTCAACTACCTGCGCTGGCTATCGCCGAATGGTATTCAAACCGGGCTTTCCTCGACCACCGGCGCGGCCATCACCGGCAACGGCGATGACTCTGTTTTCGTGCGCAACGGCAAGGCCACCTGGACCTTTGTACCAACCAATACCCTGGTGAACGCATTCCGCTACGGACTGGACACCGATCGCCAGGCGGACGGCTTCGATCAAGCCGAGCTCGGCGGCGGCCTGAACTATCTCGACGTATCGGTCGGCGGCGTCCAGCTTGGACCCGCTACTTATCTGCCCCGCGTGGAGCCCCTGGAAACACGCAACGAGTTCGCCGATGACGTAACCTGGACCAAAGGCCGGCATACCATCAAGTTCGGCGCCAACTTCGTCAATTCGCAGGATGACGTCAGCTTTCTCAGCAATCGGTTTGGATCCTACACCTACCTGACGCCGACGCAATTCGCAATGGATTATAGCGGCAATACAACCGGTGCCAAGAACTGGACGAGCTACTCGCAGGCCTTCGGAAATCCCAACGTGAACTACTGGATTCGCGAGTTCGGCATTTATCTCCAGGATCAATGGCGGGTTACTGATAAGCTCACCTTGACGTTAGGGGCCCGTTACGAGCACTCCTCCGTGCAACAGCCCAAGCTCGTCAATCCCGATTGGCCGCAGACTGGTCATATTGTCACAGGACCGCTGGACCTGATGCCTCGTGTCGGCCTGGCCTACCGGATCAACGACAAGACGGTTGTCCGCGGCGGCTTTGGCACGTTCTTCGCCCGCTACATCGGCGGCTTGGTCGACAACTTGTATACCAATAACAATCTCTTGCAGCAATCCGATTCATTGAGCCAGACCAATCCGACTCAATTGGCCGCCGGCCCTGTTTTCCCGAATATTTTCTCCGCTCCTCCAACCGGCGCGTCATTGGGCGCCGCCACCATTCAATTCGTTTCACCGAATTTGAAAACGCCATATTCCGAGCAAGGCACGCTGTCTGTAGAGCGGCAAATCGGGAGAGACATGGTGATCACCGCGTCGGGTATCTGGAGCCACGGCGTGAGCCTATACGGCGTAACAGACGTCAATGCTCCTCCACTGGGTCCGAATTTCACCTACAAGATCGATGACGCCAATAACAACCAGGTCGGCACTTACACCACGCCGGTGTACCTCAATCCGCGTCCCAACACGAAGTATGGCGCCGTCTACGAAGTCACCAACGGCTTGAGCAGTTATTATGACGCCCTCGCTGTGACCTTCGAAAAGCGGCTCGCGCACGGCTTCCAATCTCTCCTCGCCTATACCTGGTCCCACGAAATCGACGACGGACAGGGCGGCGGCTCCAGCGCGATCTTCTATAGCGGCGTCAGCACCGTGTTTAATGGAAACTACGCCTTTGAAAAGGGCAGCGGTCAGCTCGATCAGAGGCACCGATTGGTCTATTCGTTCGTTTGGAATTTACCTACGCTGCATCATGACGACTTCTTCACGAAGTACATCGTGAACAATTGGCAGCTTTCCAGCATTACCACCCTGGCCAGTGGCCGTCCGACGGGCAGCGCCAGCATCCGCATCACGGATACTCCCGTTCCCGGCATGTTGTCCACCAGTTCTCTGAACGGATTCGGCGGAAACAGTCGTGTTCCCTTCCTGCCCGTGGACAGCTTGTACACGCCTGCGACCTACCGTGACGACTTACGCCTGTCGAAGATCATTCCGCTCTGGCGTGAACAAGTCAAGCTGTTCCTCAACTTCGAGGCGTTCAATATCAGCAACACTTGGGCGCCGACCAGCTTGACCACGCAAGTGTACACCGAGGCCAAGGGGGTTCTCACTTTGACGCCAACCGCATACGGCGTCGGCTCGGCCGATGGCGGTTTCCCGGATGGCACGCAAGCGCGCAGATTGCAAGTTAGCGCGCGTCTTGTTTTCTAAGACGTCAGCGGAACGTTTGCATCGCCTGAGTAGCTCGCATCCTGAAGCCGGGGTGCCAGAGTTAGTACCATAAACAGCGAGGTCAGGTTCATTCCTCCCGGCGAGGGAAAAGGGTTTTGTGTCTTCACCAGCCTCCAGCCTGATTGGAAAGACAATCCTGAACTACCAGATTGTCGAGAAGTTGGGCGAAGGCGGGATGGCAACGGTGTACCAGGCGGTCGACTTGAAAATCGATCGCCGGGTGGCGTTGAAGTTCACCTCCGCTGCATTGCTGACCTCTCCCGATGTGCGCGAGCGCTTCAGGAATGAGGCCCGGGCGACCTCGCGATTGAACCACCCGAATATCGCGACGCTTTACGACGTCGAGGAGTTCGAGGGCGAGCCTTTTCTGGTGCTCGAATATCTGCCGGGCGGCACGCTCGAGGATTTCATGCACAAGTGCCAGGGCGGCGAGCAGAGTATGAAGCTGGAACAGGTCGTGGCCATTGCCCTCGGAATCGCCGAAGGCTTGGCGCACGCGCATCGCAACGGGATCGTGCATCGCGACATAAAGCCGGCGAATATCCTGTTCAGCGCCGACGGCTTGCCCAAAATCACAGATTTCGGAATATCGAAGTTTCGCGAAGCACCCGACCTCACTAAGACTGGCCGGGTAATGGGCACGGCGGGGTACATGGCCCCGGAGCAAGCGCAAGGGGCCGAGGTAGATGCCCGGGCCGACATCTTCTCGTTCGGCGCTGTGTTGTTCGAAATGTTGACCGGCAAAAAGCCGTTCCAAGCCGACTCGGTCCCCACGCTGCTCTACAAAATCGTGCACGAACAGCCGCCCCAGGTCCGCGCCTTGCGTCCCGATGTGCCCGAGGCGCTGAACGCCCTAGTTCGAAAGTGTCTGGAAAAGAAACGCGAGGATCGGCCGCAGCGAACGGTGGAGTTGAGTGACGCCTTGAATGGCGTCCGCCGCCAAATCGAATCAATGGCCGGGACCGACGGCGCCACCAGGACCATGGCCGTAGGCTGGGTCGCGGCTCGCGGTTTGGTTACGCGGCGGGCATTCTGGCTGTGGTTATTACTACCGGTGGCCGTGCTGCTGGCTGTGGCGTTCAATCCATCGATGCTGCAGCGCCCGATGCAGTGGTGGCGAACGAGGGGCGTTCCGGGTGAAAAGAAACTGGCCGTGCTGGGCTTCACCAACCTCGGGAATAACCCGGCTACACAGGCTTTTTGCGATGGCCTGGTGGAGACTCTCACCAGCATGCTGACGCAATTGGAGGATTTTCGCGGATCGCTCTGGGTTGTGCCCGCCAGCGAGGTACGAATCATAAAGAATCCTGGTGACGCGCGCCGCCAATTCGGCGCAAATCTGGCAATCACCGGAAGCTTGCAGCGCTCCGGCAACCAGGTCCGGATCAACGTCAATCTAGTGGATGCATCCCAAGGACGCAATCTGGCGTCGCGTGTCATCGATGCCCGGGTGGACGATCTCACGACGCTCGAGAACAGTGTGCTGGGCCAGGTGGCGGATATGCTGGAAGTGGAACTGCAGCCGAAAGCGCGGAATCTGCTGCGTTCCTCCAACACCCCGGTGGCCGATGCATACGACTATTATCTTCAGGGGCGCGGTTATCTATACCGCTTCGACCGGCCGGAAAATTCCGACAACGCCATCGGCGCGTTTGAAAAGTCGTTGGCAAAAGATTCACACTATGCCCTCGCCTATGCCGGACTGGGTGAAGCTTATCTGGCGAAGTACAGCCTGAACAAAGACGGGCAGTGGCTGGAGCGGGCCATGAACAGCGGCCAGCAAGCCATCGCGCTCAATAGCCACTTGGCCGGACCCCACGTGACTCTGGGAATCATCTTCCGCATCACGGGCCGCTATCAACAGGCCATCGAGGAGTTCAAGACCGCTCTCGATTTGGATCCTTTCAACGCCGATGCCTATCGGGAGCTCGCCACCACATACGACAATGCCAACCAGTTCGATGAAGCGGAGAAGACTTACCGGCGCGCCATCGATCTGCGCCCCAGCTCGTGGCTGAGTTATAAAGACCTGGGCGTGTTTTACGTCAACCACAACCGCTATCGCGATGCCGAGCAACCTTACCGCAAGGTGATCGACTTGACGCCCGACAATGACTGGGGCTATCGCAATATGGGAACGCTCTATTACCTGGAGGGGCGTAACGATGATGCTGAACAAATGCTGAAGAAGGCAACCGCCATCAAGCCCACGGTGCAGGCCTATACTAATCTTGCGGCGCTCTACTATTTCGAAGGCCGCTACCGAGACGCCGTTCGAACCAACCAATTAGCGCTGGATCTCCCCGACGGCCGGATCAATTCCGTGGTCTGGGGAAATCTCGCGGATGCATATCGCTGGACGCCTGGAATGGCGGACAAGGCTCCTGATGCCTACCGGCAGGCCATTCGTTTAGCGGAGGAGCGGCTGGCGCTGAATCCGAAAAGCGCCGATGCGATCATTGGGCTGGCGGTCTATTGGGCCAAGCTGGGCGATCGCCCCAAAGCGCTTGACTACCTGGCGGAGGCGCGGCGGCTCGCGCCCAGTTACATGCATGTGCTCTTCCAATCGGTGCTGATATACGAATTGACCGGCCAGCGGAAACTGGCTCTGCAAGCGCTACAGGACGCGTTGCACGCGGGCTATTCCAAAGATGAAATACTGAGAGAGCCGGAACTTGCTAAGCTTCGTCAAGACCCACACTTTCTGCGGCTGATCGATTCGCAGCCGTAACCAGGAACCCTTAACTCAATAGGAGGGCGCTTTGGCCCGTAAGAAAATCGAGAAGCCCGCACTGAAGCAGGAGCCCGTCAGAACACCGAATACTTTTGATTATCCGGTAAATGTGATTCCTTATAAGGATTCGCGCGGAAACAACAAGCTTGAGTTCACCACCTCGGGCGGCAACCCGGCTAAGCAACTGAATGTTGAAGCCAGCGACGTAACCGGAAGACGCTTGGTGGTCGCATGGCAGGTCGACACCAGTCAGGTTCCAAGAGAAACAGCCGCCCTGCTGCAGATCACTTTTCCAAGCGGAACGCCGTTTAGCTATATTATCGGGCCGATCGAAATCGACGACAGTTCCGGCGTTGGGGTGGATCTGCTCTGGAAAAGGGTCAAGAGGAAGGGCAACGTAATTCCCGGTGTAAACTTCTACTACTCGGTCGCAGTCACCACCCAGGACGGGAGCGGAGGGACGCAGATTTACGTGGCGGAACTTGCGGATCCGATGGTGATTGTGGATTAGACCCGGCCGAATCCAGTCCGAATCCAGTCCGAATCCAGCCCGCTTGACTTTCTCGCCCCGCTCCCACTAGACTCGACCCAGTGCCATAGGAGAGCCAAATAACCATGAGTTGCACACGCCGAAACCGCTATCTCGGTATCCTGCTTGCCCTGCCCCTGGCAGCCAGCAGCGTTCGCATCATCCAGACCAACAGCGCCGGCGATAACGTATCCATCATCGATCCTGCGACCAACAAAGTCGTCGGCGAGATCCAGGGTATCGAGGTTAACCACGGTGCCGCCGCCGCTCCCGACGGAAGCCGTTATTATGTCAGCAATGAAGCCGAGAGCACTCTGGATGTAGTCGACACCAAGACGCTCAAGGTTATCAAAAACATTCCCCTCACCGGCCACCCCAATAACATATCGATCAGCAAGGACGGCCGGCGAGTATATGTCGCTATCGCGGTAGCGCCAGGCGCCGTGGATGTCATCGACACGACGTCTATGGAGAGGGTCAAGAGTATCCCCGTGAAAGGGGCCGTGCACAACACCTATGTCACGCCCGACGGCAAGTACGTGGTCAGCGGCTCAATTCCGAGTAAGACCATCACCGTAATTGATGTGCCGACTGAGACGCCGGTGTGGTCGCTCACCATGGACTTAGGAATCCGTCCCATGGCGTTCGCAACCAATCCCGATGGATCCACCAAATGGATATTTGTCCAGCTTTCCGGCTTCAACGGATTTGCCGTTGTGGATTTCGCAACGCGCCAGGAGATCAATCGGATCAAACTACCTCAGGTCCGAGCGGGCAAGGAGCCATTTCCAAAGGGCGGGAATGAGTCGCACGGCATGGCGATCACCTCCGATGGAAAGATCCTGATTGTCAACAGCCGGCTGAACAGCGCGATCTACTCCTATTCACTGCCAGACTTGAAACTCTTGGGCAGCGCCGATGTGGGCAAATCCCCGGACTGGGTGACGCTGACGCCTGACGGCAAATCGGCTTACGTGGCCAACGCCGGATCGAACTCGGTGTCTGTGGTCGACATCCGATCCATGAAAGAGGTAACGCGTATCCCTGTTGGACAGGCTCCCAAGCGGAACATCACCGCCGTACTCCCCTAGCGGTCCGGCGGATCTACCCTCAACACGATGTCGAAAATGCTGGAGGAGATCCGCGAGCAGCCGGCTGTTCTCGAACGCACCCTCCAAGCCGAGCGCAAATCCATCGAGCGATTGCACGCGGTCCTCGCCCGGCAAATGCCCCGGCTGATCATGCTGGTGGCGCGCGGCACCTCCGACAATGCCGCGCAATTTGGCCGCTACCTGCTTGAAATCACCACTGGTATCCCGGTCACGCTGGCCGCGCCCTCCATCTTCACGCTGTATAACGCGCCTTTTCAATTCGATGGCGTGCTGGTGATCGCCATTTCGCAATCCGGCGAGTCCACCGATACCAACCTGGTGCTGGAGCGCGCGCGCCAGCAGGGCGCCCGCACCATCGGTATCACGAATGAGGCCTCCAGCACGCTCGCGCGGCTGGCCGAATATCCTTTCCTGGTGCATGGCGGCCGGGAGCAAAGCGTGGCGGCCACCAAGACCTACACCGGCCAATTACTGGTCCTCTATATGCTGGCTCATGCGCTGGGAGCCAACATCGCGCTCGATGACCTTGCGCGGTTACCCGAGTGGACTAACCGCGCTCTCGCGCTCGAACCAGAAGTTGCGCGCCGCGCCGAGCGGTATCGCTTCATGGATCATGCCGTCGTCGTCGGCCGCGGATTGAATTACGCGAATGCCTTCGAATTTGCGCTCAAGTTGATGGAAACCTGCTACGTAGTTGCCGAGCGATTCTCCAGCGCCGATTTCCTGCACGGACCCATCGCCATGGTCGAGGCGTCGTTCCCAGCGTTCTTGTTCGCACCCTCGGGAGTCACCTGGCCAGGGCTGCGCGAGATGATCGAAAAACTCGGAAAACTCAAAGCCGAGATGTTGGTCATCACCGACCAGAGCAATCCGGAGGCGCGGGCTCTCGGCGATCACGCCATCGCGTTGCCGATTTCACTTGACGAACTTCTTACTCCAATACCATACATCGTTCCCGCGCAATTGTTCTCCGCCCGCCTGGCCGAAGAGAAAGGCTTCAATCCTGACCAGCCCCGGACGCTGAGCAAAGTGACTAGGACGCTGTAGCGCGGCTTCCGACCATTCCGCTGAGCGGACTGCTGGCGCTGGCGTACAGCTTCTTCGGCATCCGGCCGGCGACATGAGCCAGGCGGCCCGCCTGCACCGCGAGTTTCATGGCCTCGGCCATCTTCTCGGAACCTTCCGCCTCGGCGATAGCCGTGTTCATCAACACGCCTTCGAATCCCAACTCCATCGCAATGGCCGCGTCCGAAGCCGTGCCGACGCCCGCGTCGACAATCAGCGGAACTTCGGTGATGTTCTCGCGCATGATCCGAAGATTAGTGGTGTTCTGGATTCCAAGCCCTGACCCAATCGGCGCGCCCAGAGGCATCACCGCCGCCGCACCAGCCTCAATCAGCTTGCGGGCGTTCACCAGATCGTCGTTGGTGTAAGGCAACACGACGAAGCCTTCCTTCGCCAGTACGCGCGTGGCTTCAAGCAGTCCCTCGTTATCGGGGAAGAGTGTCTTCTGGTCGCCAATCACCTCCAGCTTTACCCAGTTCGACAGACCCACTTCACGTCCCAGCCGCGCCGCGCGGATCGCTTCATCCGCGGTGTAGCAGCCGGCCGTGTTCGGTAAAATGAACATCCGCGACCGGTCGATGTAATCGAGTAGCGACTCCTTCGATTTGTCCGTGAGGTTCACCCGCCGGACCGCTACCGTCACCACCTCTGCGCCCGAGGCAGCATGACATCGCGCCATCTCCTGGAAGCTCCTGTATTTACCGGTGCCAACGAACAGTCGCGAATTAAATTGCCGGTCCGCAATGCGCAGAAGATCAGACATAACATTATTTTAACGCTCGCGCGTGGCCGTGACATCCACCAGGCCTGCATCGATCTAGCATAAAGCGGGGCCACTGATCCGCGCCGCCATTCGCAGGGAAGTGATGCGAAGCCATACTCGCGGTATGAATGGAAGCTCCGGGAGCTCGAAGCGGAACCTCTAGCGGGCTCTTGGGGCAGCCACCGAGCTAAACTTCGTAGGGCTTGCGATAAACCGGGCGTGTGATCATTTTGGTCGCCTCGGCGTCGCCCGTGAACTTGGGGGTCGGACCGGGCTCAATCTTCAGAGCGCGACCCACGCGGTAGCTAATGTTCGCCAGATGGCAGAGATCGGCGCTGGGCACGGCGTTGGCGATCGGATCATGAAGATCCTGTTCCCGGCGTGTTCTTACACACGCCAGGAAATTCTGCATGTGCAGACCCGTGGAATCGCCGGAACCACGATCGTTCCGCTCTTCCATGATCAATTCGCTCGAATCGCCTTTGTAAGCCTGGAACCCCTGGTCGCTCATCGCGGCCCAACCTTCGCTGCCATAGAAGAGGTTGCCGACACCAACATTGATCGGATTGCTCGCCGGTCCGGCCTGCGTGGGAGCCGCAGCGGCCGCTCCGCCGCGTCCGGCGGCGTTCGGTCCGGCCATCACCACACGGGCCTGCCGAACGCCTTCGCCGTTGGTCATTCTGCCGCGCACCTCGACGACGAGCTGCTGGTTGCCGTAGTTGAAGCCGGCGGTGAGCGTGTTGGGTGTTTCTGTGTCGTCATCGATACCAAACTTGCCGCCGAACGCGATCGCCGTCTGCGGCCACACGGGATCGCCCAGTGCCCAGCGAGCGATACCGGTTTCGTGCACGCCCTGATTGCCGATGTCACCGTTGCCGGTATCCCAGAACCAGTGCCAGAAATACGCGAAACGCTTCTCGTTGTAGGGCCGCATCGGCGCCGGGCCGAGGAACAGATCCCAATTTAAGCCGGGCGGTGTGGGGCTATCGGGCGTGTGGCCGATCGAGGGACGCAGCTTGTAGCACAGCGCCTTGCTCATGTAGAGCTTGCCAATCAAACCCTGTTGCATGGCCGTGATCGCCTTGATCTTGAACGGCCAGCTCCGATGCTGCGATCCCACCTGCATGATGCGCTTGGTTTCGCGCTGCACCTGGATCATCCGCATGCCTTCGTAGATGTTGTAGCAGGCGGGCTTTTCCCCGTAGACGTCCTTGCCCGCCTTCATCGCCCAGATGGCGGAGAGCGCGTGCCAATGGTTCGGAGTTGCAATAGAAACCGCCTCGACGTTCGGATCGGCGAACATCTGCCGCATATCTTCGAATTCCTTGGCTTTCTCCAAGTTCTTCCTCGTCAGCGTTGCCTGGGCCTTTTCGCGTGCCGCCTGGTTAACGTCGCACAGGGCCATGACGTGAGCCTCGTTAAGACTGGTATACGTATTGAGGTGGCTGCTGCCGCGGCCTCCCAGGCCCACGATACCGACGTTGACCTTGTCATTTGCGCCCCAGACGCGAACCGCGGACGCAGCGGTTAAGGCTCCGAGGAAAAACCTGCGAGTTTTTTGATCAGACACCGCGAGACTCCTTTTCGCGCTAATTGTACCAAGTACCGGCGCGGACTCCTGGAACGAATGCCTCCGCGGCCAGCGGCGAAGGCGCCTGGGTAAGAATCCTAGCCGGGACCACTCGTACTTCTGATCACGGAGCATTCGTCCGTTATAGTCCATCGTGAAAGGGCCGCAGGCATCTGAACCGGCTTCCACTTTGACGGTTTGTCGCCAAACGCTGATGTAGACGAATGCAGATCGTCACGCCAACGGATGGATCGGTAGATAATCCGATCCTGGCGAAAACCGGGCCGCTTAGTGGCTTCACAACACAGTCGGGTACGCTGATTACCGTCCAGCAGTGACTGGGGACCAGACCAAGAGGTAAGCACCCCGCCGGCACAACCAGACGTATCATTGGCGACAACGTGTAGCTACTTAGGAGGTCCCTCGTCTGGGCCCTGCGAACCGGCGAAGACCTTGCGTCCATCTGGCAGCGTAACACTGTGGGCGTTGGCCACGTTGCTGCCGTCCTTAGCCGCAAAACCCTCTACCGTCACCTGGTCTCCCTCTTTCAATGACGACCGTCTCCAACCATGGCGAATGAGACCGTTGGGGCTGCCCAGTTCGAAGCTCCAGCTTGTGAGCTTACCGCTTTCGTCCTTCACGTCGACGTAAAGCCAAGCATGCGGATTGGTCCACTCCAGTTTGGTGATCGTCCCGGAAACTTTGATTCCTTTCTTGGCGTCGAACTCAGCCGCAAACGCGTGATGCGCCGATGCGGGCAACACCGGGAACAGCAACCCCGCCACCCCGGCAAACAATATCGCTTTCCTCATTGCTTATCCTCCATTTTCCCCGCCCATCATTTGCCAAAAAGATGCTGCACGTCAGCGAACTGAGCCGCTCTGTTTATGGTCCACGTTGACAGCCACAGTGTCAACCAGCGGCATGTCTCCGGTCCGCCAGGCCGAGCAGATTTTTGATGGAGGTCAAGAATAGTCAGCTTAGTGTTTTTGCATGTGCGCAGCGTCCTTCTCGTTTTCGTTGCAGAACATTTCGAAGATGTCGGCGTCGGCCAGCAGATCGTGGGGGACCTTGACGGTAAAGGGCTTGGTGTACATCTTGGGGTCGTCGAAGGTCATTTCCACGTCCATGTGTCCGAAGTCGCGGCGGTGGAAACGTTCCGTGACGCGTAGCGCCTCGCTATGGGGGTGCCCCATCATATCGAACGCGGTCTTATCGTTAAAGCCCGCGGTTTCCACGACCAGTACGTCGCGCTCCCAATGCCCCGCCGAGTAGCCCAGATAGGCCGGAAGCTCGAATTCCTTGGGCAGTGCGCGGCCGTCGGTAAAGATTTGGCGATGCAGATTGTTCACCTCATACAAGACCACGGTCACGCGGGGGGACTGAACAATCTTAATCGGTTCGGAAAGGAGACCGGCCAGTGGGAAGCCAAAGACAGACGAGCAAGGGTTCCCAGACTCGCGGCGGGCTGCGTTTTGGAGCATGGCTGGCGCGGCTTCGGGCCGCAGCGGGGATTCTTCGGGCTTGAAGTCCAGGAGGATATTGAGGAAGTACTTGTGTTGAGTACCGATCTCCATTCCCGGCACTTGTACCTTGACGTCCTCATCAATGGCGGGGCCGTAGAGACGCCTCATTTCCGCGACGGAGGTGATTTCGTGCATCCAGACACCGGAGAGATCGGGCTTCCCTTCGGCCGTGCGTGGCGCCGGCGAGGACAGGTTAGGTTTGCCGTCGCGCGTGCGAGGTATTCCTGGGGTCGGAAAATCCAACCATTGCGCGTACGCACCGGTGGAGAGAAGCGCGAATAAGACGAACAGCCGTTGATGTGACATCTTCCCGCCTCCGACGTTTGGCTTTGCAAACACGTTGGTAATTGTAGCGTATGAGTGCTGAATCTCGTGTTAGCTGGAAGCGGAAGGATGGTCGCGATGGAGAAACCATCATGTGATCGTATAGTCACAATTCCGCTGAAGTGACGATACAGATCGTCCGGCTCCAGAAGGAACCTTAACTTCGCGCCGACTCACAGGCGGACTGAATAAGGCCGAACCAGCTATCCGCTTGCCGATGCATCGCCCCGCACACTGCTTGTTTTTCGGGCGGTGCGCCCGCTATGTGCACTGTCCTTACGGAGTCATCTCTCCATGTCGTTTGATAGGCCGAGTAAATCCCTGAATACGCTTCCAAGTTCCAGAATCTCAGAGAGCCGTCCCGACTTCACTATATACCTGGAGACGCCGATGCTCTTGGCATTTTCTCTGTCTATTTGATTGTTGGATGAAGTAAGGACTACAACCGGTACGTCTTTACACTTCACGCTTGCGCGCATTCTCCTGACAACCTCTGCTCCCGGCTTCTTCGGCAAGTTGAGATCGACGATAGCCAATTGCGGACATCGGCCTGATCCAGAGTCAAGATCCTCAATGAATTGTATGGCGCGTTGCCCGTTTGTGATGACTATCAGCTCACAGGCGATGGCGCTATTTTCCAGCGCTTCGCGCACCAGGCGCGCATCCCCCACATTGTCCTCGACGAGAATTACGAGACGGCTGGTCTGCTCAACCGGCGCCAGTTCATTCGGGTTTTCTTGCCATTGGGAGGGTAAAGTAAAACGTTGAACCTCTTCCGGGTTCGGACTCGACCCAGATACGGCCTCCGAGGCGCTCCACGATTCGTTGACAGATCGCGAGGCCCATCCCTGTGCCAGGGTAATCGGCTGTTGTGTGGAGACGCTTGAATATTCCAAAAATTTGCTCCTTATACTGAGGATCGATGCCTATGCCGTTGTCGCGAATCGAAAAAGTGCACGTACTATCGGAACACTTTGCATCAATATGAATCACGGGTGAAGCCTGGCTGCGATACCGAATGGCATTGGTATGATGTTTTGAAAAAGCTGCACCAGTTGGAATTCATGCATTGCAACGACGGGTAGCTCGCCGTGCGTGATCACGGCGTCGCAGTCATCGATAGCGGTTTTCATGTTGCTGATACTGCGTCGCAGCACTTCTCCCGCGTCCACGTTGGGCACTTGGTCCTGATTTAGCTTGGATGCTTGGCTAAATGTGCGCAGGTCGTGCAGAAGCTGTTGCATACGCGCCGACGCATCGACGATGTAGCGTATGAACTCATCACCTTCACCGCCCAGCTTGCCGCCAAATTTCCTTTGGAGCAGCTCGCTGAACGCCGATGCGATTCTCAGCGGCTCCTGAAGATCATGAGAGGCTGAATAAGCAAACTGCTCCAGGTCTTCGTTCGATCGTGTCAGCGCCTCAAGTGCTTCCTTAAGAGCCTTTTCCTGACGCTTGCGCTGCGTAATATTCCGCGCCACCTTCGAGGCGCCGACGACCCTTCCCTGTGCATCCCTCACCGGCGAAATCGTCAGCGAGATGTTCAGCAGCGACCCATCCTTGTGTCTGCGGATCGTCTCGAAATGCTCCACGCGCTCGCCGCGTTGCAGCCGGCCGAGTATGTCGAGTTCCTCGTGCAATCGGTCAGGCGGAATGATTATGGTGATGGGCTTACCAATGACCTCATCGGCGGTGTAGCCAAACAGCTGCTCGGCGCCCCTGTTCCAGCTTTGAATTTGTCCTGTCAAATCTTTGCTAACGATCGCGTCCTCGGATGATTCGACGATTGCTGCCAGACGCTCTTGCAGCCCCGACAGTCGCTTCTGCTCGGTGATATCGCGCGCAACCTTGGCAGCTGCGATAACTCTGCCCGTGGCATCGTAGATCGGGGAGACCGACAGAGAAACGGTCAGAATGCGCCCATCTTTTGTCTTCCGACGCGTTTCATAGTGATCGATTCGCTCACCGCGCGCTACACGACTCAGAATGTCGGGAATTTCGTCCATGCGGTCAGGGGCAGCGAGCATGGAAATGTGCCGGCCGATAATCTCTTCTCCCTTATAACCAAACAGCTTTTCGGCCCCGCGATTCCAGCTTCGGACGATCCCGTCCAGGTCCTTGCTGATAATTGCATCGTCGGAAGCTTCGACGATCGCAGCAAGATGTGTTTGCAGCTTTCGCATTTCCAGCAGAGAGGTGATTTCGTCGGGCGTTTGAGCATGCCCAATGTCTTCACGGGCGGCGGCATCGTTGAAAACGCACTCCGCCAAGCTCTCTTGCGTCGCCAAGAGTTGGGTTATGTCGCTTTCGAGGGTTAACTCAGGATGAAGCTTCGTCCAATAGTGAGCCGTTCGGATAAACGCGAGAAAAAGGTTAAGATGCTCCAGATCGCGCGGCTCGAACCGCTCAGCCAAAGCCTCGCGGGCCTGCGGCGCGTCCGCGGTCTGCAGAAAGAGGTGCGTCGCACAGGCTATCACGGCCTCCTCTTCTGTGGAACCGGGGCCGGGAAATACGCCACTATCGTTCACCGACTCGGCGCAGACTTTCAAGAGCGGCAACAATTCTTTGCCATGTGGAACATTCAGCCGGAGCAATGGAAGGACCGCCTGTATAGTTTGGGGGGGGCAGTTCTCGTCACCCGCTGGCCGGCCTAGACCGACGAGGAATCCAACGTGCCGGGCAATGCAGTACCGAATCCGGCAAAACCTCGAAAGGTAAACGAATAGGCGCTCCTTGAAGAGCGAGGGCATTGGATTGTCGAGATACGCGAACTGTGCGAATCCCCAGAGATTCTCGGTGATCTTGGGATCGCTGGATGACAAAAGGAAGAAGTTCGGCAGCACGCCGAAACGGCTCGCCACGTTCTGTTCCAGCGGAGTCTTCAGAAAAGGTCCCTTTCCCGGCGCGCCCAACGCGAACCTCCTTTATCGGAATATTCGGACCCAATGGGCCTAAACGGAAGACGCCATTGAGCCGCAAAGTGCTTCAACATTTCTCCTAAGATTCCGTGAAGCTCGCTTTTTGGGCAATTGAGGCAGCCGGTCTTACCGAAGTTATAGCATGGCCGTCGGGAGCAATCGTCGGATTAAAGGATCGCGCCACGGGTATTGGCTTGGCTCATTGACACCGGTTCCTGCCCTTTTCTCCTGTTCCTCTTCAATCACTTCCTAACCTCCACGGCGGTACGCACGGGCCGCACATGTTATTTCAGAAGTTATGATTCAAATCACAGCATCAACGAACTCACGGGCAACGAACGCGCGCCGATTTTCGCGCCATCTGGCGCCGTTGGGTTCGTTTTTTCAAATCATGCATTCGGCCTCGCCGCTCGGGCACACGATGCGTCAAGAAGACCAGGGTAGCCCAGGGTGCTCCCTCGGCTCTGGCTTCGTTTTTTCAGGAAGCTCCGACGAACCCCTTAGCGCGACTAAGAGCAATACCTACCTATAAGTAATGCCTCAAAACCTATCTAATGTGCGCCAAACTTCCGATGAAATGCTTACAGCATTCGAAGCATCGCTAGGAGCACAGACTTGTATCTGGTCCAAATATTCCGCGCAAGTCCCCTAATGGGCCTCGCCCTATGCATGTGCCTAGCTACCATCTTCTGGTGCATCCTTCTGGCGCGCCGGCAGCAGGGCCGGCTGGATCGCATGCTGACCGGGCTGCTCGGCATGGTTGCGACTTACGAAGCGCTGCGCGTGCTGAAAGATTGTGGCGTAATCCGCTTTCCGGGCTTTCGTCAACTGAACGGCTGGGTGGATTTCATCATCGCCGGCACTTACCTGCTGGCCGGTCTGATTATCAAGTCCTCCGGTAGCGAGCGCACCAACACCAAGGTGCGGCTGCGGCTGGTCGAAGCCAACGAAAAGACCATGGACGTCGGAAGGACCGCCAGCGCTCCGGAAACGACCCACGCGGTCTTCGATGCCTCTCCGCTCGCCACCTTCGCCCTGGATACTAAGGGCGCGGTGATCTATTGGAACGGGGCCGCGGAAAGACTGATGGGCTGGAAGCGAGAGCAGATGCTGGGCCAGCGGCTGCCTTTCGAAGGAAAAGGCCCGTTGCGGAACAATCGTGGGCACGATGTCGAAGCCGCCATTTGGACTGCTCCCATTATTTCTCCCAACGGCTCTCCCCGGGGCACCTTAATCGTTGCGGCCGGCAGTGCAGCCTTACGCGAGGCCGGCCTGTCGCCTAGTCTGCCTTCCAACACCGAACTGGCCCTGCATCACTGAGCCGTCGCGGCCGTGGTCACTCGATAGACCGCTTGCTGACGCGACCGAGCGGCGCTAAGCTTTGAGGGTGGAGTTACCATGTCCAAGTCTCCGAACCGTCGTAAGTTTCTGAAAAGTGCTGTGCTCGCCGCCAGTGTAGGTGCAGGCCGCGCCCAGACCTCCGTTGATCAACCACCAGCGCCGGACGATCCTACTAAGATCCCCGGCTCACCCGCGCGAGCCTACGGCGAGCGATCGCGTTTCGAGAAGACAGTTCGTGCTCCCTCGTCGCAAGGGACCTCTTCGGGGGCGCCTTTACAGGATTTGAACGGCATCATCACGCCCTCCTCGCTCCATTTCGAGCGCCATCATTCTGGAGTGCCGGACATCGATCCGCGCCGCCATCGCTTGATGATCCATGGCATGGTTGATCGCCCATTGGTCCTCACCGTGGATGAGTTGAAGCGTTTCCCCTCCGTCTCGCGCATCTATGTCATGGAATGCTCCGGTAATGGTTTCCGGAACAAGGGAGCCAAGACCGCGCAGGAGGCGCACGGCCTGGTGAGTTGCTCGGAGTGGACCGGTGTGCCCCTCGCGCTGCTGCTGCGGGAAGCCGGTGTGCAGCCGGGCGCAAGTTGGATCGTGGCCGAAGGTTCGGACGCAGCCAAGATGACGCGCAGCGTACCGCTCGCCAAAGCCATGAACGATGTACTTCTCGCTTACGGCCAGAACGGCGAGGCGATACGTCCTGAGCAAGGCTATCCCCTGAGGCTGTTCGTTCCTGGCTGGGAAGGCAACATCAGCATCAAATGGCTGCGAAGAATCAAAGTGGTCGACCAGCCTTACATGACGCGTGAAGAAACTTCCAAATACACCGACCTCATGCCGGATGGCAAAGCCCGGCAGTTCACCTTTGAAATGGATCCGAAATCGCTCATCACTTACCCCTCGGGTGGCCAAAAGCTCGGGACCCCGGGCTTCTACGAGATTGCGGGACTCGCCTGGTCGGGCCGCGGGGCTATTCGAAAGGTCGAGGTCTCGGTGGACGGCGGGCGATCCTGGCGTGATGCCGAGTTGCAGTCACCCGTGCTTCCCATCGCGTTTACGCGGTTTCGTTTCGGGTGGAAATGGGATGGCAGTGAGACGGTTCTGCAATCGAGATGTACCGATGAGCACGGCGACACGCAGCCCGTCCTCGCCGATCTTGTAAAGGCGCGCGGCGATCACTGGAGCTATCACTTTAATCCCATCCAAAGCTGGAAGATCTCAGCCGATGGGAGCGTGCAGAATGCGCTGGTTTAGTGCGCGCTGGGTTTTAGCCACGAGCTTGGCTTGGCCGCTCGTGGCGCAGTCTCCTACCTACGGATTAGGCCGGGCGGCGAAGCCCGATGAAATCAAAACCTGGGACTTCGCCATCAGTCCGGATGGCAAGGAGCTGCCGCCGGGTAGTGGAAGCGCGGCCGAAGGTGCCCGGATTTACGCGGCCAGCTGCGCCGCTTGCCACGGCAAGACTGGCAAGGAAGGCCCCAACGATGTCCTGGTCGGCGGGCAAGGCACTCTCAACACCAACAAGCCCGTGAAGACAGTCGGGAGTTACTGGCCCTACGCAACCACAGTTTGGGATTACATCAATCGGGCCATGCCATATGACAAACCCGGAAGTCTCACCGCGGACCAGGTCTACGCAGTCACTGCCTACCTGCTGTCGCTGAACGGCATCATCAAAGAAGACGCCGTCATGAACGCGAAGACGCTCCCGCAAGTGAAAATGCCGAACCGCGACGGATTTATCGGCGACCCGCGTCCCGATTGGAAGAGTCGTTGAAACTCAAAGCCGCAGCTGACACGGTGCTTTGCATGTCTCCATCTGCGGTGAGTACGATTCTCTAGCTGGAATCGGATAAGTCTGCGGGCACAAGATCATCGCAGCCTCATCGTGCGGAGCGGCAATATCCGTGGTCGCCAGGTTTCGAAGTTGATAGCCATTTCAGCCGATGAGCCCGATCATTCATCGGCGAGACCGAAATGACTGCTATCGAAGCCGAAAATTGCTATGAGTAACGGTACGCGGTCGCGCCTGCAGAGCCTGGGGGGCGTTACCAAAGCCGATTGTTCCGTAAGGGGTCCCAGATGACCCACCGTCGCTTGGCTTCTGGCGCCAGCTCACTACCCGCCGCTCCGATAGTGGCCGGGGCGCTCGGCGGCCGATTGAGCGCCGAAACGAACGCGCATAATACCTTCGGCCGGAAGAGGTAGAACCTGGACCGGCATATGTGGCAGCGGTGAGGGCGGAAGCCCAGAAGGCGAACGAAACGGTCCCGAAAAACTCGCTTCCACGAGCCCCGGATTGAGCGCGATCCGCAGTGTGGGCAGTGGAATATAAATCTGACTCTCATCCCGCGTCCGTTTCTGTATGCCAGCGATAAGCGACTATTCTACAATAACTTCGAGAACCGTGGGGCCTACAGAGTTGCGATTCTTTCGTCGATCCAGGGATAGTGACCCGGATCAAGTTTGCTATTCTTCAGGTTTAAGGCCTTTCCAAGCTGATGTCGGTAAAAGTGCGGATTCGCTCAAACTGGCTCGCGGGCGACGGACCGCAGCAGCAACCGGTTTACCGGATTCGCCCGCGCTCGTTTGCAGTTTCGGTCGTTCTGCACTCAATGGCAGTGCTGAGTTTGGCGCTGATTTCCCCGCAAAACTCCGTTTCCAAAAGGCCCATCTACGATGAGGTTATCCGTCCGGACGAGCACAAGATCGTCTGGTACGACTATCGTAAACCCGTACTGCCAGATGTTGACGCAACCCAGCGGATTGGAACCTTCCCTAAGCCTCGGGGGCAAGAATTGTCGCGGGATGTCATTATCGCGACCGCTCCCAAAGCCGAATCGACTAAACAACTCATTTGGCTCCCGGTTCCTAAGGTCCAGATCAAGCAGGACCTTTCTATGCCGAACCTGATCGCAAGGGCCGCTACAGCGATCCCGGCGCCTCCCCCTCCCACGCCAAAAAAGGCTGAAAAACCTCAGGCCGCAGGCCCGCCGGCCCCCCAGCCGAATGTCTCACCGCCCCAGCCGAAAGGGGATGTAAACCGCGCCGAGGAACATCCCGAACAGGCCGTCGAGATTCCTAAGCCGCGGAAGGCTTTCGTCCCGCCACCGGTAAAGCAGGAGGTTCGGCTGACTGTTCCGGTGCAGACCGCCGATGTTCCAATGCCGGATGCGTCAATCGTCGGCACATCCAGCGCCAGGAATGTTTTGCCCGAGGGTGTGGGGACGCCGGCGTTCTCAAAAGGCATGGCGCCTCCGCCGAATGCACCTCCCGGGCCGGCCACAACGGCGGGCAATGCCAAGGTGGACATCGCAATAGCCAGCTTGCACCCGGCCGAAAAGCCCAATGGTCCGCTTCCCAATGGTGCCCGTCCCGGTGATTTCTCTAAGGCGCCAATTGTGGGCGAAACGGCCAGTGGTGAAGTAAAAGGGGGCCTATCGGTGCCGGATCTGAGTATCCGAGAGGATCGCAGTAAGGTCGAGCCCCCGCGTGTTGACCCTAGCCGGAAGGCTGTATTGTATGCCGAAAAAGTGCGCAGCATTCCTGTGACTACCCTGTCGGTTCCACTGCGGCCCGCCTCGCGAACCATCCCACGGCAGATCGATGCACGTTTTCAGGGGCGATTGGTGTACACCCTGGTGGTGCCTATCGAGAACCTACCGGATTACTCGGGTGACTGGATTCTCTGGTTCGCTGAACAGCAACCGAAGCCGGGAGATTCGCCCCTGATGCGGGCGCCCATCCCGCTGCGCAAGATCGAGCCGGTTGAAACAGTGGTTCCCGGCGCCCGGACGGAGTACCGTATACAGATTGCGGCGGTGATACGAAAAGACGGAAGGATCGACACGATCTCGCTGCTGCGCAACACCGGTCCGGCGTTTGCGCAAGCTGTAATTCAAGACGTTGCATCCTGGGAATTCAAACCGGCGACCCGGGATGGCGCTGCTGTGGATGTGGACGTGATTCTCGAAATTCCATTCAGTTTCTCAGCCGAAATCGCCAAGCGGGCGGCCCCATAAACGGCCGGCTGTCCTAGATCGTTGGTACTCGATCGACGTACTACGGCACTATTGAAGCATCACGAGTCGCATGACACTGTAGTGGTGCATGAGAACTTTGCCAGTGGTCGTGGCCTTAGTCGCCGCTCTTCTGTCGGCTGCCTGCGGCTTCACCGCGCGAAGGGCCTTCGATCGCGGAACGAAACTCTATGAAAAGGGCCAATACGCCGAGGCTTCCATAGAATTCCGCAGGGCCATTCAGAAAGACCCTAAGTTCGGGGACGCTTATCTAAAGCTGGGGCTCACCGAACTAAGACAGGCGAGTCCGCTAGCTGCCGCCGACGCCCTGAGACATGCTGTGGCGCTCATGCCCGATCGCCCGGAGCCTAAAGCCGAACTGGCCCAGCTCTATATCAATAGCTACCTGGGTAATCCGGGCCACTTCGCGGGATTTTATCAACAAGCGGCTCAGTTCACCACCGAGTTACTGAATAAGGATCCCAATTCGTATTACGGCCTGCGGCTAAAAGGGTATCTTGCCATAGCGGACAACAAGCCGAAGGACGCGATTGAGAACTTCCGGCGAGCCAACGAGGTTCGGCCCGGGCAGCCGGATGTAATAAGTCTGCTGGTGCAGAATCTCTTACGGGACGGCCAATCCCAGGCGGGCGAATTGCTGGCCACGCGCTTCCTCGAGGCACACAAGAATTATGGGCCCCTGTATGACATCCTCTATGCGCACTTCATGGATCTTAAGCGCCTCATCGACGCTGAAAACGTTCTGAAGCGGAAGATCGCAAACAATCCTAAGAACAGCTTCTTTGTGACCCAGCTTTGCAGGCATTATTGGACCATCGGGAAACGCGACCAGGCGACGCCGTTGCTCAGCCAGATCACGTCGCGGCCACAGGAATTTCCGGAAGGACATCTGGACGCCGCGAACTTTTTCGCCGAGAGTGGCGACTGGAATAACGCGAGTAGAGAATACGAAGCCGGCATCCGGTCGAATCCCAGCGACAAACTTACTTATCAGAAACGTCTTGCCACCGTGTTGCTCTCCGCGGGCAAGCGCCTCGAAGCCGAAAAAGTACTGGATGAAATTCTAAAGGATCACTCGGATGACGACGACGCGCACGCTTCTCGCGCAATCTTGCGCCTGGCGAGCGGTACGCCCCAGGATCTGGACCAAGGTATTGTGGACCTCAAGTTCTTGGCCGACAAGCAACCTGGCAATCTCAAATATGCTTATCAACTTGGGCGGGCATACGAGCTAAGAGGGGCCGACGAGGCCGCCAAGGCGCAATATCTCGCCATTCTTCGCTCCGCTAGCTCCCACATCCCGACCCTGGATTCTCTCTCCCATCTGTATCTTCGAGAGCAGCGATATTCAGATGCCAAGCGATATTCTGACATGTGGCTGGCCGTTGATCCCCTCAATCCAAGCGCTCGTTTAGTGCGCTCCGCCTGTCTCGCCGGCCTGGGCGATCTTGGTCAGACGCGCGCCGTCCTAACGGGCTTAATTCACGATTACCCGAAATTGGAAGGCACATATTTGCAACTCGGGCTTCTGAACATCCAGGAGAAGCGCTACGACGACGCAGAAGCGATCTTTGGCAAACACTATCAACCCGGCCACGGCGATCTTCGTCTTCTGAAGGGCATGGTAGAAATGTATGCAGCGCGCGCGCAGTGGGACAAAGGCATTGCGGTTATACAGCAAGAGTTGGAGGCCTTCCCGCAATCGGTCGAACTACGCCGGTTGCTTGCCGAAACGGCGAGCCGCGGCAGCCGCTTCGACCTTGCAACCGAACAATATCAAAAGCTTCAGCAAATGCAGCCCGCTTCAACCGACATCCCTTTTCAACTCGGCTTGCTCTATGACGCGAAGGGGCAGTTCGACCAAGCCATTACCCAATTTCAGGCCGCTCGGCGACTGAACGCCAAGGACCCTCTTCCCCCGGCTATGTTGGGCAAGGTATTGGAACAAACCGGCCGTCGACCAGAAGCAATCGCGAGTTATCGGGAGAGTCTTCGTTTGGACCCGGAGAACACATCGGTGATGAACAATCTTGCTTTTGATCTGGTGGAGACCAACGGCGACTTGAACGAAGCTCTGCAGATGGCGAGGCGAGCCGTTCAGAAAAGCCCCGGAAACTTCGAATTCACCGATACGCTAGGCTGGGTTTATCTCAGGAACAAAGATACCCGAAGCGCGTTGCAAGTCTTTCAGACTCTTCGGAAACAACAACCGCAAAACGCGTCATTCCGGATCCACTTGGCAAGGGCGTACTTCGAAAGCGGAGACAGTAGCTCGGCGCATCACGAACTTGGAGATGCGCAGCGCTTACATCCATCCCTGGAAGAGCAAAGGGAAATCAAACAACTGCTATCTCGCATGTGACGTACCCCAAGTACCAGGACTTACTGGTGATAAAACAGGACTAAGCTGTATTGACCGAGTGAAAAGCGAAGCATATTCTGAATATGCATGAAACTTCCGATCGCGTGTGTCTTGACGCTGTTAGCGTTGCCAATGACTTCTTTGTTTGCCGGAGTAGGAACGATTACTCCGAGCCAACTGGGTTCCCAGTCGGTTTCCAACTTAGCCCTCAATAGCGCCGGTGGCGTTTGCAACGTCCCCGGCGTGGGCGGATGCGGCGGCGGATTCACTGCAACCGTTGCCGGAACTCCAAACGTTACTCTTTGGTGTGTGGATTCTCAAGAATTTGACACCAGTATGTATACGGCCAATATTGTTTCGCTGGCCACGCCGAGCGGTTTCGATAATTCCGTCAAAGTTAAGTACGGCTCGGTCACTACTATCGGCGGGACGAATGGTAACTGGATATACGATTTTACCGGTGTTACCGATGCGCAAAATCGTTATCAGCTCGCTGCCATCTTGATCACAATGTACCAACCACAGACAGCTCCCACGGACGGGAGCAGCCCTAACAATGACAACATCCAGCAGGCCATCTGGGAATTGACGGAGAACACGTCCATCGCTGTCGGTCAGGCCGGAACGAACGGCGAACCTAATATGGGAGCTTCACCGACCGCGGTCACGAACCTGATCATGAACGCAGAGACTATGTTGTCAGGTTTCAACTTCAGCGGCTGGGCTGTGGTCAGCGGCGGCTATTCCGGCGGAGTCAACGGCACGCTTTTGGGACAGACGCCTGTCCAGACTTACCTGGTCGAAGTTACTCCCGAGCCGCGCTTCTACGGTTTGTTACTGGTTGGCTTACTCAGCCTGTGCGGCATCATCTATCGCCGCCGGTTGGCGTAGTAACTCTCTCAAAGTTAGTCCATTGAAACCGAGTCCGTCGGCCCAGCTGACAGGCTCGGTTTTTTATTGTCATTTGACAGAGTTCCTACTGCCGGCCCAGGCGTGTCGCAAGAAGACTGACTGCATCCTCAAGATCCTTGGGAACCGTATCCTTGCGAAGTCTTGCGAGTTCGCTCCCTGCCGCCGCGCGGTCACCTTTATCGAGTAGCGTCGAGGCGAGGTGCACCCGGTAAGATGTCTCCTGTGGGTACGTTCTGACCAGACCGTAAAGGATCTGGATTGAGCTATCGTACATGTGTTTTCTTGCGTATACGCCAGCCAGGGTATCCCGGAATTCCGGCGCGTCCGGGTGCTGCTTTAAGGCGTCCTCAATAAGTCTCTTGGCTTCGTCCAGATCCCGCCCCTGAGCTGTGAGCACGGAGGCTAGATTGTTCATCAATAGCGCATCAGCGGGATTAATCCGTAAAGCTTGGCGATATGCCCCTTCCGCTTCTTGCAGCTTGCCGGCTTTCTCCAGCATATAGCCGCGATAGAGAATCGCCTTCGGATCGTCCGGACGTCGGGCGGCCGCATTGTGCGCAGCAGTGAGCGCATCCGACCGACGGCCCATCCGGTCGTAAATCTCGGCGAGTTGAAGCAACGGTTCAGCCTCGTTCGTGGAAGACGCCAGCTCGCCATACTCGCGAATGGCGGAATCAAGCAATCCGTGACGGTGAAGCGCATCCGCCCAAGTCTGCCTTACCTTTAACGGACTCCGGCTGGCCAGCAATTCGCGGTCGACGGTCTGTTGCGCCGCATTCTGTTGCCGAAGCGTGAGCAACAGATCCACTAACGCGGCCATTGGCCGGAGGTCCGCTTGGCCGGGCCGGTACACCTGGCGCAACTCCGATTCAGCCACAGAAAGCCGTTTTTCCGCGAGGTCCAGGATTGCAAGATCCAACCGCGCTTCCGTATCGTTGGGCGATTCCTTGAGAAGGGCAGCAATCTGTTTGCGAGCGTCAGGATACTTGTGCAGTCCAAGCAGCGCCACTGCTCGCAGCCGTTGCGAAGGTATGCTGTGCGGATCGTAACCGAGGGCTTCATCCGTAAATTGAAGGGCTTCCTGATATTGCCGCCGGCCGAGGCTGATCTCCGCGAGCGAGATCCGTGGTGGGACATACGGCGCGTGTTGTTGCACCGCCATCTTGAAATTGCGTACGGCGGCGTCCAGATTTTGCTGCCTCAAGTAGGCTGTGCCAAGCGCATTTCGTAGAGATGGGTTGAATGGTTTTTCGGCAGCTACCGCTTGATAATCGGAAATCGCTAGCGGTAAGTAAGCTGAATTGCCGGATTGAAGAAGAACATCCGCCCGTTTCAAGCGAACCTCATTGTCCGCGGGCGCCGCGGCAAGGATCTGGTCGAGCTCCGTCTTGGCCTCTTCGTAACGGCTTTGAGCGATCAAGGCTTCGGCGATAGGTCGTTTATATCTGATTCGATCCCTGGGCGCTGAACGCTCCCCGTCACGCAGGACGCGAATTGCATCTTCCCAATCGAAATGATCGCCGTAAAACCGTCCAACCTGGAGGAGCGCATCCGGAAAAGCGTTGCGTTGCGAGAGCATCTGCTGGAGAATGCCCTCGGCTTCTTTCCTCTTGTTGAAGCGCCAGTAGTGCCCGCACAATTGCAGCAGGAAGTCCGGCGATTGAGGAAACCTCGTCACCTTCGTCTTTAGCGTCTGTTCGGCATCGTCGAGCCGAGACTGCGTGAGGTAATACGCATACAGGCCGTCGTATCCAGTCGAAAAATCCGGATGTTTCGCGAGGAGCTTCTGGAGCAGCGCTTCCGCTTGCTCGCCTTGCCCGTCCTGGAGCGTCGCTTGAGAGAGCGCAAAGAGGATCTCAGGCTGGTCCGGCCGGATCTGGTCTGCCCGCCGAAATGCTTCGATGGCCCGATCGGGAGCGCGATCGGCAAGAGCAAGATATCCATCCAGACGCGCGCTCTGATAGGACAATTTTGGCTCTGTGCTGGAATCCTGCTGCAGGCTCCGAAGCTGATTGTAGAGTTGCTTGTTCGCTCCTGGCGCCCCGGCGGAAAGCGCTATACAAAAGTCGGCAAAAGTCGCGATGACATCCTCGCGGTCCTTCAGCAAGCGATGGGCTTGGACTAATGACTGAATAGCTTCGGCAGGCTGGTTTTGCAGAATCTGAACGCGGCCGAGTCCGTAATATGCCTCACCCGATTGTGGATTCTTCTGGAGGGCCTTGCGAAAGTTGATTAAGCTATCGTCCAGCTTACCTTGGTTGAGGAACTGATTGCCTTTAGTGACGTAACTTGCTCCACTCCTGTATCCACTACAAGACGCGAGCAGCAGACAAACTGAGATAGCCGCGCTATGCCTTATCGGCAACACGTTTGCGAGCCCACACCACCAGAACCATTAAGATCATGCCAACAGTGAGCAGCGTGCGAAAGACCGGTTCAGGCGTCAATACGTCTTGAAGCCCCGTGTTAGTGAACGCGGTTCCAAGGTTCCCGGAATACGCGATAACGTACGACCCTTCGGGAATGGTGTTGTTACTCTGAAGGTTGACTTGAATATAGTCCTTGCCTATTGCAGCAGAGTTAATCGCAAAGACGTAAATTCCAAAACCAGTCAGGTTCGTTACAAAGCCCTGCCCTGCGCTTGCAACGCCGTTACACGAAGAAGGAAGGGGTTTCGAAAGATCGACGCATGACCAGTTAGTCCAGTTTTGTGAAGCGTTTGAGTTCAGACCCAAGAAACTATACACGTCCGTTTTTGTGTTCGCGGTAAAATTTCCAAAATAACCCGAAGTGCTGAGACCATACTTGTTAGCCCCCGCATTCGACGGAAGCTCGGTGCCATATTGAAAAGTAACCGGCGTGCCAGGCGCCGAGGAATTGAAAGCGGAAGTTATCGAGCTTGTAGAGAATTCGTTCGGATCCGTCACGTTCGGCACGCCAATGATCAGAAGCGTTGGATTAAATCCATTCAGGCCGCCGGAGTTGTCATAAATGTCAATTGAACTCGCATGCTGCCCGCTAAAGTTCGGATCTCCAGAACAACCTGAGGTGCATCCACTCCCGACCTGAAGGGTGGAAGAAGCCCAAATGGGAACGGAAAAACTGGCTAAGCCGAGAACGAAGAATAAGGAACATGTATGTAGTGACTTCACGATTGTATGCCGACACCCTTTCAGACTTGACTGGATCTCAGGTTCAATTCTCAGGCCGTTAGTGCGGGAAGTCAAGTGACATACGCACTACGCTCAACGGTTTAAGTACTACGGTAGTACTGAGAATTGTCACGCAGCATCATCGGACGTATGACAGTTTGTTAATCGAACGGCAGGGTCACAAACGAATGCTGCGTTCGTCCGATGGCCCTCCCAACCGATTCAAAAAGTTCAAGTTTCGGACCAAAGCTTCTTCGCCTTCGTACCCCTGACCCGATTTCAACGGAGTGACCATTTTGTAACGGCGCTTCTCGATGCCGTTAGTTCTGTCAGCGTCGCTGGGATTTCCACAGCAGTCGAGATTAATGAGAAGGTTGTTACAACCGATCAGAAATGCAAGCGCTATTCAAAGATTCAGACGCGAAAAGTACTAGTACGATCTAGTCCCAATCGCATAGCATTTTCAGGGATTTTTCTTAGGGAAATACGGTAAGCTAAGGCTCTGCGACTTGGGAAATTTTAAAATAGCGCGGTCAGTGATCGCCCAGTCGGCGACACTTTTGAAGTATTTCTCCGTTTGAAGACCAAAGCTGGAGGAGAGTAGTCTTTGTTTCTAATTTTCACGCTCGGCGCCATCGCTGTCGTCCTTACGCTCATCCTGACGCCGCTTATTCGCGATTACCTGGGAAAAGCTTTTCTCGATCATCCCGACGGTGGTCGCAAGACACACGCGAAAGCCCTTCCGCGCGTAGGCGGGATTGCGATTGTCATCTCGTATGCGGCGACCTTTGCGATCGCATTGGCGTTGCCTTTCAGCTATACCTACGTCCTGCATAGGGCCCTGCCCGATATCATCCGGCTGAGCCTGGTATGCGCCGTCGTTTTTGCCACCGGGGTTGTTGATGACCTGGTTGGATTGAAGGCCAAACAGAAACTTATTGGGATCGTCGGAGCAAGCATGCTGGCGTTCTGGGCCGGTATACGGGTCGACATACATTTTCTTCACAACTTGCCGCAATGGCCGTGGCTGGGTTTCGCGATCACCGTATTGTGGCTGGTGGGTTGCACGAATGCATTTAACTTGATCGACGGGATGGATGGTCTAGCCGCCGGCGTTGGGCTGGTGGCAGCGATCACCATGTTGCTGGCTGCGCTCACGCAGGGGAATCTGCCGTTGGCCTTGGCCACGATGCCGCTGGTCGGATGTCTGCTGGGCTTCCTGCGTTATAACTTCAACCCCGCATCGGTTTTTCTCGGGGACAGCGGTAGTCTGTCAATCGGTTTTCTGATGGGCTGCTATGGCGCTCTGTGGAGCGAGAAGTCGGTGACGCTAGTGGCCATGACGGTTCCAATCCTGGCGGTTTCTATCCCGCTTCTGGACGTCCTGCTTTCTATCACCCGGCGATACTTACGGAACCGGCCTATTTTTCAAGGCGATCGCGGACACATTCATCATAAGCTGTTGGAGCGCGGGTTTAGCACCAAGGGAGCCGTGCTGACTATTTACGGCATGTGCAGCCTGGTGGCGGTGCTATCCTTGGTGGCCAGCGCGCTACATAACCAGTTCAGCGGTCTGATCGTTTTGGTGGTGTGCGGAGCAGCTTGGTTGGGCATCCGCCACTTGGATTATGCGGAATTCGCCATGGCTAGCCGCATGTTTCTGGGCGGAAGATTCCGCCGGATCATCGACGTGGAGGCCCGGCTAGTCGATTTCGAATCGGCGCTCTCAAAGGCGATTAACCTGGAGGAGTGTTGGACCAAGATCCTGGCCGGCACCGAAGAATTCGGCTTCCAAGGTGTCCGAATGAGCGTCAACGGAGAAGTCTTCGAAGAGTTAGGCGCAAGGAATGGCGACGTGACCTGGCAGTTGAGAATACCTCTGCCGGGAGGGCAATACATTAACTTCGTTCGCGATCTGGATTCCGAATTAAATCCGCTGATCCTGAGCGCTTTTGTAAGCTCGGTCGAGCGGGGCTTGAGGAGTTCCATCGCGCACGGACTGAAGCCGGCGCGCATCCAACCGGAACTCATCCTGCGTCCCGCTAACGCGCAACTCTATCAAGCGGCCGGCGCGGGGACCGCCAGCGGCGACTAGTCGCATTCGGCGGCGATCTACCAAACCACGTTCCCGGATATTTTGCTCGTACGGTATTCCGATTCGGTTGTTTCACCAGGAGAGGGTTCAGGAGCCGACTGTCCCACAATCAGAGTTGCCTGCTTCTCACACCTCATATTGCCGGCAGCATGACCGACGGCCGGTTTCCAGGCAGAGCTTTGGCCGCCTTCTTTTAAGGTTCGCGGCCAGCAGTCCGGCCGATTCAGCGCACTGTATCGCGTCGTCGCACATGGCTTAATCGGGAATCGGCTGCCGTGTTTCTTCGGAAGATACAAGCAGGATCGCGCTTAGATATTACTGTTTCGCCGATTGCCGACTTCGCTCCAGCCTACTCCGCCGCTGCTGGAAAGTGGCCGTGACCGACGCCATCTCGGGGCCAGTCAGTTGCGCGGGATCGCAGGCAGGCAGGCCTCTCTTACACGCCTCGACATTGCGTGACCGAAATGCGGAGCGTGCGGCGTTCAAGTCGGCTTGGTTGAGTTCCAGTGGCTCACACGTTGCCAACCCATTGAGGCAACTCGAACGATTTCGGCGCTCTAGTTCCGCTCGTACGGCTTTCTCCTCGGACTGGGAGAGAACTAATGGATCGCAGGTGGACGAATTATTGAGACAACGCTCGCGGTTGCGGCTCTGTAACGCGGACTGTACGGTGGTTGCTTCGGCGGGTGTCAAGCGCAGCGGGTCGCAAGTGGACGATCCGCTCAAGCATCTATCCAGATTGCGGCGCGCAGCGGAAGCCTCAACCGTCCCCTTTTGACCCTGAGTCAACCTAGTCGGGTCGCAGGTGGGAGCACCGGCTATGCATTTCTCGAAATTGCGGCGCCCAGCGGCCGCCTGAACCGCCGCCGCGTCCTTTTTATTAAGCACTAAGGAATTACAGGTGGGCGAGCCGTTTAAACATTTGTCGAGGTTGCGCCGGTAGCGGGCGGTTTGAACCGCACTGGCTTCGGCACTGGATAGCCGGGTGGGATCGCATAGATTGGAACCTTCCAGGCAGGTGTCCAGGTTACGTTTCTTAGAAGCGTCGGAAACCTGCTTCAGCTCATCGGGGCTGAGAACCGATATATCGCAGTTGGACAGACCTTTCACACAGTTGAGGAAATTGGGAGAAGCGGTAGACGCCGGAGGAGCCTTTTTACGCTGCGGCTGACCGATCACGGCAGTCGCGGCAAGCAACACAATAATCGTACCTCGGGTCCGCATACCGTTAGTTTCCCTATTTTTCATGGAGATTGCCAGTACTAGTACTAACGAGTACCAAATAGATCTTAAGTTCATTGACAGTTGTCATAGGAATTCGGCATACTCCGAATACGCACTGACATTTGTCAATTGGAGGGGTCCGGGCCAGACCGGCGGTGCGTGTAGCTGTCGCCATCTGAGACACACAACATGGGACTAAAAGGGCGGTAGCTTGTCCGTTTCCCAAGTCTCGGATTCAATCCTAAACTAAATTGGCAGTCTTGAACGCAGGAGGGATGCTGTGGCCGTATTAAAGCCTAGAGAGCGTCTGGTGTACTTTCGCATATCGGAAGACGAGTTCCGTCAGTTCGTAGGCGTTTGCGAGCAGGAGGGTGCGCGCAGCGTCTCTGACCTTGCCAGGACCGCAATCCAACGACTCATCGCGGACGGCAATCGTCACCGCAACGGTGAGGAACTTGCCGAGAAGATGCATCGTCTTGAGGAGTTGATCTTGTCGGTGACAGAGGAACTGCGATTATTAACGGCGGCGCGAACGCGGGAGGCCGGGATGGTTGACGTAGCATCAAACAGCAAAGCCTTCTCTGCCTCCCCTGGATCCTCCGACGATCGGAGAGAACAATAATCCCATGGAGGTGCTATACGGCGGTATGGGCGAAGGGAACAACCAACTGGTCCCCTATGGCGAGAGTCTGACCATCGATCCCCGGCTGGGACCCGCTCCTCAGCTTGGCGGCAGCGAGCACGAGCCCTCCTCGTCAATCGATGTCCGTCAACTCTTCCGCAGGTACTGGTTGTTGCTGTTGATCCTCATGATCCTGGGCGCGGCCGCAGGGTTCGTGTCCGTGGTCTTGAGTTCACCGATGTATAAGACCCGCCTCTTGCTGGAGGTGCAAGATTCAGCGGGATTGTCCAAGGACAGTCCTTTCGGCGGCGGTGGTGGTTTCGAATCGAACGAGGTCAATATTGAAACCCAGATCAACATTTTGCACGGCGGGAGCTTCCTAAAACGGGGCGCGGATCGCATGCAGTCAGAGACCGTCCCGCTGGCTCCCACCGGACAGGACCTGTTCTCACGCCTCCGGCAGCGACTGCATCCTGCCACCCAGGATCCCTTGGAGAATGCGAGGCGGGGCCTGACTGTTGCCGTTCAGACGTTTAATGCACGACCCGTCGCAAAAACGAGGCTGATTGAACTCAGCTGCGAATCTACCAGCCCGGATGTCGCGGCCCAATTCTTAAATGCCATGGCTGCGGAATTTTCCGAGGACACTTCACGGTCGCGCATGCAAACTTCGCAGAAAACCAGCGAGTGGCTGGCGGCGCAAATCGACGAGACGAAGTCAAAAGTGCAGGAATCGGAAGAGCACCTGCGAGACTTCGTGCAAGCTTCGGGTAACGTATTTGCCGGGCAGGAGACCACGCTCGACGACACGAAATTATCGACTTTGAAGGGCGAGCTGGCGAAGATCCAAGCTGATCGAATTGTCAAACAAGCCAGATACGAATTAACGCTCAATAACCCACCGGAGACCCTCGGCGAGATTTTGGACGACGGCGTGCTGAAAGGCTACCAGCAGCAGATCAACACGCTGAAGCGTGAAAAAGCGTCCCTGGAGACGATCTATACGGATAAGAACGACAAAATCCGAAAAATCGATGCACAACTTCCGTTACTTGAGGGTTCCTACAGGAGCGAGCTCAGCGCCGTCGTAAGACGCATCAAGAACGACTACGATGCCGCGCTGCGTCAAGAAAAACTATTGTCGGCTGCCTATAACGGGCAATCCCAGAGAGTCGGCGCGGAGTCTGGCAAAGCAGCGCAATATAATGCCCTCCGACGCGAGGTGGACACTCTGCGTCAAATGTATCAGTCGCTGCTTATGCAGGCCAATCAAGCCGGGTTGAGCAGTTCCGTGCCCGTTAATCCGATCCGGCTCGTGGAACCCGCCAATCCTCCGGACGCTCCTTACAAGCCTCTTCCAGTATTAAATCTCTCATTTGGAACTATGTTTGGACTTGCGCTGGCGGCCGGCCTGGTGTTTCTCAGAGAGCGGATGGACCACAGCATCAAATCGCCGGCCATGACCCGTCGGCTTCTGAACACCCCGGAACTGGGCGTGATTCCCAACCTTTTTGCGAACGGTAACGGGACGACCCGTTCGTTCCGAAACGGAAAGAATCCCGGCATCGATCTGCCCTTGTTGGACCCTGCCGCGGCATTGATTCAATGGCAGCAAAGTCCAGGTTTCGTCGCGGACTCTTTCCGCGGCACGCTGGCGTCAATTCTCAGAAATCAGGCCGGAAGGAAGCAAAAAACAATTCTGATCACTAGCGCCGGGCCGGCGGAGGGCAAGACCACAGTGATTCAGAATCTTGGAATCGCGTTAGCTGAAACCGGCGCAAAGGTGTTACTGATCGACGCCGATTTCCGGCGTTCCCATTTGCACCGCAAGTTTGGCCTGCCCAATGAATGGGGCCTGATCGATCTCGTTTCCGAGGCGACTCCCCTCTCCGAGTACCCGCCGGAGCGATTTGGCGTGCCGACTGGTTTTCCGGGATTATCGCTCCTGCCGAATCGTCCAACCCAGGATAATGTTTCCAAAGCTCTCTACTCGCCTAGACTGCGTGCCATCTTCGAAACCTTGGCCGCACGATACGACACTATCTTAGTGGATTCACCTCCTATCTTGAATGTTGCAGACACGCGGATCATGGCGCCTTTGACGGACGCTCTAATTCTAGTGCTACGATGCGGCGTAACGCATCGGGATAACGCTCTGGAAGCATACAGGCGCATCCAGGAAGACGGTTTGGCCTTACTGGGGACGGTTCTGACCGACTACGATCTGAGCCTCGATCACAAGCGGCAATACTATTACGATTATGGCGAGCACAGTCGAGCATAAAACCACGGATTCCACTGCGTCGTTTGCGCGGTCCGCGGCGGCTGCACCGGGCGCCACCATTCGAGCTGCGGTGGTTTGCGTTTTGATGCTCATCGCCTTCTGGCCGATCCTTGTATCCATGTACGGGAGTTGGATGGACGATCGTGCGTACATGGAGCATGGCATCCTGGTCATCCCCGCGGCTGCTTACATGGCCTGGACGAAACGCCAGAAACTGGCACAGGTTCCGATGCAGCCATCGCGCTGGGGGGTCGTTTTATTGATCTGGGGCGCCGCGCAAGCTACCCTCAGCGTGGTCGCATTCTGGCCATGGGTGGGAAGGACGGCCTTCCTGATTTCACTGCTGGGCGCAATTTTGGCGCTGTATGGCCCGCGCATGGTTTACGAACTCATGTATCCCTTGGCCACCTTGCTCCTGATGATCGCACCACCGGGCTTCATTTACGATCGCCTTACATTGTCGCTGCAATTGCTGGCTAGCCGGTTGGGAGAGACTTTCCTCGAAGCGTTAGGTTACTCGGTGATGCGCGAAGGCAATATCCTGGAACTGGTCGGCACCAAGCTGTCCGTCGAGGAGGCCTGTAGCGGCATCCGATCCCTTTTTTCGATCTTGTTCATGTGCACTCTTTACAACTTCTTCTTTGTGCGGGGTAATTTCGCAAAGACCTTAATTCTGGTGATGGCGATACCCATCGCCATTTTAGGAAATGCCGGCAGAATTCTCGCGACCGGTATCGCCAGTCAGTACAACCGGGAGCTGATCCAGGGAGTCTCGCATGAAATGTTCGGCTACATAAGCGTCGTCGTGGCGGGAATAGGTTGTATCGTAGTGCACCTGTTGATTCTTTCGATCCAAAAAACTTGGCGGACCCGGCATGCCTAAGACCATCAGCTTGGCCAAAACTCTACGAGTAATCGGAGGAGGCTTCTTTCTCCCCATCGCCCTGATTCTGGCGGTGCAGACAGCGGCTCCGTACTTCATTTCGATACGGGAGGTCGAGTTCGCTCCGCCGGTGCTGCACGAGATTCCTTATGAAATCGGTAAGTGGCAAGCTCGCGGGGATGAAACTTTAGACCGCAACGTCACCGAGTATTTACGGCCCGACGAATACGTGCTTCGGAACTATGTGGACACGTCTTCCAGCACGACGGTAAACCTGTTTCTGGCCTACTTCAAGTCGCTTCAGAACGCCTGGGGGCCGCATTCGCCGAGCATTTGTCTTCCGGGTGCGGGCTGGCTGGTTCAATCCTTCACACAGACGACCATCGATGTTCCAGGTCCGACCAAGAGCATTCCGGTGAATAAATTCCTGCTGGAAAAATCCGGAGAGCACATTCTGGTCCTCTATTGGTATCAGAACAATCGGCGCATCTGGGCCGACGACTCGGAAGGAAAGTTCAGATTGTTGAAGGACCTGGCCCGCTACCGGCGCTCTGACATCAGCCTGGTCCGCTTGGTCATGCCACTACGGCAAGCCGGCGTGGACGGCGAAGTCGACAGATGCGTGGATTTCGCCAAAGCTATTGCTCCGGTTCTGGTGGATCGCTTTGCAGCCAGCAACTAAGCCCGTCCGAATCGTCTACCTCAATCCCTGTGGCCAGCTGGGCGGGGCGGAGATCAGTCTTTTGGACTTGTTGGGCGGCATACGGGCCGCTGAACCAGCTTGGGATTTGCGTTTGGTGCTAGGGGAAGACGGTCCGTTGGCACAGAGGGCGCGAGCGCTCGGGGTTCAGGTGGTGGTGGCTTCGTTTCCTCGGGCGTTGGCGCGCTTGGGCGATTCCGGCAGCCGGCCAATGGCCGCGCTCTGGCAAGGGTTCAAGGCAATTACGGGAACGCTATCCTACCGCACGCGATTGAGGCGGGTTCTGAATACCATCCAGCCGGATATTATTCATACCAACGGCTTCAAAATGCACATTCTGGGTATCTGGGCACGCCCCGAGGGCACGCCTGTGGTCTGGCATGTCCGCGATTACGTGAGCTCGCGGTCGGTAATGAAACGGATGTTGCGTCTGCACGCCCGGGGCTGCGCGGCCGCGATCGGCAATTCGAAAAGCGTGGCGGAGGATATTCAGCGTGTGTGCGGATCAGGCGTCGATGCCGTCTGTATCTACAACGCAGTGGATCTGGCGCAATATTCGCCCACTGGCCCCACAGCCGATCTGGATTCCATGTCCGGCCTGCCGCCTGCCAAGGCAGGGACGTTAAGGATTGGTCTGATCGCCACTCTGGCGCACTGGAAGGGGCACGCCGTTTTTCTGCGCGCGCTGGCTCAGTTAGCGGACGAAATAGATTACCGGGCCTACGTGATTGGCGGCCCGATTTATCAAACCGGAAACAGCCAGCGGGTGCTCGACGACCTGCGCGCCTTGGCGATGCAGCTGGGGATTTCGGACAAAGTCGGTTTCACGGGCTTTGTAGCTAAACCAGCCGATGCTATGCGGTCGCTGGATATTATCGTACACGCCAGCACCCAGCCCGAGCCGTTCGGACGAGTGATTGCCGAGGGCATGGCGTGCGGGCGCGCAGTCATCTGCAGTGCCGCCGGGGGCGCTCTGGAACTGGTCACCGATGGCCGCGATGCCTTGACGCATGAGCCTGGCAATCACCTAGCTCTGGCGGATCGCATCACCCAGCTCGCTCAAGACGCGGATCTGCGTGCACGCTTGGGCGTGGCCGGCCGCGTCACCGCCGAACTGCGCTTCAAGTTAACTCGGCTGGCCGAAGAAGTGATCCCGGTTTACCGGCGAATCACTCCCCAGTCCACCCGAGGAACTGCGCCGGAATTGGCAGCCGCGCGCTAACCCCTCCCGGTAATCCACAGGAACACCTTTTCAGTATGTGCGGAATCATTGGAGCTGTCGGCGTTAGCGATCCTCAAATTAAGGATCGGGTTGCGCGCGCCGCTAATCTTATGCTGCACCGCGGCCCCGACGACTGGGGAGTCTACGCGGACCAACAAGCGGCCTTGGGATTCCGAAGGCTTTCCATCATCGACCTGTCGCAGGCCGGACACCAGCCCATGGTCAGCCGCGACGGGAGCGCGGTGCTGGTCTTCAACGGCGAGATCTACAACTATCGGGAGCTGCGCAAAGAGCTGGAATCGAGCTACGAATTCTGTTCGCGGACCGACTCGGAAGTGCTCTTGAACGGATACCTGGCTTGGGGCTGGGATGAGCTGCTGCGGCGCATCGACGGCATGTTCGCTTTTGCGATCTGGGATGTGCGCAGCCACAAGCTCCACATCGCTCGCGACCGCGCCGGCAAAAAGCCGCTGTTTTACGCCCGCACTACGGAAGGCTTCGTCTTCGCTTCCACATTGAACGCGGTCCTGGCGCTGCATCCATGCAAGCCCGATGTGAATCCGCTGGCCATCGACGCCTATCTCAGCTACCAGGCCATCCCGGCGCCCTTGACAGCCTTTGAAGGCGTTGAGCAATTGCCTCCCGCCCATTCGCTGGTCTTCAATCTGGACCAGCAAAAGCTTGCGGTCGAGCGCTATTGGGATGTCCGCTACACGCCCAAACTCAAGCTTTCAGAGGCCGAGGTGCTGGAGCAAATGGACGTGCTGGTCCGGCGCGCGGTGCGGCAGCGATTAATGAGCGACGTAAGTCTGGGGGCCTTCCTTTCGGGCGGCGTGGACTCGAGTTTAGTGGTGGCATTAATGGCGGAAGAGCTGAGCGCCCCGGTTGAGGCGATCGTCATCGGTTTTGCCGATCCGGTGTTCGACGAACGTCCTCATGCGCGCAAGGCGGCCGCCCGCCTCAACGTAAATTTGCATGAGCATGAGCTTCCCGCTGACGCTGTGGATGCCCTGCCTGAGATCATCTGGCACTATGGCCAGCCGTTCGCCGATGTCTCGATGGTGCCCACTTACTTCGTCTCGAAATATGCGAGGCAGCACGTGACCGTAGTTCTCAATGGCGATGGCGGCGACGAACTGTTCGGCGGCTATGCCCGGCCGGTGGTCGCTCGCGCCGCGGCTCCTTATAGGCGAATGGTACCCGCCGGGGTGCGCCGGTCCATTGGAGACTGGTTCTCCGGCAACGAGAGCAAGGCCTTGCGGAAAATCAGCCTGCTCGCCAAGGCCGGGCGTTTTGACGGCCATCGCGCGTTTCCTTACGAGCGAGGCTTTCAGGATTTCCGTGACCTTATGTATACGGATAGCTTTCGACGCCAGACCCTAGCCGCCGACCCCGCCGAGCACTACCGGGCAGTCTGGGAAACCGCGGATGGGTCGGACGACGTAGATAAGGTATTGTGCCTGGATTTTAAGACCTATCTGCCGGATCAGTTGCTTACTAAGATGGACGTCTCGACCATGGCGCACAGCGTGGAAGCCCGCTCGCCATTGCTTGACAAACAACTGATCGAATTCGCGGCGGCGATTCCAACTTCCTTGCGCTTGCGCGGTTTCACTACGAAGTATCTGCTCAAGAAGCTGGCTGCGCGCCACGTACCTCCCGAGATCGTCTATCGAAAAAAGCGCGGATTCGTTATGCCCATCTCCAGCTGGCTGCGGGGAGAACTCGCCGGAAGCATGCGAACGGTGCTCGAAAGTAAGTCCTTCGTGGATCGCAACTGGATACGGCCAGATTCGGTCAGGCGGATGATCGCCGAGCATTCCTCTCAGCAGCGTAACTGGAGCGAGCAGCTTTGGACGCTCTTCGTTCTGGAGCTGTGGGCGCGAACATCGCTCGACCATACGGTGGGCCGGGACATGCCGCTGCACGCCGTGGCTTAATGCCTCCGTCCGAATCTGATCCCATGCGAGTCCTGCACGTCAGTAGCGGCAACCTTTATGGCGGCGTCGAGACCGCTCTCGTCGCATTGGCCCGCTTTCGCCATCTTTGCCCTGCCATGGATCCGCAGTTTGCACTCAGCTTCGAAGGCCGTCTGAGCCAGGAACTGGAGGCGGAGGGCGTAACCGTGCATCAACTTGGCGAAGTCAGAACTCGTATGCCATGGTCGCTCTGGAGCGCTCGTCGACGTCTGCGTGAATTGCTCCGGCAAGAATCGTTCGATGTCGTGGTCTGTCATATGGCCTGGCCCATGGCGATGTTCGGATCCACCGTTCGGGACTCGGGAACGCGCCTGGCCTTTTGGGCGCATGATGCCTTGAACGGCCGGCACTGGGTGGAACGTTGGGCGCGGCGAATATCTCCCGACTTAGTGATAGGCAATAGCCTCTTCACGCAAGGAACCGTATCGCTCCTTTTTCCGGACGCTCCTTGCAGCGTTATTTACTATCCCGTGATGTCCGGTGAAAACCAACGCGCCGGCAGCTCCAGGAAAGCAATCAGGCAAGAATTGGGTATCTCCAATGAAACGGTTGCCATCATTCAAGTAAGCCGGATGGAGGCCTGGAAGGGCCATGAACTTCACCTGGAGGCGCTTGCGAAATTAAAAGGCGACAGCCGATGGGTCTGCTGGATGGTCGGCGGCGCCCAGCGGCCGGTTGAGCAGGGATACCTGCGTGCCATGCGACAAAAGGCGATCGATTTGGGGCTCGGCGAACGAGTGCGCTTCCTGGGACAACGCTCGGATGTACCCCAACTTTTGGCCGCCGCCGATATTTTCAGTCAACCCAACCTGGGCCCCGAGCCTTTCGGAATTGTTTTCATTGAAGCCCTGGCGGCCGGCCTTCCGGTGGTAACGACCGCCATGGGCGGGCCTAAGGAAATCATCGACAGCTCTTGTGGAATGACTGTTCCGCCCCAGAACCCCGCCCTGGTTGCGGATTCCCTCCGGCGACTCATTGACTCCGCGGCCCTGCGTACCGAGCTTGGCCAACGCGGCCCCGCCCGGGCACGCGAACTCTGCGATCCCGCCACGCGGATCCCCGACTTGTGCGCCGCGCTCCAGCGTATAGCGCAAAACTGATTGCCAGCAACTTGAACTTGTTGAACTTCATAAGTTAACGAAATCAATGCAGTCCCTGGATACCAATTCCCCCTGGGCGATCGTCGCCGGCGGCTTCCACCAAAAGGGTGGGATGGACAAAGCCAATCTGGCGCTAGCCGAGTACTTGCTCGAGCAGGATGTCCCGGTTCATTTGATCGGCCACGGCGTAGAATCGGATCATCAAAAGCATCCATTGGCTACCGTCCATTTAATTTCACGCCCGTCGCAGTCGTTCTTGTTAGGAGAATTTGCGCTGGCCGTTCGGGCCAAAATCATCCTGCGCAGCCTGGTCCGCCAATGGCCTCAGGCGCGGGTGGTCGTGAATGGAGGCAACTGCATCTGGCCCGGCATCAATTGGGCCCACTACATTCATCACGCCTGGTCTGGCCCTAAACACGGCACCCTTCCGTACCAAATCAAGGGAGCTATGAGTGAGCGCTGGGCACAATGGACCGAGCGCGCTGCCTTCCGGAAATCCCAGGTCGTCATTACGAATTCCAAGCGCACCAGCCGGGAAGTTGTGGAATATTTCGGAGTGGAGGAACGACGTGTCCACACCGTCTACCTGGGCAGCGATCCGGAGTGGGGGCCAGTCTCGGCGGAAGAACGCGCGGCCAATAGGGAATCGTTGCAGGTGCCCGCGGGCCGGCCGACAGCAGCGTTCGTCGGAGGCCTGGGTTACGATAACCGCAAAGGCTTCGATGTGCTCTTTCGAGCGTGGGCGAGACTCTGCACCCGGCCGGATTGGGATGTGGATCTGCTCGTCGCCGGCGGCGGACCCGCCATGCCGATGTGGCGCGCCAGGGTTCAAGAAACCGGCTTGGTTGAACGAATTCGGCTGCTTGGTTTTTCCGATCGAATACCTAGCCTGCTCGCGGCGAGTGATTTGCTGGTGAGCCCCGTTCGATACGAAGCCTATGGCCTCAATGTGCAGGAAGCGATCTGTCGAGGTATCCCCGCCCTGGTTTCGGCTTCCGCGGGCGTGGCCGAGCGCTATGAACCAAGCCTGACTCCGATGCTGCTCCCCGATCCCGAAAATGTCGACGACCTGGTGGAGCGGCTGTTGGCCTGGCGGTCAAAAAAAGAGGAGTGGCGCGCGCGATTCGAACCCCTGAGTAATCGACTTCGCAGCCGTAGCTGGCGCGATACTGCCGCCGAGTTTGTCTCTATCGTCGAAGGCGATTTTGTCGCACAGCCCACACCCGACTCAGCTTTAGTCGGCCATCCAACTGCATGATCGCTCTACTTCTTTGCCTGATCGCCGGTTTGGGCGCGTACATCCTGGGGCGGCGTTCCCTCGCCGCTGGATGTATTGTGGTCCTGGCGGCCGGCTATTTCTACGGCATCCTCCGGGCGAATCTGTTTACACCTTTCTCCCACTTCATTTTCGACGCAGCGGTGGTGGGGCTATACGCGTCTCAGTTCATACCAGGCGCGAGGAAAATACCAGGGACGCCGCACCATCCGACCTTGAATACCTGGATGATTTTCCTGTTGGGCTGGCCTCTTCTCTTGCTCTTCATGCCGTTTCAGCCGCTGCTGGTCTCCATCGTAGGTCTGCGCGGAAATATGTTTCTTATACCGGCCGTGTTACTGGGCAGCCGCCTGCGCAATGTGGACCTGCGGCGGCTGGCAATCGGGTTTGCTGTCCTGAATCTCATTGCGCTCGGGTTCGGTATCGCGGAGACCTTCAAAGGAATCGAGCCGTTCTTCCCGCCTGGTCCCATGACCGTAACCATGTATAACAGTCAGGATTCAGGCGGCGGCCATCGGATTCCTTCTTTATTCCAGAATGCTCACACCTATGCGGGAGTCATGGTTTGTACGATCCCATTCTTGTTTGGGGCCTGGATCCAGCAAATCGGAACGAAAAAGCAGAAGCTGTTCCTGATGGCGGGAATGGGCGCCGCATTGTTCGGCGTCTTGATGGCCCAGACTCGCATGGGGTTGATCGCAGCGTTCCTCATGGCCGTGATTGCCTCCATGAGCGGGAAGTTGGGCGCCATGAAGCGCTGGATCTGGGTGCTGGGCATCGCGGGCCTGATTGTCGCCGCCATGAACAATGATCGCTGGCAGCGCTATAAAGAGCTGGATACGGATTCGGTAAGCTCGCGAATTGCCGGAAGCGTGAACCGCGGCTTCTTTGAAATTCTGCTTGAGTATCCCATGGGCAATGGTCTCGGCGGTGGCGGGACCAGTATTCCTTATTTTTTGGAATCGCAAATAAAGCAGCCAGTCGGCGCGGAAAATGAATACGCGCGCATCCTGCTCGAGCAGGGCGTGATCGGTCTTATGATATGGGTTGGTTTTGCGCTCTGGTTCCTTATTAATCGAGCTGCCTTTGCAAAGGACGAGTGGTACACCGGCCGCAGAATGGCTTGGTACTTGTGTGCGTTCACCTTGATTTCATCCACCCTCGGTACCGGCATGCTAAGTTCAATCCCGAATACCTTTATATTCCTCTTGTCCTTGGGGTGGGCGGCGGTGGGGCCAGTTCCTGAAGCGCAGACTACCCTGCGCTTTGTGCGCAAACCCTCAGCGTTGGCCGTGCCCCGTGGAGTCCGCGCATGATCGAAACCCCTCGAGCGACTCCCGCTGTTTCGGCGCTGCCATCCGAGCGTTTAGATTCGCCGCCTGCCGCCGCCCCCGCTCCGCTCTTTGTTCTGCACTGGAATCGTCCCGAGGAATGCCTGCGCACTGTCGAAGCCCTTCGTGCTCAGGGCGGGCCTGTGAGTTTGATCGTCGTCGACAACCACTCCACGCCTGAAGCGCTCCGTTCCCTTACGGAACGCCTGCCCTCCGATGTCGGCGTGGTCCGGTTGGAGGAGAACAAAGGCTGGGGCGGCGCTTTCAATATCGTCATGCAGAGCTGGCTCACCTCGGGCGATAGTGAATTCTGCTTTATCGCCGCGCACGATGCCATTCCCGGCGAAGGTTGCCTGGAACTCCTTCGCCAGGCCATGCTGAACGATCCGCGTATTGGAATAGCGTGTCCGGAGTATGGCGTGCCGGAGGTGCCCCGTTTTTCGAACCTCCGCTATTACCGCACCACACCGGTTGAGCCTCGCGCCCGCGGCACCGCCGAAGAAGTTGATATTCCGTACGGCACTCTGATGATGTTCCGCAGAGCATGCCTGCGCGAAATCGGCTTATTCGATGAGCGTTATTTCGCCTATGGCGACGAGCATGAAATCGGTATGCGGGCGCGCCGGCACAATTGGCGCGTTAACGTGGTGTGGGGCGCGGTGGTCCTCAATCCGGGCACCTGGACGGCCAGCCGCACCCGAAGCTACCTCTTTGCACGCAATTCTCTCCTGCTGGTCAAGACCTATGCCGGCTGGGGTTGGGCCGCTCTACGCCTGTTGCTGATGCTGCCCAATACTTTGCGAATGTTGATCCTGCCTCCCAATCGCGAGTACGCTTTTTGCGCCGGGGCCCGGATGCTTGCGATTCGCGACTTTCTCCTCGGACGTTACGGTCCGCCCCCGGATTGAAGCCGTTATCTTTGAACGTGCCACGGCTACACGCTACGCATGCAGAGCATACACAGAAACCAGCCTAGGCCAACCCAGCGTATCGCAGCGTAAAGCATTGCTCATGTCCCGTACCCGATCCTTCTTCGGCGGCGCAATCTTCGCCTACCTTTACCAGGCTTGTTCCATGCTCATTGGACTATGGCTGACGCCCTTTTACATCCGAACGCTTGGTTCCCACGATTACGGTATTTGGCTGATCGGGATGCAGGTCTTGATTTTCCTTCTCTTATGCGACTTCGGAGTTCTGGCCATAGTCCCGCGCGACGTTGCGCGTGCGCACGGTAAAGAGCAATCCGAGGGATCGGGCGAACTCCATAAGTTAGTCGGACAGACCATCAAAGTAGTTGGGATCCAGACCCTGGTGATAGCTCTGGTTTCTATCGGCGTGTTTTTCTTTCGGCCGCCAACCGCTGCCGCTATACGCGGACCCATCAGTCTGGCTCTCCTCGTCTTTGTTCTGACCTTTCCGATGCGTCTCTTTCCGGCAGTCTTGCAAGGATTGCAAGACCTGAAATTCTTGGGACAGTTGCGCTTGTGTATGTGGGCCGTGTCAACCGGCGTTAGCGTCGTCCTGCTGATTCTGGGTGCGCGCTTCTGGGCCTTGGCCTGCGGTTGGTGCTTGCAACAAATCGTGCACGACTTGGTGGCCTTTCACCGGCTCCGCCGCGTTCGCCCCGATCTGCTGACGTTTGCGGTCTTGCAAAGCACCGGCCCGTTCACCTGGCGCTGGTTTCTGCGTGGACTATGGGTGAACGTGGGACAGATCGGCTACGGCCTGGGGGCCGGAACGGACTTGCTGATCATCGGACGCGCGCTCGGCCCAGCCACGGTGGTGGTCTATTCCTGCACCATCAAGCTGATCACCGTCCTGCAGAACCAACCCCAAATCCTCGCCAGCGTTGCTCTTCCTGGACTCAGCCATTTGAAAGCCAGTGAGCCGCGCCAGCAAGTCTTGCACAAAACAATATCGCTCACTCAGGCCATGTTCGTGATGATCGGCGCTGTATTCTGCGTTGTACTGGCCGTCAATCAACAATTTGTGATGGTTTGGCTCGGTCCGAAGTTCTTCGGTGGTCTTGAACTGACTTACATCTTGCTTCTTAATTTCCTGGTCCGGCAGATCGACTACACGCTCAGCCTGGCGCTATTTGCTTTTGGATATGAGAAACCTCTCACCATTCGCACTCTGCTGGACGGCATTGTCACTTTTGGATTGGCAATGATCCTGGTGCGGCCTTTCGGACTTGTGGGCGTCGCTATTGGTGCACTCTGCGGCGGATTGTGCGTCGCCCTCCCGACCGATGTCTTCCTTTATATGCGCGAATTTAAGCTGTCTTTTGTTGGCGTGTTCCGGCCCTATGCGCCGTATCTCTGGCGCTTCGCTGTGGTCGGAATTGCTGGCTTGGCGTTTGCCGCTCAGTTCCACGCCCCGAATTGGTTCAATCTGACGGTGATTACTACTTTCGTTGTAGTTGCGTACTTATTGCTGGTCCTGCCATATGCTTGGCGAACGCCGCTTCGTGGCTATGTGGAACCTACCATCTCCACGCTACGATCGGCTGTGCCTACGCGTATTTTAGGTTGGTCGAATAACGGCTGAGTTACGTCGCTTTTCTAAAATAAATCTTTCCGCCATTCCTTCCCGCATGCCAGCGCTTAACAGTAATCTCAGCTCGGCCCCCGTAACCACGGCGCCCGCCGTCCCCGGAGAACGCTTGATCAGTGTGAAAGAAGCGCTGGTTTGCTATGCCGCCAATGCCGTCGCGGCTCGGGGTGGGCAAGGCGAATTCCTCCGGCAGATGGTCTACGCCCTCGATCAACTTCCGCTGGGACGCGTTCTAAGCCGACGGGCGCGGGCCGCTCGAGCCGATTGCATCGATGTGCCGTTCGACGGTTGGCCGCAGTTGTGCTTCCGTACGATACTCGGCACTCCTTTGCTGCGCCGCCGCCACGATCTTCTGACCCTGCTCAACGATATTGACTTCGATTCCCAGCTTTCCTCGCATCTCTCTGGCGTCCGGCTGTTCGATGGCGTCATGGGGCAGTGCTGCCTGACTTTTGAACGCTTGAGCCGCGAGCGCGTGCCTCTGGTCCTGACCGCATTGAATACCCACATCGATTACGTCGCCGGCGCGCTGGCCGATGAACACCGTCGTTTGCAGATCCAATCGCGCAGCTTTATTCATCCCCGCATGCGGCGGCGTGTACGGCGCGAAATCGAGCATGCTTCCTGTATCCGCGCGGTATCGGATCTGGTGAAACAGTCGTTCGTCGACGCGGGCGTTAGCTCAGGTAAAATCGAGGTTGTGCTGCCGGCTGTCGATCTCGATCATTTTCGGCCCGTCCAGAAACAGGACGACATTTTCCGCGTGCTGGCCGTACTCACGATCGATCCCCGCAAAGGAGCGTATTATCTGCTGGAGGCATTTGAGAAAGCCGCCATTCCCGGATCCGAGCTGGTCATCATCGGCGCCACCGGAGACCGTTGGTCGCGGCAAATGCTTGAAAAGTTCAAAGGCCGCTTGAGTAACCTCCGCATCCAATCTGCCGACGTCGTGGCCGAGCCGGTTGAAGAAACCTATGGCCCTGCCAGCGTGTTCGTTCATCCCGCCATCGAAGATGGATTCGGGCTGGCGGTCAGTCAGGCACTGGCCTGCGGCAAGCCAGTGATCACGACCCGGCAAACCGGCGCCGCGCAGTTAGTTCAGAATGGTCACAATGGCTACGTAGTGGAGTGCCGTGACGTGGATGCCCTGGTGGATCATCTTAAATTGCTGGCCCGCGATCAATCGCTGCTGGCCCGCTTAAGCGCCGCCGCTCCCCAAGCTGTCGCGCACCTCGGTTACCCATCGTTTGCTCAAAATGTCGAGCGGCTGTATAATCGCGTGCTGGCTGCCTAGCGAAGCTTTATCCCTATGTTGACGCGCACCCTGAAACGAATCGCTCGTCGCCTTAAATTCGAGGCTGAGCGTTTTCCAACTCTGGTAAGGGACCGCGTACTAGCCAGCCTTCCTGACGATTTTAAGTATCAGCGAGGCATGCTCAGCATGAGCGCCAGTCTTCGCAACTTGCAACGCGATGGATTTACGCCGGCTTCGATTATCGATATTGGCGCTTATCACGGAGATTGGTCCAGAATGGCGCGTAGTATCTATCCGGACACGCCGATCTACATGGTTGAGGCTAACCCGGAAATGGAATCGATTCTCGCATCGGCGGCCCGGGAAATCGGCCGAACCGAATATCGGATCGCTCTGCTTGGCTCACGACCAGCCGCGGCGGTCCCTTTCAACGTGATGGAAACCGGATCTTCCGTCCTTCCGGAGAAAACGTCCATACCGCGCTCTACCGCGCTGCTGTCGATGACTACACTGGACGCTCTATTCGCCGATGATCCACCTCTTCCTCGGCCGCATTTGCTGAAACTGGACGTGCAGGGTTACGAACTGGAGATTTTGAGCGCCGGCGAAGATGTCCTCGCGAGCACCCAGGCGGTCTTGCTCGAAGTGGCTCTGCTGGAGTACAACGAAGGTGCTCCGCTGTTTGCGGAAGTCGTCGCTTTTATGCAAGCTCGCGGGCTGGTCGTTTACGATATATGCGGCTGTCTCCGCCGGGAATCCAACAATACGCTTTACATGACCGATCTTTTGTTCGTTCAGCAGGATAGCCCGCTGCGATCCAGCAAGCCGTTCTGGAATCGGGAAGCCGCGTTTGAAACCCAGGGCTTGCCGGCTCGCTAGCGCCCGAATTAAGTGACCAATTCCCTTTCCATCGAAGCTGTCTCAAGCGCCGCGGTTGCGCCCCAGGCGGCCAATGTTGCCGCTAAAAGGATCCCCGAACTGGATGGCGTCCGTGGCCTGGCTATCGCTCTAGTCCTGGTCTACCATTACGTGGATGTCCAGATCCCTGGACACAAGGTTCTCAATTACGCCTTCCTTCCAGCGCATCTGATGTGGTCCGGAGTCGACTTGTTTTTTGTGCTCAGTGGGCTGCTGATCGGGGGAATACTACTCGATTACCGGGAGTCGCCCCACTATTATTCGACCTTCTATGCGCGCCGCATTTATCGCATCTTTCCCATCTATTACCTCATGGTCGCAGCCCTGTTTGCCGGCGCATCGTACTTTCCGGCGTCCCCACTTTTTGCGGGCACCATGCCGCTGTGGACTTTCCCCCTGTATGCCCAGAATCTGATGGGAGATTTCACGCGAGCGCCGGCCTGGATCGGAGTGAGCTGGTCGCTGGCGGTGGAAGAACAATTCTATCTGCTGTTTCCCATGGTCGTGCGGGTTTTCTCCAGGCCAGTGCTGCTTCGTCTTATGGTCGCGGTGATCGCGGGCGCTCCGCTCTTGCGAACCATACTGGTCATGCATGGCTGGGGTTTCGAACAAGTCTATCCCTTGCTGCCATGTCGCGCCGATGAACTGGCTCTAGGCGTTGTCGCCGCCATCATGATGCGAAGCGAGGCCGCCAAGGCCTGGGTGAAGGACAACTGCAAAGGCCTCTATCTATGTTTATTGGCGCTCCTGTTGGTGCTGCCCACCATGCTCAAGTGGACTACTTACCGCTACGTCGGGACCATGGGCTATAGCATTTTCGGCGTGACTTATTTTCTGTTGATCCTGCTGCTCTTGATTGCGCCGTTTCCTCTAATGAAGCGAGCTTTTAATGCCGGATGGCTGCGTTGGCTCGGAATGGTTTCCTACTGCGTTTATCTTATCCACGAACCGGTTCGGATCGGACTGTTGCTGCTGTTTCGGCTGGGTGACGTTCGAAGCATTACAGGGCCGGCTACACTCCTGGTCACGATGCTGGCCCTGGTTGTAACCTGCGCTCTGGCACAAGTCTCCTGGCTCCTGCTTGAAAAACGGATGATCCGGCGAGCTCACTTGGTGTATCACTACTAGCGCGATCTCGACTGACAACATGGCGAACTCAGCTAACATACGGCCGCTGCAACCACTCCCCGATCCCTCGGCTTCGGTGTTGGCCAAACACTCGTTCGGAAAAACTGGAATGCAAGTGAGTCTGCTTGGCTTTGGCGCGGCGGAGTTGGGTTTCGAGAAGGTCGCCAACAAGGTTGTGGATTCCTTGTTGGGGGTCGCATTCGATTCCGGTCTCAATGTCATCGACACCGCCGAGTGCTACGTCGACAGCGAAGAGAAGATTGGACGGGCACTACGCGGGAAGCGTCAACAGTGTTTGCTCTTCACCAAGTGCGGTCACGCTTTTTCAGAGGCTCCAGCCGCGTACCTTACACGCGTTCGCCGGAGACTTTGGCAGCCCGTTGGGCGAGCAATCGGACGAACTTTTCCGGACTGGGATCCACGTCTGCTGAAGCGGAGCATCGATCGAAGTCTGCGGCGCCTGCGAACCGACTGGATCGACCTGATCCAATTACACAGCTGCTCGGAAGAAATCCTTCGCCGCGGCGAAGTGATCGAGGTGCTGCAAGCGGCTCGCCAGTCTGGCAAAGCCCGATTCATTGGCTATAGCGGCCATGGCCTCCCCGCCCTCTATGCCGTCCAATGCGGCCAGTTCGATAGTCTTCAGACCTCCGTCAATGTCGCTGACCAGGAGGCCCTCGACCTTACTTTGCCCATTGCCGCCGAGCGTGGTATGGGTGTCATCGCCAAGCGGCCTCTTGCCAACGCCGTGTGGAGAAGCGCACATAGGCCTGAAAATTCCTACCATCACGCTTATTGGGATCGGTTGCAAGACCTTAAGTATGAATTCCTAACCGACGAGCGCGTGGCTGTCGACATGGCATTGCGATTTGCCCTGACTGGGCCGGTGCACACCGCGATCGTCGGCACGACTAAGACGGATCACTGGCGGAAGAATGCGCAAATTGTTGCCGCCGGCGCTCTGGAACCCGTCCAGTTCGAGAAAATCCGCAGCCGCTGGAAGAGCGTAGCGCGGCCGGACTGGGTCGGCCAATGATAAAAAACATGGAGAGCACACCGTCTCTTGCGAACGCCGTGAGTAACCGCGGCCCTGTCTTTGTGACTGGCGGTTCTGGCTTCATTGGCCGCCACGTGGTGCAACTATTGGATAAGAATGGTTACCAGATCCGCGCATTAGTGCGTCGTGTTCCTGACCAGGGATTTAATCCGTCGGTCGAGTTAGTAATAGGCGACCTGAGTAACCCCGATACATACGCCGCCGCTTTGAAGGGCGCCTCGGCAGTAGTCCACACCGCACTGACGGAGTCTCTTTCCGACGAACCTCAAGCTACGTCGACACTGCAGCATTTGAGCGCTCAAGCAGGCGTCCAGAGATTCATTCACCTCAGTACGGTGGCGGTCTATGGAAATCCGCCGGACGGCGCCATCACCGAAGATACTGCACCCTTGCCCGCCGTGGATGCATACCCTCGCACCAAATTAGCAATTGAATCCGCGCTGCAGGCGGATTCGAGCTTGTCGGAAGTCGTTATTCTCCGGCTCGGTTGCGTCTATGGGCCGGGCGGCGGCTGGTGGATCGACGGTCTCCTGAACCAGATGGAACGCGGCAAAGTGATTGCAGTCGATGACGGAGCTGGAACGGCTAACCTCGTCCATGTCTCCGATGTCGCCGCCGTCGTCTTGACGCTGCTGCGGCGTTCCAATTCGCGTTTCGAAATCTTTAACATCACCGACGGGATGCCGGTCACCTGGGGCCGATATTTTTCCGAGCTCGAGATCATTCTAGGACGGCCCGGGACAGTTTCTATGAGCGCCGCCGAAGCGCGCGCCTACTCGAAGAAATGGCTGCAGCCGTCCCTAATCCGCCGCTTGACTCGCAAACTCATGGGTAGCCGGCACATTCACCCGCTCGATGATCGCGGCATCAGCGGCTTTGCTAGCCGCGCCATTTACAGTAATAAGAAAGCCGTCAACGTTCTCGCTTTCCGCCCCAATTTTAATCTCGAAACGGGGCTGCAAACTGTGAGGCCCACGCCACGCGGCGAGCAGCTTTCTTCACCGCACCCGAACTTGACTGGAGCCTGACGAATGCCACTTCTCGATTTGGCGGCCAATTCCTTACGGCCCTTTTCCTTTCGCGGAAAGGGGCGCTTGCTTAATAGCTTTTGTCCGAGAGAAGGCATCCGCCGCACCAGCCTGTTCGGCTACTCGATCGAACTGGATGTCGCCGATCATATTCAGCGGAATGTGTTCCTGGGCACTTACGAGCGCCACGAAACAGCGCTGGTTCGGAAGTACCTTAAACCCGGCATGACGTTCGTGGATATCGGCGCGAACATTGGCTACTATTCCTTGATGGCGGCCGCCGTCGCCGGGCCCTCCGGTCGCGTCATCGCGTTCGAGCCCAACCCCGTCCTTTCCGCGCAACTAAAGCGCACCGTGGACCACAACGGAATCCGTAATATCACTGTCGAACAGTTAGCGCTGGCGGAAAAAACCGGTAGCAGCCTCCTTTTCGTTCCCAAGGAGTCCGGCAATAACACGGCCACAATGATTGCCAACGACGGCGGGCGTCCGATTGAGGTGTCCGTTCTTACTCTGGATGAATACCTGGGACAGCACCAAATCAGTCGTGTAAACTTCATGAAGATGGATGTCGAGGGCTTCGAGCCCAAAATCATTCAGGGCGCCCTGTCATCCATTAGAGCCAAGAAAATAGACGCTATTCTGTGTGAATTCTGCGGTGAATGGCTGCGAAGTAGCGGCACCACTCCCCGGGATTTTTATGAGTTCATGAAGTCCCTGGGGCTGCGGCCCGTCGAAGAGATGAGCGAAAGCAGTCTAGAATTGCAGAACATCCTGTTTACCGCGTCCTAGCCTGTTTCTTTTGTTAACCGCACCCATGAACGGAATCCAACTTGGCGACCGTGCCATCGTCCGTCACCTGATCACGCCCGAATACCCACCGCAATCGGGCGGCGTTAGTGACTACACCGAACAAGTGGCTCACGGTTTGGCCGAGGCGGGCGAGGATGTCCATGTGTGGTGCACGGCGCTGGCTAGTCCCGCTCGCACCGAGGGATCGGTCCATGTCCATCCCGAACTGGGAAGCATAACGCCCGATGATCTGCGATCTGTCGATGAACAACTCGACCGCTTCCCATCCCCTCGCCGGATACTGGTTCAGTGGGTCCCGCACGGTTACCGCTATCGCTCCATGAACCTGCGGTTTTGCACCTGGCTCTGGAGCCGCTCCCGGCGCGGCGATCGAATCGAGTTTATGGTGCACGAGGCTTTTCTGGCTTTTGGCCGCTCCTGGCGCCAGTGCGCCGTCGCTCTCGTTCACCGCGTCATGACGGTCATTTTGCTCCAATCGGCGGAGCGAGTCTGGGTTTCAACCCCGGAATGCGAGCGACGTTGGAAGCCCTACGCGCTGGGCCGGCGCATTCCTTTTCAATGGCAGCCCGTGCCGAACAATATCCAGGTCGTCCATGATCCAGCAGGCGTCCAGACGGTTCGTAATCGATATGCCGCCGGCGGGCGCCTGATCGGACACTTCGGAACTTACGGAGTGCCAGTGGTCTCCGTTCTGGAACCCATTCTGATGAAGCTCGCGGCTGAAACTTCGGGTGAAACTTCCAGGGCGGCCATTCTACTGATGGGCCTGGGCAGTCAGGAATTTCGCACGCGGCTGATCGAAAAGAGTCCTGAGTTAAGTGAGCGATTGCATGCCACCGGGCCGTTATCCGCCGCCGATCTCTCGCGTCACATTAGCGCCTGCGATTTGATGATCCAGCCATACCCGGATGGAGTCACCACCCGCCGCGGGACCGTCATGGCCTGCCTCAACCATGGAAAGGCCATCGTCACCACCGCCGTGCCCGGAACCGACCCGATCTGGATCGAATCGAGTGCAGCCGCATTGGCGCCGGCCGGTGATGCTGACGCCTTTGTGAGCTTGGTGAACGACCTGTGCGCCGACCAAGCTGAGCGCGCCCGTCTGGCCCAGGCCGCCAGAACAATGTATGCGGACCGATTCGATATCGCCCACACCATCGCCTCCCTTCGTCTTGCGAGCTCTGAGAATCTCACATGCGTATCCTGATCGCCACATCGCATCGCAACCTCGTCGGTGGCGTGGAAAAGTACCTCCAGGCAGTCATTCCGGCCCTCGCACACCGCGGGCATCAGCTCGGCCTGCTGTACGAGAATCGTCCGGATCCGGCCGTGGAGTCCATCGATTCTCCCGAGGCCGCTCTCAGTGCCTGCTGTATCGCCGAAGTGGGTTGGGACAGGGCGTTACGTTTCGCCGCGGATTTCAAACCTGACGTGGTCTACTCCCACGGTCTGGCGGATACCGCTTTGCAAACCGCCCTGCTCGACAAATATCCAAACGTGCTATACGCGCACAATTACCTGGGTACCTGCGCCACCGGACAGAAGTGTCATGCCTTTCCGGTCGCTCAGCCTTGTGACCGTCAATTTGGACCGGCCTGCCTGTTGTTACACTACCCGCGCCGCTGCGGCGGCCTGCATCCGGGAACGATGTTTAAGATGTATCGGATCTCCGCCGAAATGAATCGCCATCTTCGATACTACCGTGCTGTTCTGGTCGCGAGTTCACACATGCATCGTGAATTCCAACGCCATGGCGTGCCGTCCGACAGACTTCATTTGGTCCCCTTGCCCAACACTGGCGCCATCTCCAGCGACGCGACTGTCCGCATGGCTTCGCGAGGCAGAATCCTGTTCATGGGTCGACTGACAAAATTGAAAGGTGTAGCGCACTTGCTCCGAGCCATCCCCATCGCCGCGCGCAAGCTCGCCCAACCTCTGCCGGTGACCATTGCCGGCGACGGGCCGGAACGGCGGAAGCTCCAAGCTTTGGCGCAAGAACTGGCTGTCTCCGCCGAGTTCCTCGGCTGGGTTCCCACGGAACGGAAATCCGATCTCCTGCGGGAAGCCGATCTTTTGGCGGTTCCGAGCCTGTGGCCGGAGCCATTTGGATTGGTTGGTATCGAGGCAGGCGCACACGGTTTGCCGGCCGTGGCTTACAATGTCGGCGGAATTCGCGACTGGCTAATTCCGGGACAGTCCGGCGAACTCGCGCCCGGAGATCCACCCACTGTCGAGGGTCTGGCCGATGCTCTGGTGCGAGGCTTGCGCGACCCGGATCATTATTCCAATCTGTGCCGTGGCGGCCGCCAAATGGCCGCGCGATTCAATCTCGACGCGCACTTGTCCCAGCTGGAAGATGTTTTGGCTGCCGCCGTTAAGACGTCCATCCCCGCCTTCGATTCAACCGTGGAACGCATCCATGCATAACGTCGCATCTCGGCCTTCCACTCCGGGTAGCGCTTGCGTTGTCGCTGGCGAACAGCACGGCCACCCTACCGCTCGGCGGCTGCGAGTACTCTTCGTCGTGGAAGGATATACCGATATTCGATTCGTAACCGGCTTGAGTGAAATCTGCGAACTCACCATGCTGTCGCCCGCCCAACAATACCATCAGAGTGGTCTTCACCAGCGGATTCTCGCAAGCGGCGCGGAGTTGAATATTGACTTAGTGAAGGGCGGCAGAATCCGATATCAAGCCGCGTCCCTGGCTTACCTCTTGCGCAGGGCCAAGGACTTCGACGTGATTCTTTCTCAGGAGATTTTGCGCGGCTCGCTCAATTCCTGCCTGGTGGGCCGGCTCTACCATAAGCCCGTCGTCACCTACATGAACGTCCCGCCCGTGCAGTATTTCCGTTGCCGCCGCGAAAGAAAGCAATGCAGTTGGATGAAGGCTAAAGTGGGTGAAACCGTGATCCGTTTCCTGATTTGGATGACTGCCAAGCTCGCCAACCGATGCGTCGCGGTTGGACCCTATATGGCCGAGGTCGCGTCCCTCCAATGCCACCGCGTCACTATGGGCTACGCTTACGGCATTGACACAGCCTTTTACAGTCCTGTTTCGGAAACCGTGAAAGTCCAATTGCGGACTAAACTGGATTTGCCCTTGGACAAGTTCCTGGTTCTGAGTGGAAGCCGGGTGAGCCACGAGAAGGATCCTGAAACTCTTCTCCAAGCCGTCGCGCTGGCGCGTGCGCAAGGACTCGATGCAGTCGTTTTGAACCTGGGAGGCGGTTACCAGGACTTCCTCCGTCTCGCCAAACAGCTCTCGTTGCCGGATGTCGACCAATGGGTCTTGGGCCGGCCTGCCGCTCATCCCATGACGGAATTGGCGGACTATTACCGCGCCGCGGATGTCTTGTCCCAAGCCTCTCTCGATGAAGGCGCCGGGATGACCACTCTCGAAGCGCTGGCGTGCGGCGTGCCCGTAGTCTGCACTTCCGTCGGCGGAATGGCTCGCTTAATGCCCGATTACGCCACCTTGACGCCGCGGCGTGACGCTGAGGCCATGGCCAAAGCATTTTTGTGGATCTCCACTCACCCTGAGTTGGCCCGCGCACAAGCTTTGCGCGGCCGGGAATTCGTCAGCCGGGAGTGGAGTCGCGAGCGGGCATTCTCCAGTTTAAGCACCGTGTTGAGCGAGGAAGCTCAACGAGCCTAGCGACCCCGATGGTGGAATTACAAACGGATCTTCCAGCTACGGCCGGGCCCCCTCGTCGTCCTCACCGTGTGGGCTTGGTCTGCGATTTTGTCGAAGAGAACTGGCCCAGCATGGATTTGGTAGCCGACATGCTCCTCCAGCATTTACACGATTCTCATAGCCGTGACTTTCCCGTCTCCCGCCTTCGTCCACCCATGCGCCGTCATCTGGGCCGCCTCCCCTTCAGGCCGCGCGCGGCATACAATGCGGATCGTTTACTAAATAGATTCCTTGATTATCCCCGCTGGCTTCGAAATCAGGTTCCTGAGTTTGATCTGTTCCATGTAATCGACCATAGTTATGCGCAATTGGTGCACGATCTTCCGCCCGGCCGGACCGTGGTCACCTGTCACGACTTGGATACGTTTCGCTGCCTCCTCGATCCCGAAAGCGAACCCCGGCCTCGCTGGTTTCGCTCCATGACCGCTCGCATCCTCGGCGGGTTCAAGAAGGCTGCTCACGTGATAACCGTGAGTGCGGCGACACGCGATGCGATTATGCGGCATCGTTTGCTCCCCTCCGAACGAGTGACGGTGATTCCCAACGGCGTGCATCCGTCCTGTTCAACCCTTCCTGATGTGCGCGCGGACGCCGAGTTAGCCCGCCTTCTTCCTCCCGATTCCAGCAACGCCCTCTGGATTCTCAACGTGGGCAGCACACTGAACCGCAAGCGGCTGGATGTTCTGTTGCAGGTTTTCGCCGAAATTCGCGCCTGCCTACCCCAGGTCCGCCTTCTCCGCGTGGGAGGACCGCTTACCCCTTCCCAAAGTCAGTTGGCGCGGGACCTCGAGATTCAGGATGCACTGGTTCAGTTGCCTTCTCTGAACCGGGATGTTCTGGCAGCCGCCTACCGGCGCGCGCATGTGCTCTTGCACACCGCCGATGCCGAAGGATTTGGGTTGCCTGTTATTGAGGCTATGGCCTGCGGCTGTCCCGTCATAGCCAGCGATATTCCAGTACTGCGCGAAGTGGGCGGAACGGCGGCAGCCTATTGCCCGGTCGGAAATATAGATGCCTGGAGAAACGCCGGCCTGCAACTTCTGCGCGAGTTGTCGGATGCCCCCGCGGCCTGCCAAGCCCGGCGTACATCGGCCATTGCGCGAGCGGGCCATTTCTCATGGTCTAAGAACGCACAACAAACCGCCCAGATCTACCAACAAGTTATCAGCACATTTAAGGTGGAATAATGAAAACCATCATAACCGGAGGGGCTGGATTTATCGGTAGTAATGCCGCCAGCCGCTATTTGAAGCGAGGCCATCGCGTTGTCGTCGTCGACAGCCTGGCGCGCGACGGGGTTCGCAAGAATTTGGAGTGGCTACAGCCGCAGGGCGCGCTCGAGTTTCATCAACTCGACATTCGGGACGCGACCGGCCTCGCCAGCCTGTTTCGTCAACATCGCGATGCCGGCCAGGTACTGCATCTGGCCGCGCAGGTGGCTGTCACTACATCGGTGCGCGACCCTCGCGAGGACTTCGAAATCAATGCGCTCGGCACCTTCAATGTCCTCGAAGCCATGCGCCTGGCCGGTCTCACCGCGCCAATCATCTACGCCTCCACCAACAAGGTTTATGGCGAGATGACCAGCGTTGGCGTAACGGAAAAAGACGGCCGCTATGCTTATCAATCGCTACCCGCTGGTGTCTCCGAAGAGCATAACCTGGACTTCCATTCGCCCTATGGCTGCTCCAAAGGCTCGGCCGACCAATATGTCATCGATTATCAGCGCATCTACGGCCTGCGTACCATAGTCTTCCGGCAGTCGTGCATTTACGGCTATCGCCAATTCGGCGCCGAGGACCAGGGTTGGGTGGCGTGGTTCATGATCGCCAGCCAGCTCGGCCGTCCGATAACGATTTATGGCGACGGCAAGCAAGTGCGGGATCTTCTCTTCATAGACGATCTGCTGGATGCTTACGACGCTGCTTTCGCTTCTCCCGACCAAGCGGCCGGTCGTGCCTTCAACATTGGCGGAGGAGCGGGTAACGTGCTCTCACTGCTCGAACTGGTGGCCTACATTGAGCGGCGTCGCGGCAACCCGCTTCCACACGGCTCCTCCGATTGGCGTCCTGGCGACCAGAAAGTGTTCGTCAGCGACATCCGCCGCGCCCAAACCGAACTCGGCTGGACGCCTCGCATTACCTGTCCGCAGGGCCTCGACCTCCTGTACGACTGGATCAGCCAAAACCGCGAACTTTTTCTTGAGCTGAGCGCCACCATCGCATGAACTTGGAATTCGACAAACCGATAACCCGAACTAGCCCGGTCCACGCTCCGTCCTCCACGGCTGGTCAAAAACCGCGGGTTCTGCAAGTGGGCAAGTTCTACCCGCCGCATATGGGGGGCATTGAGACGCACTTACAAGCCCTGTGCGGCGTGCTCCGCGGCGAGGTCGATCTTCGTGTGATCGTTTCGAGCGATGATAACCGCACCGTTGAGCACACGCTCGACGGAGTGCCGGTGCATCGAATCGCCACGCTGTTGACAGCTTTCTCTACTCCCATTTGCCCCGCCATGGTGGCCCGCATCCGCGCCTCTCACGCCGATCTCGTGCATATTCACCTGCCCAATCCGACCGCCGTGTTGGCGTATCTCGCCAGCGGTCATCGTGGAGGCGTGGTGATCACCTATCACAGCGATACGGTCCGCCAAAAAGTCATGGGACGGTTGTTCGAGCCGTTGCTTCAGGCCATCTTGCGGCGTAGCTCCGCCATCATCGCCACCTCGCCCAATTATCTGGAAACCTCCACCGCTCTCCAGCCCCATCGCGATCGCTGTCATGTGATTCCCTACGGCATCGACGTCGCGCAGTTCCAGCAGCGCGACCCGGCCGCGGTCGACCGCATCAGGCGCCAGTATGGCGACCGCTTGATAATCAGCGTGGGCCGATTGGTCTATTACAAGGGCTTCGAATACGTGATCCGCGCCATGACCCAGGTCCGCGGCAAGCTGCTGCTTATTGGCGACGGGCCGCTCCGCGGTGAATTGGGCAATCTGGCTTCTCAACTCGGAGTCGCCGACAGAGTCATCTTCGCCGGCGAAATCCAAAACTCAGGTGTGGCCCCTTATTATCATGCCGCCGACGTCTTTGCATTGCCCTCCGTCGCCCGCAGCGAGGCTTTTGGCATTGTTCAAATCGAGGCCATGGCTGCCGGCCTGCCCGTCGTCAATACCAGCCTTGATTCCGGCGTGCCGTTTGTCTCCCTGCATGAAAAGACTGGTCTCACCGTACCGCCCAGCGATCCGAAGCAGCTCGCGTCCGCCATCAATCGCTTGCTGGACAACCCCATATTGCGCAAATCCTACGGAGAGGCTGCACGCCTCCGGGCATCCAAAGAATTTGGCGTGACCCTTATGGCATCTCGAACGATGAGTCTTTACCGGGGGCTGCTGACCTAACCTCGGTTTCCGGGCAGGGCGCACCGATCACAGATGGGACAAACTGTCATGATAGAGCGTCGAAACTCCGAGCTCGCGCCTCCTCATGCCAACGTTTGGTTCCGCCACCCAATGCGCGTTCTTTTCGCCGTGTTCCTACTGTACGCTATTGGTTTCCTCTTGTTCTTTCCCATCGCTCTGACGAATTATGACGAAGTTTGCTATGTCCGCCAAGCAGTTGTATTTGCATCCGGACACAGCACAGTTAGCGTCTTGGATCCCCTAACTGGATTAAGGAACCAAATCTTCCCCAGCAATTATCCGCCAGGGACATCTGCTTTAATGGTCCCGTTCGTGTGGCTGTGGGGATGGCGCGGAACCTTCGCGTTCGGCCTGATGGCCCTGGGCGCTTGCATTTTCTTCACGGCGCGCTGGATTGCCGAGTCCGGCCGATCGCCACTGTTTGCACTCGTCATTCTCGGATATCTTCCTTCGCTAGCGATGGTCCGTACGGCCATGAGCGATGTACCCAGCGCGTGCCTTGTCGCTGCGGGGATGTGGCTGTTCTGGCCGGCTGATGACCATTCTGGCTGGCGCCGTTTCTTCGCCGGTCTTATAGCGGGGCTTTCGCTCTGCTTGCGCGAGCCGAATCCTCTCCTTTTTATATTCTTCTTCGCGGGCGCTGTGTTACGACGCGAGCGTCACCTTCTTTTACTCGTTTTTGGGGGCTTGCTCGGTTCCAGCTCACGCTTCCTGGCGGCGTTCATTGTCTACGGTGATCCACTGTTCACAAAGCTCCATGACTACGGTTTCACTGGGCTCTTCCTGAAAGAGAACCTGCTCATTTATTTGACTGCCCTTCTGATTCTGGTTCCCGGCGGATTGCTGGCCGCTCTTACCTATCGCGGCCGTCGCAGGCCGGAGCTTATTTCCACAGTAGTCTTTTTCACAGGCTTGTTTACGTTCTACAACTACAACGCCAGCTCGAGCGGCGGGCTGAAGCAATGGATATTGTCCATGCGGTTCATGATTCCCCTTGTTCCCATCCTGGCTTTCGCCATGGCTGACACGTTGCCCCGTTGGTACGATGCGCTTACGCTATCCATGACCTTCGAATCCAAAATGAAGTTGCAATCCACCGTTCGCCAATTCGTAAAGGTGTCGCTGGTGGCCCTAATCGTACTTGGATTTGTCGTCAACTGGCGCAGTGCGGCTTGGTCGAACCCCCACCATGACGTCATTAGAGAGCTGTATCGTCACACTGACCCTCGAACGCCAGTCCTGGCGGACATACAAGCTACAGTTAAGTTTCTGAACGAACTGTATGGCCCGCGCATCGTAGGTGAGCTGAACGGCATGGACACCGCTAAAATCAGGTCGCTGGTCGAGCGCTATAGAGTCGTCCAGATTGTGTTTTTCGACCGTGACGACAGTGACTACTGGAAGATGAGGGCTGCTCAGAATCAAGCGTTGATTCACCATCTGGCGGCCCAGTGCAATCCTGCGCTTGCTTTCGAGGGAAGATTCCCTTCCTTGGGCGTCCTAAGGATATGGAACATAACGCCGTCCCCTCAGTAGATGTTCAGACGCTTCTTAACGGAGTGGAACTTCGTCTATGAATAGCACGCCACGCGACCCGCGCTCGTCGAGTTATATCCCCACGCTCGATGGCTGGCGGGCCATCGCTATCTCCTCAGTTATGGTTTGCCATTCGCTCCATTTTTATGGCTCAGCGGACCTGGTTCCGCCCCATTGGCGACTATTCAACGATATATTGGCGCGCCTGGGCACATTTGGCGTGGCGCTCTTCTTTGCCATTAGCGGATACCTTATCTGTACGCTCTTGCTGGTCGAGCGGGAAAAAACCGGGGTGATTTCCCTTCGGTCGTTCTATATCCGCCGCGCATTTCGAATAATCCCCCCTGCCTTTGTATATCTCGGCGTTTTAGCCCTGCTGGCGGCCTGGGGACTCATCCAGCTTCAGCGCGGTGAACTCGCCAGCGCAGCCCTGTTCTATAGCAACTACTGGACCAGTAAGAGCTGGTTCACCACACACTTCTGGTCGCTTTCCCTAGAGGAGCATTTTTACCTGCTGTGGCCCAGTTTGCTCGGTTTCCTTGGGCCCATTTGGGCCGCCGGTTGCGCTCTCGCCGTAGTTGTTGTCACCCCCATCGCTCGGCCGTTCGCCATTGCAGGTCTTTCAGGAAATGATTTGGCGCAAGCTCTCGAAAAGACTCCCATGCGTCTGGAGAGCTTCATGATCGCCTGTTTGATAGCCATTTTGTTGCGCAATCGGCGGGTTCGCGAGCGATGCGCCACGTTCTTTAGGATGCACGTGTGGTTTCTATTGTGCCTAATGCTGGGCGCCACTATTCTCCTGGCCACCAGGCTGGAACGTCTACACATTGACGGCCGTTCAATCGAATCGCTTCTTCTCGCCGCAATCGTGGCTGTAACAACCCTTCGTCCCTTGGATTGGGTCGGTCGCATCTTGGAGCTCGCTCCTCTAAGGTTCGTCGGTCGCATATCGTACAGTATCTATCTGTGGCAGCAGTTGATCATGCAGCCTGTAAACGAGTGGAGTGTTGCCGGCAACATCTTGCCCATGTTCGTCAAGATTGGTATCGTGATTGGCTTGGCTCTGTTGAGTTACCAGTACATCGAGCAACCATTTATGCGTTGGGGACGGCGCCTCGCTGCGCAGAAACAGCTTCCTGCCACGACGCCACGCTTAGCCAGCCTGAATCATGACGGCTCGTCTAGAGTTGAGCGCCTGCAGGTCGAATCGCCATGCGCGCCGGAACAAAACGGCTAGTCCTATGCACTCTGTTGGTGACCGTTGCCGGAAGCCTGGCAGGCCTGCTCCTGTTCCGCAAGACAGCGTTGCTCGCACTCGGTGAGTATCTGGTGGATTCAGAACCCCTTGAAAAAGCCGACCTTATTTACGTACTGGCGGGAGACTTTTTCGGAAGCCGCGTGCTGCTGGGTGCCGACCTGGGCGCGCGCGGTTACGCTCCGCGCGTTGTGATGAGTGGCGGTCCCTACGGCGATCAATATGAAGGCGATATGGCGGTTAATTTCGCAGTCGAACATGGTTACTCCCGCAGCCTGTTCTGCCCGCTGCGGATCGAAGCGGCCTCGACCATCGATGAGGCCCGGGCCATGGGACCGGTCTTCACCCGCATGGGTGCGCGCAGAATCATTCTGGTAACGAGCAATTTTCACTCCCGGCGCGTGGCGCTGGTTTTTCGCCTGTTCCTGCCCGGTTTGCGCTTTCGCGTAGAAGCCGCGCCGGACCTGAAGTTTGATCCCAATTCCTGGTGGAAGACCCAGCCCGGCCGGGATCTTCTCCTGTCGGAATATAAAAAGATCCTCGGCACATTCTTACTCCGATTCGGCTCGATCGGCCCGCACGCTTACAACCAGGCCATGCCTATCCCTCAAACGGGAAAGCGCTAATGGATACTGTGAACAAGAATCTGGAAGCGCTCTCCCCATGCGCGGGACCCGAGCTAGCATTGGATCGCCGTCCCGGGCGCAAACTGCCGCGCGTGGCATTCTATCTCGCGGCAACCGCCGCCATGCTCCTTTATCTTGGCCAGGGCGGCGTGGCCGGAGCGCGACTGGCAGCGTTCGTCTTCGGTGTGCTGTTCCCTGGTGCGGCCCTACTGTCGACGATCTCTCCAATCCAGCGCCTGCCACAAGGTGTGCGCGCGATTACGGCGATTTCGTTGGCCATGCTTTGTGTCACGCCGGCGTTCTATATTCGTCGCGACCTGCCCGGCCCTGGCTGGCTGGCCGACCTCTTGTTCATAGCCGCCCTCTGCTTCTGGGCCCAACATCGCCGTGCCTACGCCAGCTTCTGGCACGACATCGCCAGCCCGCTGTTTCGCGCATCGGCGCCGTTTCTCTTCCTCGCTCTGCCGGCGCTATTTGTCCTCACCTGGATGGGATTCCAGGTCCAGGAGGGTGGTCAAGTCTTCTACTACGGATTGTTCCCCATCGATTTTGGCAATCTCACCAGTATTGTGGCCCTCATCAACGCATCGCATGGCCTGCCACACTGGCCGCTGTCGGGCAGCGAAGTGGTCAATTATCACTGGCTGTTCTTTGCCTTTCCCGCATGGCTCAGCTCCTTCGGTGGCGGCCACACACCGGACGCGATCTCCTTTGTCGTCTGCAACTATATCGCCGCCTGCATTTTGTTTTTGGCGATCGCTGTAACGGCCGACCACGTTTTACGAGCTGTCGATCCCGATCAGCCTGTCGCCGCTTCCACCATCGCCATGGCGACCGGTGTGGTAGCGCTAGCTTCGCTCGTGATGTATCCATATCAAATGCTGGTCGGCTTGGCCGTCCGGCTGACTCACATCCAATCCATCGCTATTACCGCTCGCAATGGTCTGCTTCTTTCCCTGCCGAACAGTATGACCGTCTTCGGCAACAATTCCATGGCGCTCGCCCTGGCGCTCCTCGCCTTGGTAATGCTGCTCGAATGGAATCGGCGTCTCGACAAGGGCCATCTCTTCATCGGCGCCGCGTTCCTTGCGATGATCGTTGGCTACAGCATCACCCTCGTCTTTCCCATTGCCTTGGCGCTCGGAATCTGGCTGCTGCTGGGCCACATCCGCAAATGGCCGAAGGCCGTTGTCTGTCTCAGCGTAGTCGGAGCTGCGATCATTGGCATCATGGCCTTTGGTCTGCACTTGTTCGGCTCCAACAAGGGTCTGGCGGTCGCCTTTGATAACGGTGCGTATCTCCGTCATGTTCTTTTTGCTTTAACGCCGCTTTGGGCTTTGGCATGGATGGGCAGGGCGATCTGGACTAAACTCTCGTTGTTTTGGACATTGATAATCTGCTGCGTAATCGTGCCAAGCTTTCTGTATATTCCGAATACGCTGACCGGTCACATCGACTTCTCCATGAAGATCGCCTCGCTGATCGCCGTCGCCGCCGTGCCCCTGGCCTGCGTGGGGCTGGCGCGCTGCCTGCAAAACTGGCGCGCGCCGGTAGCGATCGTCGCCCTGACACTCGTCGCCCTCGGACTGGCTTGCACGGCAGCCTATGCCGGACAGTTCGCATTCATGCGGCTCCAGCATAATCATGACCGCACCATGGTGCTGCCTTCTGACTACATGTCCGCTCTGCAGTTCATCCGCGACAACACTCCCGTAGACGCGATCGTAATCGATCCGCAGTCGGTTCCCTACTCGCTCACCATGCCCACCGTTTTCATCGCCGAGCGGCGGGTTTTTCTATCCACTAAATACGCCGAACAGACGCTCGCGACGGCTGCGATCTTCTCAGACGAAACTGCTACCAGGAACCACGACTTCGACCTGTGGGCAAAAGGTTATTTTCAAGACAAAACGTTGTCCGCCCGATTCGCCTCCCAAGCCGATTATTGCCTGCTCTCAGAACCGGGGCTTGCTGCCTCGGATGAAAACTGGGCACGGGTACAGAATTTTGGGGATTACTCGATCTGGAAGTCGCGAGGAAGATCGACAGCCTGGCTCGGACGCCCATAAATGTCGCCTGAAATGCAAGGTATACCGGCCGGAATCAGCGTGATCGTGCCCGTCTTCAACAGCGAAGGCACCCTCGCTGAACTCGTGGCCCAACTGCAGGCCGTGCTCGCCTCCTGTGCCCGGCGTTTTGAGTTGATCCTGGTGAACGACTGCAGCCGCGACAACAGTTGGAAAGTCATCTGCGATCTCTCCGAAGAGCATGACTGGGTGCAAGGGATCAATCTGATGCGCAATTACGGCCAGCACAACGCGCTGCTGTGCGGGATTCGCGCCGCGACATTCGACACCATCATCACCATCGACGACGACCTCCAGAACCCACCCAGCGAGATTCCCCGCCTGTTGTCCTTGTTGAATGAAAGCTGTGACGTGGTCTATGGCTTCCCCGAGAAACAGCAACACGGCCTGCTCCGCAATCTGGCATCCGAAATGACAAAGTTGGCTCTGCAAAATGCGATGGGAGCGCAAACTGCCCGGCGCGTCAGCGCCTTTCGTGCATTTCGGACGGAGCTGCGCGCAGCCTTTTCGCGCTACCAAAGTCCGCTCGTCTCTATTGATGTGCTTCTGACCTGGGCGACTTCCCGGTTCCAGGCGATTCCAGTCCAGCACGAATCACGGAAGATCGGGCAGTCGAACTACACGCTCGGTAAACTCATCACCCATGCACTGAACATGATGACCGGCTTTACGGTCCTTCCGCTCCAAATATCGAGCTTAATCGGATTCGCCTTCACCGCTTTTGGCGGCTGTATTCTGCTGTATGTCCTAGGCCGCTACTTCATTTCCGGAACCTCGGTGCCCGGTTTTCCGTTCCTCGCATCTGTGATCGCGATTTTCGCCGGTGTCCAGCTTTTCGCGCTGGGCGTGATCGGGGAATACATCGCCCGGCAGCATCTGCGAACTATGGAAAAGCCGACTTATGCCATTCGCAGGGTGACTGGGAGGCGCGCAGATTCAGTACCACCATTAGTAGCTGAACCCGGCATCAGGATCAAGGGATAGCTTTCATCTCCGAACATTCCAAATGCCACTTGGAGATGCCGTAAAATATACACAAGAATCAAACCTGCCAAGGGCGCGAACCTGCAGATCGAAAGAGAGTTTACAATCTTGGCTTAGGAAACATCGGCGAATACGTTCGCTCGCATGCATTACCAACTGATGGGCAGGCAGGTCCATGGCATCATGATCGGCCACATCCGTCAGCGCGAAACCTATAAGGAGAGAATCTGAACATGGCAGACCGGTTCAGCTTAGAAGACATTCGAAGGTTCTGGAGCCAACAAGCTCGCGAACACGGCCAGGCACCTTCGGCGTCCTGGTCCGATCGAATGGTTATTGAGATGGAAATCCGAGAGATTATAAGGCGTCTGTCGGATGGTGATCACGTCTTGGACGTCGGATGCGCGAACGGATACTCTACCGTACAGTTTGCCTTGCAACAGGGAACCACGGTTCGGGGTCTCGACTATATACCTGAGATGGTCGAACGGGCAAGAGAGCGGTTGGCCAGCTTTCAGTCTTTGCAAAACAGTGTAACGTTTGGTCAGGGTGACGTTACCAATCTCCCGGAACCGTCAGAAACATACGATAAAGTAGTCTCCATTCGCGTGATCATCAATCTTGGCGATTGGGATCGACAAATCCAGGGGCTGCGGGAATGCGCGAGGGTGTTGAAGCCAGGAGGCGCCCTCTTCCTTTCAGAGGCGACGGTTCAGGGATGGCAGCGTCTAAACGAGTTTCGAAAAGAGTGGCAACTGCCGAATATCCCTATGCCGCCTTTCAATAGCTACTTGGACGAAGACAAGGTTGTCGATGTTCTTTCGCCAATGCTCAAGCTAGTCGAGCTAGTGAATTTCGCAAGTTCTTACTACGTAGCAACTCGCGTTCTCAAGCCACTCCTGATCAATGCACTTGGTGCTTCGATAGATCCCTCCGATCCCGATATGCACTGGAATCAATTCTTCTCGCAATTGCCACCTTGGGGTGACTACGGGACACAGAAGCTGTTCGTCTTCCGGAAACAGTCAGTTTGAGGTCGAAGAAAGATTCGTTCACGGCCATAAAGTCCGATCCTATTCAGTAAGGCTACCCTGATGAGCGATGAAGCACACGGGATTTGGGTGAGTTCGATGAGCTATCCTGAGACAGCCGCCACCCTATCATCGCGTCGTCATATGCACCTTAATCATTTTGGCGTATTGTGATTTGGTCGTTTTCACTGCCATTGGAACACGATTTTAAGGCAAAGCTCCGAGGAAAGGAAACACACTGATGGGAAATATGCAGGAATGCCGCATCCCATTTAACCGCTCTTCCCTCGTCGGCAAGGAGCTTAGCTACATCGCCGAAGCCATGCTGATCGGCCAGATCGCCGGAGATCAGGGCTTCACCAGAAAGTGCCACGCCTTGCTCGAGCGCTTGCTGGGCGCGCCCAAAGTTCTGCTCACCTCCAGTTGCACCCACGCCCTCGAAATGGCCGCGCTGCTCCTCAACATCCAACCCGGCGATGAAGTGATCGTTCCCGCTTTCACTTTCGTTTCCACTGTCAACGCCTTTGTGCTGCGGGGCGCCAAGCCCGTCTTCGCCGATATCCGCCGCGACACCTTGAACCTCGACGAAGCCAGGCTGGCGAAGCTTATCACTGCAAAGACGCGCGCCATCGTACCGGTGCATTATGCCGGCGTCGGTTGCGAGATGGACGCGATCATGGAAATCGCCAACACCCACGAATTACCCGTGGTGGAGGACAACGCGCACGGTTTACTCGGAAAATATAAGGGCAGATATCTCGGCGGATTCGGTCGTTTGGCCACGCAGAGCTTCCATGAAACCAAGAATTTCACCTGCGGCGAAGGCGGCGCTTTGCTGGTCAACGACCCTGCCCTGGTGGAACGCGCCGAAATTATCCGCGAAAAAGGGACCGATCGCAGCCGCTTCTTCCGCGGGCAGGTCGACAAGTATAGCTGGGTCGACGTGGGCTCGAGCTACCTCATGTCCGACGTGCTGGCCGCATTTCTTTATGGACAATTGGAGCAATGGCAAGAAATCCAGGCCAAACGCCGGTTCATCTGGGAATTTTACGACCAGCATCTGGCCGATTGGGCCGGAGAAAATGGAGTGCGGGGTCCCATCATCCCGCCCCACTGCGAACAGGCCTATCATATGTATTACCTGCTGCTTCCCTCGCTCGAAATTCGCACCGCCCTCATCGACCATCTCAAGAAGCGAGGCATCCTCAGCGTCTTTCATTACCTGCCCCTGCATCTATCCACGTTCGGGCGCAAATTCGGCGGCCGGGTGGGCGATTGTCCGGTCTGCGAGGATGTCTCAGATCGGCTGTTGCGGCTCCCGTTCTTTAATCAATTGACCCAGGAAGAGCAGGGCGAGGTCATCGAGGCAATTAAGGACTTCAACCAGCCCGCCATGGCATTTCATACCGGAACCCGAGAAGGCGCGGCGCACCTTCAGCATTAAGCCTAGATAGATTTAGGCCGCTACCGCTCATTGGTATTCGTGGTTAGCGGTTGGCCATGCCGTTCACGCGCACCGGACCTCAACCTTTATAAACCCTACATGTCCCGTACCCGATCCTTGTTCGGCGGCGCAATCTTCGCCTACCTTTACCAGGCTTGTTCCATGGTCATTGGACTGTGGCTGACGCCCTTTTACATCCGAACGCTCGGTTCCAACGATTATGGAATTTGGCTGATCGGGATGCAGGTCTTGGTTTTCCTTCTCTTATGCGACTTCGGAGTTCTGGCCATCGTCCCACGCGACGTTGCGCGTGCGCACGGTAAGGAGCAATCCGAAGGGTCGGGCGAGCTCCATAAGTTAGTCAGACAGACCATCAAAGTAGTCGGGATCCAGACCATGTTGATAGCTCTGGTCTCTCTCGGAGTGTTTTCCTTTCGGCCGCGCCCTGCCGATCGATGTCTTCCTTTATATGCGCGAATTTAAGCTGTCTTTTTTGGCGTATTCCGGCCCTATGCGACGTATCTCTGGCGCCTCGCGGCGGTCGGAATTGCCGGCTTGGCTTTTGCGGCCCAGTTCCACGCCCCGAATTGGTTCAATCTGGCGATAGTTACAACCTTCGTGGTCCTTGCGTTACTTATTGCTGGTCCTGCCGTATGCCTGGCGAACGCCGCTTCGTGGCTATGCGGAAGCACCGATTGCCGCGGTGCGATCGACTATGCCAGCCGAATTCTGGGTTGGTCCAATAACGGCTGACTCCCCCGATCCCGACTCCTTATGGATTTGGATTCACCGCCGTAAGCATGATCGGGTCTCCCGATGCCAAAGATTTAAAGGTTGAGTCCGCATAGATGGTCTGATAGAAGGCGTTTACGTTGGCGTTGTTAATCGGAACCGTGCAGCCCGTTGTGCAGTCGATGATAGGATCTTGGCCTTCGACCATTCCGCGCCCGAAGTAGCCGTAGCGGATGAGAAACTTCGATGCGCCGTAGGGCAGCGGCGATGCCGGCGCGGAAAACTGCTGGTTAACGATATCGGAAATCGCTCCCGAAGGCTGGAACACGTAGGCCACCGTCTCACCCGGAGATTGGGTGCTCCCTGGACCATGGCCGCATAAATTGTACGTATCCGAGGTGGGGTTGCCGGCCAAAGCGGTCACCGTGAGTCTATAGCCCGTTAGGGAAACGCGGTAGGAGGATCCTCCCGTCAGCCGGTACGGAGCGAGATTGACGGTCTGTTGGTAAGGTGTTTCGTTCAAGCACGCTATAGTCAGGATGTTTCCGAAGGAGGAAGTGTGCGCCGAGGTTGAGAACATCGGCCCCAGGTAGGGCGTGTTCATCTGCGGTTGAAGCAGGTATTTTGAGAGCATTTGGAGGAAGGCAAATCCCCAGGACCAGGATGCCCACTGAACAGGTGTCGTGTTGGGATTGATCGAAGTTAGCCCCATGCCACCGCCATAAGCGGCTGGGTAGTCCAAGGTTGCAACAGAGCCGTTGAAAAGGTAAAGCTTCAGATGAGAGTCGCCCAACGAAAGCCCGTGGCCAATTGATACCGAAATGTTTTCTGGTCTAATGTTAGCAATTGAAAGAATTCGGTCATAACGAAAATCCGGCACGAAGCCGGAATGGAATTTGGCGCCTTGAAAACCGCCGCTGCCGAAAAGGTCCCCCAGTGGGCCGATTTGCCAGGGACGCGCCGTGAGGCTCTCAGTGTTGAGTGCCGTTGCATTACCGTAAACACTCTGGTCAAAGCTGTATATCGGCGCGTTGGAACTAGCGTGGTAGCGAAGCACGGCATCGGTGTTGGCAGAATTTCCGATATACGACCAGGTAGAAGGCAAAAACGCCTTGCCGTAAGTGGTACCGATTGGTGTGAGGATTTGTGGCGGAGCGGGGGCGGCCTTAAGAAATGTTCGGAGCGTGGTGTAAGTATTATTCGGGAAATCGCAGTCGCGGGTGAATTGGGCGCTGGCGTCAGTCGAGATGTTGTAAGTACCCGCCGTGACCGTGGTCAAGGCCACTACAGTAAAGCTGTTCGTTGTGACACCCCCCACGATGCTGTAAAGATTCAGTCCGATATTTGTAGCGCTGAAGATATGAAGTACCTGTCCCGCTAAGAATCCGTGCCCAGTCCAGTTCACAGTGAGATTGCTAGGCGTAGCCCCGTCCGAGACAACCGAAGTAGGACCGTGGCTTCCGCCCCAGCCGATTTGAGTAGTATCAGAAATCCCCACCAAGGCAGGAACGACACAGTTTCTCCCGGCGATAACAGTGTCCCAGTGGACTAGTTCCAGCGTGGGATCGTTCGATGATGTTCGCGTGCATGAGACGCAGGTGGTCTGTATGGTCATAGCGCAATACAGGCCTTCTAACACCGACTGATTGCACCCCGTCACGCTAAGGATAGGATAGACGTTATTAAGTGAACTTATGGACGAGCCATTTAATCTGACGTATTCACCGACCCCTGTGCTCTGATTCCATACATAACCCGAACTCCTCAAATCGATTTGTCCGGTGATGGTCGCTAAACCCGCGCCATTCGTGGTGAATGTATTAAAGAAGGTGCTACCGATCAAACTACTAGGACCCGCCCCGGTGAAGTCATGGGTAAGTAGTGTGCCCGCGAAATTATTATTGATTTCGTCTTCTGAGAGAATCGCTGAGGTCAATCCGGCAGAAGAGACGGCGGCCCAATAGGCCGCATAGCAAGCCTGCCTCGTGCTGGTTGTCCAGTTGACGTTGTTGAGCACAGCATCGATACCATACCCAGAAGACAGGACCAGGTTCGAGTCGTCGCTTTGGATGGTACGAACATAGGGATTGGCTCTCACCCAGTTCCATCGTGCTGTATCGGATGCTAACGGATAAGCCCCGCATGGGCCATGGTTAGCCGGATCTACAGCGCCTATTCCTGCTGGGCCGTAACTTTGAACGGTATTGATATTGGCCAATTGCAGCATGGGTTGTATGTAGAGCGGTTTAGATGCTGCCGGGATTCCGGGGTTCAGAAAGCCATAGGGATCGATATTCCACACCACGCGGGGATATAAGGATTGGCCAGAAACGTAGGTAGACGTGACGCCGTTGATCGTGAAATGTGGGAAAGTAACCGAGCCGCTGTGGACTTGTATCCACACGTTCACCGATGGCAGGAATGTTCCGCCCGCCGCGCAGGCCGCACACGCTACAATCACATGCGTCCAGCCGGGATTGACAAAGGTTGGATAACCGTTCGCGTCAACCGTTACGACTCCAGCAACGAAATCAGTTACCGGCGTGTACGTCACCGCATTGCAGTTGATCGTAGTGCTCGTGCCATCCGTATTGAAGACCATAGATCCGGTGGTGCCGGTCATAAGGCCACTACACAAACTAGGTCCTGTAGTTCCCGCTACGCCGTGCATCTCCGCGAAAGCCGGATGCAGTTCCATTGGCATGGTGCCATTAGCAAAGGTCACGGACTGATAGGCGAAGAAGTTAGGAGATCCGTTATTTGCTAGTCTAAATCCATTTGAAATCTGCGGATTCCACATCGGCCGCCCGGTGATCTTGTGGGTGCCGGAAGCTCCCGCCGTAGAAAGAGTAATTGCAGAACCGCCTGGAGTCGCTGAAACACTGACCGTAGAGTTGTCAATATAATTGGTGAAATATACGTTTGTATAGATCTCCATCCCCTGGGGATTGTAGTTACCGTTCGGACAGCTTGGCGTGTTGAGCGTGATCGTGCTTCCGCTTGCGGTTACCGCGCTATAGAGGCCATCGCAGAGTTGAACTGCGCCGTTTCCGCTTTGCTGATAAGATGCGGTGCCGATTACCGCGTTAAATACATAGACCTGAGCGCCGGGACTGATGCCATGGGCGCTATTAGTGGTGATCGTCATCACGCCCGAACTAACTGAGGCGGTGAATGTGTTGGCGTTTCCGACGCTTCCAAAGCTCGCCGACGAGGTAGCCCAGTACCAAGCCGTGCCCGCTATAAGTGGAGACGGCAGTGTGCCGGTGGTCGAGAATACCACGGGCTCCAGGCTCTTAAAGAAATGCCCTGTGGCCGTAATTGACGAACCAGAGACGGCGCTGTTAGTGAAACTACTAGCCATAACGAACGGCTCGGGAAATGATGCCGCCCCATTCCCCGTAGCATACAGTACCTCGTGCGGTCCATTTAGGAAGCGATAGGTCTTAACTGTGTCGGTTGGCCCGTTCGCCCAACCACCTTGCCCTGTTTGCCATTCAGCATCTGAGATGCGCCCGTCGATAAATAACTGGCCATTCATCGAGCTACCAACTCCAACATTGATAGTCGCTCGGAAGGTCCCGGCACCAGAAGTTTGCACGGTGTCAACTAGCCCGACCGCATCGCCTGAAACTCGGAGTTGGAACGATACTATGGATGACTGCGCGAGTTGATTCCCGAAGATGTCGTAGCTGATGGCCTGCATCGTGCCGGTGCCGTCACCATATAGCGCAGGATTGAAGGTTGCTGTCCAGTTCGGATCGCCGGTATTGCGAATGTAGGAAATGTTGACATTATCGGCGAAGGGCTTGCCGTTGAACAGATAGAGTACGTGTGCGGTCGAATTGCCCGAGGCATCAACTACGGTGGCGGTCGGGTGAACGGTCGGCCACTGGCCATAAACCGGAGACTGGATCACCTGTCCCGAGGTCGGCGAGGTCAGGGTGATCGAATGCTGGGCGAAGCTGGTACCGGTCAAGGCCGTGAGCAGGGCGAGAAGAACACGCGCTCTATTCATGTCTGCGATCTCCGTACTTTGTGGTCGAATCCATGGCTAATTTACTGTGTAAGTGATTGCAATACTTAGGCGCGTGGCAGTACCGCCGGCTGTGCCGGAATGTGTCTCGATCCAGTCGCCGGCGGCGATGGATGTGTTCTGAATGGAGTTAGTGCAGGCGGTGGCGCCATCCAGCGCCGTCGTACCACCGAGGTTCGAGCATGCCAAACCTCCCGAAGCCGCGGTCGATAGAGCGCTGCTCAATAAGTCTGTCAGGGTACCGCCATGGTTCTTGTCTACCACTACACTGGGCGTTCCTGAATTGGCCGCTACCGTCACTTCCACTACAGTGGCAGCGTATGGAATGTAGCATTGGCGGCCCTGCGGAGCCACGTCCGCGTTGGCCAGAATCGGTCCATTATCCTTGCCGATAACGATCATACAAGTCCGCCGGGTGTTCACGGCCGCCATTTTCGCTGAAGTCACGGCGTTGGAAGCGATCGCCGCGGCAGCGGATCCGGGCCCTGTTGCTAGCACGTCGCCGGTCAAGGATGTGATCGCCGAGCCGCCGCTGTTATCGGTGCTCAGGACGAACGCATCCACCGGAGTGCCGTGCGCGCGAATCAGATAAGGAACTGTTGCGGCACAGTCATTGGCCGCGAGTGGCGTCAAAGCGCCGCTGGAGAGTTTCTTAAGAGGTATCGGGCCGATCCCGTTGATATTCAGTGTCGGGGAAACTCCGCAAGCAACGTCTGGAATCCAGCTAAATGTCTGGTTCTGCGTGTAGGCGATCAACGACGGATTTACACCACCCGTGTAGACGGTCGGGTTCCCCCCACTCGAGATGACACTCAAATCCGTCCCGGCCTGGTGGGTCGCGCGATTCAGCATGTAGGCTGTATCCGCGGCAGGCATGCAGTCCACTCGCGACGCGCCGGTGTTGTTTGCGCAGGTTTCGATGACGCCGGGAGCGGAGATCAGGTTGAGCGTGGGTTGAGTGCCCTGCGTGATTCCATTGATCGCGATGTTCAAGCCGGGCGAACCGGTCTCCAATGTCCAGGAATTCAGTGCAGTGCAAGCGTATAGATTCGACCCGGCGACTGCGTTGGTGTTGAAGAAAGTTTCTCCCACCGAGCAGGTTACGGGAAACACGGTTCCGGTCTTGAAAGGCTTGGTTGTATTCGCCGTGCTAAAATCGACGTCCTTGCTTTGAGTCCGCAGGTCGACGAGCGTCTGCGAATATCCACAGCACAACGTCGCTAAAATGGCCCATAGGGAACGCATCAATTTCGAATTTCTCCTTCTGCGAACAGCGAGTTCAGTCACTTTGAACTTACCCGATGGTGTCCGTCGCCAACTCGCTTAGTCTTGCTAATACATTAGAACGAAAGACAAAACCTTTTCAAAGTCGTGGTGATTGGACTGAACAAGCAGATGGGGACTAACTCGAGATTGCGGGCATTTATGACTTCACGTGCCGCGATCGCCTTGGTGATGTTGGTTTTCTTCGCCGCGCTATTTCTTGTTCTGCGGAGCAATCAGTTCACCGCTGTCGACGGCGCTCTGCGATGCCTGGATGTTTATCATCATCCTCATCTCTCGTTTCACGGTAATAATCACTTACTCTACCCGGTCAATATCTTTGTATGGTCAAAGCTCGCCGGTGTAGGCGGCCTCTCGCCCGCAACGCCCGGTGAGTACTTGCGAGTAAGTCAAAGCCTGAACTGCTTGAGTGCCGCGGCCACTCTCGCATTGTTGTGGATGCTGATCAGCGGCATATTGGTTGATCGACTCCTGAGCTTGCTTCTGGTTATTGTGTACGGCTTCTCAAAAGCGTTTATGCTGCATGCGACCAACTCGGCCGAGCCGGTCGTGGGCTTAATGTACGCCATTGCTGCGCTGTTAACCGTGAGAGCTGCGCTCACCCGGGATAAAATCATTCTGGCCGCACTGTCCGGCGTATTCCTGGGTCTGGCCTTGGCCACCTATCAAGCGATGTTCCTGGCAGTTTTCGGCGGCATCTGGATCTGTTTGTTTGACACCTCAGATGAAAGGTCGCTATCCGGGCGGCGCCGTGCTGAAGTTTTGTCGGCCTTTCTCCTGAGCTGTGCTGTGGCCACTGCAATTGCGTACGGCTGGGCATATGCGGCTCAGGGCGTGGCTTTCGGATGGCCGATGGTGCGTCAATTCTTTCGCATCGGCGGTGGAACCGAGATATATGCCGGCTTTTCTATATCTAGAGTCGTGAACTTCCCGATCGGCTTGCTCTCTAACCTGGCTCCCGTCGTCCCACGCAATTACGCAGGGCTTCGCTCTCTTTTAGCCAGGTCGAATAATTTCGCTTGGTTCGCCGCACTGGCAGCGATAGCCTTACTAGTCTTTATTCCTCTGATCGCTCTCTTTATGGGAGCCTTCCGGACGTGGGGCGATTGGTCTCATCGTCGTCGTTGGATGGCATTGCTCGGAGCTGGCGCAATATTACCAGCCATCTGGCCCCTTCTCTACTGGGACCCCATGTACGACAAATTATGGCTACTCCCGTTTGGGCTTGCGGCCATCGCTCTTGCGTATGTCGGGAGGTTCGCACCCTGGAGCACATCTGCGCGGCGAACGGCGATGCTTTTGCTCGGGGCTCTGGCTCTGGTGGAGATTCCGACCAATCTTTATCGAGCAATAGGAGACAGCAGCTCTGTAACTACGGGACTGAAAGAAGCGCTGGACGTCGGCAGCCTCGTCACACCGAACGATGCCATTGTGTTGGATTTCGACGAAGTATCTTCGCTTTATCTCGCCTACTCCGGAAACGAGAATGCCGTACTGCTGCCCTCTATGCATCTGGAGGATGCTCGGCGCGCCCTGGCTGTTCAGCTACAACGATGCCGGCAGAACCATGGCCGACTGTTCTTCCTCGGAATTCTCGATCAAACGGAGCCCACCTGGAAACTGTTCATGGAGGCTCGCATGGGCATCCCATATTCAATTCTGGATCAGTATCGATCGGAATCCCGGACAGTCGAAACTTTTCAAATCAACGGCCGCCCACTGACATTGCGCGTTTACGAACCGTGATCAGATCGAGTTATCCAAATCGCCCCAGCTGTGACGAATCGAAGCCATTTCGAGACATCCACGAAACGAGTCTTATGTAGAACGGCAACACTGTCGATAAAATAGAAAGAGCCTCCCAATGCCACTGATTCTGGCGAAAAGCTCCGCTCCACTAGTCTCCATTCTCGTACCCCTGTACAACGAGGCGGAATTCATTCGAGCCGTGCTCGAGCGAATTATTCAAGCGCCGCTTCCCACCGGACTGATGCGCGAGATCATTGTCGTGGACGACGCCTCCACCGATGGGTCGCCGGAACTGGTCGCCGAGGTGGCGGAGCAATACCCAGGTCTGATTCGGCTGATCCGATGTCCCAAGAATCGCGGAAAAGGAGCCGCCATCCGAACGGCGATAGAGTACGCTACCGGGGACTATTGCCTCATCCAGGATGCAGACCTGGAATACAATCCTCAAGAATATCCCTTGCTTCTGGAACCCTTGGTGGACGGCTCGGCTGACGTCGTCTATGGCTCTCGTTTTCTCAGCTCCGGCCGTCGGCGCGTGCTCTACTACTGGCACAGCGTGGCCAACCATGCCCTTACCCTTTTGTGCAACATCATCTCTAATCTCAACCTGACGGACATGGAGACATGCTATAAGGCTTTTCGTACGGCGTTGTTGAAGAGCATTCCGATCCGCAGCGATCGTTTTGGTTTTGAGCCGGAAATCACCATCAAGGTGGCCAAGCGCCAGGCCCGCGTTTATGAAGTGCCCATCAGCTACAACGGGCGGACTTATGAAGAGGGGAAAAAGATCGGGCTTAAAGATGCGTTCCAAGCTCTTTGGGTTATGCTGCACTTCTGGGTTCGCGACGATCTCTATCGGGACCCGGGGGCCGAGATCCTGGACGCGTTTTCAGTGGCCCCTCGGTTCAATCGCTGGATGGCCGACACCATCCGTCCTCACGTGAGAGAGCGCGTGCTGGAAATTGGAGCGGGAATGGGCAACCTCACGCGAACCTTGGCACGCGGGAGGCAGCGCTATATTGCCAGTGATATCGATGCGGAGCATCTATCCCGGCTGCAGACCAGGTTGCGCCACTACCTGAATGTTGAGACCTGTGCTTGCGATCTTTCGATTGCCGCTGACTTCGAGCCTATTGCGGAAACCGTGGATACGGTGATTTGCCTGAATGTTTTGGAACACATTGAGGACGATCTGGGCGCCTTGCGCAACATTTACAGCGCCCTTTCGCCCGGCGGCCGCGCGATCGTCCTGGTCCCGTGCGGCCAGGAGATCTATGGCCAACTGGATGTCATCCTGGGTCACTACCGGAGATACTCGACCGCCGAACTCAGGAGCCGTTTCGAACAGGCCGGCTTCGAGGTCGAGCAAATACTGGAGTTCAATCGCATCTCACGCCCGAGTTGGTACATCACGGGCAAGCTCATGAAGAGATCGCGGATCAGCCGCTTTCAGCTCAAGATATTCGACCGGCTGGTCTGGTTGTGGCGGCGGATCGACCGATTCATTCCATGGAAGCCGACCTCGCTGATCGCAATCGCGGCGAAGCCGCAAGTGACAGCCAATCTGACCCAATCTAACGGAGGCTCCACAGTAACGGCCGGCGGCGTGACTCACCACTGACATGCAAGAAGGTCGAAATGCGTTCGTTCCTTGAGGTAAATCGAGATTATTGACTGCAGGCCATATAGCCATTGACCTGCGCCGCCGTGCAGGTGGCGTTCAAATCAGCAGTCCAGTTCGACGCCGGCCAGACCGTCTGGGCCCACGCGGCCACTTGAGCGAGCAGGGTTGGATCGACGCCCAAGAATTTGAAGCGTGGAATCATAAACCAGATACCGGATCCGAAGTCTTGATAGCCGCCACCGTTGGGATTTTGCAAAGTCGCAACGTTTTCGGTCGGACTAGCCCACTTGCCGGTATAAAACTGCAGCGGCGTGAATGTGGACACCAGGGCCAGATAACCGCGCAACAGACCGTTGATGATTGCAACGCGAGTCGTATTAGGAACCCCCGCCCACTCGAGTTTATTGTCCTGCGGAAGAACCAGCTGCGCGATGTCAACCCAATTGTAGGACCAACCGAAGGTTCCCAGCTGCGGCCCAAAACCATTATTGGAAATCTGCAGGCCCTTGGTCAGCCACATAGTGTGGAGCGCAGCCTGTGGAGCTACAAATTGACTCATACTCCAAACAAAGCTGTACGAATAACTCCAGTCGATCGGACCATGGTCATGCTGTTGCTTATTGGAGTTGTTCAGAACAAGCTGCAGCTGATACCAGATAAAGCCTAAGTAAGTATAAGTTGCAGAGGTGCCGTTTCGCAGGCCGGGCGTGCCCTGGCTGGTCATCTTGAGCTCGTGCGGAGATGCACGGAACGGCTGCGAACTATACCAAGCCCGCGGATCGGCAGAGGTTGATCCAAAAATGCTTTGGGCATAGCCTTCCAACTGAAACTCGTTCATCATCTCCCAGGTCTTCACCATGCTCCATTGCGCCAGCGAGTACATTTCATCGGTGGTGGTGGGATTCCAGTTGGACAAGTTGCTCCAGATAGGCGGACCCACGGTAGAGTAGATCGAAAAATACGCGTCGGCCCAAGCGTCGAAATTAGACTTTTGAGCGGCATACGCGACGCCGTCGGCAACATGCAAATTTGCGCGGATGGTTTCATAGATGGTCTGGTAACCGCTGCCTGGGAAGTTCGCTGGAAATCCGTCCAGCGGATGCGTGCCGGGCAGCCATTGATTCCAATCCGGCATTTGAAAAGCGACCGGCGTCTCTCGGATGTTCAAGTTTCCATTAGCGGAAAAAAAGGAGTTCTGTATGCCATTTGGAAACATGACAGTCATCATTTCTTGATCGCTGTCGAGCACCGCGTCGAGTCCCGCGCCTGCCGCCCAATTGATTGCCGGCTGCGTATCCAGTCCGGGACCGGGTTGATAAGGAGGATTCCACGGCCGGCCAGGATTCGCCACCGTCAGCGTGCGAATATAGCTGGCGATCTGATCGCCTTGCTCCGCCGTCAGGCCGTGAAACATCGACCGGGTCCGGATCGAATTGTTGGAGTAGTTGAAATACTTGAGATCCCTGCCGTCCTGGGCGTGGCAATCGGTACAGTGAGCTTTCATCGTAACTGGCCCGTTCGAAGCGGGATGAGTGAGAGGCGCGGTGTACCACAAGGTCTTGCCCGCTGCGATGTCCGACGCTTGGCTCGAGGGTGGCTCCCAGGTATTAGGATCCTCGTAAACAAATGCCGCAGCTGGCGTCAGGGAGTTTCCATTTGCGTCCAGGAAATTGAAGCTTAAGACGCGGAAGCCACTCACGCGGCCGTCGGTCCCATTGAAGCGGAAGCTGATGGTATTAGTTCCTTGTCTGAGCGCTCCAGCTGCCACATTCATGTTCATTTTTAGCGTGCTGAATCCCCCTCCAATTCCGCCGTAAGCGGTGGCATTTCCTAAGAGCGTAACAGTGCTATCACTGATTGGCTGCCATCCCAAATTGTTCACTTGGACGCTAGCCTGCGTCTCAAAACGTAGGCCGTGGATCTGCATTGAAAGAGTGAGCGCTCCGCTCAAATTTGCGCTGGCCGGAATATTGAAAGGAGTAGTTACCGTCGTGCCGTCGAGCCCGATTACTTCAAGCGGCAATTGTATCGGTGGCACCGGCGGCGGAGGAGTTGGTCCCGCCAACGTGACTATCGCGGATGCCGTCTTGGTTGGCTCTGTAGAAATCGCGGCCTTAATGGTAACGGTCTGTTGTCCTGACAGCGCACTAGGGGCAGTGTAGAGCCCGTTGGGGCTGATGCTTCCAACGCTCGGGCTGACGGACCAAATGATGGCTGCCGTTCCGCCCTGAATTGTTGCTGTAAACTGCTGTATCTTCGAAGGCCCGAGGGTAGTTTGAGAGGGATTAACGCTGATGGATGCAGGCAGCGATGGAATGGATGCAGGCAGCGGCGGCTTGAGCGTAACTGAAGCGTGCGCGGTTTTGGAGGGGTCCGCCAAACTTGCCGCCGTTAGGACGATCGTCTGTAACGTATTGATTATCGCAGGCGCCGTATAAACTCCGTTTGTGATTGTACCAACCAGCGGGTCAAGCGACCACTTGACCGACGTGTTGTAGGTTCCGCCTATGGAGGCCTGGAACGTTGCGGATTGACCTGCCGTTAGTGAAATCGAGGGCGGTGCCACCGCAACACCCACCGTAGCAGCCAGGAAAACAGTTGCGCTGGCAGTCCTGGTGGGATCCGCCAGGCTCCTGACCACAAGCGTAACGGCCTGCGGGCTGCTGATGACCGAGGGCGCGGTGTAGGTTCCATTCACCACCGAACCGATTGGCGGCACGATAGACCACGTTACACCGGGCAGATTTGTGCCGCGGACGGTCGCCTCAAAGGGCGCCGATTGACCGGCTGTCAGAGATGCCGATGAGGGTGTTAAACTGACGCCTATTCGATCAGTTTGAGCCCGGACAATGCCTACTACGGATATTAAGAGCAGTGCTGCGATGCATGGAAACTTTTGGCTACGATACATAGCTTTTTATAGTACCAGGACTTCTAGTACTTTAATAAACAGTAGCTTATTCCCGGATCAGCTGACTATCATTCCTTCACCCTATTTGGCAGTGGGATAACACGTAGGTATTGACCACCTATCCAAGGCTCAAGTAAGGACTTACGCACTATCCTAAGCCGCGGAACGAAGTTTCCAGAAGGTTCTCGGCTACGACCAGGTTAGCGCTGGTACTAGAGAAAAATGTAAGATATCTTGCTGTCCATCGAATTGTAAAATAGAAATTGAATTGTAACTCGTCTTAATGCCAGGCATATGGCACTTCGACGTCGGCGTCGGAATCACTCGTTGACCAACCGCAGGATTTACGCCGGGCACATGTTGTGAGGACTGGGCTCACCGCCGCCCAAGCGCCGGTGCGTGCTTTTCGCACAGGGACGTGCACTGGGAGGGCTCGAATGCACGATGGACGGATTCATGCGGAGGAATAACAGTCATTGCCGTTCGGGTTCGGAAACCAAACAGTAAATTCCGCGAAGCAAGCCTTCCAACCGGAAGAAATCCTGCCGAGGGCTCATGCTTTATTTCACGCTCAGCAGCACAAGGATTTACGTGTTTTCATTGCCGAAAAAATCGAAGGCCTTAAACACTACGATGTACTCGCTATGCAAAGAGTCGTGGCGATTTTGGCTTGGGGCAGAAGTGGTTCGGTACTCCTGGCCAGCTACTTCGATGGACATGAAGATGTTTTCACCCTTCCTGAAATTTGCGGCTGGCGGCTATTCGAATTTTTTGACCGTTACCGGTCTCTGCCCTTGCGTGACAAATTGTTAGGTTATCCGGCCTTCGACCCGAATGTCACCCGGTTTTTTGAAGGCGATTTCGCTATCTCTCCTGACCAGTATTACGCCGCGGCGCTCGCTATTGTCGAGTTCTATCGTGATTGGCCGCCGGAGTTCTTGGAGTCGCGACGAGCTTTCTTTCTTTTCGTGCATCTCGCGTACAATCTGGCACTTGGCCGAAGGCCGGTCACCTCGAATCCATTAATCGTCTACGCCCAACACGACTGGGATAATATCAGCGCAAGACACTTGGTTGACGATTTTCCGCAAGCGAAATTTCTCCACACCATTCGTGATCCGATCTCTTCGTGTGACCGAGCTTTTCATGCCCTTCTTGATACGCTAGCCGAACAGCACATCCAACTGCCCTATTCGGTGCTCGATTTTCTTACCAGTAAGGACCAGCCTCAGGTCGGTATGGAAGACCGAACGCGGGCAGTACGCTTCGAAGATCTGCATTGTGAGACCGCCAAAACCATGCGAGATCTCTCAGATTGGCTTGGTCTTCCCTATCAGCCGATATTACTCGAGAGCACGTTCAACGGAATTCCCTATGTCGTCAAAAGTGATGGGAAAACCTGGTCGGGCCGGCGTTTGGAGGCGGTCCAGCGACGTTCGGGGCATCTTTCGCGGACGGATCGAGCACTCCTGTTCGCATTGTTTTATGAAAACTTCGAGGATTGGAAGTATCCCTCCCCAAAGATCTTTAGAAATCGAATTGTCCGTTGTGCTCTGGTCGTTTCGCTCCTTTGTTTTCCGATGAAAACGGAGATCGTTGGCGCTTCTGCCATCTTGAAGCACCGAATCTTGCCAGCCCTACGGAGGGGCAATATTTCTCGGGTGATAAAGTCTTTACTTGGAGTCGGGGTCGTCCGCCTGAAGATCATGTGGCTCTTGGTGTCTGTTGTTTTTCGGCGATGTGCGCACCGGCCGAGATTGGTACAGGTGCACCACAATAGACAACCTCTGGAGCGACGCGATACAGGCGGGGAGACGTTGCACGAAACGAATGAATCGGAACAAGGTTGAGGTATCACCTGGGACTGTCTCGAACTGCCGAGATTGCCATCAAGCCTGCCTACCGGCACCGGTAGCTCCGAGCCGCCGTAGCAATCGAGCTGAGTGTCGGAGGCCGGAACCTTCGGGGTTATCGGCAACCCCACCCTGAAAAAGCAACCCACAGGCGTGCAACTGCGTCGCGAAGAAACGCCTCACCCCGATGCCTCGTAACGTTACCTTCAATACAACCTTCAGCGCTCGTATGAACGCGCGAAATGGACTAGTACTAAAGCGCAGTATACAGTACCAAAAGAGGGCCTTTAGCTATTGCAACCGGGAGAGCCCAACAGTAGAATCGGAAGGTAATTCAAATCCTTCAGACCAGACGGAGTACAAAGATGACGTTTAGACTCGTACTTGTATCACTAGCGGCGGCGCTTGTAATGAGCGCCAGCACTACGTTCACTTTTTCTGACACCACCGGTGTTAACATGCTCGGGACTGTATCCTATGGGGGCGGCGCCTCACCACTGGTTGGTACTGCGATCGCGCTCGGCGAGTTGATTGTTTCGGGGGCGCCGATGAATAATGGCACCTACGCTCTCGACGGTACGATAGCGTGCGGCAACACGGTTGGCGGCGACGGCACCTGCGGTTCCCTGGACTTTACGACTGGAGCTGGACTTCAGGCTGGCAGTATTCCGGGCGCTTCGAATAACTTTGCGGGTGGTGGAAGTATAACGATTATGGGAACCCTCAAAAACTTAGCGGGGACATCAACGATTGCCTCGGGGACTCTAGCGAGCGGAACCTTCACCTCGGCTAATGCATCGACGGTTTCTACACTTGGCATCGGCCTCGATTCGAAGGACCCAACCATGCTCGCCTTCTTTGGTATCACCAATCCAAACTTCACGTTCGCTCATGTGACTCTGGACCTCCCTCCGGTTAACCCCACCTCCGCCTTCTCTACGACGGTTAACACGGCGTCATTCCAGAACACAGAGACACCGGAACCGAGATGGATCGGCTCATTGCTCCTGGTCGGCTTGATCGCAGGTCTCTTCGTGACTCGCCGATTCCGGGCTCAGCAAAGCTAAGACTTCAGATAAACAAGCTAGTGGTAAAAGGGGGCGTTCGCGCCCCTTTTTTGTTTTTGGGATGTGTATTTCGTGTAACACTGTGGTCCGGCGCATTTCGTGTGTTAAAATACAGAATCCAAGAGTAATAATGGAAGTACGCTCTGCGCGGGCCTGCGTGAGGCCTGCTTGCGCTATCAGTTGACATGAAACCAATTGTTCTTGCCGTCATCGTCCTGTCCTCGTTGGCGTTTCTGACAGCGTCTTGCCGCCGCAGTCCGCAGGGTTATCTCGAAAAGGGAAATCAGCTCTACGCCGCCGGAAAAAACGAGGAGGCCATTCTCAATTACAGAAAAGCGGTTCAGGGGGATGCTCAGTTTGGAGAGGCCTATTATCGGTTGGCAATGGCCGAATTGAAAACCGGCCACGCAGCCGGGGCCTATCCAGCCTTAGTTATGGCGAACAGGCTCCTGCCGCGGCGCTCGGACGTCAAAGAATCACTAGCCGATTTTTTGCTGCTGGCTTACATGGGAGACCAGAGCCGGCCGCAGGCGTATTACACTCAGCTTACCAAGCTATCCGACGAACTCATCGCCGCGGACCCGCGGTCCTTCGATGGCTTGCGGATCAAAGGCTATCTGGCTTGGTCTGATTCCAAGCTCAAAGAAGCTGAGGAGTTCCTCCGCAAGGCAGACGCGGTCAAACCAATGGTGCCGGATGTAGTCGTTTTGTGGGTCCAGGCGCTTTTTAGAGACGGGCGGGATGCCGAAGCGGAACAACTCGCCGGCCAGCTGATAGCGGCGCACAAAGATGCCGGAATGATGTACGACGCTCTATATACCCACTATCGCGCGAAAAACCGGCTCCCCGAGGCGGAGAATGTGCTTCGTACGAAGGTGAATAATAATCCACATTCGATCGATTACGTGCTGGACTTGGCCGGCTTCTATGCTGCCAGTGGAAAACGCGACCAAATGGCTGGAGTGCTGAAGCCACTGTCGGACGATCCGAAGAATTTTCCCGACGCACATCTCAAGGTGGGAGATTTCTACACGAATCTTCATGATTGGGCCGAAGGTTTGCAACAGTACCAGGAGGGGATAAAGGCTGATCCCAAAAACAAGACGATTTACTTGAAGCGCATCGCCGATTCGTGGCTATCACAAGGGAAGGGCGAGGAAGCGGCTGGCGTGATCGGTGAGATCCTCAAGGAGCGGCCCAACGACGATGAGGCGAAAGCGGTAAATGCCTCACTTTTGATCAAGACCGGTAAGCCGGAAAAGATCCAGGCCGGAGTGACTGATTTTCAAAACCTGGTGAAAAACAACCCGGATAACGTGGCGTTCCGCTACTCTCTGGCGCAAGCCTTGCTGGTCAAGGGCGATACGGAAGGCGCCCGCGCGCAACTGCAGGAATTGCTTAAGAAGCAACCCCGTCATCTTCCCACCATCGCTACTTTGGCTGAACTTAGTCTGACCAAGAAGGACTATTCTCAGGCGCTTCAATACCTCAACTCGGCCTTGGCCATAAATCCCAGTCTGGGGCGCGTGAGGCTGCTCCGGACGACGGCTCTGATCGGGCAGGGTAATTATAGTGAGGCCCGCGTAGAGCTGAACAGTCTCGTCGCGGAAGCTCCCCAGAACATCGATGTTCAGTTCCAGCTGGCGTCCCTGGACCTTGCTGAGAAGAAACTTCCGCAAGCGGAGACGCGGCTGCTGCAGCTCTACGATAAGCAAAAACTGATGGCTCTGAACATGCTTGTGGAGGTCTATATTGCGGAAGGCCTTCCTGACAAAGCTATTTCGCGCTTGACGCTGGAACTGGCAAAATCGCCGAATACTGCCCCCATTCATTCTTTGTTGGCCGAGACCTTAATGCGACAAGGGAAGTATGAGTTGGCGATCGAACAATACAAACAGATGGAGATCCTGGGAGTCCGGTCAGCGCAACTGCAGATGCGCCTTGGCGCTGCATATAGACTGAGCGGTGACTTGAACAAAGCAGTCGCAAGCTTTCAGGAAGCCAGGGTGTTTGCGCCTCGCGATCCGCCGGTGGAGGGCGCTCTCGCCGACGCGCTTCGCCTAGCTGGCCGCAATGCAGAGGCCATCGCGAGCTATCGGCGCTTGCTTTTATTGGATCCCGAGAATGCGAATGCCATGAACAACCTGGCGTACATGATCCTCGATACCGGCGGCTCAACCGAAGAAGCGCAGAAACTGGAGGAGCGGGCCTTGCACAAGGCGCCGACAAATCAAAATTATGCCGATACACTGGGCATGGTTTACCTCCGGAGGAACCTCAAGGATAGCGCTTATCAGGTGTTTAACGGTCTGGTCCAGAGATTTCCTGACGACCCAGTATTTCGCTATCATTACGCACTCACGCTGACTCAAAAGGGCCAAAAAGACCAGGCCAAGAACGAACTCGCCGTTGCATTGAGCAAGAACCCTTCCAACGACTTGCGGAGAAGTATCCAAACCAGCCTGGCCGAGATTCAGAAATAATACGGTTCTGGAGGAACCAACCGCTTTGCAGTGGTCGAACCTCGTCCCGCGAGATTAGTTAGTTGTGCCTTGAGCTGCTATCGATCATTTAGGCGCGTTAGACGAGGACGAATAGTTCCCGCACTAAACTTCCATACTTTCTGGCACAGCCAGCTAGCGTGTTTCTAGTTACCCGCCTAGTACTATTGGTACTAACGTAACATTGGTGATTTTGCGCGGCGTTGTAAAATGAAACCTAATCGTCATTCTTGCCGCTGGTATCAGCCGATGGAACTTAAGATCAGGCGTTTGGAGCACGTTTCGACAAACCTCAACGCTGGACTTACGCCGGGCCGTGTTTTTTGGATAACAGGACTATCTGCGGCGGGAAAAACCAGCATCGGTCGTGCATTGTCGGCTCACCTGCGAGATTTAGGTTGCCGGGTAATTTTTCTTGACGGAGACACGCTCCGCTCGGCTGTCTCGAATGATTTAGGCTATAGCGCTGAGAACCGGCGATCAGCCGCGATGAGGAACGGGATGCTCTGCCGCATGTTGGCAGCGCAAGGTTTCGATATTGTTTGCTCTACGATTTCGTTATTTCACGACGTGCAACGTTGGAATCGCGAAAATATCCCCCGGTACAACGAGATTTTCGTTCGGGTTCCATTGGAGGAACTCAAGCGCCGCGATACCAAAGGAATATATTTGGCCGCCAGGGACCGGCCCGCGGGAAATATCGTCGGGCTCGACATTCCCGCTGAAATCCCGGAGGCACCCGATCTTATCCTGGACAATGACACGTCGCTTGAGCCCGCGGAGGCAGTACGGCTCATTCTGGACCGGGTATCCGGATTGGACCGCCAGCGCTCGTCCACAAATCGGAACGTAGTCCAATTTGGCACAAAGGCCGAAACGCTAGAGCGGCTCGCTCCACTATTGCGCAGTGCGATGATTCTGCCTCAGGTCCGCTTTTCCGTTGCCGAATGGCGAGGCGATCAAGAAGGCGTACTGCAGCGCATTTTCGCATCTACCTGGGGGTCAGAAGCGCTAATCGTCCGTAGCAGCGCGAAAAGCGAGGATTCAAGATCCGAGTCGAAGGCCGGGAAATTTACATCGGTGGCCGGCGTGGAAGGCGCCGCAGCCATCTCGCCCGCTGTTGACCGTGTTATAGCGTCATACGCAGGCAACGATTGCGAGCACGATCAGATTTTCGTGCAGCCGATGTTGAATGAAGTGTCGATGGCAGGTGTGGCCGTTACGCGAGAACCGCATGGTGGCGGGCCGTACTATGTCGTCAATTATGATGATTACTCAGGCCACTGCAATCTGGTGACGTCAGGCACCGCTGAGAAGCTCAAGACTTTTATCTGTCTCAAATCCCGGCAGGAAGCAATTCCTGGTCACCTTCTACCGATTCTTGACTTATTACGAGAACTTGAGTCCCTAGTGGGCTGTGATGCCATTGACGTGGAATTCGCGGTTGGCAACGACGGCGTTCTGTATCTTCTCCAGGTGCGCCCGCTGGCGCCTGATCGACCAGGGACAGATACCGAAGAGATTGCCGCCGCCACTACGGAAATTGCGCAGAAGGTAGCGCTCTTAACCAAGCCGCATCCTTACTTGCATGGCGATCGATCAGTGTTTGGGGTGATGCCCGATTGGAACCCCGCCGAAATAATTGGACTGAAACCACGGCCTTTGGCCCTCTCGCTTTATCGAGAACTGATCACTGATTCGATCTGGGCCTATCAGCGAGACAATTACGGATACAAGAATCTACGCAGCTTTCCTCTGATGATGAGCTTTCACGGGCTACCCTATATCGATGTCCGCGTGAGCTTCAATTCATTTATACCGCGTGACATGAAGCCGGATTTGGCGGAGCGGCTGGTCAACTATTATATTGAGCGCTTGTTGTCGCAGCCAAGGCTGCACGACAAGGTCGAATTCGAGATTATTTTTTCATGCTACACGCTGGATCTCCCTGAGCGGCTTTCCACGTTGACGAAGAACGGCTTTTCGCAGGATGACATTACCGACATTACGGGTTTGCTCCGCAACCTAACCAACAAGATCATAAACAATCAAAATGGCCTCTGGCGTCACGATCGCGAAAAGGTCGATGAGCTTGTGGAGCGCCTTCCGAAGATCCGAAACGCTTCTATCGACAAGATCTCACGCGTATACTGGCTGCTGGAAGACTGCAAGCGGTACGGGACTCTTCCGTTTGCCGGATTGGCACGAGCGGGCTTTATTGCCACGCAGTTTCTGAATTCGCTGGTAGCGACGGGGGTGTTAGACCGGTCCGGGCACGCGGCCTTCATGGCGGATCTTGAGACCGTCGGGTCGCAGATCGGACGGGATTATCATCGCTTGACCCGGGAGGAATTCCTGGCCAACTACGGGCATCTTCGTCCCGGCACGTACGATATTCTCTCGCCGCGTTACGACGAGGCGCCGGATCTGTATTTCGATTGGGCAACTCGCTCTCAGCAACACCCGACGGCGCCGCGTTTTTTGTTGTCCGTCAGCCAATTGCGTTTAATCGAGCGTTTACTGAAAGAACATGGCATCGAGCACGATATCCTCAGTCTCATTGACTTTATCAAGGGTGGAATCGAGGGGCGTGAATACGCTAAGTTCGTCTTTACCCGGAGCCTGAGCGATGCTCTTTCCTTGATCAAGCAGATCGGAGATGAGTATGGACTTTCGACCGAGGATTGTTCTTTTCTCGACATCGCCGACATCCGTTCACTCTATGCCGAGAGTGGCAGCGTGGCAGCGCGGCTCAAAACGAGCGTAGCGGAAGGCAAACGCCGCCATAACCTCACCCGCCAGATCGTGCTGCCGCCACTGATCTCTTCACCAAACGATGCCTTCGCTTTCCACCTGCCATTGATCCATCCTAATTTCATAACCAAGCAATGCGTGACCGCGCCAGTCAGCACCATCGACGATTCGCCGGAAAAGATCAAAGATACGATCCTATTTGTCCCAAGCGCCGATCCCGGATTCGATTGGATCTTCAGCCGCGGCATTGCCGGGTTTGTCACCCAATTCGGCGGGGTTAATTCTCATATGGCGATCCGCGCCAGCGAGCTTGCGATGCCGGCGGTTATCGGCGCAGGTGAAACGCTATTCCGGCAGTGGAAAAAGGCCGGCAAGATTTGCCTCGACTGCGGCAACCAGCAAGTTCAGGTCATATCATGAAGATCGTTGCCGTCACTCAGCGGGTCATGGTAGACCCTCCCTACGGCACACGTCGTGACTGCCTCGATCAGGTCTGGGTAAAGTTCCTGCTCGGCTGCGGGTTGATTCCAATCCCAATCCCCAATTCCGTCGAAGCCGCATTGACGATCTGCGAGAAAGTTAGTGGCATCGTTCTTACCGGGGGGAACGATTTGACGGCCTATGGCGGCGATGCTCCGGATCGCGACGAAACCGAGACTGCGCTTCTGGATCTGGCCGAGCGGCGGGACTTGCCTGTTTTGGGCGTTTGCCGGGGAATGCAAATGATTCAATACCGCTTTGGCGCCCTGCTCGAAAAGGTCCACGGCCATGTGGCTCCCCGGCAGCGCATTTCAATCGATGGCAGGAGCGTGGAAGTTAATAGCTATCATAATTTCGGTGCGATGGAGGTCTACCCGCCACTCATGACTTGGGCAATCGCCGAGGATGGAGTTATCAAGGCTGTCAGACACACCGGTGGCCGTATGATCGGCGTGATGTGGCATCCGGAACGTCTGGACCCCTTTGCCGCGGATGACATTGCTCTGTTTTCACGGTTTTTCGATTCCGTTCCAACTCCCGAAGCATGCGTGCAGTCATTCTAGCCGCAGGACGCGGTAGCCGCATGGGCGCTCTAGCCGGGGATCGGCCGAAGTGCCTGGTCGAGCTGGCCCATAAGCCGCTCATCCGGCGTCAAATTGCGGCGCTGCGCGGCGGCGGCGTTACCAATATCGGGATCGTACGCGGTTATCTCGGCAATATGATAAACATCGAGGACGCCACGTATTTCGAAAACCCGCGCTGGGCCGAAACGAATATGGTTATGTCGCTTGCGTCGGCGGCAACTTGGCTAAGATCCGACACTGTGGTCATCAGCTATGCCGATATTTTTTTTGGGCACGACGTCGTGCGGGACCTGGCCGCCTCATCCGGTGATCTGGTTGTAGCCTATGACCGCTGTTGGAGAAGCTTGTGGACCCGGCGGTTTGACGATCCGCTGAGTGACGCAGAGACGTTTCGTACTGATTCACGCGGGAACCTGATCGAGATCGGTCGGCGCACAACGCAAATCGATGATATCGAGGGACAGTATATGGGGCTGCTCAAATTTACGCCCAAGGCATGGCGCGCCGTTGAGGCTGTGCTCGCCGCCGTTGATGCAAAGGCTCGCGACGGCATGGACATGACTACCCTACTCCGCGCGTTGCTTGATTCCGGCTTCCCTGTCCAAACCGTAGGTATAACCGGGCAATGGGGCGAGATTGACAGCTCCCGCGACTTGGAACTCTACGAGAAAATGATTCGCGGTGGCGAGCTTTGCCTCGAGAGCTGAACTCATACGGAGCCTAATGAAATGACAGAAACATCGATCAAGCACGGCAATTTCGACAGCCTCGCGGGTGACTATTCCCAGTATCGGCCCGGCTATGCTCCCAGCATCGTTCCTGCGGTCCTTTCGCTGATTGGGCGACCGGCTTCGGAAGTGGATGCGGCGGATATCGGTGCTGGCACTGGCATTTGGACCAGGATGCTGGCAGCGCAAGGGCTCCGTTCCGTTACCGCGATAGAGCCGAGCGATGAAATGCGCAGGTACGGCATGCTGGCGCCACAAGAACATAAAATTGTTTGGTGCCAGGGCACTGCCGAGGAAACCGGTCTACCCGCGCGCGCTTACGATCTGGTCTCCATGGCCTCGTCTTTTCATTGGACCGACTTCGACAAGGCCTGTGCGGAGTTCCAACGAATATTGCGGCCCGGCGGACGTTTCGTGGCCCTTTGGAATCCACGCATGATCGAGCTCAACCCACTCCTGGTCGAAATCGAACAGGAAATCACGCACCTGAACCCGGCCGTGAAACGCGTTTCCTCGGGACGCTCCGGCCTTACGGATAGACTGACCGACATGTTGTGGGCCAAAAGAGGCTTCGAGGACGTGGTCTATCTCGAAGCGCGGCATTCAGCCACCCAAACTGTCGAGCAATATTTGGGCGCGTGGAGATCGGTCAACGATCTGCGAGTACAGCTTGGGTCGAATCTGTTCGACAAGTTTCTACAATTCGTGGAGCGTAAGACCGCCGATCTCGCGGAAATCAAGACCGCCTATCTGACCCGCGCTTGGGCGGTGCGGCGCACCTGATGAGGGGCGGGTTGGGATGATCGTGGAACGGACAATAAGGTGCGCTTCCAGCTCGTAAAGGGACGAATAAAAACGGCGACGGTGACTTTGACCCATCTACTGCGGGCCGAGCTTTATTTCCCGCGTATCAGTCTGAGGGCCACGTGTCCTAATTGCGGAGAGATCTCTAGGACCTTCGGCGTTACCAGTCCTTTCATCACCTCCAGGCACAAGAAACGCTCGTGGATGTTAAGCAAATTGTCTGCTCTCTTCGCAAATCTGTCAACGCTGAACAGTCAAGATGTGCTTCGGAGAAAAGAAAGAGGAACAGGACTCCAGCTAATTTAGGACTAACAAATCACCCTTTGAGCGTTGCTAGATTCTAGGGTCGGCGAGCCTAGGCACGCTTGCTCAATAGAGAAGGCCTGGCTCGGTTTGGATCAGATATCTTACCGTACCTCGGCGGCCTTATTAATCACAGGAAGACCAATTCCCAAGCTTAGACAATCACTTTCCACCATCTCCCGCACCAAGCCTTCAAATCCTGTCTTGGAGCGCCATCCCAGTTTGGCCTGAGCCTTGGCCGGATTTCCGATCAGCACCTGTACTTCCGCGGGGCGATAAAATTCCGGATCGCTAACGAGATATTCGTTTGGATCTAATCCTGCTAATCCAAACGCCATTTGAACGAAATCCGACACGGAATGGCTCGTCCCAGTGGCCACGACATAGTCATCAGGGTCGTCCTGTTGCATCATAGACCACATGGCTTCCACATAGTCCCTCGCATGGCCCCAGTCGCGTTTGGCCTCCAGATTTCCTAACCGCAATTCCTTTGATTGTCCGGCCAGGATTCGCGCGATGCCCGAAGTTATCTTGCGCGTGACGAACTCGAATCCGCGGCGCGGCGATTCGTGATTGAAGAGAATGCCGCTGGAGGCATGAATGCCGTATGCCTCCCGGTAGTTGCGGGTCAGGTCGAAGCCGGCGACCTTGCTGATCCCATAGGCTGAGCGTGGATGAAAGCGCGTCGTCTCGGTCTGCGGAATCTCTGCTACTCTTCCGAACATCTCGCTAGAACCGGCGAAATAGAATCGGCATTTCGGTACGACATCCTTGAGCGCAGCCAGCACAAAGTGCGTCCCGTTGATATTGGTGTTTAGAGTTGAGAATTCGTCGTCGAAGGAATAGCTGACAAAGCTCTGCGCCGCCAAATGGTAACACTCGTCGGGTTGAACGGCCCGGAAAACGTGATAAATGCTCGGAAAGCTTTCCAATGAAGCAGCATGCAGGCGGAGCTTGCTAACCACGGACTCGATTCGTCCTAACCTTCGGGAAGGATCTTCGAGGGCGACTCGCCGCACCATCCCGTGGACTTCGTAGCCCTTCGATAGCAGCAACTCGGCGAGATACGATCCGTCTTGACCGGTGATACCAGTGATTAGCGCTTTTCGGCCATTTGTTCGCTTTTCTGACACAATGCGATTTTACCTCAAGCCGACAGCGAAACTTTTCTTTTGTTCTGAAAACCCAATAATGTGCAGGCTCGAGGACGCCTTCCGATGGTTCACGGAACCGAGATCGAAGACTTGGCGATGGCAATTACTTTGAAAAGAGGCCCTGCTTGGGTTGAACTGCCCCCCTGAGGATGTGTTGACATCCCGAGTGGCTACAGTCTGACATGGAAAGTACTAGCTCGCGAGCTCATTGGCGGCGGATTCTCGCGGCCAGAAGCCACCACGGACTGCGGCGCGCAGGTTCTAGGCAACAGCACAGAGTCCGCCGTCCAAACCAGGCAACATGAATTCCGCACCGCAGGTACTCATGCTTCCCGGATCCCATCGTCCAGCAGCGACGTGCGGAGCTTGTCGGCTGGCCCCGCCAGGCGCGCCGCCGATCGTAGATGACGATCTTGGGCTTGATTTCGCGGCAAAGCGAGATCTCCCCTAGGCTGATGGATTGTATCGGCTCTCAGTTGCCAGCCTTTCTGAGCGCCAACTCGCTGCGGATCGGTTGGAGCTGATGATCGACCACACTTGATCCAGCCTTCTCGAGCTTTCCGGAGCCGCTTGGAGACCGCGTTGTAGCCGACAACGTTTGTGAGATGGGTTAGCCTTTCGGACTATGCCCATTTGAGAATTGTTCCAAGTGCTTTGCCGTAGTATAGTGTCCGCGGAAGCCTTTAGTAACACCGAGAACCAGTATCACTGTTTGGGCATGACCGGGACCGCCTGCAAGGCTGTAATTTGAGCGCGGGACAGTCGGTGCGTATGAGGAGAGTTTTCTTGTCGACTAAACGCATTCGTTGTCTGCCGGTCCTGTCGGTTGCGTGGCAGTCAGTTAGACAAGTAGCCAGCGACTCGTTCAGCGCGCCACGCAACCTGAAACCTTTGGCATCTATCGTAATGTTTAATGAGGCCGCTTGTTCCTTCGTCTGCGTCCAATGAACATGGGCTCAATCCGTTAAGTGTGAACCAGTGTTCCAGCTCCACATCATCATCGGCGGTTTTATGCGAGTCTTCGAGGATTGCATAGTGCCGCAGCAAGATACCAAGCCGGATGACGATACCCACTCGCCAGCGGCGCCGACCGTCTGCATCGTAGATAACGATCTTGGATTCATTTGGTGGCTAGGGGAGATCTTCAATGAGGCTCGATGTCGAGCGTTGCCAGCATTAAGTTGCGAGGACGCTCTTTCACTGATGAAGAGTCTGAACATCGGGGTGGATCTGATCGTTGTGAATCCTCAACTACCGGGCGTCTCCTCTATGTTGCAAACCCTCAATCGCGCGAATCATAGCCTCAAGATCGTCACGATTCAGAAGCCTTCAGATCCGCACGTTTTTGACGTGACGTCACAGGCTACGCTGGAACGGCCTTCCGGTTTCGATCCGGTTTCGCGGACTGAGTGGCTGAAGAAAGTAGGAAATTTACTGAGGCAAGTAGAATCTGCATCGAGCATAAAGAAATAAAGTAGTCGTTTCTCACCCCAAGAATGCGTCGTGCGACGCTTGGGATGCGGAGGCTTCATTGCAGCTCGCTTCGAATGGGTCCGTACTAGTTTACGCGCAGACGCTCCAAAAGCCAGCGCGCATAGCCTGCAAGCAGGCCAAAATGCCTGCTGCACGTAGATGGGCCGGTACACGCCCTCAACTCACTTAGGAAAAACCGTCATTCGCTCCCGAAGTTTCTAGCGGATGAACATCTCGACCAACACACTGGATACAGCCTTCGCGGTTTTCGCCGACACTTTGCCGAGCTTGCGGACCAAACGTTGTCCGTCGACCGCGCGAAGCTGGTCCACCGCCACCTGCCCACGTTTGCCTTGGAATGTGAGATTGACGCGTGTCGGATAAGCGCGCTCGGTCGTTGTCATCGGTGCAACGATGATAGTGCGCAAGTGCTGATTTATTTCGTCCGGCGACACGATTAGACAGGGGCGCGTCTTCTGAATCTCTGATCCTAGGGTTGGATCCAATGACACCAGCCAGACCTCATCCTGGCCCGGCTTCACCATCGCCACTCAATGTGATCAAACTCATTCGTCGGTATGGTATCGAGTAGCACCTCATCTTTAGCCGACTCGCCCGCTCTTCGAAAAGCTTCTTCCCAACCTTGGCGGGGCCGGTGATCGGGAACCATGACAAGGCGATCATTTTCGATGCGAAGCTCGACCCCCCTACCGAAACCATACTGTTCAATGAGGGCTTTGGGAATACGTATACCGCGCGAGTTGCCGATGCGTATCAGTTCGACCTTCATCTTAAGCAGAGCCTGTCGTGATTACATTGTAACAACATTTTTCGTCGCGCGGTGCCGGTCCAGCGGAGCAGCGGAGAACGTATTTGCGAGTTGGAGTGAGCGATCGCCCAACGGATGGCTGCGCTGGGGTCGATCATGGGAAGGAAATTGTGGCGAACTCGAGGCGGTCCTTTTCCGTGGCACCCCGCTTCAATAGCTGGATGGCGGATACCATCCGGCCCCATGTGAAGAAGCGAGTGCTGGAAATTGGGGCAGGCATCGGCAACCTGACACGGGCGCTGGCACGCGGCAGGCAGCGCTATATAGCCAGCGACATAGATGGCGAACACCTGGCCCGCCTCGAAACTCGCCTACGTCACCATCCGAACGTCGAGACTCGCGCTTGCAATCTTTCGAAATCCGCCGATTTTGAGGCGCTCGCCGATGAAGTAGACACCGTAATATGCCTGAATGTCTTGGAACACATCGAAGACGATCTGGGCGGACTCCGAAACATTTACGGGGCTCTCTCGCCCGGTGGCCGCGCTATTGTTCTGGTGCCGTGCGGACAGGAGATTTACGGCCAACTCGATGTAATCCTGGGTCACCACCGGCGGTATTCAGCTGCCCAATTGCGCAGTTGCTTCGAGCAAACTGGCTTTGAGATTGAGCGCATCTTGGAATTTAATCGCGTTTCACGCCCGGGCTGGTACATCACTGGCAAGCTTTTGCGGCGGTCGCGGATCAGCCGCTTTCAACTCCATATCTTTGACCGGTTGGTGTGGTTGTGGCGGCATATCGATCGCTTCCTTCCATGGAAACCAACCTCGCTAATCGTCATCGCCACGAAGCCTCAGGCGCAGGTATCCGTGCCAGCACTGGCTCCTCGCACGCAGGAACAGTCAACCGTATCCACCAAATAAATAGTCCTAGCTACGGCTGAAAAACGGACTCGCGGTCGTATTAATGGCGACGTCGCCTTGCGCCAGGAGCCATGGCCCGCCCAGCGGAGTGTCTGCGCTTCGAGCGCGAGTCGTTCGGCGCTCCGCACCAGATGCTGTAGGGACTTGATGAGCCGTGGTGCGAAGCCGTCCGCCAGGCGCGTTCCACCCGAAGAAGGAACATGGGCAGTGCTACGCATCCTATTTGCGGCAACGCGGTTGTGGCCCCGTCGAAAACGCACGAGACCAAACCCTTGGTCGCAATGACCGATGAGCCCGTAAGCCCCTGAAGGTCGACAAAGTCGCGGTATTGGAAAGCAGCGTTGTTCCTTGCGCCAATAGAGAGGCCGTCTGCGCCGCGTTGAATGGCGGATCTAGACTTGCTCCCGGATACTCCAAGTAAGCCGTCTGTAAATTCCAAACGATATTAGCAGTGGGTCCCAACCGAGTTGAATCGAACCACCAGGTCATTGCCGGCTACCGCCATCCAATCCTCCGGCAACAGGAATCGCACTTGAACGTTTTGGCTCGTGGCGATAATTGGACGTCTCCCTTCTTGCACGGTGCATTTTGAGACGTTTCCAGGCAAGCGTAGTTAGAGAGCCGCTGGCGGCGTCCAATGCGCGAGGCAAGCACGTCTGAGCAATAACCAGATTTTTTTAGGTATAATGGATCGCATTTATTTCCATGTTTAGGCTCAATTCATGAATAGCCTCGTCCGCGTTGTAATCCGATATATACATTCCGCAAACGTAGCATGGGCGCGTCTCCTGGAAACTTCGCGACTTCGGACCTGGGGCACTGGGGCCGGTGTACTGTCGTTCGTATTCTTTACATCCGCGATGATGGCCAATGCGCAGTTTAAGACCGTCGGGCCCGCCCCTTATTCGCCAACTGTGGCCCATCAAAAGATCAGGACGTTGTTAGAAGGAATGGATCCAAATAATAGCCAGAAGACCATCGCGACGCTTTCCGGGTTGCTTTCCTGGTACAGAGATATTCTCGACGAAGAGCTGATCGCCGCCTGGCAAAGGGACACCAGAGCGAATGTGATGGAGGTAATGGAATCGCTGGCCGATTCGCGCGTGGCCTTGGCGATCGTCGAGTTCTCGTGGCGCGAAAGACGTCAAACGGCGTTCAATCTTACGTATGCGCCGATGCTCGGAAACCTGATGGCCCGCTTCCCGGAAAGCGCTAAACCCTTCCTCGACGATCTCCTATCTGTTTTACAGCCGCCCGATCTTTCACAGCCGGAGGCAGAGGCTGTCTGCAGGATTCTGCTGGACATGCCTGATATAGGAACGTGGAGACACAGTGCCCTGCAGATCCTACCTCGTTACCGTCGATCAGCCGAAAGGCTTCTACTTCAGGATCTTCATGGAGCCGACCAGGAAAAGAGTTATCGGGCTGAGCGCTGGCAGGTCGATCTCAAAATGGACTCGCTTGGTAATGGAAATGTGCAGCCAAGCCCCCGTAGAAGGTCGACGCCCTCCCTGTCCTCAGCACCAGGCGGTATTCCCCCGGATAACGAGCAGCCGGACACGCGCAGGAGGTCTACGCCCTCCCTGTCGTCGGCGCCCGGCGGCTCCCCGGGTAATCAGACAGAATCTGTCATTTTGATTCCGCGCGTGACTAATGACCGGCCACCTACGCCCGCGGCGACCAATTCCGCACCGGCGCTCCCACCGCTCCCTCCAACCCCTGTGCCTTTGGCTCCCCGGTCTCCTCCGCCGCCTTACAGCGGAGCGATGTCTGGCACGCTGGAGTCCAGCGGCGGCGCCATTCCGCAGAACGCCGAATATGTCTTCCGTGATCTGCCGCTGGCGAAAATGCGGTTGGACTATGACACAAAAACCTGGGACGCGCGCCTCGTGCCCGGCGAAGGACAGACGCAAAGATTGATCCTCAGAAACAAAAGCTCCGGCCCGCAGAAGCGCTGCGTCGTGCATTGGAGTGTAACTCAGTAAACCAGGAGACTGCTCATGAAAAGACCTTCGCTATTCTTCCTCTGGCAACTCTGCCTGCTGCTCGGTGCTACCGCCTTCGCGCAGGCGCCATCGTCTGCGCCTTCGGAGCCTCAAAGCATCACGCTCCCGATTGGTACGGAGATCGCGATTCGCACCATTGACCGCATCGATTCGAAAAAAGCCGACTTGAAAACAGAATATGCCGCGAACCTCGACGATCCCCTTATAGTCAACGGCGTGACGGTAGCGCCGGCGAATACCCGCGCCTTCTTACGAGTGACCGATGTACAGCGCGCGGGTTTTTCACGTCGCGCTTCCCTATCCATCTCCCTCGTCGCCGTGAACATCAACGGGCAGAGGCTCAACGTGGAAACGGACAAGGTTGATTCCAAAAGTGGCTCACAGGTCAAGAGGACTCTGACGGGCACCGCGGTCGGTGCCGGCACTGGTGCGGCGATTGGAGGCGTCCTCGGCGGAGGCGCAGGAGCCGGCATAGGAGCGGGAATCGGGGCTGCCGGGGGCGCTGTCGCAGGAAAGCTGATGGGAAAGGCCGTAGAAATTGCGCCGGAAACGCGGTTTACATACCGGCTAACGCAACCTCTAATGATTAATTATCAGGAGCCACCCGTCCGCCGAGATGAAACCGATCACGAATTGGATTCAAACTAAACAGGATTATCTGCGAGTACCGCTCATACTCAGCCTCGTCGATGTCGGAAAGTGGCTGGACAGGATTGTAGTCCAGCGCAGCAGCGCGTGAAGTTTCAAGTGTATAATTCTCCGCGGACGGCTCTTGCAGCGGATTTTGAAATTCTTCGTCTGTCTAACGCTGTTCGTACTGGCCCCGCTGCTTGCTCAACAAGTAACTATCCAACCGCGCATCAAACCGGGAGCGTCGAACGCTCCTGCTGACGTTGAAAATGAAAACAACCGCCATGGGCTCGTCGTCCGTCGCGAACTTGACGATTGATTGTGCTTTTTTATTGTCGAAGACGCGAAAGTTTTCCGCTCCAGGTCACTGACGGTTCGGCCAAATTTGTCTGTGACAGTCACCGGCACCTGAACCAGACTTGTGTCGACGCGCAGCGTTGGCGACGGCTCGGTATCGGCCCGCGAACCGGAGGTCCCTTTGCATAGGTGGCAGGCCGCAGCAGTACAGGCTGGCCGCACGCGAGTTCTTCAAGAACGCCGCACAGACGACGAGTCCTTCCTGGTGGAGTTTCAGAACGCCCCAACGCTGGTGGCGCCACACACCAAGAACGACAAACTGCACTCTTCGACGCAGTCTACCTGGCCGCCAACCAAATCAAGAAGTCCAAGCTGAACAAAAAGGCGATGATCCTGGTGTCAGATGGCGGAGAGAACCATAACCGCTACAATCTCTCTCAGTTGCAGAACGTTTGTAAGGCTTTATGTTGGCGGGTCTAGCACGGGGGAAGGCCACCGTTCAATTTTTTTGCTTCTTCACCTTATAGCTACCAAACTTGACCTTAGACCCCTTCTTCAGCTTGGCTTTCTTGACCGGGTGGGTGTGATAGGGCTTGGGGTGGGTATTGGTTGTCTTGGCGGCGGCCAGCGGCGCCAGTAAAGCGATGCTAAAGCAAAGTAGAATCAGCTTTCGGACAAACATAGATGATTGCTCCCTATTATACTTCGGCTGCGCGGGCAAGGTTCTTTAGCGCCCGGAAACTGAACATTTAGAATGTGATGGTCAGCTTTCCGACCCCATCGGCGTATTGCTCGCACAACTCGAACGCCGGCTGGATGTCGGCCAGCGGCCGCGTGTGGGTAAAGATGGGCGCAAATAACTTGGAATGGGCGGCCAACAAGCGCAGCGCAGTTTCAGAATCGTGATTCGAGCGGCGTACGCTGTAAAATGCCAGTTCCTTCCGGCGCAGAATGTGCAGTGCCAGCCGGATGTAGTCGTCTGATGGAATGCCGGTCACAACCACGCGCCCAGCGTGACAGGCGGCTTGTATGCACTGATTAATACTGTCGGCTTTCCCGGCGCAGTCGATCGCAATATCCACTCCTCGGTTGGCAGTGTCGCGGAGAATCTCGCGCGCCGGCTCGGCAGCCCCAGGATCTATCACAGCATCGGCGCCCAGAACACGGGCCAAATCGCGTCGATGAGCGACAGGTTCGACGGACCAAAGGCGAGTGACACCGGATAACTTTAGCACCGCAGTGGTCAGCAGGCCGATGGGGCCCGCTCCAAAGACAACCGCCGTCTCGCCTGGCCGGGGCGCCGCGAATTGCATGGAGTGCAAAACCACAGCCAGTGGCTCCGCCAGCGCGCCTTCCTGATCGCTCAAGTGGGCGGGCAAAGGCAGAAGATTGTGCGCGGGCAGGTTCACGAACTCACGGAAGAATCCGGGTTCATCGGGCTGGCTTAAGAAACGCAGGTTGGCGCAGACGTTGTGATGACCGGTCATGCAGAATTCGCAGTGATAGCAATACAGCGCGGGTTCGAGCACCGCGCGATCGCCCGTCGACCAGCCGGAAACGCCGGCGCCCGTTTTGCGCACGACCCCCGTAGGCTCGTGGCCGAGGACCATGGGATAAACGCAGCGCGCCTCGCCGATACCGCCGTCGGAAAAATAATGTAAGTCAGAGCCACAGATGCCGACTGCTTTCACCGCTACCTGAATCTGGCCTGGGGCGGGATCGGGAATGTGAGGGGCGTCGGCGAGACGAAACTGCCGGGGATTCGATAGTTCAGCGACCAGCATTCGGCGGGATTGTGACCGGGAGGCGGCTACTCGGGCTTCTTGAAGAGATTATCGAAGGCGGCGCGGGCGTCGGTAGGCGACCGGGGCGTTTGCTGGACAGAGTTGGAGTGGTTGTTATTGGAAGGCGCAGCATCGCGGGCAACCGTGACGCGTGGCGAGAAGAGCTCACATTCGTTGGCGGCATCTTTAACCGTGATACGCACCGGGATGGGCTTCAGGCACTGGAAGCGAGTGGAAGGCTCGAAGTGCGCGCATTGCTTACAACAGTGCAGCGCGACGCCGCATTTGGGACACTTGCCCTTCCAATCGATGTCCGATTGCAGAGCCGTGGAGCAGTTGAAACAGCGGGCTGCCACAACGTTCTGCAGTAATCGAGGCAGGCGTGGGCCAGTCACATCGATGGGCGGGCGCGGTCCGGATGGTTTGGATTTGTCTAAAGGCCGGCGGTCCCTGGATTCCCTGTCGGTATCCATATAACCGCGTTGTTTGTATTTACGGTCGTCGTCCATGTGTCGAGTCGACTCCTGGAATTCTGGCTGTCGCAACACTGCCTACTGGGGCGGTGTCAGCTTAGGTTCATACCTGGCCAATCTGTAGGATCAATCGGAGGATTGCTGCGGAGCCGGCGAGGCTACACGGTGAAGCAAAATCCCGCTCACGCCTAACTAATATGTACCACGAAACGATCCAGGAAGCCACTAATATCTATCTGGAAACCACGTTATCTGGCCGGCTTCCGCTACAGTTCGGTGAACATCGGTAAATTTACTAAGCCAAACGTCAATTACTGCCACTCCACTTCAATAGTGCATTACAGGGCCGTGTCAAAGGATCATCGTAATGATTAGGACTAATTCGAAGCGAGTACCCTAACCTGCCGGTCTGATGGGGCACGAACTCTTTAAGGAAGACGTAAGCGTCGCCCTGTTGTTCCACCGCCGGAAGGCTCATCACTTGCGTTTCTTCCAAGTTGCCGTTTGCGCCTACCCGGCCGATCACGGCCTCTACCCGCACATCCTTGGGCGAAAGCCCAGCCAGATTCACAACAGCGCGCATGGGAATTGGACGGCCAGTCAATACCGAGACATCTGGGGCGGATCCGATCTCCAGGAAACTAACATTATCCCACACCTTCTCCACCTGGTCGTTCCATTTCGAACGCCCGCGGGCCGGCTGGAAACTGTCCTTCGACATCTCCAGGAAAGCCTGGTGAGCTGGCTCGTAGAGTTGCGACATGTACTCGCCGACCATCCGCAGGGAGTTGAACTGAGGGCTGAGATGCATCAGCGATTGCTTTACGCGACGCATCCAGTCGACCGGGACGCCTTCTTCGCGCTCCTGGTAGTACATCGGCACAATCTCGTTTTCCAGTATGGAGTAGATGGCGCGAACGTGAACTTCGTCCTGGTCCTCGGAATAGGCTTCGCGGTCGCCAATGGCCCAACCGCCTGAGATTTCATAGGCTTCGTCGAACCACCCGTCCAAAATACTCAGGTTCAGGATGCCATTGATACCGGCCTTCATGCCGCTGGTGCCGCAGGCCTCCTCGCCCCGGCGAGGTGTATTCAGCCAGAGGTCCACGCCCTGAATCAGCTCGCGGGCCACTTCGATGCCGTAGTCCTCCACAAAGATGATGTGTTTGGATATCTCCGGGGTGCGCGAAAGTTGCACAATTTCACGGATCAGAGTCTTGCCGGGCAGATCCTTGGGGTGCGCTTTTCCGGCGATCACGATTTGGACCGGCCGCTCCTTGTTGGTCAGCAGACGCTTGAGCCGGTCGACATCGCGGAACAGGAGCGTAGCGCGCTTGTAGGTTGCAAACCGGCGCGCGAAACCGATGGTCAAAGTATCCGGCTCGAGCACGTCTGAGAGCCGGCGCTGTTCGGCGGCGGACGCTTTCCGGCCCATGGCCGCAGCCACTACGCGTTCGCGGACGAAGTTTACCAGGTTGCGCTTCCGCCGGCGGTGGGCTTCCCACAGCTCCGGATTTGGAATATCCTCCACCAGATCCCAGATTCTGGGATCGGAGTAACGCTCGCGCCAATCTGGCTGCAGATACTGATCGTAGAGCAGTGCGAGATCGCCGTTCAGCCAGGTAAACAGATGGACGCCATTGGTGACGGACGTAATAGGCACTTCCCAGACGGGCAGCTTGGGCCACAATTCCTGCCACATTTCCTGCGAAACCTGCCGATGCAGGCAGCTTACGGCGTTGCGGAACGACGAGGTCTTGATGGCCGCGATCGCCATCGAGAATGGTTCCTGATGGTTTTCCGAAAGGAACCTACCCAAGGCAAGAAATTTGTCGAAAGGAATTCCACTTTCGCGGCAATACTCGCCGAAGAATTCGTACAACATGCCGGGGTCGAAGAGGTCAATGCCAGCCGGAACGGAGGTATGCGTAGTGAAAACGTTGTTGGAGCGGCAGGCTTCAAATGCCTCATCGAAACCGAGGCCCTGTTCTTCGATCAGAAGGCGCATCCGTTCGACGGCCAGGAACGCCGAGTGCCCTTCGTTCATGTGCCAGACGGTGGGTTTCAGGTTGAGTCGATGCAGCGCGCGCAAGCCGCCGATTCCCAGTACGATTTCCTGGCGGATGCGCGTTACGATATCGCCGCCGTACAACTGCGCGGTGATGTCACGGTGCTCAGCGTGATCATTTTCTGTAATGTTGGTATCCAGCAGGTACAGCTTCACGCGACCGACATGGATGTGCCAAACCTTGATAAAAACGACGCCGGTCGGAAGCTTGACCTGGACAATTAGATCCCGGTCCTGCTCGTCGCGGACCGGACGCACTGGTAGTGTGTAGAAATCGTTGACCGGATTTCGCTCCTGCTGCCAGCCATCGGGATTAAGCGACTGCTGGAGATAGCCTTTTTGGTACAGCAGACCGACAGCGACCAGTGGAATTCCCCCGTCGCTAGCGGCCTTCAAATGATCGCCGGAGAGGACGCCCAGGCCTCCGCCGTAGATGGGCATGCATTCGACCATGCCGTACTCCATGGAAAAGTAGGCGATCAGTCGGCCCTCGCTGGATTCCGAACGTTCGACGTAAGTGGTGAAGCGTTCACAGGCGCGGCGGTAGGCGGCCAGAAACCGGGGGTCGGCGGCAGCCCGTTCGAGCGTAGCCTGCGGGACGCGTCCTAGCATAAGCACTGGGTTATGACCACAGGCTTTCCAGAGCACGGGGTCGAGCCGCCGGAACAACGAGCGGATATTGTGATCCCAGCTCCAGAGGAGGTTGTAGGCGAGATCACTCATCCGAGAAAGAGCTGGCGGGAGCGCCGGACGGACGAGAAACTCCTTAACCGGTTGAATCTGAAAGGGCATGAACTATTTATGTGACAACCAAATATACCACTAGGTGGGGGAAAGCCCTACTTTACTGACGTTCTAAGGGTACTAGTCTAGCTCAAAATGAGTGGCTTACCCCTCATTAATTTCTCTTTAGGGAGAGTGCCGCGTATGCGCTAAACGACCGCGATGGCCTCGATCTCCACCAGGAATTCAGGTGAAAATAGGCCGCGAACGACCACAACCGTAGCCACTGGCGGGTTCGCAGTATCGACGTATTTATCCCGCACCGCACGATAAGCGAAAAATTGAGACCGGTCCACGCTGTCTACGATGTAGTAGTTCAGTTTGACGACATTCTTGAAGCTTGCGCCTGCAGCTTCGAGCGCCGTCTTCAGGTTTGCGAATACCTGCTGAAGCTGGGCGCTATAGTCGCCCTTGCCCACAATGTTCCCGGAGGCATCCATGGCCACTTGCCCGGCGATGTAGATGATCTTTCCGCCGCTGATCTCGGCTAGATGAGAATAGCCTACAGGCTTGGGCAGTTGCGGCGGACTGAACACCCGAAATTTCGACGCGTCAGGCATATGGCCAGTTTACTGGGTGAGGCTGATCGTCGCCGGATTGCTGGTTTCGCCGCCGATCGTCACGGTCAGTGGATAATTGCCCGTCGGCAAATCGGAAGGCACGACGATGTTCATCTGGACGAGCCCCACGAAACCGGGCGCCAAGCCCGCGAATGAAACTTGGGCGGTAGAGGATCCAATGGTGGCACTCGACGCCGAGTTCAAATAGACCAAGGTATTGGACGGCGCCGCCGCTCCATCCGCAACCGCCGGGCTGACTGTGCCAGAACCACTCAGGTAGGCCATGATCGTGCTCCCTGCCTTTGCGGGATTGCTCGGCCCGTTGAGCGTGTAATCCGAATTCTGAACGATCGCCTGACCGGAACTCGAGGAGAAGAGTCCAGGAGCCGCTCCCAGAACATTCACCGTTACCGCGTTACTCGCGCCTCCATTGACAGCCACTGTAATCGTCGCGGGACCTAGCGCCGCCTCCCAGGGCACTTGAAAATTCACTTGGGTCGATGTGACGTAAAGGACCGGAGCGAGCTGCCCGTTGACGTTGACCGAGACTCCTTGAACACTGGTCGGCAGAGGGGTTTGGGCCCCGGCGTTTGTGAGCGCGAAATTGCTGCCGAAGACCGTCGCTAAAGCGCCGGGCGAAATCCGAGTCGCGAAGCTGGCCGCGTTGACGATACCGTTGGTCGAAACGATCGGAAGAGTGCCTTGGAGTTCACGGACGACAGCATTGACAGTATCCGCGATATAGACGTTGCCGGTTGAATCCACTGCGACTCCATGAGGAAAATGCAAGGCCGCTTGCGTTGCCGGGCCGCCGTCGCCGGAGAAGAAAAGGGCGCCATTACCTGCAATGGTGGTGATGATTCCAGCCGGCGTCAATTTCCGGATGCGGCAATTGAAGGTGTCGGCGATGTAAACATTGCCGCTCGAATCCACGGCCAGGCCCATGGGATCATACAAGGCAGCGTTGGGGCCAGGGCCATTATCTCCGCTGAACTGGCCGTAGCCGTTGCCCGCGATGGTCGTATAGACTCCATTTGAATACTTAACGATGCGCCGGCCCTGCGTGTCGGCGACATAGATGTTCCCGGATGTGTCGGCCGCGACTGCGTCGGGCTGGGTGAAGCCCTCCGCATAGGTGACGATGTTCCCGTTGTAAACCTGACGAATCACATTATTGCCGGTATCGGCGATGTAGACATTGCCTGTCGCGTCCGCGGCCACACCAACGGGATTGAATAACTGCGCGCCGGTAGCCAGGGCCTTGTCTCCGGAGTATCCCGCCGTATTGTTGCCCGCGAACGTGCTGATGATTCCACTGCTAGTAACCATGCGAATCACGTTGTTGGCGGAATCCGCAATATACAAGTTGCCGGAGGAATCGAGGGCTAGACCTATCGGATTGTTCAACTCCGCGCTGGCGGCCTGTCCCTTGTCGCCGGTATATCCGGCGGTGCCGTTGCCGGCCACCGTAGTGATGACTCCGCCCGACACCTTGCGAACTCTATTGTTCAAGCCATCAGCGATGTAGATGTTGCCGGATTTATCCACTGCTATCCCGGTGGGAAATTTCAATTGCGCCCCCAGCGCACTGCCGCCGTCGCCCGCGAAGCCCGTGGTCCCAGCCGTGCCCGCTATGGTGGCGATGGTGTACTGCTGCGAAAGGGCGCTCGCCGCGAACAGAATCCCGATGAACACACCTATGACCCAACGGCGAATTACCATGTGATGAAGAAACCCTTGTAAGAAAACTTAGTTGCGTTGCGAGGGTTGCGTGACCCCCCGGCGCCATGACAGTATTGCAAACCTTTAGTATACGCGAAAGGGCTAAAATCAATACATGAATCCAGGCACCTCTCGTCGCACGTTTCTAGGCGCTTCCGCCGCCGCGTTGGCCGCTTCCCGGACTGGCTTGGGAGCCACCAGCGAAGATCCACGCGAGTTCAAGCTGGGCATCGCCACCTATTCGCTGCGCAAGTTCTCTCGCGCGCAGGCCATTGCCATGCTCAAGCAGATGAATGTCAAATACGTCAACATCAAAGATGTTCATCTGGCGATGAACGCCTCGCCCGAGGAGATCAGGGCCGGACGCAAGGAATTCGAAGACTCGGGATTTATCATCGAAGGCGGCGGCAATATCTCCTTTTCCAAGGATGACGAGCAGGAGATTCGCAAGAACTTCGAATACGCCAAAATGGCTGGAATGCCGATCGTCGTGTGCGCTCCTACGCACGCGACCCTGCCCAAGATGGAGAAGTACGCCAAGGAATACAACATCAAGGTCGCGGTCCACAATCACGGGCCGGAGGACAAGCAGTTTCCCACTCCGCAGAGTGTGCTCGACGTGGTAAAGAACATGGACTCCCGAATGGGATTGTGCATCGACTGCGGGCATACATCCCGGACCGGCGTGGATGTCGTGGAGTCTATCCGGGTGGCCGGCCCGAGGCTGCACAGCATGCACGTCAAGGACCTGGCGGATGCCAAAGTGAAGGAGAGCCAGTGCGACGTGGGCGACGGCGTGCTGCCGATTGTAGGGATCTTCAAGCAACTGCATCGGATGAACTACACCGGAGGCGTGATGCTAGAGTACGAGATCAACGAAAAAGATCCGATGATGGGGATGCAGAAAAGCTTGGCGTACATGCGCGGAGTGATGGCGGGGCTGCGGGGATAACAACGCCGCTTAGAGCGCTTTCTTGAGCAGCGCAATCTGTCCGGCGTGATAAAGATTGTGCTGGATCATGCCGTGCAGCATAAATTCTACCGAGTGGTCCTTTCCCGGCGCCACGTTCCGCAATGACGACTCCGGTAGAGAGGAGATCGCGGCACGCAGTTGGTTGTGCTCTTGCTCCAGTGCATTGAGCGTCTGCTGCCAGGCAGCTTGGCTTCCGCTATCGATAAGCGGCCAATCCTCTTGCGGCGTCAGCTCGGCTGGATCGCCAGACAACCGGCGCCGTGTGGCGGACATCCAAGCGCCAATGTGCATAGTCAGCTCCCAGATGCTGTGACCGCCTGCGATCGGTCTGGCCAAGGCCTGCTCAACGGTGACGCCCGTGAGCAGTTCTTCGAGTGACGGGCCGTGCCAGGCTTCGCCGGCGTAAGCTCGCTGCAATTGATCGGCGATTAATTCAATCTGGTGCATTCTTGTAGGTAACCCCCTATCTATGTTTTACAGGTTACCACACGCTCCAAGACTTGGTCGACGGAAATATCATCCAGGTTTCCGCTGGCCACCTTGATGCGGTCGCCGCGGGGCGCCCAGACGGCCGGATTGGTTGGGCCGAAGATCGCCACCACCGGGACACCGACTGCGGCAGCCAGATGCGTGATTCCGGAATCGTTGCCGATGTAGAGGCGCGTGGTGCGAAGCCAGCAAGCCAACTCGTAGAGATTATCGATGCGCACCGCATCCTCGAGTTGTTCCTCGGGACCAGCGCACCACCGTACAGGCATTTCCAGGCGCCGCGCCAGTTCCCGGTAACGCTCTAAGGGCCAGTTCTTGCGCGGACTTCCCGAGAACGGATGGATGACAGCGAAATCTTTGGTTGGAGCCGGCGGGCATTGGATGCGTGGAACTGCAACGCCCCTGCATCCGGCTTGCTCCAAGAAAAAATCGGCGGCATGGACGGCTCCGCCGGCCGGAGGCAGCGCGTCCAAGAACTGAATGGGCAACCCGAGCTGGTTCATCTGGGTACGAAACTCCTCGCGATTCGATCCATACCAGGAGACGATCGAGTCAAACGACCGCATTCGAGCCATGAGGTCCGGCGGAGGATCGATGCCCTCCAGACCCATCCGATCGATACCCGTGGAGGCTATGGATCGCACGCAATCAGCGAAACGGATCAGCGGTGCGGCTTCGGAGCGGACCCAGATCTCGGTATATTCCGAGCGGAGGCATTCCAGCGCGGGCAATGACAGAATGCAATCGCCGATCGCGCCAGGTCGAATCAACAGACGCCGCAAAGCAGAGCTATTTCACCGGCGAGGTGGTTTCAAACAGCGGGCCGTCCATATCCTGAATGCTCACATGAATGGCTTTCGCGGCTTCCAGGTCCTGTTTCTTGACTTCGAAGCGCGCTGCCAGCATGCGATCGACCGTGGCATGCGGCGCAATTTGGTCTTTGATGGTTAAGGAATCGTTGTACTGGTCCCCGAGGAAGCGGTTGAACTGGAACAACTGCTTCAGGTCGCCTTTCGCGACCACTAGGCCGTCCGCCATGGTGCCATCATTTTCTTCCAAGGTTACTTCAACTTGGCGAACGACAAAAGCGAGATTGGACGGATTTTCCATGCGCAGGTCCATCACTGCGATGCTGTCGTTGTCGCTCAACGCCCCAGTCCGGACCTTGAGAATCTTGCCGTTGATCACCAGATGCGAGCCTTTGGTGGAAGACAGAATCAGTACCACCGCAATCGCGATTACTGCCACGCCGACTCCGAAAAATATTGCAAACTGTTTGCTCATCTGAACTGGTGCTCTAATTGGACTGGCGCTAATCTCCCAACAGTTTGCCGAATCCTTGCAAGCTGATGACATTATCGCAGACGGCCTTAATCGCGGCGGTGATTGGAATAGCCAGCAGCAGACCGACGGCGCCCCACAGCGTGCCCCAGAACATGAGGGCGATCGTCACCACCAGCGGATTTAAATGAACGCGCGATCCGACCACTTTCGGATACAACAGATTCAGCGCGGTCAAGTGTAACAACGCGACCACCACGGTGATCATGATGTAAATCGCCGGCTGCGTATAGGGAACAATCAAGCCCGCCAGAAGCGGCGGTAGAATCGCCAAGGGCAGCCCAACATAGGGCACCAGGCTGAGAAAACCACTCAGCGGCCCTACCAGAGGCCAGTAAGGGAGGCGTATGGCGATGAAGAACAAAGAGCTGAGAGTAGACAGCATGAGCCCCAGAATAAAGTTGCCGATTACATAGGCTCGCACCATGTCGGCGACGCCTTCCCAGCTTTTCCCAACTACCTGCCGGCCGGCGCTGCCGAACATATACAGGAAGCTGCGGCGCATGTGGTCGCGCCAACTCAACATGAAATAGACCAGGAACGGAACGAAACTCGCCATGAGCAGCACATCATAGAATGACCGCAGATAGCCGTACACATAGGTCACTAGGGGCGTAGGCTCGGTATGAATCCGTACCTCGGGAATGGGCGCAGGCACTGCCGGTACCACGGGTTCCGGGGCTTGTTTCGATCCACGCCGTCGCGCCGCTGCCGGGGGCGCGCCCGGGGCCGGCTGAGTTTCCTGGAATCTCTTCGGGACCAGTATCTGGTAGGTCCGCTTCTCTACCAGATCCACGCGGGTCGCAATATTATCCACCAGATCGTTCATGCGCTGGCTATAGGTGGGTAGCGCTTCAGCGAGACCAGACAATTCTGTGTACAAGCCGAGCCCCATCAGATACAGCAGAAGAAGCGCGATACTACAGACGATAAAGCTGGCGACGGCGCGGGGCAGCCGCATCTTCACGAAAAAGGTGACCACCGGGTCCAGGAGAAATGCGATGGTGATCGCGATGACCATGGTGATGAAAAAAATGTGGCCAAAGTACAGCAGAGCGATGGTGGCTGCCACGGCGAGTACGGTGACGCTGGTCTGGCTTACTTTGCTGGTCGGCAATGGTGGCGTAATAGTTGACATCCGGAAGCCGCGCTTCTTCTATGATGAAATGAAATCGTAGGCGACGGCAAACGGACCCAATTCTGAGCCGTGACCATTTTACGAAACTTTCATGATTCAAAGCAGAGTACTGGCGCTGGATCTTGGTAAAAAGCGGATTGGGCTGGCATTGAGCGACGAGTTGGGCCTGACCGCTCAAGGCCTGGAAACGCTGCAGCGCACCAATATACGAGAGGATCTGGCGCGCTTGTCGCAACTGGCAGCAGAGAAAAATGTCTCTCTCATCTTGATGGGGAATCCACTGCATATGAGCGGCCGGGAAGGCCGGCAAACGGAATACGCGCGCGATTTTGGCGAGCGGCTCGGGGCCGCCAGCGGTATCCCCGTGAAATTTTGGGACGAGCGTCTGACCACGGTAGCAGCGCAACGCGTGCTTCGAGAAAGCGGCATCAGCATCGAAAAGCGCGCCAAAGCAGTGGACCGGCTGGCGGCGGTTATTCTGCTTGAGAGTTATCTCGATTCCGGACATTCATGAGGCTTCGACGAGTGCGCAAAGGGGGTGTAATTCTTCGGCTGCTGCTTGGGATCGTGTTGCTGATTGCGTTGGGCGGAGGCGCGGCTTATGTTTCACTGACCCTTCCCTATCGCGGCTTCTCGAAACCGGTTATCCTTGATTTTCCGCGCGGCACCAGCACTGCCGAGATGGCCTCGGAATTGGCTCAATCCGGCGTGATTCGCTACCCCTGGCAGTTTCTGGCAGTGCGCGTTCTCCGTCCCGACGCCCGGCTACAGGCCGGTGAATACCAGTTCTCCGAACCGGCGGCTGCTTTCCGCGTGTACGCCCGGATCGCGCGCGGCGACGTCTTTTTCTACGAGCTCACTGTTCCGGAAGGCAGCAACATGTTCGACATCGCGGCCAGTATCGACCGCTTCGATTTCATCAAAGGCGCCGATTTCCTGCGGGCCGCTCGCGACCCAGCGCTGATCCGCGACCTCGCGCCCGAAGCGCCTACTCTGGAGGGCTACCTGTTCCCGTCCACTTACCGTCTTACGCGGCGAACCACGGTGCAGCAGCTTTGCCAGATGATGACCGAGCAGTTCCGCAAGAATTGGCGGGAACTGCAGAAAGCGGATCATCCGGCCGCGGTGAATGATGTCGTCACACTGGCTTCTCTGGTGGAGAAAGAAACTGCCGTTGCAGACGAACGGCCGCAGGTGGCTGCAGTGTTTCAAAACCGGCTCCGTTTGGGTATGGCGCTGGATTGCGATCCGACTACGATCTATGCTTCGATTTTGGAGCAGCGCTATCGCGGCACGATATATCGATCCGATCTCGGTAGCGCGAACCGGTATAACACTTACAAGCATGCCGGCCTGCCGCCCGGCCCGATCGCGAATCCCGGACTGGCGTCTCTCAAGGCTGGGCTGGAGCCTGCGGTGACCGACTATTTGTATTTCGTGGCTAGGGCGGATGGTTCCGGCGGACACCAGTTCTCGAAGTCGATCGAAGAACACAATCGGGCCGTCGAGCAGTATCGTCACAATCTCAAAAAGGCCGGCGCCGCAACACCGCCGGCATCGTGAGACATTGATGGCACTCCCGGAATCGGCCGTCGCGTTCCTAGCTTCGCAGATCGAACGGCTTCGCCAGGTGAAGCCGAAGCGGCGCATCGTATTCCCCGAAGGGGACGACCGGCGCGTGCAGTCGGCCGCCGAACGATTACAGCGCGAAGGCCTGGTCACGCCCATTCTGCTGAAGCCGGATCGTCCGGCGCCGGAACAGGAAGCGCGAAAGTACGCGCGTTTATATTTCGAACGGCGCCGCGCCAAAGGCATTACCGAGGTAGAAGCTGCCGAGGTATCGAAAATGCCGCTTTACACTGCGGCCCTGATGGTGGCTTCCGGTGATGCCGATGGATTTGTCGGCGGAGCGGTGAACACCACGGCGGAAACGGTTCGAGCAGCCCTGCTTGCAGTGGGAACGGCGCCCGAGGTCCATATTGTTTCGAGTGCATTCATCGTGGCTCTACCGAACCGGGCGTTTGGGCACAACGGCGTTCTAGCGTTCGCCGATTGCGGCGTGGTGATCGATCCATCGGCGGTGGATCTGGCTGAGATCGCCATCGCTACGGCGACCACTACCCGCAACGTCATCGGTGCCGAGCCGGTGGTCGCGCTGCTTTCTTTTTCCACTAAAGGGAGCGCGCGGCACAAGTGGGTGGATAAAGTCGTGGAGGCGCTGCGGATCGTGCGGGAACGTGCGCCCGATCTTCGCGTCGATGGCGAATTGCAGGCCGACACGGCGCTGGTGGAAGCGGTCGGTAGGTCGAAGGCGCCCGGGTCCCCAGTCGCGGGTCGGGCCAACACGCTCATCTTCCCCGATATCGCGTCCGGCAATATCAGCGTGAAGCTGGTCGAACGGCTGGCGGGCGCGGCTACGTTGGGACCTTTCCTCCAGGGGCTTGCGAAGCCGGCCAACGATCTCTCCCGCGGCTGCTCGGCGGACGATATTTACGGATCGGCCATCGTTACCGCGCTCCAATCCGTGAATGCTCCCGTTTAAGCTCGTTTATCATCCGGGCTACGATTTGAACCTAGCAGCCCGTGGTAATAGTCACCAAAACATGTGACCTGAAGAATGTTTTGAGCGTCTCTATAGCATGGCCATGGGAACCCGGCAGAAACGGGAGAGGCAAGAAGATCTGG